>LNFM01000193.1_pt1 | contig 155303 bp, 145 predicted proteins | sample 596031 | NCBI WGS metagenome assembly LNFM01 (sample SAMN04254537, study PRJNA301005) | activated carbon metagenome | isolation source: dual media filters at the Ann Arbor, Michigan drinking water treatment plant | place: USA: Ann Arbor | reverse complement strand
CACCGAACGTGAGTTTGGTAAGGAATTGAACCATGCGTCATCGTAAAAGTGGCCGTCACCTCAGCCGCACCAGCGCACACCGCAAGGCCATGTTTCAGAACATGGCGGTATCGCTGTTTGAGCATGAGCTGATCAAAACTACTCTGCCGAAAGCCAAAGAGCTGCGTCGCGTTGCCGAGCCGCTGATTACTCTGGCTAAAGAAGACAGCGTTGCTAACCGCCGTCTGGCCTTCGACCGTACCCGTTCGAAAGCCATCGTCGGCAAGCTGTTCAACGACCTGGGCAAGCGCTACGCCACCCGTCAGGGCGGTTACCTGCGTATCCTCAAGTGCGGTTTCCGCGCTGGCGACAATGCTCCGATGGCCTACGTTGAGCTGGTTGACCGTCCGGTCGCCGGTGCAGCTGTAGACGCTGAGTAAGTTGTTGGTTGTATAAAAAACCGGGCCTTGGCCCGGTTTTTTATTGCAGGTTATAAAGTAGGCACGCGCGCCATAAGGTGTGATGTGCAAGAAGCTTGACCGCGTGCTTGTGTGCGGCGAGCATGAGTCTCTGTTTTGTTGTTTGCTAAGGGTCAGTGTCATGAAAGGTCATGCAGAAGTCATCGATTACCTGAAGGTCCTGCTTAAAGGGGAGCTGGCTGCGCGTGACCAGTATTTCGTGCACTCGCGCTTCTATGAGGATTGGGGACTCAGCAAGCTTTACGAGCGCATCAATCACGAAATGGAAGAAGAGACCCAGCATGCTGATGCGATCCTCAAGCGCATTCTGTTTCTTGAGGGCACGCCGGACATGGTGCCTGACAGCTTCACGTTCGGCCAAACAGTGCCGGAAATGCTTAAGCTCGACTTAGCCCTCGAGTACCACGTTCGCGCAGCGTTGAGCAAAGGCATTGCCTTGTGCGAGCAGCATCAGGATTACCAGACACGCGACATCCTGCTGGTTCAGCTCAAAGACACCGAAGAAGATCATGCATACTGGCTGGAAATTCAGCTGGGGTTGATCGACAAGATTGGTCTGGAGAATTACCTGCAGACGCAGATGTAAATCCTCTGGCAATAAAAAGCCCCGCACGTGCGGGGCTTTTTTGTGCGCAAGATTTAGGCGCGATCACGCTCTAGAAGTGGCTTGAGGAAGTAGCCGGTATGCGACTGCGGCATCTCGGCGACTTCTTCCGGTGTGCCGACCGCGATGATCTGGCCACCTTTAGAGCCGCCTTCTGGGCCGAGATCCACCAGCCAGTCAGCGGTCTTGATCACGTCCAGGTTGTGTTCGATCACCACCACAGTGTTGCCGTGGTCGCGCAGGCGATGGAGCACATCAAGCAGTTGCTGGATGTCGGCAAAGTGCAGGCCCGTGGTCGGCTCATCAAGGATGTACAAGGTCTTGCCGGTGTCGCGCTTGCTCAGCTCGCGTGACAGCTTGACCCGCTGCGCTTCGCCGCCGGACAGCGTGGTCGCGCTCTGCCCAAGCTTGATGTACGACAGACCAACGTCCATCAGCGTCTGCAGTTTGCGCGCCAGGGCCGGCACGGCGTCGAAGAATACCCGCGCTTCCTCGATGGTCATGTCGAGCACTTCGGTGATGCTCTTGCCCTTGTATTTCACTTCCAGGGTTTCACGGTTGTAACGCTTGCTCTTGCACACGTCGCAGGGCACGTAGATGTCCGGCAGGAAGTGCATTTCCACCTTGATCAGGCCGTCGCCTTGGCACGCCTCGCAGCGCCCGCCCTTGACGTTGAAGCTGAAGCGCCCCGGACCGTAGCCGCGCGAGCGCGACTCTGGCACGCCGGCAAAGAGTTCGCGGATCGGGGTGAACAGGCCGGTGTAGGTCGCCGGGTTGGAGCGTGGTGTGCGGCCGATCGGGCTCTGGTCGATGTCCACCACCTTGTCCAGGTGCTGCAGGCCATCGATGCTGTCGTGGGCGGCGGCTTCCAAGGTAGTCGCGCCGTTGAGCGCGGTGGCGCTGAGCGGGAACAGGGTGTTGTTGATCAGTGTTGATTTGCCCGAGCCAGACACGCCGGTGACGCAGGTGAGCAGGCCAATTGGGATCTCCAGGTCGACATTGCGCAGGTTGTTACCGCGCGCGCCTTTGATCCTCAGCGAGAGCTTCTTGTCGCGCGGCGTGCGTTTGGCGGGCACTTCAATCTTCACTCGGCCGGAGAGGTATTTTCCGGTCAGGGAGTCGGGGTGAGCCATCACCTCGGCGGCCGTGCCCTGGGCAACGATTTGCCCGCCGTGGACACCCGCGCCGGGGCCAATGTCGACCACGTAGTCGGCCATGCGGATGGCGTCTTCGTCGTGCTCGACCACGATCACCGTGTTACCGATATCACGCAGGTGGCGCAGGGTGCCGAGCAGGCGTTCGTTGTCGCGCTGATGCAGACCGATGGAGGGTTCGTCGAGGATGTACATGACGCCCACCAGGCCGGCGCCGATCTGGCTGGCCAGACGAATACGCTGCGCTTCACCGCCGGACAGGGTGTCAGCGCTGCGGTCGAGGGTCAGGTAGTCTAGGCCAACGTTGACCAGAAACTGCAGGCGCTCGCGGATTTCCTTGAGGATCTTCTCGGCGATCTCGCCACGGCGGCCGGGTAGCGCCAAGCTGCCGAAATACTCGGTGGCATCACCAATCGGCATGCCGCTGACTGCCGGCAGGGTCTTCTCACCGACCCATACATGGCGGGCTTCGCGGCGCAGGCGTGTGCCGCGGCAATCCTGACAGGCCTGGGTGCTGAGGAACTTGGCCAGCTCCTCGCGCACGCTGGTCGATTCGGTTTCGCGGTAGCGGCGCTCCAGGTTCGGCACGATGCCTTCGAACGGGTGCGAGCGCTTGACGATGTCGCCGCGATCATTGAGGTACTTGAAGTCGACGTTTTGCGTGCCGCTGCCGAACAGGATGCACTTCTGGTGCTCGGCACTGAGGTCGTCGAACGGGACTTCAAGGCTGAAGCCGAAATGCGCCGCCAGCGAGCCGAGCATCTGGAAGTAGTAGACGTTGCGCCGGTCCCAGCCGCGAATCGCGCCTTCGGCCAGGGTCAGCTCGCCGTTGACCAGGCGTTTGGTGTCGAAGAATTGCTTAACGCCCAGGCCGTCGCAAGTTGGACAGGCGCCGGCTGGGTTGTTGAAGGAGAACAGTTTGGGTTCCAACTCGCTGATCGAGTGGCCGCAGACCGGGCAGGCAAAGCGCGCGGAGAAGATGATCTCTTCGCCGCTCTCACCTTCCATCGGCGCGATCAGCGCCAAGCCGTCGGCCAGCTTGAGTGCGGTCTCGAACGATTCAGCGAGGCGCTGCTGCAGGTCGCCGCGGGCTTTGAAACGGTCGACCACGGCATCGATGCTGTGTTTTTTCTGCTTGTCGAGCTTGGGCAGTTCGTCCAGCTCATAAATCTTGCCGTTGACCCGTACGCGGACGAAGCCCTGGGCGCGCAGCTCATCAAAGACCGCCAGGTGTTCACCTTTGCGTTCGCGAATCACCGGCGCGAGCAGCATCAGTTTGCTGCCTTCGGGCAGGGCCAGGACCTGGTCGACCATCTGGCTGACGGTTTGCGCCTCCAGGGGCAGGTCATGGTCCGGGCAGCGCGGTACGCCAGCGCGGGCGTACAGCAGGCGCAGGTAGTCGTAAATCTCGGTGATGGTGCCCACGGTGGAGCGCGGGTTGTGCGACGTGGATTTTTGCTCGATGGAAATCGCAGGCGACAAGCCTTCGATGGTGTCGACGTCAGGTTTTTCCATCATCGATAGAAACTGCCGGGCATAGGCCGACAGGGATTCGACATAACGGCGTTGACCTTCGGCATACAGGGTGTCGAACGCCAGGGAAGATTTGCCGGAACCGGACAAGCCGGTGATCACGATCAGCTTGTCGCGTGGCAGGGTCAGGTCGATGTTCTTCAGGTTGTGGGTACGGGCTCCACGGATCAGAATCTTGTCCAAAACGGCCTCACGCAGCGGGCAGGGTAAGCGGTCCAGTATACGGCTCGCAGCGTCCGTGCGGCAAAGCGACACTGCTGCGCCGTAGGGGGTTCGACTGCTAGAATCGCCGGCTTGTTCACGAGAGCATTTTCATATGCACGATTCGCACGGTGAGCGCATGAGCGCAGGCGAGGCCAGGGCGGCCGGCGGCCTGGCGTTGGTCTTCGCCTTTCGCATGCTCGGCATGTTCATGGTGCTGCCGGTGTTGGCAACCTATGGCCAGGACCTGGCTGGCGCGACGCCGGCTTTGTTGGGCTTGGCCATTGGCGCATACGGGCTGACCCAGGCGGTTCTGCAGATTCCTTTTGGCATGCTCAGCGACCGTATCGGGCGGCGTCCGGTGATTTACGCCGGGCTGATCATTTTTGCCGCCGGCAGCGTGTTGGCGGCCAACGCCGATTCTGTGTGGGGCGTCATCGCCGGGCGCGTGCTGCAGGGCGCCGGGGCCATTTCGGCGGCCGTGATGGCGCTGCTTTCAGACCTCACCCGCGAACAGCACCGGACCAAGGCCATGGCGATGATCGGCATGAGCATTGGCCTGTCGTTCGCCGTCGCCATGGTGGTTGGTCCCTTGCTGACCCGGGCGTTTGGTTTGGCCGGTTTGTTCTGGGCGACGGCGGCCATGGCGCTGGTGGGAATTCTTATCGTGGCCGGTGTCGTTCCGCGTGCGGCTGGGCCCTTGCAGCACCGCGAATCGGGGGTTGCCCGCCAGGCGCTGCTGCCCACGTTGCGTAACATGGACCTGCTGCGGTTGGATTTTGCCATCCTGGCACTGCACGCGATCCTGATGGCGAGCTTTATCGCCTTGCCGCTGGCGTTGGTCGAGCAGGGCGGGTTGCCGCGCGAAGAGCACTGGTGGGTGTACCTCACCGCGCTGCTGATTGGCTTCTTCGGCATGGTGCCGTTCATCATCTACGGTGAGAAAAAGCGCCGCATGAAGCAGGTGCTGCTGGGTGCTGTGGTGGTGTTGCTGGGCTGCGAGCTGTTTTTCTGGGCCTTTGGTCACAGTTTGCGCGCGCTGGTGATTGGCACCGTGGTGTTTTTCACCGCCTTCAATCTGCTTGAGGCTTCGCTGCCGTCGCTGGTCAGCAAGGTCGCACCCGCCGGCGGCAAGGGCACTGCGATGGGCGTTTACTCGACCAGTCAGTTTCTCGGTGCGGCACTGGGCGGGATACTGGGCGGCTGGCTGTTTCAGCACACCGGCCTGGCGGGCGTGTTTCTGGGCTGCGCGGCCCTGGCGCTTCTCTGGCTCGGCTTTGCTGTTACTATGCGCGAACCGCCTTATGTCACCAGTCTGCGTCTGCCGCTGTCAGCGGCGTCCCTGCAGGAAGTCGGGTTGGCCGAGCGCCTGCGCGCCGTGCCCGGGGTGGCGGATGCCGTGGTGGTGGCTGATGAAGCTGCTATCTACATCAAAGTGGACACTCAACAATTGGATCGCACGTCCCTTGAGCGCCTGATCGAAACGGCGCCGGCGACGTGCTGAAAGTCTAGGAGAACGTTATGGCCCGTGGGGTTAACAAAGTCATTCTGGTGGGTACCTGCGGACAGGATCCGGAAACTCGCTACCTGCCCAGCGGTAACGCCGTTACCAACCTGAGCCTGGCGACCAGCGAGCAGTGGACCGATAAGCAGACCGGCCAGAAGGTCGAGAAAACCGAATGGCACCGCGTGTCGCTGTTTGGCAAGGTGGCTGAAATCGCCGGCGAGTACCTGCGCAAAGGCTCGCAGGTGTACATCGAAGGCAAGCTGCAAACCCGCGAGTGGGAAAAAGACGGTATCAAGCGCTACACCACCGAGATCATCGTCGACATGCAGGGCACCATGCAGCTGCTCGGCGGTCGTCCTGAAGGCGCTGGTGGCGGTGAGCCGCGTCAGTCGCGTCCGGCCCCGCAGCGTGAAGCGCAGCAGGCGCCGCGCCAGGCGGCTCCGCAGCCGCAGCAGCAGGCCAAGCCTGCTCAGGACTTCGACAGCTTCGACGACGACATCCCGTTCTGATCGACCGAGTAAGCGTTTTCTATGCGTATGCGCCTGATGCTGCTCGGCGGCGGCAACTCACTGGGACAGGCGTTGATTCGCCTCGGTGCCGAGGAAGACATCGGCTTCCTCGCGCCGCGGCCGCCCGAGTCAGGCTGGGATGCTGCCAGCCTGACCCAACTGCTCGATGACACCCGCCCCGACGCCCTAATCAACCTCGCCTACTATTTCGACTGGTTCCAGGCTGAAGCCGTGGATGCTGCGCGTTTCGACGCACAGGCGTTTGCGGTCGAGCGTTTGGCCGAGCTTTGCCAGCACCACGAGATTCGTTTGCTGCAACCCTCCAGCTACCGCGTTTTCGACGGCTCGCGCGCCACTGCGTACAGCGAGAAGGAAGAAACGCTGCCAATGGGCATACGTGGCCAGGCGCTGTGGCACATCGAGCAGCGCGTGCGGGCGATCTGCCCCAAACACGTGCTGGTGCGTTTTGGCTGGTTGCTGGATGACAGCCCACAGGGGCTGCTCAGCCGTTTCCTGACGCGGGCCGAATCGGATGAGCCGCTGTACCTGGCGGATGATCGGCGGGGTAATCCGACGCCTGTTGACGATGCGGCGCGGGTGATTCTGGCCGTGCTCAAGCAGCTCGACTGCGAGACGCCCCTGTGGGGCACCTACCATTACGGCGGGCATGAGGCGACGACATCGTTGGCCCTGGGTCAGGCGATTCTCGGTGAGGCGCGGCAACTGCGTGGCAACCTGATGGATGAGGTGTTGCCGCAAGCCCATGCGGCGCGCCCTGATGCGGCCGAAGAGCCTCAGCATGCGGTGCTCGCCTGCAAGAAAATCCTCCACACCTTCGGTATCAAACCGCGCGCCTGGCGTGCGGGGTTGCCGGCTCTTCTGGATCGGTATTACCGCCATGTCTGATGCTGTTGCGCCCATTCTGATTACCGGCGGTGCAGGCTTTATTGGCTCGCACCTGGTCGATGCGCTGCTGGCAGCGGGTCGTCGGGTACGGGTGCTGGACAACCTGTCGATGGGTTCGCGGGACAATCTGCCCCTTGATCACCCTGGTTTGCAGTTGATCGTGGCCGATGTGGCTGATGCCGCTGCGGTTGCTGCGGCGACTGAAGGCTGTGCGGCCGTTGTGCATTTGGCCGCAGTGGCCTCGGTGCAGGCCTCGGTGGATGATCCTGTCAGCACCCACCAGAGCAATTTCGTTGGCACGCTCAATGTCTGCGAGGCGATGCGCCTGCACGGCGTGCGCCGGGTGTTGTTCGCCTCCAGCGCAGCGGTGTATGGCAACAATGGTGAAGGGGTCGCCATTGATGAAGAGACCGCCAAGGCGCCGCTGACGCCTTACGCGTCGGACAAGCTGGCCAGCGAGCAGTACCTGGAGTTCTACCAGCGTCAGCATGGTTTGGAGCCGGTGATCTTCCGCTTTTTCAATGTGTACGGTCCGCGCCAGGATCCATCCTCACCCTATTCGGGGGTGATCAGCATTTTCACTCAGCGTGCCCAACAGGGCGCGTCGATTACCGTGTTCGGCGACGGTGAGCAGACCCGCGACTTCTTTTACGTCGCTGACCTGGTTGGCGTGTTGATGCAGGCGCTGGCAGCGCCGGTGATCGAAAGCGGGGCGGTTAACGTCGGCTGGAATCGGGCCGTCAGCCTCAATGATTTGCTGAGTGAAATCGGGGCACTGCTGGGCGGGCTGCCTGCCGTGACCCACCAGGCGCCACGCGCAGGTGATATCCGTCACTCCCGGGCCGACAACCAGCGCCTGCGAAGCCGCTTCATGTTAGGTGAGCAGACCCCGATGGCGGATGGATTGCGGCAGTTACTGGGGATGTGAAACAAAAAAAGCCGGCATTGCCGGCTTTTTCATGTGGGTGCTGTTTCAGAACTTGTAGCCCAGGCCGACCATGTACACGAAGGGGTCGATGTCCACGTCGACTTTGACTTTACCGGCGCCTGCCAGGTCGGTGGTGGCAGTGGTGTCGATGTCGACATACCAGACCGAAGCGTTGAACAGCAGGTGTTCGGTCAGGCTGTAGTCCATGCCGACCTGCAGGGCCAGGCCTATGGAGTTATCCAGGTCGAGGTTGCTGAAGCCGGCGGCCTTGCGTGAACTGGTCAGGTCTTCGTCGAAGAACAGCGTGTAGTTAAGGCCTGCACCGACATAGGGCTGGAAGGCTGACGTCGGGGCCATCGGGTAATACTGCAGCGACAGGGTCGGTGGCAGGTGCTTGATGTCAGCCAGTTTGCCATCCAGGCCGCCGAGGCCTTTGACGGTGACGGTGTGGCTGAACGGCGTGGCCGCCAGCAACTCGACACCAATATGGTCCGTGAGCATGTACGCGCCCGCGAGGCCCAGTTGCGTGTCGCTGTCCACGCCCGCCTTGCCGCCCAGGCGCCCACCATTGAGGGTGAGGGCCGAGCTGTCTTCTTGCGGGTCAACGGTGGCGATACCGGCACGCACGATGATATCGCCGGCCTGGTGGGCGTGGGCCAGTGGCGCCGCCAGTGACAGTGCGATAAGCGAGGCGGTGAACAGAGGCTTGAACATGGTGAACTCCTTGGCATGTCATCAGTAAGAGCAGATGCAGCAAGGGTAGGGCGCTTGGCACAGGCATCCTTTGACCCAGCTCAATGCTCGAGTGATTCGTCGTCCTGTTGTATTGCACGTTGCCATTGATACGATTGCAGATGATAATGTTTCTCTTTAATGAGTGGCCCAGGCTTGGGCCCGGCGATTGGCTGCAGGTGCATGCCTGGCCACGTCGCAGACTCAGTCGCCTTTCGCTTACTGGCCGAGGATTGCCCCCGCATGAACCCCTATTTCGCCCGCTCACTGGCCGCAGCGCTGCTGTTGGGCAGTGCGCCCCTGTTGGCGGCGCCGCTTGACGCGGCCCTGGATGAAAGCCAACGCCTGGCCGCCGAGGCCAAGTCTTCGCAGGCGCGTATCGAGCAACTGGATGACGCCAGCCGCGAAATGCTCACCGATTACCGCAATGCCATCCAGCAGGCCGAGGCGCTGCGCGGCTATAACGCTCAGCTCAAGGAGTTGGTGGAGGCGCAGCGCAAGGAGTTGAGTGGTTACCAGGTGCAGCTCGATGGCATCGAACGTACCCAGGAGGCCGCCGCGCCACAGATGCGTCGCATGGTCGAGGTGCTGGGCGAGTTCATTGCCGCCGACCTGCCATTCCTCCCGGATGAACGCCAGGACCGCCTGGCCCAATTGCAGGACCTGCTGCCACGTGCCGACGTCAGCCTGGCTGAGAAATACCGGCGCATCCTTGAGGCCTATCAGGTCGAGAGCGACTACGGCCGTACCCTCGAAGCCTGGCGCGGCGAGCTGCCGGTCGACGGTGGCTCGCGCAGTGTTGAGTTCCTGCGCCTGGGCCGGGCAATGCTCTATTACCAAACCCTCGATGGCCGCGAGAGTGGCTGGTGGAACCCCCAGGCATCGGCCTGGCAAACCCTTGATGGCAGCGCGCGTCGTCCGCTGCACCAGGCCATTGCCATCGCCCGTCAGGAGCAGGCGCCTGCGTTGCTGTCGCTGCCGGTCAAGGCATTGTCCCAGGAGGCTGCACAATGAGCCGTCGTACCCTAGCTGTTCTTGCCCTCAGCCTGCTGAGCGTGGGTGCTGTCGCCGCTGAGCCGCTGACGCCTGATCAACTGCTGCAGCGTATTCGCAGTGAGCGCGCGGCCGAAGTCACGGCCATGCAGTCACGTGAACAGGCATTTATCGCCGAACGCGGTGAGCGTGCCCAGTTGCTGGCCCAGGCCAATGCGGCCCTGGCCACCCAGAAAGCCGAGGCCGAACGCCTGAAGGCCGAATTTGATCGCCAGGAAGCGCAGCTGGCCGAGCAGGAAAAACTGCTGGCTCAGCGCGTTGGCCATCTGGGTGAGTTATTCGGCGTGGTGCGCCAGAGTGCCGGTGATGTCGCCGGGCAGTGGCAGGACAGCCTGCTCAACGCGCAGTACCCGGAGCGCCTGAAACGCCTCAAGGCCCTGGCCGAAAGCCGTGCCTTGCCGTCGGCTGCGGACCTGGATGGTTATTGGATGCTGCTGCTCGAAGACCTGGCCGCCAGCGGTCGTGTCGAGCGCCTGCAACTGCCCGTGGTGGCTGCCGATGGCCAGCGCAGTGAGCAGTCGGTGCTGCGTGTGGGCGCTTTCTCGGTGTTCAGTGACGACGCATTTCTGCGCTATGACGCCGACGCGGGCGAGCTGATCGCACCGCTGCGCCAGCCCTCGGGTTTGGGCCAGGTGGGTGATTACCTGAGCACGACGGATGCCTTGGCCACGCTGCCAATCGACCCGAGCCGCGGTACGCTGCTGGCGCAACTGCAGCGTGAGCCGACGCTGTGGGACCGCCTGCAGCAGGGCGGCCTGGTCGGCTGGGTGATTGTCGCCCTCGGCGTATTTGGCCTGTTGCTGGCGATCTGGCGCATGGTTTACCTGGCCCGTGTTGGCGCAGGCGTGAAAGCGCAGGTTCGCGACCTCAGCACGCCGCGTGACGACAACCCGCTGGGCCGAGTGATTGGCGTGCTGGGGCCGAAGCCGCAGCTGTCGGACCTGGAAACCCTGGAGCTGAAGCTCGACGAGGCGATCCTGCAGGAGACCCCGCCGCTGGAAAAAGGCCAGGGCCTGCTCAAGTTGCTGGCAGCGGTTGCGCCGCTGCTCGGCCTGCTCGGCACCGTGACCGGCATGATCGTGACCTTCCAGGCCATCACCCAGGGCGGCGGTGGCGACTCGCGCCTGATGGCCGATGGCATTTCCCAGGCCCTGGTCACCACCGTGCTTGGCCTGGTCGTGGCGATCCCGCTGCTGTTCCTGCACAGCCTGCTGGCCAGCCGCAGCAAGGGCCTGATTCAGCTGCTGGAGCAGCAGAGCGCTGGCCTGATCGCCCTGCACCTGTCGGGAGCGCCGCGTCGTGACTGATTTACATGGCCTGTGGCTGCGCCTGATCGATAGCGTGTATGCGCTGCTCGATTTCATGAGCGCTGGCGGCGTGGTCATGTGGGCCCTGGCGGCGCTGTGTGTGGTGTTCTGGACGCTGGTGTTTGAGCGCTTCTGGTACATGCGCCGGGTATTTCCGTTGTGGGTGCAGGAGCGTCGTCAGGCCTGGCAGCAGTTGCTGGCCGATGACCCGGGCACCTGGCAGCGCTCGGTACGCAGTGCCTGGCTGGCCCAAGCCCGCCAGCACCTGACCGGCCCGCTGCGCCTGAGCAAGACCCTGGTGGCGCTGTACCCGCTATTTGGTTTGCTCGGCACCGTCAGCGGTATGGTCGCGGTGTTCGATGTACTGGCCATCAACGGCACCGGCAACCCGCGCGGCATGGCCGCTGGTGTCTGGCAGGCAACCCTGCCGACCATGGCCGGGATGGTATTGGCGATAACCGGATTGTTCAGCCTGGCGCGTCTGGAACGTGACGCCCGCCAGGCCCTTGAGCGGCTGGCTGACCAGCTGCGACACGACTGAGACCTGTAAACCATGAGAATGCGTCGTCACCACCAGCAAGACGAAGACACCGGCATCGACCTGACGCCGATGCTCGACGTGGTTTTCATCATGCTGATCTTCTTCATCGTCACCAGCTCGTTTATCAAAGAAGCTGGCGTCGAGATCCAGCGGCCCCAGGCGGAAACCGCCAGCCCACAAGACAAGGGCAATATCCTGATCGCGGTCACGGCCGATGGTCAGGTGTGGATGGATAAAAAAGTTGTCGATGTGCGCAGCGTGCGTGCCCACGTCGAGCGCATGCGCGTGGACCAGCCTGATGGCGCAGTCGTGGTGCAGGCTGACCAGGATGCGCGCACCGGGTTGGTGGTGCAGGTGATGGACCAGGCGCGCCTTGCGGGTGTCCAGGATGTCGCCCTGGCGGCCAGTGCAGGCGCTAACTGATGCGCCTGCCGCTTTCCTTTCTGGCGGCCTGCCTGATGGCTGTGGGGCTGTTCGGCCTGATGCTGTACATGGTCGCGCCGCCGGCTAGTCAGCCGTCGGATGAGCCCATCACGGTGGCCAACTTCGTGCGCATGGACGGCGACTCGACGAACACTGCCACGCGTAATCGGCAGCAGGCTCCACAGCCGCCGCAACCGCAGACACCTCAGCCGCCCACCCCACCGACGCCGACCGCTACAGCCCCCAGCGCCACCTTGCCGGCGCTGGACTTGCCGGTGCCCAGCCTGAGTGGTTCAGTGGCGGTGAACAGCGCGCCGACGCCAAGCCTCAGCGGCCTGACCGCCGGTGCCGCACCGAGCGCGCCCGCCCCGGCAGCGCCCAGCGATGCCGGGGGGCAAGCCGGTGGTGCAGAGAGCGAAGTGATGCCGCTTAACGATGTGATGCCCACCTATCCGCGTTTTGCTGAGCAGCGCGGCATTGAAGGCCATGTAAAACTGGCGTTCACCATCACCCGCAACGGCACGGTGGAAAATGTGCGTGTGCTGGAAGCCAGCCCGCAGAATGTGTTCGAGCGTGAAGCGCGCCGTGCGGCGGTGCGCTGGCGCTTTGCCCCGCGTACCGAAGGCGGCTTGGCCGTGGCGCGTGAGGCGGTGAAAACCCTTTACTTCCGTTTGGAGCGAGGTCGCTGATGATGCCGCGTCTAATACTGGTATGGCTGCTCTGTGTGAGCGCTCAGCTGCAGGCCGCCGATCAGGTGGTCGAGCCGGCGGTTTTCCGCGCGTTGAACACCGCCCAGGAGGCCCAGCAGAAAGGCGACTATGCCGCTGCCCGGCGCGCGCTGGAGAGCGCCAAGCCCCGTGACGGAAGCCTGGAGCAAGCGCTGCTGTGGCGCAGTGAGGCTTACCTGCAGTGGGCGCAGGGGCAGAATGTTCAGGCGATCGAGCTGCTGAACAAGGCCCTCGCCAGCGGCAAGCTGGATGATGAGTTACTGGCTAATGAACAGCTCAACTTGGCCCGCCTGAATCTGGTCGAGCGACGTTATGGCGAAGTGGTTCGGCTGCTGGCGCCGTTGCAGGCCAAAGCAGATGAAGAGCAACTGCAAATGCTGGTGCAGGCCTATCAGGGGCTGGGCCAACCGGCCAAGGCCCTGCCGCTGGCCGAGCGGTATGTGCAGGCCAATCCCAAGGCGGCGGACAGCTGGTTGCAGTTTCTGGTCGGCATGAATGCCGAACTCAAGCGCTATTCGGCGGCCGAGCGCTGGCAGCGGCAGTTGCTCGGGCGTCAGCCTGATACCGCGACGGCGTGGCGCCAACTGGCCGGCTTGCAGCAACTGGCGGGTGAGCCTGACAAAGCCCTGGCAACCTTGCGCACGGCCTATGGCAAGGGCATCAGTTTCAGTGAGAGCGAGCTGGACAACCTGGTGCTGCTGGCCAGTGCGGCCGAACAGCCCTGGCAGGGTGCCACGCTGCTCGATGGCATGCTCGATGACGGCGTGCTGGCACGTACGCCCGCCCGAGAAGAGCGTCTTGGCCTGCTCTGGTGGCAGGCCCGCGAGCGCGACGCCGCGTCACGTATCTACCGTGCCCTGGCCACCCGTTCGGGCAGCGCCAAGCACTGGTTGAGCCTAGCCCAGCTGGAGCTGGAGCAAGCCCACTGGCAGGCCGGTCTGGACGCCCTGGCGCAGGCCGAGCGTGCCGGTGCTGACCGCGGCAAGGTGCGCTCCTGGCGTAACTGGGCCGAGAGCGAGCTGAGCTTCGAGCGGGAAAAGCGCGTGGCCAGTCGTAGCTGAGGGCGTGACCCGCACGACCGATTAGGCCCGGCTTTACATCGACACAGTAAAACGCCGCGTTCCCTTAAAGGGGCGCGGCGTTTTTCTATCCGGTAGCACTTAGGACGCATTGTGGGTGTTGGCGCGCGGCGCACCCTAGGGTGGGTACTTAGCTGTCGGGCAGTTCGTAGGCGTAGATCTTGTCGGCCTGCATCTGGTAGCCGACTTCGGCCAGTTCGCTGCTGCTGTGTTCCACTTTCAGCGGGCCTTCAACCCAGAACGGCTGATAAAGCGCATCGAGCAATACGCCCAGTTCGGCCTTGACGTGGACGATCTGGTTCGATGGCGGCGGCGGTACATGGATGCAGGCGCCGAAGTAGGGCACCAGCAGGAATTCGGTCACCCGGCCCTCCTCGGTGACGTCCAGTGGCACGATATAACCAGGCAGTTTGACCGCCTGACCGTCCAGCGCTTTGACCACGGGCGCGGCGGGCGACTGTTGCAGCGCAGCCGGGCCAGCTTCGGACAGCGCGTCAGCCAGTTGCGACAGGTCGTGGATTGGCGCCGCTTGTGGTGTTTCTACCGGGGCATCGGGCGGCACCAGATCGGACCAGTTCAGTTCGCGCACCTCGCCTGCCCACAGGGGCAGGGCGATGGCCAGTAGCAGGCCGGCGAACAGGGGGCGTGGCATGGGGAACATCCTCATAAGCGAATCGACAGGCCATCGGCCAGGGACTGGCGGTACGCGCGCCAGGCAGGCACCGCGCCCATCAGCAGGGCTGCGCCCAGAATAGCCCCGAGCAGCGTCCACTCATAGCGGCTCGGCAGCGCGAGTGGCAGGTACAGGCCGTAATTGGCCTGCACGTAACCCTGGCTGGCGGCGATGCCCAGATACAACAAGGCCACACCCAGCAGCACCCCGGCCAAGGCCAGCGCGAAGGCTTCGACGATCAGCAGGCTGGCGATATGCCAAGGCCGTGCGCCCACCGAGCGCAGAATCGCCATCTCCCGGCGGCGTTCGTTGAGGCTGGTCAGAATGGCCGTGAGCATGCCGATTAGGCCGGTCAACACGACAAACAGCGACACCACAAACAGCGCCTTCTCGGCCGTGCTCATCAGGCTCCACAGCTCCTGCAGGGCGACGCCCGGCAAAATCGCCAGCAGCGGCTCACCGCGGTATTCGTTGATTTCTCGCTGCAGGCTGAAGGTGGCGATCTTGCTGTTCAAGCCGAGCATAAACGCGGTGATCTGCTTGGGTTGCAGGTCCATGTCGCGCGCCTGATCAGCACTCACCTGGGCCGCGCCGCGCGCCGGCATGCCGTTCTGCCAGTCGACGTGCAGCGCCTCCATCCCGGCCAGGGAGATGTGCAGGGTGCGATCCACCGGAGTGCCGGTGCGCGCGAGGATCCCCACCACCGTGAACGGTTTGTCGTCGTGCTTGACCAGGCTGATGGTGGCCACGCCGTGGGCCAGTACCAGCTTGTCGCCCAGCGAGTAGCCCAACGCCTGGGCCACTTCAGCGCCGAGGGTGACCTCGAACGGATCATCAGCAAAGGCACGCCCCTGAGCCAGTTGCAGAGCCTCGGTGCGGGCATAGCGGAAGTGTTCGAAGTAACGCGCGTCGGTGCCCATCACCCGGTAGCCGCGGTGCGAGTCGCCGAGGGAAATGGGGATGGCCCACTTCACTTGGCGGTGTTCGGCGAAGTGCTCGAAGCTGTCCCAGCGGATGTTGTTGGTGGCGTTGCCGATACGGAACACCGAGTACAGCAGCAGGTTCACGCTGCCCGAACGGGCACCGACGATCAGGTCGGTACCGCTGATGGTATTGGCGAAACTGGCGCGCGCTTCGGTGCGCACCCGTTCAACGGCCAGCAGCAGGCAGACCGACAGGGCGATAGCGAACACCGTGAGCAGCGCGGTAAAGCGCCGGTTGGCCAGGCTGGCCAGGGCGATGCGGATCAGGTGCATATCAGACCTCGGCGGGTTTGGCGGCGCGGTTCAGCTCGGCGAGCGACAGGCTGCGGTCAAACAGATGCGCCAGGCTCTGGTCGTGGCTGACGAACAGCAGGCTGGCGCCGGCGGCGCGGCACTCGGCGAACAGCAGTTCGAGGAAAGCTTCGCGGGCGTCCGCATCCAGGGCAGAGGTTGGCTCGTCGGCGATCACCAGCTCGGGCTGGCCGATCAGTGCACGGGCAGCGGCAACGCGCTGCTGCTGGCCGATCGACAGGCTATCGGCACGACGCGCTTGCAGCGCTTCATCGGCCAGGCCGAGGTGGCTCAGCAAGGCGGCGGCCGCTGCCGCGACACTGCCGTGACGTTGGCAAGCGCGGGTGCTGCGCAGGCGGGAAAAACGGCAGGGCAGCTCGACGTTTTCCCGCACCGAGATAAACGGCAGGAGGTTGAACTGCTGGAAGATATACCCGGTGTGGTCGACCCGGAAGCGGTCGCGGGCGCTGGACGACAGCCGTCCGAGGTCCTCGCCGAGCAGCGAGACGCGGCCGCTGGCCGCCTGCTGCACACCGCCGAGCAGGCCTAGCAACGTAGTTTTGCCGCTGCCGCTGGGGCCTTTGAGGAATAGGCTCTGGCCGCGGTCGAGGGTGAATGCGGGGATGTCCAGCAAGGTGGGTTGGCCGGGCCAGGCGAATGTGAGGTCGGACAGAGTGATCAGGGCTGTGCTCATAAAACAAGCGGCCGGGTTGCCCCGGCCGATTCACTGCAAGTGGAAAACGGGTCAGAACGTCAGCGTGGCCTTGGCCGGCGTCAGTTCGACACCTTGCTGACCGCTCGGCGCGATCAGTTGTACCTGAATCTTCTCGGTGCCGGGGAACTGCTTGAACAGTGCGTCCAGGTTCAATTGTTTCAAAGCATCAGGGCGTTGGCAGTCGAATTGATAATGCGCGTGAATGTCACTGTGGTACTCGCCGTCGGCATGGTCATGGGCGTGTTCCTTGTGCTCATGGTCTTCGTTGTCATGTTCGTCATGCGCGTGCTCGCTGCCGGCAAACAGCGGGCTTTCCAGCGCCTGCTTGGTGACCTTGCAGTCGCCTGCCTCCAGGCCGAACAGCGCCAGGGGTTGCTGCAGGCTGCTGTGTGCCGCTGCGACCTTGGCCTTGTCGGCAGCGCTTTTGGCGGCGTGCTCGAAACCCACGAGGTTCATCGCCGGGCTTTCCAGCTCCAACTCCAGGGTATTGCCCTCGAACACCGCGTTGAGTTGCGCGACGCCATGTTCATGGGCGCCCAGGCTGCCGTGCTCGGCATGTTCGTGGTCGTGGTCATGATCGTGGCCAGCGGCGTGGGCGATGGCCAGGGGCAGCAGGGCAAACGGCAGGGCGAGCAACAGACGGCGCATGGTGGTCTCCGGGGATAGTTTAATCGTTACGTTATAACAACTTTAGTTGCCCCTGGCCAGTGTACCCTTGGCGCGGCCGCGTGTGCATGGGAGCATGCCCAGTGAATTTTCTGGAGCAAGCAGATGGTGCGTATACGTGGACAGATCGGTCAGTGGCCGGTCGACCTGACGGTGGAACTCGATGGCGCGGATTGGGCCAACCTGGCGGCGAGCCTGCCGGTGGCTGGCGCAGTACCCGTCGCGCCGGTAACCCCGGCCGCGGTACCGGCAGATGATCGCCTGTGGCAGACCGCGTTGGATCTGCTGCGCCAGGCGGGTCAGGTGGATGGCCCACAGCTACTGAATGACCTCAGTGCCCTGGCCGGCGGCGAGGTGGCCGGTAAGCGGCTGCTGGTGCGCCTGCGCCACTGCACCCAGGTGCGCATGGAAAGCGGCGTCGATGCGCCGATTTATCACTGGATAGGTTGAGCGCTTAGCAAGTCGCCTTGAGCACGACGAACTTGGGCGTTGCAGCGACCTGCTCGACGCCACGGAACAGCTTGCCGAGTTTGGCGTGATAGCCCAGGTGGCGGTTACCAACGATCCACAGCTCGCCACCCCTGACCAGCGCTGCGCGTGCCTGCTGGAACATGCGCCAGGCGAGGAAGTCGCCCACCACCTGCTGCTGGTGGAACGGCGGGTTGCACAGCACCAGGTCGAGGGAGTCGGCCGGCTGACCCGCCAGGCCGTCGCCTGCGCGAACCGTGACTGGCCGCTCACCGAGCGCCGCCTGCCAGTTGGCTTCGGCCGACTGCACGGCCATAAAGGACTCATCGACCAGGGTCAGCGTCGCCGCTGGGTTGGCCAGGGCGAAGGCGATGCCGAGTACGCCATTGCCACAGCCGAGGTCGGCCACCCGACAGGCGTCGAGACGCCGTGGCAGGTGCGGCAGGAAGGCGCGGGTGCCGATGTCCAGGCCCTCGCGGCAGAACACATTGGCGTGGTTGAGCAGTTCGATGGCCGGCTTTTCCAGGCGATAACGGCTGGGGTAGGGCGAGGTCACGGCCGCCCGAGATTCGGGCGTGACCTGCAGCAACCGCGCCTTCTTCACCGCGAGCGAGGCCTGTACGGTACCGACGTAGCGCTCCAGCAATTCCCCGGCCGCGCGGGGCAGGTGCTTGATCATCGCGCCGGCTACCACACGGGCATTCGGTGCGAGCTGGCCGTGCAGGCGAATCAATTGTTCTTCCAGCAGCGCTAAGGTCTTGGGCACGCGGATCAGCACCCAATCGAACGGCCCTTGTGGCGCTGCACTGGCGGGGACAAAGGTCACGGCATCGGCCGGTAACGCATTGCGCGCCAGGTTCTGCTGCAGCGCCAGGGCCCCGAGGTAGGAATCGCCGCTGCTGGTGACCTGGCAGTGGCCGGCCAGGGAGCAGGCCAGGGCACCGAAACCATCGTTGAGTACCAGCACGCGGCTACCAGGAGCCAAGCCCTGTTCGTGCAGGTGCGCCAGCAGGTACTCGTCGGCTGCATCGAAGGCTTGCAGCGGTTCGGCCTGCTGCTCGGGTTGGCGCAGCAGGTCGAGTTCGGCGAACGGGGTGGCGAGCAGGGGCATCGATAGACTCGGACAGAGCAATGGGTAGGGGCGAATTATCCGGGTTGTCTGCCTGCGGCGCACCCCTTATCGCTACTTAGTCCCTGCGCTTTGCCGGTGTTTACGCGGGCATGCCTGGGGCACACTGCATGCTCACACTTAGCCTGTCGGAGCCTGCCATGAGCGATCACGACGAGCGTGCCACTCGCCAGACCGTGCTTGAGGTCACCCCACTCACGCCGAGTCTGTTTACCCTGCGCACCACGCGCGCGCCCGGCTTTCGCTTTCGCGCCGGCCAGTTCGCCCAGCTTGGGCTGCAAGCGGCGGATGGGCAGTGGGTCTGGCGGCCTTATTCGATGGTCTCGGCGCCGCACGACGAGCACCTGGCGTTCTTTTCCATCGTCGTGCCAGAGGGTGCCTTTACCTCTGAGCTGCGCCGATTGGCACCCGGCGATGCGCTGTGGGTCGGCCGCCAGGCGTTCGGCTATCTGACCCTGGATCGCTTCGTGGATGGCCGTGATCTCTGGTTACTGGCCAGCGGCACTGGCCTGGCGCCGTTTCTCTCGCTGCTGCAGGACGTTGAGGTGTGGCAGCGCTTTGAGCGCATCGTGCTGGTGTACAGCGCGCGCACGGTCGCTGAGCTGGCGTACCAGCCGATGATCCGCGCCTTCGCTGATCAGGAGCACCTGGCCGAGTTCGCCCACAAGCTCACCTACCTGCCGGTGGTGACCCGCGAGCAGGCGCCAGGCTGCCTAACGGCGCGCATCACCGATCTGCTCGACAGCGGTGAATTGGAGCGAGCTGCCGGGCTGCAATTGAGCCCGGAACATTCGCGGCTGATGCTCTGTGGCAACCCCCAGATGATCGAAGACACCCGCCAACGCCTCAAGGTGCGGGGCATGAACCTGAGCCTGAGCCGCCGTCCCGGTCAGGTTGCGGTGGAAACCTACTGGTGAGCGCCGGTAACGAATGTTAGCGAGGGGATCGCCGTGTGGGCGGCGCAGGCTGTTGCCCGAGTTGGCGAATGAATTCGCTGAGCCAAAAAACAGGGCGCCCTTGGGCGCCCTGTTTTCGTCACCGAGTTACTTACGGCTTGTTTTGCTGCTGCGCCTTGAGCAGGTCGCGGATTTCGCTCAGCAGGGTTTCTTCAACGCTGGGCACCGGCGGCGCCGAGGGCGCTACAGCCTCTTCGCGCTTGAGCCGATTGATCGCCTTCACACCCATGAAGATCGCGAATGCCACGATGGTGAAGTCGATGACGGTCTGGATGAACTTGCCATAGGCCAGCGTCACTGCCGGGATATCGCCTTCAGCGGCCTTGAGCACAATGGCCAGGTCGGAGAAGTCGACGCCGCCGATCAGCAGGCCGAGAGGCGGCATGACCACGTCGCCGACGAACGAGGACACGATCTTGCCGAACGCTGCGCCGATAATGATACCGACGGCCATGTCGACAACGTTGCCCTTGACCGCGAAGGCCTTGAATTCACTGATGATGCTCATGGAAGCTCCCTGTTTGAAGGTAGTGCGCGAAGTGTAGTGCAGGCATGACGGCTTATTAGCCGGGTGGCTCAGGGGTAGGTGATCTCTGGCAGCGACTCGAAACCGGGTCGCGACAGCAAATAGCCCTGAAACAGGTCGATGCCCAGACTCTGTAGAGCCTGAAGCTCACCCAGGGTTTCAACCCCTTCGGCGATAACTTCAATGCCCAGTGTCCGGCACATCTTCACGGTACCCTCGACCAGTACCTGCCGCACGTGGTCCTGGTCGATGCCGCGTATCAGCCCCATGTCCAGCTTAATCAGGTCCGGCTGGAAGTCTGCCAGCAGGTTGAGCCCCGCGTAACCGGCGCCAAAGTCGTCGATGGCGGTCTTGAAGCCCTGCTTGCGGTAGGCCCGCAGGATGCCGGTGAGGTGGTCGATATCGAGCACCTGCTCCTGTTCGGTCACCTCGAAAATAATGCGATCAAGCGGGAACGCATAACGCTCAGCTGCTTCCAGTGTCGCGCGGATACAGGTTTCCGGCTTGTAGACAGCATTGGGCATGAAGTTGATCGAGAGCAGGGCGGGAATTTGCAGGCGCGCAGCCCATTCCAGCGCCTTGATGCGGCACATCTGGTCGAAGGGGTAGAGGTTATCGGCATTAATCTGGCTGAGCACGCTGCCAGCCGATTGGCCGTCGGGGCCACGTACCAATGACTCGTGCGCGAACACGCTGCGTGTGCGCAGATCGACAATGGGCTGAAAGGCAACGCTGATGGGAAAATCCAGGGCTTTGCCATCGCGGCAGGCTGAGCAGCCGGGCGGTGTGGTCATGGGTGTGGTCGTCTCGTATACGCGCAAAAAAAGGGGAAAGGCTGTTGGGTCGCCTGTGATCCCACGATAGCAGATCGCCGCCAGTAGTCAGCAAGGGAATGCAGGTCAGGGGCGGTATTGGGTAGGCGGTATGACCGCTTGCGCGTGCGTTGATCTCGATCAAGGTAGCCGATATGCAGCGCGCTACGCTGGGGCCTCATTCACTGCGAGGCACCTACTCATGCACGTCGATCACCATCCACTGGTTCATGATTTTTCCGAGCAGCGCGAAGCCCTGCACCAGTTGCGCCAGGCTGATGCTGAGTTTGCCCGCCAGGCCGATGCGTACGAGGCATTGGATAAGCGTATTTGCCGTATCGAAGACGGCGTCGAGCACCTGGACGATACGACGCTGGCCAGCCTTAAACTTAGTCGAGTGGCGCTCAAGGATGACTTGGCCCGCCGTCTCAAGCGCGCGGCCGGTCAGTGTTGTGGCTGTGGCAATGGCTGCAAAGGCTGAGCTCAGTGCCGCGCAGGCATGATCCGGTAGCTCAGCAAGCCACTGTCATCGCGCGATTGCACGGGGGCTGCCGTGTGATTCATGTCGCTCATCACCTGGTTGCAGAACGCGAGTGCCACCAGGTCCTGGCGGTAGACATTCAGCAGCCAGGCGCGACCATCGCTTAGCGTCTGCACCGCCAGTGCCCGCCCGATGCCGAGGCGACGGTACTTTCGCAGGATGAACAGGTCGGCGAACTCCATGATCTGCAGACCGGTTTCATCGCTGCACTCCAGCAGCAGAAAGCCGGCGATGAAGCCGTCAACCAGAATCAGCTGTACGCTCCAGTTCGGCTCCTGCCAGTAGCGCTGCAGGTGTTCATCATGGACGTAGAAGCGCCCATCGAGTTCGACATCCTCCTGCTCCCAGTCCGAACTGTCGTAGGCGTAGAACTGGTAGAGGTTGCGGATCAGCGGCAGTTGATCGCGTTCGGTGGGGAGCAGGTCAATCTGCATGACGGGCGACTCTGGCGAATGAGGGCGGTATTATCGCCTTTTACCGCGACGGAGAGTTCCATGGCCAAGGCCAAGCGCATGTACGGCTGCACCGAGTGCGGTGCGACCTTCCCGAAATGGGCCGGCCAATGCGGCGAGTGTGGCGCCTGGAACACCTTGGTGGAAACCGTGCTGGAGGCCAATGCCGCGACGCCCAGCGGTCGCACCGGCTGGGCCGGCCAGCAGGCGCAGCTAAAAACCCTGGCCGAGGTCAGCGTCGAGGAAATGCCGCGGTTCTCCACCGCCTCCGGTGAGCTGGATCGGGTGCTCGGCGGCGGTCTGGTCGACGGCTCGGTGGTGCTGATCGGCGGTGATCCGGGGATCGGTAAGTCGACCATCCTGCTGCAGACCTTGTGCAATATCGCTCAGCGCTTTCCCGCGTTGTACGTCACCGGCGAGGAATCGCAACAGCAGGTGGCCATGCGCGCCCGCCGCCTGGGCTTGCCGGAAGACAAGCTCAAGGTCATGACCGAGACCTGCATCGAGGCGATCATCGCCACGGCGCGCCTGGAAAAACCCAAGGTGATGGTCATCGACTCGATCCAGACTATCTTCACCGAGCAACTGCAATCGGCCCCCGGCGGCGTTGCCCAGGTGCGCGAGAGTGCGGCGCTGCTGGTGCGTTTCGCCAAGCAGAGCGGTACCGCAATCTTCCTCGTCGGCCACGTCACCAAGGAAGGCGCACTGGCTGGGCCGCGGGTGCTCGAGCACATGGTCGACACCGTGTTGTATTTCGAGGGCGAGGCCGATGGCCGCCTGCGCCTGCTGCGCGCGGTGAAGAACCGCTTTGGCGCGATCAACGAACTGGGCGTGTTCGGCATGACCGACAAGGGCCTCAAGGAGGTCACCAACCCCTCGGCGATCTTCCTCACCCGAGCCCAGGAGGAAGTGCCCGGCAGCATTGTCATGGCCACCTGGGAAGGCACCCGCCCCATGTTGGTGGAGGTGCAGGCGCTAGTCGACACCAGCCATATGGCCAACCCGCGTCGCGTCACCCTAGGCCTGGACCAGAACCGCCTGGCCATGCTGCTGGCCGTATTGCACCGTCATGGCGGCATCCCGACCTATGACCAGGACGTATTCCTCAACGTAGTCGGCGGGGTCAAGGTGCTGGAAACAGCATCCGACCTGGCATTGATGGCGGCGGTGATCTCCAGCCTGCGTAACAAGCCGCTGCCCCATGATCTGTTGGTGTTTGGCGAGGTGGGCCTGTCCGGCGAAATTCGGCCGGTGCCCAGCGGTCAGGAGCGACTGAAAGAGGCGGCCAAGCATGGCTTCAAACGCGCCATCGTACCCAAGGGCAATGCCCCCAAAGAATCGCCGCCGGGGCTGCAGGTGATCGCCGTGACGCGGCTGGAGCAGGCGCTGGATGCGTTGTTCGAGTAGGGCGCGCGCACCAGGTTAAGGGGGCGGCTGACGTCTGTCGCCAATGGCTGTGGCGTTATGCCGCTGAGGGCTGCAGGCTGAAATTGATCCTGATCAACGGAGCGCGAAGAGCGGGCGCGCAGCATAACGGTGCACCCAAAGAGGAGTCACCGTCATGACACTGTTCTTCGATATCGTCGTCAAAGCCTTTCACATTGAACCGCTCCGGCGTGAGCAGCGGATTCGTCTGGAGCGTCAGCGTACGCAGGTGCGTCGCCAGCAGCGTCAGGATGCCAATGCGGCCTGCTGTGCGCTCTGATTGCCAGCTGTGCTTGGCGAGTGGTGCCCGGTTTTGCCGGGCTCCGGCCTACGGTTAAACGCTGAACTCAGGCTGCATCCCCACCCAGAGCGGCCAGTTCGCGCTCCAGCAGGTCTTCATCGCCCAAATTGAGTTCGACCAGGCGGCGCAAGTGGCTGATCGAGTCGAGGTCGATGTGTCGGCAGATAAATCCGAGCTGGTCGTCCTGTATGCGGGTCAGCTCGACCTCCATGCGTACGCGCGTGTCGGGCCCCAGCTCGACCTGAGCCTCGAAGGCCTGTTGGGCGTCACCGCTCCATTCAGCTGGGCGTTGCACCAGTAGCCCCTTGAGAGACAGGTCGATCAGCTGGACCTGCCAATGCAGATCCCCCTGGGTGAGGGCAGTGGGGGCGTCGAACGCGATGCGCTGGAAGCGCCGGCGTTCGTGTGCGGTTTCGCTCATGCGAGAACTCCTGGAGGTTTCTCTCACTATAGCAAGGCCAAACCCGGGTACGGTGTTTTGCGTGACGTCTGCGTGCATGACCGGGCGTCGGTTAATACCCGGTAAAAACGTGCGGCAGCGCCGTTTATGCACATTAGCGTTTGACAGGTTGCCAGGCCTCGCCAAAGCTCCAATTGCGGTTTTATTACCAATTATTTGTGGAGCGACAGAATGGATACTCGTCTACTGAGCAAAGGTCTGGTCTTCGGTTTGCTGAGCGCCGCCAGTGTGGCAGCGCATGCAGACGCAGCGGGCGGCAACGGCTGCGGCTGGGGCAACATGCTGTTTGAAGGGCAGCGCGGTATCGCCCCTCACTTCCTCGCGACCACCACCAACGGCACCTCCGGTAACGCCACCTTCGGCATGACCTCGGGCACCAACGGCTGCGACACCAGCGGCTCGCTGGGTTACAACGGCCGCTCGCTGCTGGCGATGAACGGCATGCTCGACTCGATCGCCGAAGACATGGCCCAGGGTCAGGGCGAAGCCCTCGATGCCTACGCCACCCTGCTGGGTGTAGAGCAGGCGGATCGTGCTCACTTCGCCAAGGTGACCCACGCTAACTTCAGCACCATCTTCGCCTCGGCCGATGCGACCGGTGAGCAGGTGCTCGCCGCGACGCTGGCGGTCATGGAGCGTGATACTCAGCTGGCGCGTTACGCTAAAACATCGGCCTGATAAAGCCGGTTTCATAAAAAAGCCCGCCGATTGGCGGGCTTTTTTATGGGCGGTAGTTTAGTTGCCGTAAACCGGGAACTTAGCGCAGACCGCTTTGACTTGCTCGCGCACGCGCGCTTCGACTGCTTCGTCACCCAGGTTGGCGAGGATCTCGCAGATCCAGCCAGCCAGTGCGCGGCACTCGTCTTCCTTGAAGCCGCGGGTGGTCACGGCTGGGGTGCCAATGCGCAGGCCGGAGGTGACGAACGGCGAACGTGGGTCGTTCGGTACGCTGTTCTTGTTCACGGTGATAAAGGCGCGACCCAGGGCGGCATCGGCATCTTTACCGGTGATGTCCTGCTTGATCAGGCTGAGCAGGAACAGGTGGTTTTCAGTACCGCCGGACACCACGTCGTAGCCGTTTTCGATAAACACGCTGGCCATGGCCTGAGCGTTCTTGATCACCTGCTGCTGGTAGGTTTTGAACTCAGGTTGCAGGGCTTCTTTGAAGCACACCGCCTTACCCGCGATCACGTGCTCCAGCGGGCCACCTTGGCCGCCCGGGAATACGGCGGAGTTGAATTTCTTCTCCAGCGCTTCGTTGGCACGGGCGAGGATCAGGCCGCCGCGCGGGCCGCGCAGGGTTTTGTGGGTGGTGGTGGTCACCACGTCGGCGAACGGCACCGGGTTCGGGTACACGCCAGCGGCGACCAGACCGGCCACGTGGGCCATGTCGACGAACAGGTAGGCACCGACTTTGTCCGCGATGGCGCGGAAGCGTGGGAAGTCCAGCACCTGCGAGTAGGCGCTGAAGCCGGCAATGATCATCTTCGGCTTGTGTTCAACAGCAAGGCGCTCGACTTCGTCGTAGTCGATCAAGCCAGTGACGTTGTCGATGCCGTACTGCACGGCGTTGTAGATCTTGCCGGAGAAGCTGACGCTGGCGCCGTGGGTCAGGTGACCGCCGTGGGCCAGGCTCATGCCCAGTACGGTGTCGCCGGCGTTCAGCAAGGCCATGTAGACCGCCGAGTTGGCCTGGCTGCCCGAGTGCGGCTGGACGTTGGCGTAGTCAGCGCCGAACAGCTCCTTGGCGCGGTCGATGGCCAGTTGCTCGACGATGTCGACGTACTCGCAGCCGCCGTAGTAACGCTTGCCCGGGTAGCCTTCGGCGTACTTGTTGGTCAGCACCGAACCTTGGGCTTCCATCACCGCGGGGCTGGTGTAGTTCTCCGAGGCGATCAGCTCGATGTGATGTTCCTGGCGCTGGGCTTCTTGCTCCATCGCGGCAAACAATTCGGCGTCATAACGGGCAAGAGTCAAATCACGGCTGAACATGGCATTCCCCTGAGAAAAATCAGCTGGGCAGTAGAAAGAGGGTGCGAATTCTAACGCATCCCGCGGCTGCAGGCATATGAAGGTTGATCATGTGCTGTACAAACGCGGCTCAGCTGAGCATGAACAGCGCTGTGCCGGTGAATTGCGCGGCGAACTGGTGGGCGGGCATGGGCCGGCCCAGCAGGTAGCCCTGCACCTCGTCGCAGCCGTGTTCCCGCAGGAAGTCCAGTTGTGCCTGGGTTTCCACGCCTTCAGCGATAACCGAGAGATTCAGGCTGTGCGCCATGGCGATGATCGCCCGGGCGATCTGCGCGTCTTGATCACCGCTTGGCAGCCCGTCGACGAAGCTGCGGTCGATCTTCAACACGTCGATGGGGAACTGTTTGAGGTAGTTGAGCGACGAGTAACCGGTGCCAAAGTCGTCAATCGCCAGGCACAGGCCGAGGTCTTTGAAGTCGGTCAGCATGGTCAGCGCGCTGGCAACATCCTGCATGAGGATGCTTTCGGTCAGCTCCAGCTCCAGGCAGGCCGGGTCGATACCGGTCTGGTGCACAAGGCTGGCGATACGTTCGGCGAGATCACCTTCGGCAAATTGGCGTGCCGAGAGGTTGACCGAAATCTTCGGCACGCGCACGCCGTCCTGCAGCCAGTGTGCGAGCTGCTGGCAGGCCTCGCGCAGCACCCAGTGGCCCACTTCCACCACCAGGCCCAGCTCTTCGAGCACCGGGATAAACGCATCAGGCGCCACCAGGCCACGCTGGGGATGTTGCCAGCGCAGCAGTGCCTCGACGCCGGTCAGGCGTTTGCCGTCGCCGGAGAATTGTGGCTGGTAGTGCAGCACGAACTCGCCCTGCTCCAGGGCGTGGCGCAGGTCGCTCTCCAGCTCCAGGCGTTCCAGGGCGCTGGCGTTCATGTCGGCCTGATAGAACTGGAAGTTGTTCTTGCCGCGCTCCTTGGCGTGATACATGGCGGTATCGGCGTTTTTCATCAACTGGCTCAGCTCGTCGCCGTCTTGCGGCGCGAGGGCGATGCCGATGCTGGCCGTAACGAAGAATTCGCGGCCTTCGAGGATGAAGGGGCGCGCCAGGCTGCCGAGAATCTGTTCGGCGACGTGAATGGCACGCGTCAGTGCCGCTTCGCGGGTGCTGCGCGACTGCAGCAGCAGGGTGAACTCATCCCCACCCATGCGTGCCACGGTGTCCTCGTCAGCGACGCAGGCCGCCAGGCGCAGGGCCACGTCTTTGAGCATGCGGTCGCCAGCGGCGTGGCCCAGGGAGTCGTTGATCGGCTTGAAGCGGTCGAGGTCGAGGAACATCAACACCACCCACTCGCGGTGCCGCTCGGCGAGTTGCAGGGCTGTGTGCAGGCGGTCCTGGAACAGCGTGCGGTTGGGCAGGTGGGTGAGGGCGTCGTAGTAGGCCAGGCGATGAATACGCTGCTCGCTGGCCTTGCGCTCGCTGATGTCGCTGAAGAAGCACACGTAGCTGACCAGGTCGCCTTCTTCGTCCTGTACTGCCGTGATGCCGACCCAGGCCGGGAAGTTCTCACCGCCACGGCGCTTGAGCCAGACCTCGCCTTCCCAGCTGCCGCTCTGGTTGAGCTGGGCGACGATGTATTGCAAATGCGTGGCCTGCTGGCGATCCGCTGTGAGCAGGCCGGGGCGCTGGTCCATGACGTCGGCAGGGCTGTAGCCGCTGACCCGGCTGAAGGCTTCGTTGACCTGCACGATGTAGCCGGCCGGGTCAGTCACCAGAATGGCGGCGGTGGAATGCTCGAATACCGTGGCGGCCATGCGCAGTTCTTTCTCGGCGCGGCGCTGCTGGCTGATGTCGCGGCCAACGCCGAGCAGCCCCTCGAAACGCCCGGTGTCATCCCACATGGGGATCAGGCGCAGGTCGACCGGGATTTTGCGGTCGTCACCGCGCATGCAGTCGAACACGAACAGCTGTGGTTTCAGTGTGTCGCGCAGGGCGCGTAGCTGGGCCGGGTTGCCCAGGGCGCTGCGAATACGCTCCAGCAGCGATTGCAGGCCGCTGAGTTGGTCAGGGTTGCTGGCCATCCCCTGAAAGCCGTTGGCCATGACCCAGTCGGGGGTGTAGCACAGCGCGGTTTCAACCGAGGGGCTGACGTAATTCAGGCGCAGCTCGGGGTTGGTGGAGAAGATCACGTCGCTGGTGCTTTCCGCGAGCAGGCGATAACGCTGTTCGCTGTCACGCAGTGACTCACTGCGCTCGATTTGCTCGGTGATGTCTTTGGCCACGCCGATCAGGCGCTCGACGCGGCCTTTGGCGTCGCGCGACAGCGCCTGTTCGCGAATGCTGAACCAGCGCCACGTGCCGTTGTGATGGCGCCAGCGCAGCACGGATTCAAGCAGCACGCCGTTACCCACCACCTTCTGCAGGTTGCGGATACGCCAGTAATAGTCGCTGTCGTCGGGGTGCAGCAGGTGCTCCCAGAAACTGTGCCCCATCTGCCTGAGCGTCGTGGCGCTGTAGCCCAGCTGCAAGCCCAGGTGGTGGTTGCTGAACAGCACGCGCTGGCTGCTGATCTCATGCACATAGAGGGTGTCGGGCACCGCGCGCACAACATCGGCCCAGAAGCGCTCGCGCTCGATCAGCGACAGCTCGATGCGCTTGCGGCTGGTGATGTCGCTCATGCTCAGGGTCACTGCGCGCAGTTCCTGGGCGCTTTCGGGCAAGCGCATGACCAGCCACAAATGACGCTCCTGGCCATGGGCGTTGGTGATGCGCGTCTCCAGTTCGATGTGGCTGTTGCCGTCTAGCAGCGCGCTGAGCACCTGCGCCCGGAAACCGTTGCTGCGCAGCGAGCCGGCGCGCAGCAGGTACGCCTTGACCTGCTCAGCGTCCCGCACACCCAGCAGGCGCAGGGCCATCTGATTGGCCTCGGTAAAGACCATGCGCTGAACCAACTGGTCCTGCGCATCAGGATGGGCCTGCAGCCACTGCGCCAGGTCGCGGGTGTCGTAGACATCCTGTTCCTGCAGGTATTGATACAGCCCGCACAGGTCCAGCACACAGAGGGCGATCCCGGTGTCTTCGAAGATGTTCTGGTAGCGGCGCCTCGCCTCCTGCAGAACCTGGGTGGCGTGCTGCGACTCGGTGACATCGCGCAGCACCCAGACATAGCCCAGGCGCGGGCCGTCGCCCAGGTCGCTGCGGCTGATGTCAAACAGGCGAATGTCGCCGTCCTGACGGATTTCCACCAACTCGCTCTCGCCGCCGCGCAGCTCGGCACTGTGCAGCAGTAAGGGGTCCAGGCGGGGTAACAACTGCAGCAGGTGCCAGTCAGCCGGGTTCTGCTCGCCCAGCCCGAACAGCGCTTCGGCCTGGGGGTTAAGGTAGCTGAGTTGGCCGCGTGTGTCGGTGACCAGGATGCACTCCTCAATCACCCTGAGCGCGCTGGCCGCCTGGTGCAGCGAGCGCCGGGACGCAGCATTGAGCGCGTGCAGCGCACGCTGTTCACGCAGCAGGCAATACAGGGCGAGCAGTGTCAGCAGCGCGCACAGCAGCACCAGCAAGAACTTGCCCGCCTGGCTGGGCAGAATGTGGGCGCGGGCCTTGTGCTCGTCGAACAGCGCGCGCAGTTGCCAGTCACTGCCTGGAAGCGGGTAGAGCGCGACGCTCTCGGCACTGTCCTGGGCCGTCAGGGGCGGGAACACGCTGGGCAGGCTCGGGGCGCCTACGCCTTCGCCGCTGCGCGGTCGGCTGACTACCCGTTGAGAAAAGCGGTCTTCAAGCAGCCAGGGTTGTGCGCCACTGTAGTGCTCGCTGAGCCACTGGCGCAGCCCCTGGGCATTGACCCGCACAACCCAGTGCGCCGCCGGTGCGCCAGGGCTGGATTGCAGGATGATGTAGAGCTGGCCGCCGTTCAGCGCACTGAACGCATAGTGGAAAGGCTCGCCGCGGGTGCGTTGATAGAGTGCTGCGATGTAGCGCGCATCGTCAGGCTGTGCGGCGGTATCAGCGATGATGCCGCCCCGGCTATTGACCCTGGCGAGGCTGTCGGCCGTTGGATAAATACTGCGCAGTCGCTCAAGCACGGCGGGCAGCGCCATCTGACCACGTTCGGCGGCAGGCTCAAGCATGCTAAGCGCCACATTGGCGCGCAAGGCCATGGTCAGCGTCATGTGCTTGGCCAATTGGCTGCTGAAGTCCTGGCTCAGCTCACGCTGGTGGTCTTGTTGCTGGGTGACTTGCGTCTGCAACTGCCAAAGCAATAAGCCGAGCATGCTGAGCACCAGCACCACCAGCGCACCTTTATAGGAGCCACGCACTTTGGCACGCGCGCGATCAGATTCCAGCAAGGGGGTGGGGGTGATACTGGGCACGGGGAGTCCTGCGACGACAGCAGTCTGGAGCGCGGCGCGGCTACGCTAGATTCAAAGGGCACGTAGCATGCCACAACCGTGGCAAAGTGCCAGTCAAGCCGACGAGCGCCGTTTGCCCTGTATCGCGCATTCCGGTAGCTTTGCCGCATGCGCGCAAGGGTTTGCGCGCCTTGCGGCGGCGGGTTATTCCTGCTGCCTGCCCAGCGCCCTCGACTGCCTCCCGCGCTCCATGCGCGACTGCCTGCGGCGCCATCCTCGTTATCTACCTAGAACCCAGGTTATCCATGGCTCAATACGTCTACACCATGCATCGGCTGAGCAAAGTTGTGCCGCCGAAGCGCGAGATTCTAAAAAATATTTCCCTGTCGTTTTTCCCCGGCGCCAAGATCGGCGTGCTCGGGCTGAACGGTTCGGGTAAATCCACCCTGCTGAAGATCATGGCTGGGGTCGACACCGAGTTCGACGGTGAAGCCCGTCCGATGCCGGAACTGAACGTCGGCTACCTGCCCCAGGAGCCGCAGCTCGACCCGAACAAGACCGTGCGTGAAGTGGTCGAAGAGGCGGTCAGCGTCGTCAAAGACGCCCAGGCGCGCCTCGATCAGGTCTACGCCGCCTACGCCGAGCCGGATGCCGACTTCGACAAGCTGGCTGCCGAGCAGGCCAAGCTTGAAGCCATCCTGCAAGCGAGTGACGGGCATAACCTCGAGCGCCAGCTGGAAGTGGCCGCCGATGCCCTGCGTCTGCCAGCCTGGGACGCCAAGGTGTCCGTGCTCTCCGGCGGTGAAAAGCGCCGTGTAGCGCTGTGTCGCCTGCTGCTGTCGGCCCCGGACATGCTGCTGCTCGACGAACCCACCAACCACCTGGACGCCGATTCCGTCGCCTGGCTGGAGCATTTCCTCCACGACTTCCCGGGTACTGTGGTGGCAATTACCCACGACCGGTACTTCCTGGACAACGTTGCTGGCTGGATTCTCGAACTCGACCGCGGCGCCGGCATCCCTTACGAGGGCAACTACTCCGGGTGGCTGGAGGCTAAGTCCGACCGTCTGGCCCAGGAGTCCAAGCAGCAGTCGGCCCATGAAAAGGCGATGAAGGAAGAACTGGAATGGGTGCGCAAAGGCGCCAAAGCCCGCCAGTCGAAATCCAAGGCTCGTCTGCAGCGCTTCGAGGAAATGCAGTCGCAGGAATTCCAGAAGCGTTCGGAAACCAACGAGATCTACATCCCGGCCGGTCCACGCCTGGGCGACAAGGTCATCGAGTTCAAGAACGTCTGCAAGGGCTATGGCGACCGTGTGCTGATCGACAACCTGTCCTTCGTCATGCCCAAGGGCGCTATCGTCGGCGTGATCGGCGGTAACGGCGCGGGTAAGTCGACCCTGTTCCGCATGCTGATGGGCAAAGAGCAGCCGGATTCGGGCAGCATCGAGATCGGTGAAACCGTGCAGCTGGCCTGCGTCGACCAGAGCCGTGATGACCTGGATGGCAGCAAGTCGGTGTTCCAGGCCATCTCCGATGGCTCGGACCAGATCCGCATCGGCAACTATGAAATCCCCTCGCGCACCTATGTGGGCCGCTTCAACTTCAAGGGCGGCGACCAGCAGAAGTTCGTCAAGGACCTCTCCGGTGGTGAGCGCGGGCGTCTACACCTGGCGTTGACCCTGAAAGAGGGCGCCAACGTCCTGCTGCTCGACGAACCGTCCAACGACCTCGACGTGGAAACCCTGCGTTCGCTTGAAGAAGCGTTGCTCGACTTCCCGGGCGCGGCCATCGTGATCTCTCACGATCGCTGGTTCCTGGACCGCGTTGCCACGCACATCCTGGCGTATGAGGATGACTCGCAGGCGGTGTTCTTCGAGGGCAACTACACTGAGTACGAAGCCGATCGCAAGAAGCGTCTGGGCGAAGCTGCGGCCCAGCCGCACCGGGTCCGCCACAAGAAACTGGCGCAGTAAACGCCGGGATGATCAGCGAAACGGAGCCGAAAGGCTCCGTTTTGTTATCTGCGATAGTGGCTGTATGCCGGCAAGCTGGGTACTCTTGGCATGTTTGACGAATAGACCTGCCGGATACTTATCCAAGGCGGGCATCAGTTTCCATTTGCGCGGGGAATGGCATGGCAGCATTGGGTTTACGCGGCAAGTCATTGCTGGCGCTGCTGTTCACCTTTGCCCTGGCGTTCGGTCTCGCGGCGCTGGTCGGTTATGAGGCGCTGCAGGGCGTGCAGAGCCGGTTTGGTGACGCGTACGCGCGCAACATGGTGCAGCTCAACCGCGAACGCCTGTTTGCCCCGGTCACCCGCGAGCTGGCTTTGGCGCAACGCCTGGCAGAATCGCAGCTCACCCTGGCCTGGCTGAATGACGAGCAAAATCCGCAAAAGCGCGCGCTGTTCTTTCGTGAGGCGGCCGGCTATCAGGGTGCTTTCAGTGACCATGCCTATTTCGCCGTGTCGGCGCACAGTAATGCGTATTACGCCAATGGCACTGAGCAGCCCTTCAGTGAGGCACCGCGGTATCACCTGAACGCCGAGACCGAGCGGGATGAGTGGTTCTATGCCGTCCTCAACTCCCCCCAGCCTTATCACTTGAACGTCGATTACTCGGTCGTCAGCCAGGACATCAAGGTCTGGTTCAATATCGCCGTGCATGACGGCGAACGCCGTATCGGTGTTGTCGGCTCGGGGATCAGCCTGAGCGCCTTCATCAATGACTTCATCCGGGTCGATAAAGTCGGCGTCGAGTCCATGGTGCTGGACAGCTCCGGGGCGATTCTGGTCCACCCCGATGCCAGCCTTATCACCCTCAATGCGGAAACCCAGCAAGGGCGTTCCCTGTCGACCAATCTGCTCGGCCTACTCGGCGATGTGGAACAGGCCACCGCGCTGCGTCAACTGATGGCGCAGGGGCGCTCCGAGCCTGGCAGCGTCGCTACGCTGCCGGTGATTCTGGACGGCGAACCGCGCCTGCTGGCGCTGACCTGGATTCCCGAGTTGCAGTGGTTTGTCGTCAGCTCGGTGGACCTGAGCACAGCCCAGGTGATCGAGTTCAAGTCATTGCTGCCGGTCATCCTGATCGTGGTGTTGCTGTTCGGTTCGCTGGTGCTGGTTGGGGCCTGGCTGGTCGACCAGCGCGTACTCAAGCCGCTGCGCCAACTGCGCAAGAGCGCCCAGGCGATTGCCGCCGGTCAATACGGCGTGTCGTTGCCCAGCGAGCGCGACGATGAGATCGGCGAGTTGAGTGCGGCCTTCGGTGTGATGGCGCAGAAAGTGCGCAACCACACCACCGAGCTGGAAAACCGCGTGCGCGAGCGCACCCAGGCGCTGGAACAAGCCAACAGCGAGATGGCGGCGGCGCACAAGAAAATCGATGACTCGATCGATTACGCCAGCCTGATCCAGCACGCGATCCTGCCACGGCGCCAGCTGATCAGCGCGCTGGGTGAGCGTCATGCGGTACTCTGGCGCCCGCGGGATGTGGTCGGCGGAGATTTTTATGTATACCGCGCAGGTGATGGCGGCTGCCTGTTCGGCGTGGTCGACTGCGCCGGGCACGGCGTCCCCGGCGCCTTGATGACCATGTTGGCGCATGCGTCCATCGAGCAGGCCATCAGCGAGGCAGGTCTGGATGATCCGGCCGGCATTCTCAGCCGCACGGATCGCATCGTCAGGGCGATGTTGCGTGACGACAGCGACCGCAACTCCCTGGCGACCAACATGGATGTGGGCCTGGCCTATGTCGATTTTGCCCGGCGCGACGTGACCTTTGCCGGTGCCAAGATCGCGCTCTATTACAGTGACGGCGACAGTGTCGAGGAGCTGCCGGGCGGGCGTCGTGCCATCGGTGACAAGCGCATCGGTGAGTATTCCAATACCCAGGTTGCCTTGCAGGCAGGGCGCACGTTCTACCTCACCACGGATGGATTTCTTGACCAGGCCGGTGGTGAGTTGGGGTATGGTTTCGGCAACAGTCGCTTCGCCGAGATGATCCGTGTGCATGCCCGCCGGCCACTGGTGGAGCAGGGTGAGGCTTTCAGTGACGTGCTGGCCGACTACCAGGGCGACTATGCCCAGCGCGATGACATCACCATGCTGTGTTTCCGTTTTGACTGACGATCGACTTCACCAACCAGGGAGCTGTGATGGAACCCCTTGACCTGTTCGGCATGCGCGAAAGCTATAACCGGCAGCAGATCATGCTCTGCTTCAATGGCCCGATTTCCCGCAGCCTGATTGAAGAAATCGGCAATGCGTTGCGCAACTACCTGAGCTCGGAGAATGCCCCGGCGTCCTCGGCCATGGATGTCTTCGCCGTGTATATCGAGATGACCCAGAATATCCGCCACTACACTCGGCAGAAGGAGTGGGCCGATCAGGAAGCCGGTGCGACCGTGGTGGTGGCCCGTGACGAGCAGGGCCGCTATGTGGTGTCGGCCGGCAACCTGATCGAGCACGCCGATGGCGAGCGCCTGAAGCAGGCGGTGCAGGCGTTGGCCGGGCTGGACAAGGTTCAGCTCAAGGCGCGCTACAAGGAACAGTTGCGCAAACCCCGCGACGAGCAGGCCAGCAGTGGCGCCGGCCTGGGCTTGATCGACATCGCCCGCAAGGCCAGCGAGCCCCTTGAGGCCACATTGCGCGAGGTCGATGCTTCGCGTTCGTTCATCAGCTTGCGTGCCGTTATCTGAATTACTCCACGAGTCATGACCATGAATGATTTCTCCATCGCCGGTACCCAGTCCTCTCCCGCTATCCGCGGTGACTGGGCGCAGGGCGTTCTCGCCATGCAGGGCGATTCCTACCCTGAAAACTCCTACGAGCTCTTTCACCAGGTGTTTACCTGGATCGAGACCTTCCTCGCTGATGCGGATCGACCGCTGCACCTCGAGTTGCGCCTGCTGTACCTCAACACCAGCAGCATCAAAGCCATGATGGACATCTTCGACCTGCTTGAAGCAGCCCACCAGGGCGGCAAGGCGGTGTCGGTGAGCTGGCTGTACGACCAGCGCAACGAGCGTGTGGTCGAGCTGGCCGAAGAGTTCAAGGAAGACTGCACCTTCCCCTTCGATGTCGTCAGCCACGATTGAGCGAGTCCGCCATGAGCCGCAACCGCAGTGCCCTCGAGGAACGCATCGCCAGCGTGCTGGCCGATCCAGCGCAGGCCGAAAACCCGCTTCACGAGCCGCTGAGTCAGTTGTGGGCGTCGCACCATGAGTTGATGCGGCGTATCGACCGTATCAGCCGCATCTCCGACGCGTACCAAAGCATCGCCAAGCAGCGCGAGATGAGCCTGGCCGAGCGCCTGGACAAGCAGCTGCGTCAGTTGGAGAAAGTCGCGCGTATCTCTGACCGCTACCAGCAGATGATGCACGACCTCAATAAGGCGCTGCGCCAGGCCTCGACCCATGACGCCCTAACCGGCATCGCCAATCGCCGGTTGCTGGGCGAACGGCTCAAGGATGAGGCCGACCGTAACAAGCGCTACGGGCGCTCGTTCAGCATTGCCATGCTCGATGTCGACCTGTTCAAACGGATCAATGATCAGCACGGCCACGATGTGGGCGACCGCATGCTGATCGAGTTAGCCGGCGTGTTGGAGGCCGAAATCCGCGAGCAGGACCTGTGCGGACGCTGGGGCGGTGAGGAGTTTCTGATTCTGCTTCCAGAAACCGACCTGGCCGCTGCCGAGCAGGTGATCGACCGCGTGCGTGCGCGCGTTCGCGAGTTGGCTGTAAGGGTCGACACCGAGCTGTTGACGATTACGGTCAGTGCCGGGATCGCCCAGCAAATAGCGGGCGAGGCCTATTCACGGACCATTAACCGAGCGGACCTGGCCCTGTTGCAGGCCAAACGCATGGGGCGTGATCGCTGCGAGCTGGCCGGCGAGACAGCGGTCTAGGGCCTATTGCCGTTTCGTCGCGAGCCACGTTGTTGCGCACATACTCGCCAGGCCAGGTGGCAGCAGTCGCCGCGTAGGGTGCGCTGTGCGCACCCGTCCGCAATGAATGAAACCTCGGCGTCAGTAGTGGTACCAGCGCAGCTCCAGTTGCAAGGTGTTCTCCACCTCGCCTAGCTGGCTGAAATCGCGTTGCGCACCCAGGCGTAGCCCCAGCGCCGGGCTCAGCTCCCACTGTTGGGCCACCGCCAGGCTGCGGCGCACTTCGCCGTTGTAGAAATAGTCGGCGCGCGCTTCGGCCAGCAGATTGCCCAGCGGATTGCGCCACAGCAGACCACCATTGAACCCGGCTGCCGGGCTGATAAACGCAGCGAAGTCAGCGTTGTGCTCGACACGTACGGTGCCCAGCGCAAAGCCCAGTACATCGTCACCCAGCGCCCAGGTCGCCCCGGCGCCACCGTTCACCTGGCCGACCAGTGTCGGCTCCCCATCGGCGCCTGGTACGCGCTCCAGGCCGCCAGCGACCTGCCATGACCAGGGTTTGAGCAGCGCGGTGCGCGGGGTAAACGAGCGAATGCTAGCGAGGTCGAAGCGCTGCACTTCCCAGTGATTACCTTCGTACTGGCGCAGCTTCAACTGGCCGATTTCGATCTGCGCGCCCAGCGGGAAGCCATAAGCGTTGTCGGCCAGGTCATGGTAGGCCATGCGCAGGCCATACTCGGCGAATGCCTTGCCGTCACGGCTGCCGGCGCCGACCTGCCAGGTACGTGAGGCGTGGCCTTGTTCCGGTAAGCCCGGACGGTCGAGCGTCAGTGGCGGCGGCGGGTTACGGCTGATCGCGCTGAGCAGCTCATAGCTGTTACGTACGTCTTCGGGGTCACGTGCATCGCCCGTGGTGCGGTAGCGCAGCAGGCGGAAGGCGGTGTCCTGAATCAATGCCTGGCGCGCGGCTGGGTACGCCTGGAAGGCCAGCGTGTTGCGCTGTTGCGGGTCTTCGGCCAAGCGCTGTGCCCAGGCCTGCTCTTCGGCATCCAAGGTGTCGGCGCGGCCCAGCAGTTCGCGTTCACGGGACGGACGGTAGTCGATGCGTTCGACCAGCCCGGCATCCTTGATTGCCCGCACGGTGTCGGTGGGCACAGCGGTCAGCGGGAATTGCTCCGTCAGCTCAAGGCCGGGACGGGCGATTTCCAGCAGCTCCAGCAGGCGGTAGGAGCAGTTTTCATCGAAGAAGTAGTAGTCGAAGCGCACCTGCTTGAGCTCCCACACATGGGTGACCATGCGCTGGGTTTCCGCCTCGCTGAGGTTCAGCCGGTATTCCCACAGGTCGCGGTTTTCCAAGCCACGGTATTCGGCCAGCTTCTCGCGGTAGGGCACCAGGGCGAACAGGCCGGGGTAGCCGCCCATCAGGCCTTTCCAGGCATACAGCATGCTGTTGTCGCTGCCCTCGATAAAGGCGCCGAAGTTCAAGGCGTAGCTGAGCAGGGCGGTGTTGTGGCTGTCGACATCGGCCTGGTCGATGCGCAGCAGGGTGTGGCCGAACATCGACGAAGGGCTGTTCAGGTAAGCCGCCGGGAAGATCAGCACGGTGCTGTGCGGGGCAACGTCGCGCAGCCAGGTGTCGAACTCGGCGCACAGCGGCTGCGGCAGGTCGGTCAGCGCGAGCTGCTCACGCAACCAGCGCGTGCGGGCCGGATAAACGCACTGGGCATGTCGATCAGCCAGGTCTGCACTCTGGTACAGCGCATCCAGGGTCGCTTGCAACTCAGCCTTGGGGTTGTGCGCACCGTCGGCGGCGAGAAAGAATTTTTCATCATCGACGTAGCTGCGCCAGCCACCGAGTTTGCCGGTTTCGTAATGGCCGAGGGCGATCCAGTACGGCTGGTCGGCGAGGGCTTGCAGGCGCTGCTCGTCGAGCGCGGGCGCGGCCGCCTGGGCGAAGGCCGCGGCGCAAGAAACAAGGCAGGCGAAGATCCGTTTCACGTAGGTTTTCTTATAGGAGGGCGACGGCCGAGCTTTGGCGAAGCACAGGCCCCTGTCAACTTATGCCGACGGCGCGCAAGGTTCAGCGTTTTGCTTGGCCGCGCTGACGTTGTACTTTAGGCACATGCAAACGCAGCGCTGCTGCGTGCTTCTGATGATGGCCCTGTGTGTGGCCTTTGCCCTGTCCCAAGGATTTCCGATGCCCGATACCCTTGCTGCCCGTTTGCGGCTGGCACCTGATGCACTGACCCGTCCCTTCGCGCCCGAGCAGTTCGCCTTCACCAGTACCGATGATCTGGAGCCCTTTCGCGGGGTGCTCGGCCAGGAGCGCGCGGTCGACGCGTTGCAGTTTGGTGTGGCCATGCCGCGTCCCGGCTACAACGTGTTCGTCATGGGTGAGCCCGGCACGGGGCGTTTTTCCTTCGTGCGGCGCTACCTCAAGGCTGAAGCCAAGCGCCTGGCCACGCCGTCCGATCGGGTTTACGTCAACCACTTCGACGAGCCGCGTGAACCGCGCGCCGTGGAGCTGCCCGCCGGCACGGCGAGCGCCTTTATCGCCGACATCAACGGCCTGATTGACAACCTGCTGGCCACCTTTCCGGCGGTGTTCGAGCACCCCTCCTTCCAGCAGAAGAAGAGCGCCATCGACCGCGCGTTCAACAAGCGCTACGACCAAGCGTTGGACGTGATCGAGCGCCTGGCGCTGGAGAAGGGCATCGCCCTGTACCGCGACAGCAACAACATTGCCTTCACCCCGATGCTTGAAGGCAAGGCGCTGGATGAGGCCGAGTTCGCCCAGTTGCCCGAGGCTGAGCGCGAGCGCTTCCATGCCGATATTGCATCCCTTGAAGAGCGCCTCAACGAAGAGTTGGCGAGCCTGCCGCAGTGGAAGCGCGAGTCGAGCAATCAACTGCGCCAGCTCAACGAGGAGACCATTACCGTCGCGCTACAGCCACTGCTGGCGCCGCTGTCGGAGACGTACGCGGAAAACGCTGAGGTCTGCGCTTACCTGCAGGCCGTGCAGGTCAACCTGCTGAAGACCGTGGTCGATCAGCTGGTCGATGCCGAGCGTGCCGATGCGCAGACGCGCAAGCTGCTTGAAGAGCAATACTGCCCCAGCCTGGTGGTCGGCCACCCGGCCCAGGGCGGCGCACCGGTGGTGTTCGAACCGCACCCGACCTACGACAACTTGTTCGGCCGCATCGAGTACAACACCGACCAGGGCGCGCTCTACACCAGTTACCGGCAATTGCGCCCCGGCGCGCTGCACCGCGCCAACGGCGGCTTCCTGATCCTCGAAGCTGACAAGATGCTCGGCGAACCCTTTGTCTGGGATGCGCTCAAGCGTGCCCTGCATTCGCGCCAGTTGAAGATGGAGTCGCCGCTGGGCGACCTCGGCCGTATCGCCACCGTGACCCTCAATCCCCAGGTCATCGACCTGCAGGTCAAGTTGATTATCATCGGTGCGCGCCAGCTGTATTACGCCCTACAGGACCATGATCCGGACTTCCAGGAGATGTTCCGCGTGCTGGTCGACTTCGACGAGGACATCCCGCTGGGCGATGAAAGCCTGGAGCAGTTCGCCCAGTTGATGAAAACCCGCACCTCGGAAGAGGGCATGGCGCCGCTGACCGCTGCCGCGGTGGCGCGTCTGGCCACCTACAGCGCACGTTTGGCTGAGCACCAGGGGCGGTTGTCGGCGCGCATTGGTGACCTGTTCCAGTTGGTCAGCGAGGCGGACTTCATTCGCGGCCTGGCCGGCGAGACACTCACCGACGTCGGCCATATCGAGCGTGCGCTCAAGGCCAAGGCCACGCGCACCGGCCGCGTATCGGCGCGCATCATCGACGACATGCTCGCCGGCATCATCCTGATCGACACCGCCGGCGCGGCGGTGGGCAAGTGCAACGGCCTGACCGTGCTGGAAGTTGGCGACTCGGCCTTTGGTGTACCGGCGCGAATTTCCGCCACGGTTTATCCGGGCGGCAGCGGCATCGTCGACATCGAACGTGAGGTCAACCTCGGTCAGCCGATCCACTCCAAAGGCGTGATGATCCTCACCGGTTACCTGGGCAGCCGCTATGCCCAAGAATTCCCCCTGGCGATTTCCGCGAGTATTGCCCTGGAGCAATCCTACGGTTACGTGGACGGTGACAGCGCCTCGCTCGGTGAGGTCTGCACGTTGATCTCCGCACTGTCGCGTACGCCGCTCAAGCAGTGCTTCGCCATCACCGGCTCGATCAACCAGTTTGGTGAGGTGCAGGCCGTCGGCGGGGTCAACGAGAAGATCGAAGGTTTCTTCCGCCTGTGCGAGGCGCGCGGCCTGACCGGCGAGCAGGGCGCGATCATCCCGCACTCCAACGTCACCACCCTGATGCTTGATGAGCGTGTGCTGCAGGCGGTGCGTGCCGGGCAATTCCATGTGTACGCCGTGCGTCATGTCGATGAGGCGCTGAGCCTGCTGGTGGGGGCCGATGCCGGCACGCCGGATGAGCGGGGGCAGTTCCCGGCAGGCAGCGTGAATGCCCGGGTGGTCGAGCGCTTGCGCGAGATTGCCGAGATCACCGAAATCGGCATGGACCAGGGCGACAAGGAAGAAGAAGTGGTCAAGGTCGAGGTGGTCGCGCCGACGCCGGCGAAGAAGCCGCGCGGTAAAAAACCGCCTGCCGAGGCCTGAGGTGTAACTGTCCACAGGCTTATCCACAGGGTTTTCCACGGCTATCCGACGCCCGGTCGCTTCCCGGCGTCGGCTTAGCGGGTGTAGGCTGCAGGCTTGTCCTTGTGAGGATCGCCAGCATGCCGCGCGCCCTCTATCTGACCCGTCAGTGCCTGGGTCTTGTCACGCGTATCGAGTGCCTGGTGGCTCCGCTGGCGTCGGGGCACGGGCGCTGGACACTGGTCTGCGCTGCCGGCATGGCGGGGGCTCAGCCATCGGCGCTGAAAGCGCAGGGGCCTTTTTACGGGGCGCTCGAGGCGCAAGCCGTGCTGGATGCAATTGCCGAGAGCCTGTCAGCGCAAGGCTACGAGCCAAGCTTTGAGGTACCGATCTGGCGGTTGCATATCCAGGGTGAGCTGCGCCGCCTGAATGCGAACCACGGCCGACCTGAACAGGCTGATCGGCGCTGACCGTGCCTGAGGTTATCCACAGTCGCTCATCGCGCCTGCGGTGACCTGTGCAGGGCCCCTGAGTATACTTCGCGCCATTGTCATCCCACCTGCGAGACCCTATGGAACGCTTTATCGAAAACGCCATGTACGCCACCCGTTGGTTGCTGGCGCCGATCTATTTTGGCCTTTCCCTTGCGCTGCTGGCGCTGGCCCTGAAGTTTTTTCAGGAGGTCTTTCACATCCTGCCAAGCGTGTTCGCCATGGCCGAGGCAGACCTGATTTTGGTGCTGCTCTCGCTGATCGACATGGCGCTGGTTGGCGGCCTGCTGGTGATGGTGATGCTCTCGGGGTACGAGAACTTCGTGTCCCAGCTGAACATCAATGAAGGCACCGAGAAACTCAGCTGGCTCGGCAAGATGGACTCCAGCTCGCTGAAGATGAAGGTCGCAGCCTCCATCGTGGCGATCTCGTCGATCCACCTGCTCAAAGTGTTCATGGATGCCAAGAACATCCCCGATACCAAACTCATGTGGTACGTGATCATCCACCTGACGTTCGTCGGCTCGGCATTCGCCATGGGCTACCTGGACAAACTGACCAAACACGACTGACGCGGCCGCGTCTCGCCGCCTGTCCGCGGGTTAACGGACGGGCGGTCTTCTGGGTAGCTTGCGTTCGCCGATTCTTGTACAAGAATTGAGTTTGTACATATTTTTGTATAGCTTAGTCGGCGAGGTGCTCCCATGAATCTGCACGACCTGTCCCAACACGCCCACGCGGGCCATATCGATGCACTCAATCTGATCTCCATCGAAGGCGGCATCTACGTGCTGGAAGCCTACATGGACGGCCGCGCGCATCCGCTGATCAACACTCAGGGCAAGACCCTGCACCTGCGCTCGGTTGAGCATGCCCGTGACCTGCTGCGCGAGTTGCCGAGCCTGCCATTTCATCTGGTGCACGCCGTGGTGCACGACGAAATGTGTGGCATGCAGGACGGCACCCAAGACACCTTGCGCGTACCCATCTCCCTCAACTCTGCCTGGTAAATCAACCTGTGACGCAAAACCGCCAACTTGCCCTGGTGCTGGGTGATCAGCTGTCGTTTGACCTGCCCAGCCTGAGCGCCCTTGATCCGGCGCATGACTGGGTGCTGATGGCGGAGGTGGCGGCCGAAACCGACTACGTGCCGCATCACCCGCAAAAAATCGCGCTGATCTTCAGCGCCATGCGTCACTTTGCCGAGGCGCTGCGTGCGCGCGGTTACCGGGTGCGCTACGTGCAGCTGGACCAGGCTGATAACCCCGGCAGCCTGCCGGCGGCGCTTGAACAGGCGGTGGCCGAGCTGGCGGTGAATCAGGTGCACCTCACCGAATGCGGCGAGTGGCGCCTGGAGGCGGCGTTGCGCGCCTGTGCGTTGCCGATCACCTGGCATGCCGACACGCGCTTTGTCTGCGCGCGTGATGAGTTCGCGGGCTGGGCTGAGGGCCGCAAGCAACTGCGCATGGAGTTCTTCTACCGCGAGATGCGCCGCAAGAGCGGCTTGCTGATGAATGGCGATGGCACCCCGGTGGGCGGCGCCTGGAACTTCGATGCAGAGAATCGCAAAGCCTTGCCCAAGCAGGTCAAGGCGCCGATGACCGCGCGCTTCACGGCGGACACCGTGACGCAGGACGTGCTGGCGCTGGTGGCCGAACGCTTTAGTCATCACTACGGCAGCCTCGATGCGTTTGATTACCCGGTCACCCACGCCGAGGCCGAGGCGCTGTGGCAGCACTTTCTCGACTTCGCCCTGCCGGCATTCGGTGATTACCAGGACGCCATGGCCACAGGCGAGCCGTTTCTGTTCCATGCACGCATCAGCGCCGCGCTGAATATCGGCCTGCTCGATGTGCGGCGCTTGTGTGCGGATGTCGAGGCGGCCTACTGGCAAGGACGAGTGCCGCTCAATGCCGCTGAAGGCTTTATCCGCCAACTGATCGGCTGGCGCGAGTACGTGCGCGGCATCTACTGGATGCACATGCCCGAATACGCCGAGCGCAATGCCTTTGGCAATACCCGGCCGCTACCCGAGTTCTACTGGACCGGCAAAACGCGGATGAAGTGCATGAGCCAGGCCATCGGCCAGACCCTGGAGCACGCCTACGCCCACCATATTCAGCGGCTGATGGTCACCGGCAACTTCGCCTTGCTGGCCGGCATCCAGCCCAGCCAGGTGTGCGACTGGTACCTGGCGGTGTACATGGACGCCTTCGACTGGGTCGAACTGCCCAATACCCTGGGCATGGTCATGCACGCCGACGGCGGCTACCTGGGGTCCAAACCCTATTGCGCCAGCGGGCAGTACATCAAACGCATGTCCAACTATTGCGGCGACTGCGCTTACAAAGTCAGCGAGAGCACCAGCGAGCAGGCCTGCCCGTTCAATGCGCTGTATTGGCATTTTCTGATGCGCCACCGCGAGCAACTCGGCGGCAACCACCGGCTGGGCATGATCTATAAGGGCTTGGACAAGATGACCGAGGCCAAGCAAGACGCGCTCTGGACCCGCGGCGAAGCGCTGCTGGCGCGCCTGGACGCCGGGCAGATGCTGTGAAAAAGGCCGACCTGCCAGTCAAGACCTGCGCGGTCTGCCAGCTCCCCTTTACCTGGCGCAAGAAGTGGGCGCGCTGCTGGGACGAGGTGCGCTACTGCTCTGAGCGCTGTCGCCGCCATCGCGCCGGCGCGGCCGAGCGTTAGAGCCGGCAGGGGCTTTGTGCTAGGCTGGTCGCCCTTTTTCAGCCCCTAGCGGAGCCGTGCTATGTCCGAACTCAATCTCTCGACTGACGAAACCCGCGTCAGCTACGGCATTGGCCGTCAACTGGGTGGCCAACTGCGTGACAACCCGCCACCGGGCGTCAGCCTGGACGCTATCCTCGCCGGCCTGACCGACGCCTTTGGCGGCCTGCCAAGCCGCGTCAGCGAAGCCGAGCTGTCGGCCAGCTTCAAAGTGATCCGCGAGATCATGCAAGCCCAGGCCCAAGCTGAGGCTGAAGCCGCTGCCGGTGCTGGCGTGGCCTTCCTGAGCGAGAATGCCCAGCGTGACGGCATCACCGTATTGGCCTCCGGCCTGCAGTACGAAGTGCTGACCGCAGGCGAAGGCGCCAAGCCATCGCGCGAAGACACCGTGCGCACCCACTACCACGGCACCCTGATCGACGGCACCGTGTTCGACAGCTCCTACGAGCGTGGTCAGCCGGCTGAATTCCCGGTGGGTGGTGTGATCGCCGGCTGGACCGAAGCCCTGCAGCTGATGAACGCCGGCAGCAAATGGCGCCTCTACGTGCCGAGCGAACTGGCCTACGGCGCCCAAGGCGTTGGCAGCATCCCGCCGCACAGCGTGCTGGTGTTCGACGTTGAGCTGCTCGAAGTGCTCTAACCGGCTGTAAGCGCCTGCTGCAGGCGCTGTGTGCAAACGAAAACCGCCAGGCATTGCCTGGCGGTTTTTTTTGCTATGTCCCAATTGAGAAGTGCATAAGGGCAAGCGGCACATCTAGCAGGTTAGGCGGCGCTGCCCAGGCCTCGCGCACCCAGCATCTTGTAGCCTAAGGTGGTGCGCACGGCGCACCCTACGACTCGGCAACGCACACTTTTCTTGTCCGTCCGGTGTCAGCGGCTGGCATCCAGCACCACGCGATAGCGCGCTTTGCCTTCACGCAGGTGCTGAATCGCCGCGTTGACCTGGCTCATCGGGAAGTGCTCGACCTGCGGCAGGATCTGATGGCGTGCGCAGAACTCCAGCATGGTCGCCATATTGCTGGGGGAGCCGACAGGTGAGCCGGAGAGGCTCTTCTGTTTAGGGATCAGGTTGAACACATGCACCGGGATCGCACTCGGTACGATGCCGACAAAATGCAGGCGGCCTTTGCCGCGCAAGGTGCCCATCATAGCGTTCCAGTCCAGGTCGGCACTGGCGGTGACCAGCAGAAAATCCAGGCTGCCGGCAATCGCCTTCAACGCAGCGCTGTCGGTCGAAGCCACCACGTTATGAGCGCCCAGGCGCTTGGCTTCGTCCTGTTTGCTCAGCGATGAGGTGAACGCAGTGACTTCACAGCCCCAGGCATTGAGAAAGCCCAGCGCCAGATGACCCAGGCCGCCGATGCCGACTACACCGACCTTGTCGGTCGGTTTCACATCAAAGTCCAGTAATGGGCTGAATACGGTAGAGCCGGCGCAGAACAGCGGGCCGACCAAGGCGGGGTCAAGGCCGTCTGGCAATGCCACGGCCCAGGCCCAGTGGCTGCGCAGCCGGTCGGCGAAACCACCGTTGCTGCCGACAATGGTCGGTTTTACGGTGCCGCACAGCTGGTGTGAGCCCTCCATGCAAGAGCTGCAATGCATGCAGCTGCCTTTGTACCAGCCGATGCCCACGCGCTGGCCGAGCTTCAAGCCGCGCGCCTGTGGCCCGAGGCGGACCACGGTGCCGACCACTTCGTGACCGGGGATAAAGGGGTAGCGGGCATTGCCCCACTCGTTATCGATCATGGATTGGTCTGAGTGGCAGATGCCGCAGTATTCCACCGCGACTTCGACTTCTTCAGCGCCCAATGGGCCTGGGTCATAGCTATGGGGTTGCAGGGGTGCACCTGGCGCGGTGGCCGCCCAGCCGGTGAACGTATCGACGATAGATTCGGACGCACTCATTACCTGACCTCTGAGGGGATGCTGACTCAAGAGCATAGCCGGGCTGTGCAGATAAATACGCCTGCATTCGCCGGGCTGATAACGCCAGCATCGTCTCGGTTACACTCTGCGCCTCGCTCGTCTGTTCGGATTGACCCATGCCCCGTCCCCCTCGTCCTGCCGCGCCGCGTCGGCCCTCCGCTAAGCCTGCAGTGCGACGCGTGGCCAAGGCACCGCCGGCCGAGCCGCGCCTGCTGCTGCTGAACAAACCCTTCGACGTGCTGACCCAGTTCAATGACGAGCAAGGCCGCGCCACGCTCAAGGATTTCGTCACAGTACCCGGCGTCTACCCCGCCGGGCGCCTGGACCGTGACAGCGAAGGCTTGCTGTTGCTGACCAACGATGGTGGTTTGCAGGCGCGCATTGCCGACCCCAAACACAAGCTGGCGAAAACCTACTGGGTCCAGGTAGAAGGCGAGCCGAGTGAGGTGCAGCTGCAGCAATTACGCGACGGTGTGCAGCTCAATGACGGGCCGACGCTACCGGCCGAGGCGCGGTTGCTGGATGAGCCGCAGCTGTGGGAACGCAACCCGCCGGTGCGCTTTCGTAAAAGCATCCCCACCGCCTGGCTGGAGTTGGTGATTCGCGAAGGGCGTAACCGCCAGGTACGGCGTATGACTGCGGCGGTGGGCTTGCCGACATTACGGCTGGTACGGGTGGCTATCGGCCCCTGGCGCCTGGATGGGCTGGCGCCGGGGGCCTGGCGCGAGGTAGAAGCGCGGCTGTAAGCCGACGGGCGTCAGACGCCCTCGAGGCCGGCGATCACAAAGGTCTTGATGACGAAGCCGAGCACGCCCAGGCCCAGGGCGAGAAACAGGATCATGGTGCCAAAGCGCCCGGCTTTGGACTTCTTCGCCAGGTCCCAGACGATAAACGCCATGAACAGGATCAGGCCGCCGACCAAGGCGGTCATCATCAGCTCTTCAAATACTTCCGGTTCCATCATCACCTCGTCGATTGGCTGCACGCGGGCGCGTCAGCGCTGGGCGGACGCGCCATTATACGCGGCCGCGGCGTTCGCGACGCCTGCGGCGCTATGGCGCACCCTGGCGTTGGATGCGCCCGCACCGGCGGGGTTCAACTGCGCAGGTGCTGCAGCGGCAGTTGGGTGCTGGAGAGAATCTGCTGCAGGACGAAGCTCGAGCGCACGCTCGACACGCCTTCAATGCGGGTCAGGGTGCCGAGCAACAGTTTCTGGTAGTGGTCCATGTCCGGCACCACCACCTTGAGCTGGTAGTCGGCATCCATCCCGGTCACCAGGCTGCACTCCAGCACTTCGGGGCATTTGCGGATCTCCTCCTGAAAGTGCTCGAAGCGCTCGGGTGTGTGGCGGTCCATGCCGATCAGCACATAGGCAGTCAGGCTTAGACCGAGCTTTTTACGGTCCAGCAACGCCACCTGGCGGGTGATGTAGCCGTCGTCTTGCAACTGCTTGACCCGCCGGGAGCAGGGCGAAGGCGACAGGCCGATGCGCTCGGCCAGGTCTTGGTTGGACAGGGTCGCGTCGCGCTGCAGCTCGGCGAGAATGTTCAAGTCATAGCGGTCGAGTTTGTTCATTTTTATGCACTTTTATATTTGAATTGCGTATATAGCGATTTTATAGGCTATAGATTGCTCAATGACCACCTTAATCAGCAATCTTTGCAATCTTCTGCTGCGGCCTGAGGCGTAAGCTTTACCTCAGTTTCAAGGCCCGGACACATGTGTCCAGGCGCGACGCCCAACCAGGTGACGCGCTGCCGCCGACCCCACCGGGTCGTAGCGGCCCCCGGGTCCGCACTGCCCAACCAGGCGGGCGATGAAAGCGGCGACAGAATTGCCAGCACAGGACAACGTTCCCCAAGGGAGGCCGAGAGGCCTCCCTTTTTTCTTGCCTGTTGCGCAGGGTTCTTTACAGTTGGCTTACACCTGCCTGACCGCGGCTGACGCCGCAGGCAGCATGCTGGTCGCTCAACAGTGATGGGCAAACAATGAGGGTTGGTGATGAAAAAGCGCTTTATCTGGGCCGAGATCGGTGTGCTGATGTTGCTGGGGCTTTCGCCTTTGCTCAGCGCCATGCCGCCGACCGCCAGCCCTGAGTCCGCCTTGCATACCCCGGTGGATGCTGCCGCGCCTCCGCTGCCGGCGTCACGTTAGCGCTGCGCGTCAGTGCGGGTCGGCGTGGACCAACACTTCAGCACGCGGGTAGGCCTGACGAATGTTCGCCTCAACCTGATCGCACAGGCTGTGGGCCTCGGCCAGGCTCAGGTTGCCAGGTAGATCCAAGTGAATTTGCACGAACCAGCGGGTGCCGGATTTGCGCGTGCGCAGGTCGTGGGCATCAATCACCCCCGGCACCGCGCGGGCGTGGGCGTACATGTCGTCGCTGATCGATGTCGACAACTCCTCATCCATCAACACCGCCAGCGCCTCACGCAGGATGCTCAGGGCGCTGTAGAAAATGTAGACGGCAATGCCCAGGGCAAACAGCGGATCGACCAGCTGCCAGCCGAAACCTGCCAGCAGCAGAGCGAGCAAGATGCTGCCATTGAGCAGCAGGTCGGAGCGGTAATGCAGGGAGTCGGCCTGGATCGCCGTGGAGCCGGTGGTGCGCACCACATGGCGCTGGAACAGCAGCAGGGCGACGGTGAGCACGAGTGACAGCACGATCACCGCAATGCCCAACGCGCCACTCTGCAGAGGCTCGGGTGCCAGCAGGCGTTGCGTCCCTTGAATCCCCACCAGTACCGCGCTGGCGCCGATAAACAGCGCTTGGCCAAGGCCGGCAAGCGCCTCGGCCTTGCCGTGACCGTAGCGGTGGTCATCGTCTGCAGGGCGCAGGGCGATGTGCACGGCAATCAGGTTGAGCAGGGAGGCGGCGCTGTCGAGCAGGGAGTCGGTCAGCCCAGCCAGCAGGCTTACCGAACCGCTCAGCCACCAGGCCACCGCCTTGCCGGCCACCAGGGTCAGGGCCACGGTCAGTGCCGCAGCGGTGGCGAGGCGCATCAGGCGCGCGTGTTGCTGGTTTACCGTCATGCCGCGCGCCTGTGTGCTGTTCATCAGGCGGCGGGGCGCAGGCCGTAAGCGGCCATTTGCTCGACGCTGCCGCTGTGCTGGATCAGGCGCGGGTCGTCTAGCGGCAGGCTGTGGCCAGTCTGGTTGTCGATCAGGGCCTTGAGTTTGGCCTGGTCGATATGGCCGTTAGCATCGACGACATCCTTGAGCAGCTGCGGGTCAACCTGAGCGGTCTGGCCGCCTGGCAGGTAGATGGCGCCGGTGGCGAAGTCGACCGCAAAGGCGATCAGGCCCGGGATCACGAAGAACAGAATGCCAACGGCGTTCAGGCCGGCGATCAGCGGGTCGATCTTGCCTTCGATCTGCCCACGGCGATCTGGGTAGAAAATCGTGCCGCAGGCGGCCAGTTGGGTGAACAGGGCGACGGCGACAACACCGCCAATAACACGGGATTTCGTGCGCATGGGCACCTCCAGGGGAAAAGTGGCGCAACTATAGCAAGCCGATGATGGCAATACCGCAGTACTGCCAGCGTATTTCAGACCGCTAAGAGCCGTCGCCAGTTCGCCGTTATAATCGGCGCCTTTGTCTCTGCTGGAACACTCATGAGTTCGTTGCCCATCGATGCCCTGTTGCCGGCCCTGCGCGAGACCCTCGGCGTTCGCCATGAAGCGGTGCTGGAAGCGCCGCCCGGTGCCGGCAAGACCACCCGCGTGCCCCTGGCATTGCTCGACGAGCCCTGGCTGGCCGGGCAGCGCATCCTCATGCTCGAGCCCCGGCGCCTCGCGGCCCGTGCTGCGGCCGAGCGCCTGGCCAGTGAGCTGGGCGAGGCGGTGGGTGAGACGGTGGGCTACCGCATTCGCCTGGAGAGCAAGGTCGGCCCGCGCACGCGCATCGAGGTGGTCACCGAAGGCATTCTTGCCCGGCGGCTGCAGGACGACCCGGCGCTTGAAGGCGTCGGCCTGGTGATTTTTGACGAATACCACGAGCGCAGCCTCGATGCCGATCTCGCCCTGGCCCTCACGCTCAACGGCCGCGCCCTGTTTCGCGGGGCCGACAGCGGCGAGCCGGCGCTCAAGGTATTGCTGATGTCGGCGACCCTGGAAGGCGAGCGCCTGGCGAGCTTGCTCGACCAGGCGCCGGTGCTGCGCAGCGAAGGGCGCATGTTTTCGGTGGAGGTGCGCTGGGGCGCGCCTTACCAGGTCGGTGAGTGGCTGGAGCCGCGGGTGGTGCAAACGGTATTGCAGGCGCTGGATGACGAGCCGGGCAGCATTCTGGTGTTTCTGCCGGGCCAGGCCGAGATTCGCCGGCTCAACGAGCAGTTGGCCGACGCCCTGGGGGCGCGCGCCGACATTCTGCTCTGCCCGCTGCATGGCGAACTCGACCTGCGCGCCCAGCGCGCCGCCATCGAACCGGCGCCGGCCGGGATGCGCAAGGTGGTGCTGGCGACCAACATCGCCGAGACCAGCCTGACCATCGACGGCGTGCGCGTGGTGGTCGACGCTGGCCTGGCACGGGTGCCGCGCTTTGACCCCGGCAGCGGCATGACCCGCCTCGACACCCAGCGCATCTCCCGCGCCTCGGCCACCCAGCGTGCTGGCCGCGCCGGGCGTCTGCAGCCCGGTGCCTGTTACCGGCTGTGGTCCCAGGCGCAGCATGAGCAACTGGCGGCCTATGGCGCTGCGGAAATCCTCCAGGCGGATCTTGCCGGCCTGGCCCTGCAGCTGGCGCGCTGGGGCGTTGCGCCGGATGAGCTGGTCTGGCTCGACCCACCGCCCGCCGCGCCCTACGCCCAGGCCCGCGACCTGCTGGCGCGCCTCGGCGCCCTGGATGCAGGCGGTCAGCTTAGCGAGCATGGTCGGGCGATGGCCGAGCTGCCGACCCACCCGCGCATCGCCCACCTGCTGCTGCGCGGTCAGGCCCTCGGGCTCGGTGCCCTGGCTTGCGACCTGGCGGCGCTGCTCGGTGAGCGCGACATCCTGCGCGGTGGCCAGGGCGGTGCGGGCGCGGACCTGCACAGCCGTCTTGACCTGCTCAGTGGCGAGCGCCAGGCCGCCCGCGGCGCTGACCGGGGTGGCGTGCAGCGCGCGCGGCAATTGGCGCGGCAGTTCCAGGGCTACCTGCGCCGCGTGGCGGTGAGTGATGCCGTGGCTGATCCTAGCCATCCGCGCTGGCAGGGTGCGCTGCTGGCGTTTGCCTACCCTGATCGCATCGCCCAGCAACGCCGGGCGGGTGGTGCTGACTACCGCCTGGCCAACGGCCGCGCGGCGCAGTTCGGCGAAGCCGATGGGCTGATGAAGCACAGCTGGCTGGTGGTCGCCGACTTGGGCAGCCGCCAGGGCCAGCGCGAGGAGCGCATCTACCTGGCCGCTGAACTGGACGCCGCGCTGTTCGATGGCGTGCTGGCCGAGCTGGTCAGCGAGCAGGCGGTGATCGACTGGGATGAGCGCGAAGGCGTACTGCGCGCCGAGCGTCAGCGCAAGGTCGGTGAGCTGGTGCTGTCCCGCGAGGCGCTGCCCAGTCTGGATGAGCAGACCCGTGGCCGCGCCTTGGTGGGTCTGGTGCGGCGCAAGGGCCTGGAGCTGCTGCCCTGGACCCCCGAGCTGCGCCAGTGGCAGGCGCGCATCGCCCTGCTGCGCGGGCTGGACCTGAGTGCCACGGGCAGCAGCGAATGGCCGGATGTCAGCGATGCGGCCTTGCTCGCCACCCTGGAAGACTGGCTGGCGCCCTACCTGGGCAAGGTCAATCGCCTGAGCCATTTCGCCAATCTGGACCTCTCCAGCATCCTTCATAATCTGCTGGCCTGGCCGCTGCCCCAGCGCCTCGACGAGCTGGCGCCGCGCAGTATCGGCGTGCCCTCCGGCTCGCGCATCGGCCTGGACTACAGCGAACAGCCGCCGGTGCTGGCTGTGCGCCTGCAAGAGCTGTTCGGCCTGGCTGCAACGCCGCGCATCGCCGGCGGGCGCATCGGTCTCAAGCTGCACTTGCTGTCGCCGGCGCGTCGGCCGGTGCAGGTTACTCAAGACCTGGCCAATTTCTGGGCCAGCACCTATGCCGAGGTGAAGAAGGACTTGAAGGGCCGCTACCCCAAACACTACTGGCCGGACGATCCGTTGATCGCCGAGCCTACGGCGCGGGCCAAACCGCGGCGGTGATCCAGCAGGCCGCCTGGGCTATGCTGAGGGTCAACAGACCCTAGGAGCTGCCATGTACCGCAAGGTATTCGCCAACAAAGTCTTCGACCGCAAGGTGGTGCTGATCAGCGGAGGCTGTGCGGGCATTGGTCGTGCCCTGGCCATGCGCATGGCCCAGGCCGGGGCGCGGTTGGTGATTCTGGATCTCGACCAGCAAGCCCTCGACAGCCTGGTGCAGCACCTGGCTGATCATCACAACGCCGAAGCCTTGGGGGTGGTCTGCGACGTGGCCGATGCCGAGGCCGTGGCGCGCGCGGTGGCCCTGGCGGTGGAGCGGTTTGGCGGCATCGATGTGCTGGTCAACAACGCCGGCATCACCCACCGCAGCAGCTTTGCCGAAACCGAGCTGGCGGTGTTTCAGCGGATCATGGCGGTCAATTACTTCGGCGCGCTGCATTGCACCCGCGCGGCCTTGCCCAGCCTGATCGCGCGGCGTGGGCAGATCATCGTGCTCAGCTCGCTCTCCGGCTTTGCCCCGCTGCTTTACCGCAGTGCCTACAACGCCAGCAAGCATGCCCTGCACGGGCTGTTCGAGACGCTGCGTTACGAGCTCAAGGGCTCGGGCGTCAATGTGATGCTGGTCTGCCCCGGCTTTACCGCCACCGACCTGCGCAAAAACGCCCTGGTCGGCGATGGCTCGGTGGCCGCGCAGCCGCCTCTGGCCATGGGCAAGGTGGCCTCGCCGCAGGATGTGGCTGAAGCCATTTATGCCGGTGCGTTGCGTCGGCGGCGATTGCTGGTGCTGTCCAACGTCAACTGGCGTGCGCGGTTGCTGGCGCGCTTCTTCCCGCAGTTGTTTGAGCGTGTGCTGTTGCCGCGCTTGTCCGGGCTCAAACCGTCGGGGCGCGGCTAAGCGGCGCCGATGCCGCGGGCCATCATGGTCGCCAACAGTGGGATCACCAGCAGCAGCGCCAACTCCAGGCGGATCACCGTGGTCACCAGGCGGGCCTGGCCGGCGCTGACGTGCGGTGCTCGCCCGGCTTTGAGGTCGTTGCGCCAGCTGAGATACACCCAGGTCGGCACCACCGAGATCAGGCCCACCAGAATAAACAGCCCCACCTTGGCGTGGAACAGCCCGTTGCCCAGGTAATACGCCAGCCCCTTGCCAAACCACAGCACGCGCGCCAACCCGGTGACCAGCACCAAGCCCGCACAGACGCCATAGGCGATATCCAGACGGATCAGCGAACGCGCCGTGTCGATCGCGATCTCGCGGCTGAACAGCCGGTGTTCCAGGGTCAGTAGGGCGAAGAGTACGAAGATCGACAGGTAATGGGCGTAAGCGGCAAGGGCATTGGCCATGGCGGTTCTCGTGGTGGGTGTGATCAGTGAGACGCAGCCAGTTCGACGCGATCGCGACCATTACCCTTGGCCGCGTACAGGGCCTGATCCGCGCGTTTCAGGGTGTTGGCCAGGGCCTCTGACGCGTGATGCACGGCGGCGCCAATGCTGATGGTCACATTCAGCTGGACCTGTTCTGCCTGGATCGGTGTGCTGCGTACGGCCAGGCGGATGCGCTCGGCTACCTGTTGCAGCTCCTCGGCGTCGCGCACTTGCAGCAGCACCACGAACTCTTCGCCGCCACTGCGCGTGACCACGTCCTGCGGGCGTACCGCCGCGCTGATAGTGCGCGCGGTTTGCCACAGGGTGTGGTCGCCGACGTCGTGACCGTGCCGGTCGTTGACCGACTTGAAGTGGTCAAGGTCGCAATAGAGCACGCCCAGCAGCGTGCCATGCGCCTGGGCGCTGGCCTGTTCCAGGGCGAGAAAATGAGTGAGGCCGGCGCGGTTCCACAGTTGGGTCAGCGGGTCGAGCATGGCCTTGCGTTGTTCGCGGCTTAGGGCTGCACGCAATTGCGCGGTTTGTTCGCTCAGGCTGAGCAGTTTGAGGTAGCCCTCAGCCAGGGTGGACATGTCTTTCAGCTGGCGCAGTTGCCGGTCATCCAGGCGCATGGGCGTGGTGTGCATGATGCACAGCGTGCCCAAGGCTTGCCCTTCAGCCGAGAACAGCGGCTGGCCGGCATAGAACCGGTAGAACGGCTCACCGATCACCACGGCGGCGTTGCATACGCTGGCGTCCTGGTGGGTGTCTTCGATGACATAGGGCTCTGTGCCGAGAATGGCCTGCCCGCAGAAACTGGGGGTGCGTGGTATTTCGGCCACCGGCGCGCCTATGCGCGCCTTGAACCAGTGGCGCTCGCAGTCGATCAGGCTGATCAGCACCGTGCGTACGCCGAACAGGTCCTGGGTGATGCGCACCAGGGTGTCGAGTTGAGGATCGGCGGGTGTATCGAGCAGTTCCTGGTCGTCCAGGGATTGCTGGCGACGGGCCTCTGCTTCGGCGGTCAGTGCGTTGGGCAACATCATGGGGCAGGCTCCAGAAACCAGCGATCACGGCGAGTCAGACGATAAGCGTAGACGCCCAGTGTGGCACTGCGCAGGCTCATAAACAGCAAAAACGCCAGCCACAGGCCATGGTTGCCCAGCGGGCGCATCAGCCAGCCGAGCGGCAAGGCGAGCAGTAGGGCGATCAGCATCGCATCGCGCATCTCACGGGCGCGGGTGGCGCCGATAAACAGGCCGTCGAGCAGGTAGCTCCACACCGCGATTAGCGGCAGCGCGGCCAGGTACGGCAGGTAGGTGCCGGCGGTGGCACGCACACTGGGGATATTGGTTTGCAGGGCGATAAAGGCGCTGCCCGCGAGCAGGAAGAACAGCGCAAAACCGAGGCTGGCGAGCAGCGACCAGGCACCGGCCACCACCAGGTTGCGCCGCAGCGCCAGGCGGTCGCGGGCGCCCAGGGCATGCCCGCAAAGCGCCTCAACGGCATGGGCCAGGCCGTCGAGGGCGTGGGCGGTGAGCAGCAGGCCGTTGAGCAGCAGGGCGTTGGCGGCCACCGTGGTGTCGCCCAGGCGAGTGCCCTGCACGGTGATCAGAAAGAACACGCTTTGCAGCGCCAAGGTGCGGATGAAAATATCGCGGTTCACCGCCAGCAGCGGCCGCCAATTGTGCCAGCGGCGCAGGGCGCTGCGGTCGATCTGCCCGGGGTAGGCGCGCAGGCTGCGCAGGGCCAGCGCCAGACCGAGCAGGGCGCCGCTCCACTCGGCGATCACCGAGGCCCAGGCGGCACCGGCCACACCCCACTCCAGGCCGAGCACGAAGAGCAGGTCTAGGCCGACATTGAGCAGGTTGGTGGTCAGCAGAATGGCCAGCGGCCCGCGCGCATTCTGGGTGCCCAGCAGCCAGCCGATCAGGGCATAGGTGGCCAGCGCGGCGGGCAGGCCGAACAGGCGAATCTGAAAGTACTGGCTGGCCAGTTCATCCAGCGCCGCCGACGGCTGCATTACGCTCAGCGCCAGTTGGCTGAACGGCAGCGCCAGGGCGATCAGGGCGATAGCCAAGCCGCCGGCGAGCAGCAGGCCCTGGCTCAGCACCTGGCGCAGTGCGCCACCATCGGCACGGCCGCTGGCCTGGGCGGCGAAGCCGGTGGTGCCCATGCGCAGAAACCCCACGGCCCAGGTCAGCAGGGTATAGAGGCTGCCGCCAATCGCCACGGCGGCCAACTGATGGGCGTGGGGCAAATGGCCGACCACGGCGCTGTCGACCAGCGCCACCAGTGGTACGGACAGGTTGGAGAGAATCATCGGCGCGGCCAGCGCCCACACCCGCGCGTGGGTGGGGCTGTGGCGCCAGGCGTCACCCAGGGTGGTGAAGTGGCTCATGGGACTCCTGTCGGATAACTGCAGCAGGCTGCGACGCTGTCGAGCGCATCTCGCAGAGCGCTCGACTATAGTGTCGAGCGTCTGCTCATACCACCTCGTCGGAGCCTGCAATGCCGAACAAAGGACTGCTTCTGGCACTCGCCCTGAGCTTGCTCAGCGCCTGTGATTCATCCACGCCCGACCCCGTGGCCAGCGTGCCGACTGCAGCGCCCGAAGCGCGCCAGGCGGCCACGGTTGCGGCCGACCCCGAGGCGCTACGTGCCCGCTATGCCGGCCGTGAACTGACGGTGGTGGATGTCTCCGAGGTGCAGATCGACGGCGCCAGCGCGCTGTCCGTGAGCCTCTCGGTGCCGCTCGACCCGGAGCAGAATTTCGCCGAGCGCCTGCACCTGGTCGACAGCAAAAGCGGCAAGGTCGACGGTGCATGGGAGCTGAGCGACAACCTGATGGAGCTGCGCCTGCGCCCACTGGAGCCGCAGCGCAAGCTGGTGCTGACCATTGATGCCGGCCTGCGCGGCCTGACCGATGCGAAGCTGGCCGCCGAATACGTCAGCCGCCTGGAAACCCGCGACCTGCAAGCCAGCGTCGGCTTCGCCAGCCGCGGCTCACTGTTGCCCACGCGCCTGGCCGATGGCCTGCCGGTGATCGCGCTGAATGTCGAGCGGGTCAACGTCGAGTTTTTCCGCGTCAAACCCGAAGCGCTGCCGCGTTTTCTCGCCCGCTGGGGCCGCAGCAGTAACCTGGATACCTGGGATGCCGAGCAACTGCTGCCCATGGCCGAGCTGGTGTACGGCGGGCGCTTCGACCTCAACCCGGCGCGCAACACCCGCGAAACCCTGTTGCTGCCGATTGCCGACCTGCCGCCGTTCAAGGAGCCGGGCGTGTACCTGGCGGTGATGCGTGAGGCGGGCAGCTACAGCTACTCGCAGCCGGCAACGCTGTTCAGCCTGAGTGATATCGGTCTGTCGCTGCACCGTTACCGCAATCGCCTCGATGTGTTCACCCAGGCCCTGGCCGGCGGCAAGGCGCTGGAGGGCGTGAGCCTGGAAGTGCTCGACGCTGAAGGCCAACTGCTGGCCGAAGGCCGCACCGACAAGGCCGGGCATGCTGAACTGCCGCTGCCCGAGAAAGCCAACCTGTTGCTGGCCCACCAGGGCGCGCAAACCAGCCTGCTGCGCCTGGACGGCCCGGCCCTGGACCTGGCCGAGTTCGACATTGCCGGCGCGCCGGCGCACCCGCTGCAATTCTTCGTCTTCGGCCCGCGCGACCTCTATCGGCCGGGCGAAACCGTGCTGCTCAATGCGCTGCTGCGCGATGGCGACGGCCGTGCGCTCAAAGCGCGGCCGGTGAAGGTTGAAGTACGCCGGCCGGATGAGCAGGTCAGCCGCACCTTCGTCTGGCAGGGCGACGACAGTGGCCTGTTCCAGTACGCCTTGGAGTTGGCCGACGAAGCGCCGACCGGGCGCTGGCAACTGCTGTTCGACCTCGGTGACGGCGTGCCGCAGCTGTATGAATTCTCCGTCGAAGACTTCCTCCCCGAGCGCCTGGCCCTGGACCTCGAAGGCCAGGATGCGCCCTTCGCCCCGGCCGATAACGCACGTTTCACGGTCAACGGCCGTTACCTTTACGGCGCCCCGGCGGCGGGCAACCGGCTTAGCGGCCAGCTGTATGTCCGCCCGCTGCGCGAGGCGCTGGATAACCTGCCGGGTTACCAGTTTGGCGCGGTGACCGAGGAAGAATTGAGCCAGGACATCGAGCTGGACGAACTGACGCTGAACGATCAGGGGCAGGCCGAGATCGACCTGGAAAGCCGCTGGATCGAGGCCCGCTCGCCGCTACGGCTGATTCTCCAGGCCAGCCTGCAGGAGTCGGGTGGGCGCCCGGTGACGCGCCGCTTGGTCCAGCCGGTGTGGCCGGCCGAGCGCCTGCCCGGTGTGCGCGGGCTTTTCGACGGCGAGGCGGTGGATGCCGACAGCCTGGCCGAATTCGAGGTGCTGGTGGCCGATGCCGAGGGCAACAAGCTGGCCGCTGATAACCTCACCGTGCGCTTGGTGCGCGAGCGCCGCGACTACTACTGGAACTTCTCCGACAGCGACGGCTGGAGCCACAACTACAACGAGAAGTACCTGACCCTCAGCGAGCAGACCCTGGCCGTCAGCGCCGGTGGCACCGCCAAGGTCAGCTTCCCGGTGGAATGGGGGCCGTACCGCGTTGAGGTGATCGACGCCCAGACCGGCCTGCTCAGCAGCCTGCGTTTCTGGGCCGGCTACCGCTGGCAGGACAACGCCGACGGCGGCGCAGTGCGTCCCGACCAAGTCAAGCTGGCGCTGGATAAACCCGCCTACGCCGAGGGCGAGGTGGCGCAGGTCACTGTCACCCCGCCGGCCGCCGGCAGCGGCTACCTGCTGGTCGAGTCCAGCGACGGCCCGCTGTGGTGGCAGGCGATCGAGGTCGGCGCGGCAGGCGAGACCTTCGAGATTCCCATCGATGCAGCCTGGGCGCGGCATGACCTGTACGTCAGCGCCCTGGTGATTCGTCCTGGCGAGCGCAAGACCCAGGCCACGCCCAAACGTGCGGTCGGCCTGCTGCACCTGCCGCTGCAACGCGCTCCCCGGCAACTGGCCCTGAGCCTGGAGGCACCGGCGAATATGCGGCCAAACCAGCCGCTGGCGGTCAAGGTGCGTGCGCGCAATGCAGATGGCAGCGTACCGACCCAGGTGCGGGTGCTGTTGGCGGCGGTGGATGTCGGCATCCTCAATATCACCGACTACGCCACGCCGGACCCCTTCGCCGCCTTCTTCGGACGCAAGGCCTACGGCGCCGATCAGTTGGATGTGTACGGCCAACTGATCGAAGCGGGGCAGGGCCGTGTGGCCAAGCTGGCCTTTGGCGGTGACGCGGCCCTGGCGGCCGGCGGCAAACGCCCGGACACCAGCGTGCTGATCGTCGCCGAACAGGCCCAGGTGCTGACCCTGGATGACGCGGGCGAGGGCAGCCTCAGCCTGAATATCCCGGACTTTAACGGCGAGCTGCGGCTGATGGCCCAGGCCTGGACCGATGAGCGCTACGGCATGGCCGAGGGCAAGGTGGTGGTGGCAGCGCCGCTGATCGCCGAACTGTCGGCGCCGCGCTTCCTGGCCGGTGGTGATGAGACGACCTTGGCGCTGGACCTGAGCAACCGCTCCGGCGCCGCGCAGCAGTTGAGTGTTACCCTGCAGGCCACAGGCTTGCTGCAGCTGGCCGAAGCCAGCCAGAGCAACCTCAAGGTTGAGTTGGCCGATGGTGCGCGGCAGATCCTGCGCATCCCGGTGCGCGCCCTCGGTGGCTTCGGTCAGGGGCAACTGGACGTGAATGTCGAGGGGTTGCAACTGCCGGGCGAAGACCTGTCGGGGCTGCAGCGCAGCTGGAACCTTGGCGTGCGTCCGGCGTATCCGGCGCAGGTGCGGCAGTTCCGTTCGGTGCTCTACGGACAGCCCTGGCTGCTGCCGGCCGGTGCCCTGGCGGCGTTTGAACCGGCCGGGCTGGAGGCGCGTCTGGCAGTTTCCAGCCGTCCGCCGCTGAACCTAGGCGAGCAGATTCGCGCGCTCAAGGCTTACCCTTATGGCTGCCTGGAGCAAACCACCAGCGGCCTGTACCCGTCGCTGTATGCCGACGCTGTGACGCTCAAACGCCTGGGCATCGAAGGCGAGCCCGAGGCGCAGCGTAAACGCGCCATCGAGCTGGGCATCGAGCGCCTGCTGAGCATGCAGCGCTACAACGGCAGCTTCGGCCTGTGGGGCCGTGACGGTGATGAGGAATACTGGCTGACGGCGTACGTCACCGACTTCCTGCTGCGCGCCCGCGACCTGGGTTTCAGTGTGCCGGCCGAGGCCTTGAGCAAGGCCAGCGAGCGCCTGCTGCGCTACGTGCAGGAGCGCAACTTGATCGAAGTGGGTTACAGCGAAGACCTCAACCACACCCGCTTCGCCGTGCAGGCCTACGCCGGCTATGTGCTGGCGCGCAGCCAGCAGGCGCCGCTGGGCGCCCTGCGCAGCCTGTTCGAGCGCCGTGCCGACGCTCGTTCTGGGTTGCCGCTGGTGCACCTGGCCGTGGCCCTGGCGAAGATGGGCGACCAGCCGCGCGCCGATCAGGCCCTCGATGCTGGCCTGGCGGTGACACGCGATGCCAAGCCTTGGCTGGCCGATTACGGCAGCCCGCTGCGTGACCAGGCGCTGATCCTGGCGTTGCTCGAAGAGCACGACTTGGTCGCCGAGCGCCGCGCGCCACGGCTGTTTACCCTGGCCGATGAGGTGGCGAGTAACAGCTGGCTGTCGACCCAGGAGCGCAATGCTCTGTACCTGGCCGGGCGCTACCTGCTCAGCCAGCCCGAGCGTAGCTGGCAGACCGCGCTAAGCAGCGGCGCGTTCGCCTTTACCCTGAGCGATGCGCAGCCGGGCATCCGCCTGGACAACACGCAACTGGCCGAACCCCTGAGCCTGACTCCGGCGGGTGATGAGGCGCTGTACCAGCAACTGACGCTCTCTGGCTACCCACGCCAGGCACCGCCGGCTGGCGGCGATACCCTGAGCATCAGCCGCGAGTACCTGCGCCCCGATGGCGAGCCGTTGGATTTGAATGGATTGGAAAGCGGCGAGCTGGTGCTGGTGCACCTGACAGTCTCGGCGAGCCAGCGCGTGCCCGATGCCCTGGTGGTCGACTTGCTACCGGCCGGCCTGGAGCTGGAAAACCAGAACCTGGCCAACAGCGCCGCCAGTCTCGACGACGCCAGCGCAGCGGTGCAGGCGTGGCGCCAGAGCATGCAGAACGCCGGTATTCGTCACCAAGAGTTCCGTGGTGATCGCTATGTGGCGGCGGTGGAAGTCAGCGGTTATGACTCCACCCACCTGCTGTACCTGGCGCGGGCAGTGACACCGGGGACTTATCGCGTGCCGCCACCTCAGGTGGAGTCGATGTACCGGCCAAGCTGGCAGGCCTTGGGCGAAACCCCGGCGCAGTTGGTGGTCAAACCGCGTTGAAATGAAGGCGTGGGGGATGGCAGAAGGGGCCGCAAGGCCCCCGAAGCTAGTGTCACGACACTACGTTGTCTTCGTAGGAGCGAATTTATTCGCGATAGACCTTGAAAGCGCCACGGCTAAAGCGGATAGCCACTTGGTCCCCCACGCCCCTGACATCACTGACATGTGACGCGGATCTGGCCTTTACTCGCGATTGCTTTAGAACATGCTATCGAATCAACGCACTCAACAACCACAACCCCAGCAGCAGCCAGATAATCCCGCTGATAATCGAGCCACGCAGGAACGAACGCAGGGCGGTGTACAGCAGCATGAGGCCGATCACCACCACGGCGATGGTCAGCAGCGATGGGGTGACGCCGAGCGCGCCGGACATGCCGTCAATAAAACCGCCAATGGCGTTGCCGAGGATGCCGAAGAAGCCGCTGAGTGCTTCGACGATAAAACGGATAAATGCACCGAACGCCTGGCCGAGGGATTCGAAAAAGCCTTCTACATACATACGTGGGGTTTCCTGATTCACGGCATGCTGCCGCGCGGTGGGTCGTGGCTATTGGGCTGTTGGCGACGAACGGAGTTCCATTAACCCACATTTGCCTGAGCCACGCATCCGCGCTACAAGGCAGGCCAGCACTAGGTACGAGGGGACGGTCGGGTGGTTGAGTCATTGGCGCGTGGGCGCGCCCTGTTGCGGGCGTTGCGTCGGCCCTGGTTGGGCGGGCCATTGCTGGCGTTGCTGGTGCTGTGGGGTGCCGACCGCGTGTTCCCCTTGCCGCTGCCGGCCGATGACCTGGCCCGCGTCGTGCTGGCCGAGGACGGCACGCCACTGTGGCGCTTCGCCGATGCCGAGGGTATCTGGCGCTACCCGGTGACGCCGGCTGGCGTGTCGCCCTATTACCTCGACGCGCTGCTGACCTACGAAGACCGCTGGTTCTACGCCCATCCCGGCATCAATCCCCTGGCCCTGGGCCGCGCCGCCTGGCAGAACCTGCGCAGCGGGCGGGTGCTGTCGGGTGGCAGCACCCTGTCGATGCAGGTGGCGCGCCTGCTCGACCCCCATGCGCGCAGTTACAGCGGCAAGCTCAAGCAGTTGTGGCGCACGCTGCAATTGGAATGGCACTTGTCCAAAGAGGAGATCCTCACCCTGTACCTCAACCGCGCGCCGTTCGGCGGCACCCTGCAGGGTGTGGCGGCGGCCAGTTGGGCTTATCTGGGCAAGTCGCCTGCCCAACTGACCCGCGCCGAGGCGGCGTTGCTTGCGGTCTTGCCCCAGGCGCCCAGCCGTCTGCGCCCGGACCGCCATCCGCAGCGCGCCCAGGCCGCGCGGGACAAGGTGCTGGCGCGATTGGCGGCGTATCAGGTCTGGCCCCAGGCGGCAGTCACCGATGCCCAGCAGGAGCCGGTGCTGCTGGCGCCCCGCCAGGAGCCGCGCCTGGCGCCACTTTTAGCGCGTCGGCTGAACACCCCCGGCAGCCCGGCGCTGATCCGCACCACCCTGGACGCCGCCTTGCAACGGCGCCTGGAGGACCTCTTGCTGGGCTGGCGTGCGCGCCTGCCCGAGCGCACCTCGGCGGCGATTCTGGTGGTCGAGCAGCCGAGCATGGCCGTGCGCGCCTATGTCGGTTCGGTGGACCTGGGCGATGCGCGGCGCTTCGGCCATGTCGACATGATCCGCGCGCAACGCTCGCCGGGCTCCACCCTCAAGCCCTTTCTCTACGGCCTGGCCCTGGACGCCGGGCTGATCCATGCCGAGTCGCTGTTGCAGGACGTACCGCGGCGTTATGGCGATTACCGGCCGGGCAATTTCGCCGCCGGTTTCAGCGGCCCGGTCTCGGCTAGCGAGGCCCTGGCGCGCTCGCTTAACCTGCCGGCCGTGCAGCTGCTTGAAGCCTACGGGCCGAAGCGCTTCGCCGGGGAGCTGCGCGCCGCCGGTGTGCCGCTGGCCTTGCCACCACTGGCCGAGCCCAATCTGGCGGTGATCCTCGGCGGCGCCGGCAGCCGCCTGGAAGAGCTGGTGGTCGGCTACAGCGCCCTGGCCCGCGGCGGGATGACGGCGCGGCTGCGCTACCAACCGCAGGACCCATTGGTCGAGCGGCGCTTGCTGTCGCCAGGGTCCGCCTGGATCGTGCGGCGTATCCTCGCCGGCCAGGCACGCCCCGACCGCGACCCACGGGCGCAGCTGACGGCGCGCCCGGCGTTGGCCTGGAAGACCGGCACCAGCTACGGCTTCCGCGATGCCTGGGCCTTGGGCGTGGCGCCGCGTTATGTGTTGGGTGTGTGGATTGGCCGACCCGACGGCACGCCAGTGCCGGGCCAGTTCGGCCTGGCCTCGGCGGCGCCGTTGCTGCTGCAAGTGCATGACCTGCTGAGCAATCGCGATCAACAGCGCGGCGTGCCGTTGCCGGCCGACCCGCAGCCGGCCAGTGTTGGCGTGGCGGCGATCTGCTGGCCGCTGGGCCAGCCCTTGGCGCGTGATGACGCCAATTGCCGGCAACAGCGCTTTACCTGGACCCTGGATGGCACCACGCCGCCCACCCTGCTGGCGCGCGACCAGCCCCTCGGTCTGGGCCTGCGTGAAACGCTCTGGCTCAACCCGCAGGGCTTGCGCGTGGCGCCGGGCTGCCCCGGTGCGCACACCGAGGAGATGGCGCTGTGGCCAGCGCCGCTGGAACCCTGGCTGCCGCGTCGCGAACGGCGCAGCGCACGCTTGCCTGTCGCCGATAGCAGCTGCCCACCGACGGCCACAGCGGTCAGCGCGCCGCTGTCGATTGTCGGCGTGCGCGAGGGTGACCGCCTGCAACGTCCGGCCGCCAGCAGCGAGCCGCTGCGTTTGCGCTTGTCAGCCCTGGGCGGCAGCGGCACGCGCTGGTGGTTCGTCAATGGTCAGCCGATGGGTGAGAGCGCTGTCGATGAGGTCTGGCAGCAGGCGTTCGACAAGCCCGGCAGCTACCAACTCAGCGTGCTCGACGAGAGCGGGCAGACCGCGCAGGTGGGGTTTTCTATCGGGCTTTGAGGCTGCCTGTAGGGTGCGCTGCGCGCACCAATGCGCCCGAAGAATCGCCGGTGCGCATGGCGCACCCTAGGGTTTGGGAATGCCCGAATGCAGGCTATTCGGGCATCGCTTTTCGTTACGCCAGCCGGCCCAAACGTTCGGTCAGCAGGTCAAAGAAGCCTTGAGCATCGCCGTCGCCGAGCCAGTGGACGTTGGCCGGTTGTTGCAGGGTGCCGTACCAGTCGGCGAGGGTCTGGCCGAGGCTGGGGCCTTCGCGGGTGTCGATGTTCAGGTGCAGGTCGCGGCCCTGGAACAGGTCGGGTTGCAGTAGGTAGGCGATAACGCTGGCGTCGTGGATCGGCCCGCCTGGCAGGCCGTAGTGGTCCATGTCGAGCTTGACGTATTCGTTGAGGATATCGATGACCAGGCTGCCCGCGCGGTTACCCAACGCCTGGATCGCGGCCAGGCGCGCGTCACTGGTGAGGATCTTGTGGGTCACGTCGAGCGGCACGTAGGTCAGCGGTACGCCGCTGGCGAGCACCACCTGGGCGGCGTGGGGGTCGGCGAACAGGTTGAATTCGGCCGCCGGGGTGATGTTGCCGCCGTTGAAGTGGGCGCCGCCCATGACCACGACTTCTTCGAGGCCTTGAACAATGTCCGGCGCCTGGATCAGCGCCAGCGCCAGGTTGGTCTGCGGGCCGAGCATGGCCAGGGTGACGCTGCGTGGCGCGGCGGCGCGCAGGGTGTTGATCAGGTACTCCACCGCGCTGCCCGGTTCCGCGCCGCAGGCGGGCGTGTGCACGGGGATGCCCGGCAGGCCTTCCTGACCATGGACGTTCTCGGCGTAGATCGGCGTGCGCACCAGTGGTGTCGGTGCACCGGCGTACACCGGCACCTCTTCGCGTCCGGCCCATTCGCGCGCCAGGCAGGCGTTGCGGGTGGTCTTGTCGAGGCGCACATTGCCGGCCACGGTGGTGATCGCGCGCAGGTTCAGCGCTTCGGGCGAGGCCAGGGCGAACAGCAGGGCGACCACGTCATCGGCGCCGGGGTCGGTGTCGATGATCAGTTCGCGGGGCAGGCCGGCTTTACGGCGGGCAGCGGGGGACAGGTGGGACATGAGGAGGCTCCTGAATCGGTAACGGTCAGCGGGCGGCGTCGAGGCGCGCCTGCACCTCGGCCAGCTGCGGGATGGAGGTTTGCGCGCCTGCACGAGTGACTGACAGCGCCGCGGCGGCCTGGCCAAAGCGGATCGCCTCGGCCTCGTCCAGGCCTTGCGCCAGGGCGGCAGCAAAGCCGCCGACAAAGGTGTCACCCGCAGCGGTGGTGTCGAGCGCGTTTACGCGTTCGCCGGGGAGGTGTTGCAGCCCCGCGGGCGTGGCCTGCAACACGCCGGCAGCGCCGAGGGTCACCAGCACTTGCCGCGCACCGGCGGCAAGCAACTGCTGGGCGGCCAGACCTGCTTCGGCCTGGGAGCTAACCGGCAGGCCGCTGAGGGCTGCCGCTTCGCTTTCGTTGGGGATCAGGTAGTCGATGCAGGCGAGCCATTCAGGCGGCAGCGGCCCGGTGGCCGGCGCAGGATTGAGGATCACCGTCTTGCCAAGGGCATGGGCACGCTGCAGGGCCGCGCCCACTGTCGCCAAGGGGACTTCCAGCTGGCAGATGACGATATCTGCGGCCTGCAGGGCGGCGTCGAAGCGCGCCAGGTGCGCGGCGTCGAGCCCGGCGTTGCTGCCGGCCACCACGACTATGGCGTTCTGGCTGTCGGCGCCGACCACAATCAGCGCCACACCGCTGGCCTGGCCTGGCAGGCTGGCGACGCCGCGGTGGTCGATGCCCTCGGCCTCCAGGCCGGCGCGCAATTGCGTGCCGTAACTGTCGTCACCCAGGCATCCGAGCATGGCCACCTGGGCGCCAAGGCGCGCGGCGGCGACCGCCTGGTTGGCGCCCTTGCCGCCGGGGACGGTGGCGAACTGCTCGCCGCTCAGGGTTTCGCCAGGCCGCGGCAGGCGCGGGGCGCGCACCACCAGGTCCATGTTCAGGCTGCCGATGACGAGAATGTTCGCGTGGTGCATGTTCAACCCTGTGGCGATGGGACGGTGGCGCCCGCGATATGCGGGCCGGGCGCCTGGGTGGATTCACGCAGCAACAGCTGCGGGGCAAGAATGCGCGGTGCCGGCGCAGCGGGGGCGGCGCTTTCGATGCGCGTGAGCAGCACCTGGGCGGCAAGCTCACCGAGCTGCAGGATCGACTGGCCGACGGTGCTCAGGGCCGGGTAGACGTAGCGGCTCATCTGGATATCGTCGAAGCCGATCACCGACAGCGCCTGGGGCACGCGCAGGCCGCGTTCGGCGGCCGCGCGCAGGGCGCCGATGCCGAGCAGGTCGTTACTGGCGAAGATCGCGCTGGGGCGAACGCCTTCCAGCAAACGGCTCGCGGCCTGGTAACCGCCGGGGCTGGTGAAGTCACTTTCTTCGAGCCAGGCGTCAGGCACGTCGATGCCGGCCTCGGCCATGGCCCGCCGGTAACCCTGCACACGCAGCGCGGCGACGCGGGTGCGCAGGGGCCCGCTGATGCAGGCGATGCGGCGGTGACCCAGGCCGAGTAAGTGCTGGGTGGCCAGGTAGCCGCCTTGCTCGTGATCGATCCATACGCGGTCGGCGGCGACGCCGTCGAGGTCGCGGTCGACCAGCACCAGTGGAATGCGCAGGGGGGCGATGCCATCGTCGAAACCGCCCTCATCGGCCGCGGAGGCGACGATCAGGCCGTCGATGCGTTTTTCCAGCAGGATGCGCAGGTAGTTGCGCTGCTTGGCCGGGTCATCGTCGGAATTGCAAAGAATCACGCAGTAGCCGTTGCGCTCGCATTCGTCCTCGATGCCCCGCGCCAGTTCGGCAAAGTAGGGGTTGAGGCTATTAGGTACCAGCAGGCCGATGGTGGCGGTGGCCTGACCCTTGAGCGAGCGGGCTACGGCGCTGGGCACGTAGTCGAGCTGGGCGATGGCCGCTTCGATCTTGCGACGGGTTTCGGCATTCACCGGCCGCGTGTTGTTGATCGCGTGGGAAACGGTGGTGTAGGAAATGCCCGCCAGCGCGGCAACGTCTTTGAGGGTGGCCATGGAGTGTCCGGTGACAAGCGCCTGGGCGCGACAACCTTATTATTATCAGAAGCGCAGTTATTATGCGTTTTCTCTAGTACGCAAACGTTTGCGTATGGCGACTATGGCGTTGCCACCGCGCAGTTGTCAATCGAGGCGACGCTGTGTTCATCGCCCGCTGCGGCGATAAACTGCGCGAAACCGAGCTGCGCACCGCGCGTGACGGCTGCCGGGTCGAGGCGTGCTTCGGCCTGCTCCAGATGGCTCAGAAAACGCGGCCAGAGTGTGCAGTCGCCGGCCTGTTGCAGGTAGCTCAGGGCCGCCTGCTGACCGGGCCAGGGCGTGGCGCTAACCCGCTTGAGCAGCAGCCGGGCGCCAAGGCGTGAGCCTTCCAGCACGTAGGCCAGGCCCCAGCAGGCGTCGGGGTCCAGGCGCGTCTGCAAGGGTAGGGCTAGCGGGACGGGTAGGGCGAGGGCCGTCAGGTCCTGGTGCAGCAGGTGCCGCCGACGGCGTTCGTGCCAGTCCGGCAGCAGGCTGTCGATGGCAGCCGCTTCAAGGGCGGCCTCCAGGCCGAACAGGGCGCGGGCATGGGCCTGCAGAAACGCGCCATAGCTGGCGCGGCTGTGCAGCGCATAGCGGCTGAATTGTGCATCGACCTGCTCGTGCAGGGGCGCAGTGGCGCTGCGTAACTGGCCACGCAGTGTCATGGCGTGGGTGTTGAGGCGCTGCTGGCGAAGGCGGCTTGAAGCTTTTGCGCCAGCTCGTCGCCGCGATAGGGCTTCTGCACGATGATCGCTTCGTCAGCATCCAGGCCGCCCAGCTCGGCATAGCCGGTGATGAACACCACGGGCAGGTCCGGGTAGCGCAGGCGTGCTGCCCGGGCCAGCTGGGCGCCGTTCATTCCGGGCATGGCGAAGTCGGCCAGCAGCAGGTCAATGCCATCGTTGAGCTGTTCCAGGGCATGAGCGCCGCCATTGGCCTGCAGCACCTGATAGCCCTGAGCGTCGAGCATGGCGGCGGTGACATCGCGCACGTCGGGGTCATCGTCGACCAACAGAATGGTGCGCTGCTCACCGGGCGCGGCGGCACTGAGGACGCGGCGTGGCGCCTCGGGCGCAGGGCGCTCACCCACCCCGATACTCGGCAGGTAGACCTTGACCGTGGTGCCCACGCCTAACTCGGTGAGTATCCGTGCCCCGCCACCGGATTGTTTGGCAAAGCCGAACACCTGGGCCAGGCCGAGCCCCGAGCCCTTGCCGACATCCTTGGTGGTGAAGAAGGGTTCGAAGGCTTTGGCCAGCACCTGCTCGCTCATGCCGCTGCCGGTGTCTTGCACCGAGAGCACCACGTAATGCCCGGGGTCCGGGTCTTCGGGACGCTGGGGTGGCTGCTCGACCACTTCATTGGCGGTGATCAGGCGCAGCGTGCCGCCGACCGCCATGGCGTCACGGGCGTTGATCGCCAGGTTGAGTACGATCAGCTCGATCTGCGTCGGGTCGACCCGCGCGCGCCAGAGGTCGGCGGCCGTCTGGGTTTCGATCAACACGCTGCCGCCCAGGGTACTTTTCAGCAGCTCGCGCATGCCGGCCAGGGTTTCGTTGAGGTCGACGGCTTCGGGCGCCAGGCGCTGACGGCGGGAGAAGGCGAGCAACTGGCCGGTGAGTTTGGCCCCGCGCTCGCCGGCGTCGGTGATGTTGCGCAGGCGTTCGCGGGCACGTTCCAGGTTACCGCGCTCAATGTCGCGGCCGACAAAGCTGGTGCTGGTGAGGATGACCGTCAGCAGGTTGTTGAAATCATGGGCGACGCCGGCTGTGAGTTGGCCGACCGCTTCGAGGCGCTGCATCTGTTGCAGGGTGGCCTCGACCCGCTCACGCTCCTCGATCTGTTCGAGCAGGCGGCTGTTGGTCGCGGCCAACTCGTCGACCACCGCGCGTTCGCTGGTGATGTCGCGCACAGCCGCATACATCAGGCCGTCATCGGGCACCACAGTCCAGGACAGCCAGTGGTAGTTGCCATCGGCGTGGCGCATGCGGTTGACGAAGCGCGTCGACACATTGCCACTGGCGATGCTGGCGGCTTCGCGGCGGGTGGCTTCCAGGTCGTCGGGGTGGACCAGCTCCCACAAGGGGCCGGCTGTCAGCTCCTTGCGTGACCAGCCGAGGGTTTTTTCCCAGGCCGGGTTGAGGGCGCTGGGCACCATGTCGAAGCGCATCACCGCCAGCAGTTCGCGGGACAGTTCCCAGGTGCGGTCGCGTTCGCGGGTGCGTTTTTCCACCCGCTCGCCGAGCAGCTCATTGAGCCCGCGCAGGGCTTCGGTGGCCTGTTTCTGCTCGCTGATGTCGAGCAGCACACCGATGAAGCGCACGCACTGGCCATTTTCGAAGAAGGCCCGGCCCCGGCTCGACAGCCAGCGCTCGCGGTTCTCCGACAAGGGCAGGCGGTATTCGATCTGGAACTCGTTACCGCTGTCGACCGACAGCGCCTGGGCGACGTTCCGCTCGATTTCGGGACGGTCTGCCGGGTGGCAGCGTTCGAGGAAGTAGTTCATGTCGATGGCCGTGCCCGGCGGCAGCTCGTACATGGCTTTGCAGCGTTCATCCCAGATCAGCGTATCGGTGATCGGTGAGTAATCCCACATGCCCATGCGCGCGGCACCAATGGCCAGGCGGGCGCGGATCTCGACTTCGTGCAGGGCTTCCTCGGCGCGGCGCCGTTCGCGGCGCTCGCGCACTTCAGCAAGGGCGCGCTCAACGGCTTTGGGTAAGAACGCCATGTTCTGCTTGAGCACGTAGTCCACAGCGCCCAAGCGCATCATTTCGACGGCGTGCTCTTCACCGAAGATGCCGGACAAGAAAATGAAGGGCACCTGTGGCGCCTGCTGACGCGCCACCTGCAAGGCCTTGGCCCCGGAGGAACCGGGCAGCAGGTAGTCCGACAGGATCAGTTCGAACGCCTGCTCACGCAACGCCTGCTCGGCTCCCTGATGGTCGTGCACCAGGGTCGCGTCAACCTGCATGCCGCTGCGCTCAAGGGTCAGCAGGGTCAATTCGGCATCGTGTGGGCTGTCTTCGATCAGCAGCAGCGTGAGAGGTTTGGCAGGCATAGGCAGCTTCGAATGGGTCAGTCGGCAGGTGGGCTGGCGTCAGTCTGGTGTCTCGTTGGATTCACGGCTACCAGGGCGTCGCTGTAGACGCAGCGAACCGGGTGGCGGCTCATTGAGCACGGCCCAGAAGATGCCCAGGTCCGAGATCGCCGAGACGAACTCCTTGAACTCGACAGGCTTGACCACGTACGCATTGACGCCCAGTTCGTAGGCGCGCTGCAGGTCAGGTTCTTCACGCGAGGAGGTCAGCATGACGATGGGCACGCTGCGCAGCTCGGCAGACTCGCGCACCGCTTTGAGCACTTCCAGGCCGTCGACCTTGGGCAGTTTGAGGTCCAGTAGCAGCACGGCGGGGTTGCCATCGTCGCGGGTGGCATAAGGGCCCCGGCGGAACAGGTAATCCAATGCTTCGGCGCCATCGCGCAGCACGATCACTTCGTTGGCCAACTGGCTGCGCTCCAGCGCCACCAGGGTCAGCTCCAGATCGTGGGGGTTGTCCTCGATCAGCAGAATAGGTTTGAGCATGAGCGTCCTCGTCTCAAGTCTTCAGGTGTGGGGCGGGGCGATGGGGCAGGGCGATGTAGAAGGTGGCACCTTCACCGAGTTTGCCTTCGGCCCAGACCCGCCCGTCATGGCGCTCGATTATACGGCGAACACTGGCCAGACCAATGCCGGTGCCTTCGAACTCTTCCATGCGGTGCAGGCGTTGGAACACGCCGAACAGTTTGTTGGCGTATTCCATGTCGAAGCCCACGCCGTTGTCGCGTACGTAGAGCACCTGTTCATCGTCCTGGCGGTAAGCCCCGACCTGAATGATCGCCGGGTCGCGCGTGCGGCTGTACTTCACCGCGTTGCTCAGCAGGTTGCGCAGGGCCAGGTGGATAAAGGCTGCGTCGGCGATCACCAGGGGCAGGGGCTCGATTTGCCAGGTGATGGTGCGCTCGGCGATGTCGGGCTGCATTTCGGCTTGAATCGCCTCGATCATTGCTTGCAGGTTGACCTCGGAGAAGCGCAGGGCGGCGCGGCCCATTTGCGAGAAATTCAGCAGGTTGTCGACCAGGGTGCCAGCGAACCGTGCGGATTCGCCAATGTGCTCCAGGAAGCGCAGGCCGCGTGGCGACAGCTTGCTGCCCTCGAAGTCGCCCAGCAATTCGGCGTAGCCGGCGATGTGCCGCAGCGGCGCGCGCAGGTCGTGGGACACGCTGTAGGAGAAGGCTTCGAGTTCCTTGTTGGACTTCTTCAGCTCGCCCGCCAGCTGGGCCATTTCTTCGGCTTTGCGCAGCACGATACCGAGCACAGCGGTGCGCAGTTCGGCCGCACTGGCAATTTCCAGCGGGTCCCAGGGGGTGGAGTAGCCGCTGTAGGTCTGCTGCCAGCTCTCGAAGCTGTGCCGGGGGTTTAGCACGCCGCTTTCGCTGATCGATTTTTCCGGCTGGCCGGCCCAATTGACCACGCGGGTCTGCTCGGGTTTGAACCAGATCAGGTAGTGCGAGTGCAATTGTGAAATCGCCACGGCCAGCACGCCGGCGGCGTATTGGCCCAGCTCGGGCAGCTCTTCGATATCGCGGCGCACATTGTCGGTATGAAACACCGTGCTCTCGGCGCTATCGCGTTGGCCCAGCCAATGCACCAAGGCATTGACCATTGCTTGGGGCGGGGTGTCGCCGATCAGGTCGCAGCGTGCCGCCGAAATAATCGCGGCACCTTTGGCCTGGGTGAAGTCGATGAATGCCTCGGGCAACGCCAGCAGGCCGTCGCTGACGCTGTCGCGGTCGGCCATCGAGGACAGCAGTTGGACGATGTTGCGACGCAAGCCAAGCAGGCGCTGGGTCTGTGCCTGGGCTTCCTTGGCTTCGATCTGCAATGACAGCACGCGGCCCAGCAGTTCGCAGGCGGTGCGTGCATGCACGCTGACCGCATGGGGGCTCGCGTGGTGGCCGGAGATCATGCCCCAGAGGCGCCCGCCGATGACCAGCGAGATCGACATCGACGCATAGGTTTGCATGTTGCGCATGTAGCGCAGGTGCACCGGAGAAACGCTGCGCAGCACAGCGAAACTCAGGTCCAGCGGCTTGCCAGTGCGTGGGTTATGCGTTGGGTGCAGGGCCGCGGGCTGGTAGTCCGCGTTTTCGATCACCCGAATACGGTTGGCGCAATAGAGCGCGCGGGCCTGAGGTGGAATATCCGCGGCTGGAAAGCACAGCCCCAGGTAGCTGAGGTAACCCGGGTCGGCGGTTTCGGCGAGCACCAGGCCATTGTCATCCGCGTCGAAACGATACGCCTTGATCCGGCCAAAGCCGGTCACACGCTTGACCTCCTGCACGGCAAGTTGCAGCAAGGCTTCGATGGACTCGGCGGCCTGCAGCTGGCCGATAAAGCCGTGCATCAGCGGGTAGAGGGTGTCGTAGGCACTGCGGTGATCGGTGGGCTCGAACTCGGCGATCAGCACCTGGTCATGGCGGTGCGCGACCAGGGTCACCATGAGCGGCTGGGGTGCCTCAGCGTGCAGGTGCACGTCGCCGACGTGAAAGGGTTGTGCGCCGTCTGCGGGCAGGGCCTGCAGGCGTTCGATAACCGACGCCGCTTCGAGGATCAGGCCGTGCAGGGTCTGCTGCAGCAAGGCCTCTGCCGTTACGCCTAGCCACTGCGCAACGTTCTCGCTGGCCTGCAGCACCTGCAGGGTGTTCGGGTCCAATACCAGCATAAAGCCGTGGGGCTGGATGCTGCCTGGGATCTGTATGGGCTCTTTGGCGCAGTTCGCGCTGGCGATATCCAGGCTCACGGACGATTCGCTCGATACCACTGTGGCCTCCTTTGCCGGGCGCATCTGGCGCGCCAGCACGGCGCGACCAGGGGTAAAAGGGGGTGAGTGCAAGCTGTAGGACAACAGGTTCTCGAAAGTGATCCCCTGCCGTTGGGTTATGTGTGGGGGCGTGCTGTCATCCGATAGTCGCGTGACGGGGGTGCGGCGCAGCCGCGAACGCAACGGGAACAGACCCTAGGGTCGTTTGGTGTGAGGGCCTTTTCAAGGTTTCGTCGCACAAATCACGTAATCTGCGCGGCAACTATTTTGTAGGCGTGGAGCCGCTCGCATGAAGCCCGATCCCCAATTAAGTGTGTCCAGCCGGCGCGGCTTGGACTGGATGAACTTTTTTCTCGCGGACGTGCGCGACGGCGTCGGGCCCTACCTGGCGATTTTTTTGCTGGCCTCACACAACTGGTCTGCCGGTGATATCGGGTTGGTCATGGGAGCCATGGGCGTTGCCACGGGCATCATGCAGATACCGGCGGGTCAGTGGATGGACTCTGCGCGCAGCAAACGTCTGTTGCTGGCGGGCGCCTGTGTGGTCGTGGGCGTGGCCTGCCCGCTGATGGCGCTGTACCCGGTCATGAGTGTGGTGCTGCCCGCACAGATCGCCATCGGCGCGGCGGCTGCGCTGATTTTGCCGGGCATCGCGGCCATCACACTGGGCCTTGTGGGGCATCAGCACTTATCCCGGCGTACCGGGCGCAACGAGGTGTTCAACCACGCGGGTAACGTTGTCGCGGCGCTGATGGCCGGGGCTGTCGGTCACTTCCTGGATCGTGAATACATTTTCTGGGTGGTGTCGCTGTGGAGCGTGTTTTCGCTGCTTTCCATTCTGCTGATTCGGCCGAATGAAATTGATGACGCGCAGGCCCGTGGTGCGACACGCGATGATCGTGGGCAACTTCAGGTGGGCAAACTGCGCGAGGTGCTCAAGGATCGGCGAATCCTGATTTTTGCGGCCGTGGTGGGGCTGTTCCATTTTGGCAATGCCGCCATGCTGCCACTGGTGGGGCAGCAACTGGTGGTTTCGGCTGCTGGGCAGGGGGCGTCGCTGTGGATGAGTGCCTGCATCATTCTTGCGCAGTTAGTGATGATCCCTGTCGCCCGGTTTGCCGGTGACTATGTCGACCGCTGGGGTACGCGTCCGCTGCTGCTGATCGGGTTGTGCGCCCTGCCGCTACGGGGCGTGCTGTATACCCTCGGCGACGCGCCCGCTTACCTGTTGGCGGTGCAAATGCTGGACGGCATCGGAGCAGGTATCTTCGGCGTGGTCTGGGTCCTGGTGGTGGCTGATCTGACCCGTGGCTCAGGGCATTACGGCGTTACCCTTGGCTTGATCAATGCCGTGCACATGGTGGGATTTTTTCTGAGCCAGACCACTGCTGGGTTAATTGTCGACATGACCGGTAGCTTCAGTGCGGGCTTCCTGTACCTGGCGGCCGTGGCCTTTGCCGGCTTGGTGCTGTACGCGGTGGCCATGCCGGAAACCCGTGGGCCCAAGGCGCAAGCCGCGACGGGCTGAGGGGCGCCTGGCGACGTAACACCGACGTGTCGGTAGTCGCCCAGGCGCAGCTCACGGGTGCGCCGCGAGGATTTCGCGTGGCGCCGGCCACGGCCGGCTCAGTGGCCGGCGAGCGGGTCAGCGTCCATGCGCTTGTCATGCTCGCCGAAGCGGTCCACCAAGGTTGCGCTGGCCTGGTTGAGGCCCAGTACCTCGACGCTGCTGCCGCTACGACGCAGTTTGAAGACCACCTTGTCCAGCGCGGCCACAGCGGTGACGTCCCAGAAGTGCGCACGGGTCAGGTCGATGACGACGCGTGCGGCGCCTTCTTTCAGGTCGAAGGCCGCCACGAAGCGGTCGGCCGAGCTGAAGAACACCTGGCCGATCACGGCGTAGCGGCGGCTGCCGTCGCTGTCCTGGGTGCTGTCGACTTCCATGTAGTGGCTGATCTTATTGGCGAAGAACATGGCGGCCAGCAGCACGCCGGCCAGCACGCCATAGGCCAGGTTGTGGGTGAACACCACAACCACGACGGTCGTCAGCATGACGATGTTGGTCGACATCGGGTAATGCCGCAGGTTGCGCAGCGAGTCCCAGCTGAAGGTGCCGATGGAGACCATGATCATCACGGCGACCAGCGCGGCCATGGGGATCTGCCCAACCCAGTCGCTGAGGAACACCACCATCAGCAGCAGGACCACGCCGGCGACCAGGCAGGAGAGGCGACCACGGCCGCCGGATTTCACGTTGATCACCGATTGGCCAATCATGGCGCAGCCCGCCATGCCGCCCAGCAGGCCGGAGGCGATATTGGCGACGCCCTGACCTTTGCATTCGCGGTTCTTGTCGCTTGGCGTGTCGGTCATGTCATCGACGATGGTGGCGGTCATCAGCGATTCCAGCAGGCCCACCACGGCCAGCGCAGCTGAGTACGGCAGGATGATCGCCAGGGTTTCCAGGTTCAGCGGCACGTTGGGCCATAAGAACACCGGCAAGGTGTCCGGCAATTCGCCCATGTCGCTGACCGTGCGGATGTCCAGGTGCAGGTACATGGCCACAGCGGTCAGCACCAGAATGCACACCAGCGGCGAGGGGATCAGTTGACCGAGTTTGGGTACGTACGGGAACAGGTAAATGATGCCGAGCCCTGCCGCGCACATGGCATACACGTGCCAGGTGACATTGCTCAGCTCCGGCAGTTGGGCCATGAAGATCAGGATGGCCAGTGCGTTCACAAAGCCGGTGACCACCGAGCGTGAAACAAAACGCATCAGGCTGCCCAGCTTGAGGTAGCCGGCGACGATCTGCAGCGCACCGCACAGCAGGGTGGCGGCCAGCAGGTACTCCAGCCCGTGTTCCTTGACCAAGGTCACCATCAACAACGCCATGGCGCCAGTGGCGGCGCTGATCATCCCGGGTCGGCCGCCGACGAAGGCGATCACCACCGCGATGCAGAAGGAGGCATAGAGGCCAATTTTCGGGTCGACACCGGCAATGATGGAAAAGGCGATGGCCTCGGGAATCAGTGCAAGTGCCACGACGATGCCGGCGAGCACGTCGCCACGGATGTTGAAGAGCCAGGTGTTTTTCAGGTGCTGGAGCATGGGGATTCCACAGGTGTAATGCGTCACGGCGCGTAAGGCGTGAGGCGGATAAAAACAAAAAAGGGTGTGAGGCAGGCGGTATGCCGATGCCAGGCAGATCGGCAGGCGGCTAGGCGGGCGCGGTGTCAGGCACTGCGCAGGCACCCAGCAGGCGGGGGCGAAAACTTATGGTGGCTTAGGCAGCCAGGTGTGCGGTTGCGTCAGGTTCATGGTGACCTGTCCGAGCTCGTTACGTGCTTGAAGGCCGCGCAGTGTAACACCGGGTTACCTGTTGCCCAAGCCAGGGGCGAACTTGCGCGTTTTTGGTGGGTCGCACAGCGGGTTCCACTTACGCGCCAGGCCGCCTTAATTGCAACAAAGGGGGGGCATGCTGGCGTTTTCCAACCTGCCTGTGAGTAGAGCGATGCTGTCTGCTGCCAAGGGGGCGCTAGGAAGGCTGCCTGTGGTCAGCCCATGGAAATGGGCGCTGTTGCTGTTTGTCGTACTGGTTGTTTATCAGGTGCGCGCCCTGCATTTGGACGACCGTTTGTACTTCTGGATCAAAACCAGCTGGCATGAAGACGCCTGGGAGCACCGCAGCCTGTGGCTGCCAGAGTACCGGGTGGCGATCGACGCCAAACCTGTGGTGGGTGTGACCAATAACTTTTCCGGGTTGAGCTACGACGATGAGCGCGATCAGATCTGGGCCGTGGTGAATAACCCCGAGCAGCTGCTGCGCTTGAGCCCGGACGGCGAACTCCTGGGTCGTTACCCACTGAGCGGCTTCGAGGATGTCGAGGGGGTCACCTACCTGGGCGATGGCGTGTTGCTGCTCGCTGAAGAGCGCCAGCACAGCCTGGTGGCCGTCAAGGTGCCGGATCAGCCAGGGGCGCTGTTTCGCGAGGACGGCCGCGCGTTGACCCTGGGCATCGGCCTGGGCGGCAATCAGGGCTTCGAGGGGTTGGGTTATGACCGTGCCGGTGACCGACTGTTTGTGGTCAAGGAGCACTCGCCGCGCAAGCTGTATGAAATCCACGGCCTGAAGAGCAGCCTGGCGGGCAATTTCAACTTGAACATCATCGACCGCCAGGACTGGATCGATCAGACGACCTTTGCCACTGACCTGTCGTCGGTGCACTACGACGAGCGCACCGGGCATCTGGTGCTGCTCAGCGACGAGTCGCAGTTGCTGATTGAGCTGGACACTGAGGGCAAGTTGATCAGTTTCCGCTCCTTGCTCAGCGGCTTTGCCGGGCTGGCCGACAGCGTGCCGCAGGCCGAGGGCGTGACCTTTGACGACCGCGGCAATCTCTATCTGGCCAGCGAGCCCAACCTGTTCTACCGCTTCGAGCGCCACTGACGGCGCCACACCTCGATTACCAGGGCAGCGTCTTGCCCTGGTAATCGAGGAAGGCACAGGCCGGCGTGCCGCATTGGTGTTCGATTACCTGGAGCAAGCCGCTGGCGCTCTGCGCCACGCTCAAGGGCGCGTCATCGCCGCCCATGTCGGTGCGCACCCAGCCGGGGTGCAGGGCGAGCAGACTCCAGGGCAGGCTGGGCAGTTCGCTGCTCCAACTGCGCAGCAGACTATTGAGGGCGGCCTTGCTGGCGCCGTACAGCGGCATGCCAGCGGCCAGGTTGAGGCTCAGGCTGGCCATTTGTGAACTCATAAAGGCGATCACGCCGCCCTCTGTCACGCGCTCGGCCAGCTGCCGGGCCAGGCGGATTGGCGCGATGGCGTTGAGTAGAAACAGCTCGGCGAGCTGCTGCGCATCAATGCGTTGCGGGTCCTGATGTGCCGGGCCGTAAATCCCGGCGTTGAACAGCGCGCAGTCCAGGCGCTGCTCGCCCAGGGCTGCGGCAATGCGCGGCCCGGCCGCGCTGTCGGCCAAGTCGCATTCGATGACCTGCAAACGCGCGCCGGCCTGTTCTGCCAGGGCCAGCAATGCCTCACTGCGGGCGCTGCTGCGCACCACCGCATGGACATGCCAGCCAGCGTCCAGCGCGGCCTGGGCCAGGCCCAGGCCGATACCACGTGAGGCGCCACAAATCAGCATATGTTGGCTTACGGCCACTGCATTTCTCCTGTGAGTACCTTGGCGCTGAGCGCCAGGCTGCTGTCGTCGAGCAGGTTGGGGTAGTGCGCCTTCATGGCGGCAATCAGTGTTTGGCTATCTTGGGTCTTGGCCAGCTCACGCTCAAGGGTCTGCAAGTACTCACGGGTAAAGCGCAGGTCGTCGAGGGTCATGGCCGGCTGACCCAGGTAATGACCGGGCACCAGGGTGGTGGGTTGCAGCGCCTGCAGTTCATCCAGCGACTTGAGCCAGTCCTGACGCGCCTGGGCGGTCTGTGCGTCGGCGACCCAGAGGTGAATATTGGCGCTGGTCAGCACACCACCGATCAGGGTCTTGATGCTGGGAATCCACAGGCTGGTGTGTTTCGGGTCATGACCGACCAGCTCGATACGCTGGCCTTCTAGCAGCAGATGGTCGCCTTGAATCGGCGCGGGCACCAGGGTGCGCAGCGGCGCGCTGTCCTTGAGGATCGGCCCCCAGTAGGCCAGCTTCTGCTCGCGGCTCTTCTCGATGTAAGCAATGGTCGCCGGGGTCGCCAGCACCTTGGCCGCGGGGTAGGCGCGGGTCAGGGTGTCGAGGCCGAAGTAGAAGTCCGGGTCGCCATGGCTGATGAAAATCGTGGTCAGGGTCTTGCCGCTGGCCTGGATGCGTTCGACCAGCGCTTGCGCTTCGCGGGTGGAGAATTGCGCGTCGACCAGAATGGCCTCGCGCTCACCCGTGATCAGGCTCGAACTGACCGGGAAAACAGCGTGCTCACCAGGGTTGTAAACCTCCAGGCTGAGCGGTTGGGCGAGGGCGGCGCCCGCGACGGCAAGCAGGCCAAGGCCGGTGAGCAGGCGAGTGAAACGTGAGAGGGTTGTCATAGTGGTCTCCGCATCAGTAAGTGCGGCGATGATAGAGGCTGTAAAGCGCGCAAAAAGCCCCGTAAGCTGGGCAGGTTTGTTGCGTAAATCGAGCGAATCATGGATCGACTGACCGCCATGCGGGTGTTTGTGCAGGTGCTTGAGCGTGGCAGCCAGACGGCTGCGGCCGAGGCATTGGATATGTCGCGGGCGATGGTTTCGCGCTACCTCGGCGAGCTGGAACGCTGGGCCGGCGTGCGCCTGCTGCACCGCAGTACGCGCAAGCTGAGCCTCACCGGTGCCGGCGAGCAATTACTGGGGCAATGCCGCGAAATGCTCGCGCTGGCCGACGGCATGCAGCAGCTCAGCCGTGCGGCAGACCAGGCACCGCGCGGCACCCTGCGCATCGCCTGCAGCCAGTCCTTTGCCCAGGCTTGGCTGGTGCATGCGTTGAATGCGTTTACCGCGCGTTATCCCCAGGTCAGCATCGAGTTGATGGTCGGTAGCGAGGTGGTCAATCTGGTCGAAGCACGTATCGACCTGGCGCTGCGCATCACCAACCAGCTTGACCCCAACCTGATCGCCCGGCGCCTGGCGGTGTGTCGTTCGGTGGTCTGCGCCAGCCCGGCGTACCTGGCTCAGCACGGCACGCCGCAACACCCCGCTGACCTGAGCCAGCACAATTGCCTGAGTTACGCCTACTTTGGCCGCAGCCTGTGGGAGTTCAGCCGTGCCGGTGAACCCTGCGCGGTGGCGGTGAGCGGCACCCTCAGCGCCAATGAGTCGATGGTGTTGCTGGAGGCGGCGCTGGCTGGTGCCGGGATCAGTTTGCAGCCGTTGTATTCCGTCGAGGGCTTGTTGCGCTCGGGCGCGCTGGTGCGGCTGTTGGCCGACTATCAACCCCAGGAGCTGGGCATCCACGCACTCTACGGTTCGCGCCGGCAGATGCTGCCGGCGCTGCGCTTGCTGCTGGATTTCCTGGCCGAGCGCCTGGCCAGTGAAGCGCACTGGCAGGGCTGATGGCGGCGTCAGGCGTCAGGCGTCAGGTTCAGCGTGGCGGATACTGGCCGAGGACCTGGGCCACGGTTTCACGCACCTGGGCGCTGCGTTCATTCGGGCCGCCCGCTTGGTTGCGCAGCACCTGCTCGGCACTGCCGCGCCAGACCAGCTTGCCATCGCGGCTGTCGTGCAGGTCGATCTGCACGGTGGCCACCTGGTAATCCAGGGTGCGTGTCTCGACATAGTTCGGCCCGCCCCACATGCCGCCCCAGCCGGCATTCCAACCGCCCCCGTAGCCGGTGCTGACCTGTTGCTGGCGGTTATCCACGATCATCCACACGGCCACTTCAAGGTCGCCCTTGCTGCCGGCAGCGGCGGGGCGCAGGCCGCGTTGGTCGAGTTGCTCGGCGACGGCGTCGCGCAGGCGTTGCTCGGTCAGGTCACTGCGCACCCGCGGATCATCGGGGCGGTATTGCACCGCCGGGCTGTGCCAGCTCCAGCTGCGGTAGGCGGCAAAGTCGCGGTTAGGGTCGAAGTCGCGGTTGAGCTGCGGGCTCTGGCAAGCGGCCAGCAGCAACAGCACAGGCAGTAGAAACAGGGGCAGGCGCATGGTGCTCTCCAAATAAGGGATTCAGGCGGGTGGGTAGCTGCTCATGGCGCGTTGAATGGCGCCGCGCAGAGCGTCCACGCGCTCGCTCTGGCTGCCGCTGCTGGGCATTTCGGCCTGGCTGCTCCATACCGGTTGGCCGTCGCGGCTGTCGAACAGGTCGATGCGCACCACGATCACCTCTTCTTCGTAGGTGCGCACCAGCGGTGCGCTGCCCCAGGCGCCGATGCCGTCATGGTAGCCGCGATGACCGTAGCCGGCGCCATAACTGCTGCCGTAGCGGTCGGCAACCTGCCGTACGCGGCGCTCACTGCGTAGCTCGGCACTGACCTGCAGGTCGGCGCGGGCGGCCGGGCGCAGGCCGCGTTGGTCAAGGGCGCCGCCAAGGGCCTCTTGCACCTGTTCGGCGGTAGCCCAGGCGGTGGCCGGCGGCAGGCGCCCATCGCGCCATTGCCAGGTGCGGTAGCGGGCGAAGTCCCGTGGCGCTGCCGGGTAGGCGCTGAGGTCCAGATGCTGGGCCGCTGCAGGCGGTGCCGGTGGCAGCGGTTTGCTTTCGGCGGTGTAGGGGTTGGTGCTTTGGCAGGCCACCAGCAGGGTCATGCACGGCACCAGTAGCAGGGCTTTCATGGCAGTCTCCAGGGCCATTGAGCTGGCCTTGTTTTAATCAGCGTTGCGGGCGACACAGCCAGTGTAGATAGCGGCCCAGGCCGGCGAAACTGGGGTGGCGGCGGTAAGCCAGTTCCATCTCCAGCAGTTCGGCCAGGTCTGCCTTGGCCTGGAACGGTTGCGGCATGTAGTCGTGGAAAACACGAATGCCGCTGGTGTGTTCGACCTGCCAGTGCGCGGCGAGTTGCGTGGCCAGCACACGCGGGTCGACCGGTTGCTGGGGCGTCAGGCTCTGCTTTTCACCGGCGAACTCGGCGCTGCGCAGTTTGCGGAAGTGGCCTTTGAGCAGGTTGCGGTAGATCAGCGCATCCTTGTTGTAGAACGCCAGGGACAACCAGCCATCGTCGGCGCACAGCCCTTGCAGCAGCGGCAGGATGGCGGCGGGTTCGGCGAGCCATTCCAGCACTGCATGACAGATCACCAGGTCATAGCCCTTGGCCGGCAGTTGCGCGGCCAGGTCCTGCCAAGGGGCCTGGATAAAGGTGGCGGGCAGGCCGGCGTCGGCGAAGCGCTGGCGGGCACCGTCGAGCATGGGTTCGGCCGGCTCGGCCAGGGTGACCTCATGATCCTGTTCAGCCAGCCACAGGGCCATGTGGCCGAGCCCCGCGCCCACATCCAGCACGCGCAGCGGCCGTGCAGGCAGCACCTCGCCAAGGTCGGCCTGGAGCACCGCTAGGCGAATCGCACCTTTGGCGCCGCCGTAGATCTTCTCGGCGAAGCGTGTGGCCAGCTGGTCGAAGTGGCGATCATGCATGACCGAAACGCCGCTCACTGTCCGCCAGTTTGGCACTGACAGCCTGGTTCATGTCGATGCCCAGCTCGCTGCACAACAGCAACAGGTAGAGCACCACATCGCCGATCTCCTGGCCGGCGTGGGCCAGTTGGTCAGGGTCGAGCTGGCGGGATTGTTCTTCGCTCAGCCACTGGAAGATCTCCACCAGCTCGGCCATTTCCACGCTGGCAGCCATGGCCAAATTTTTCGGGCTGTGAAAGCCGCGCCAGGCGTTGTGGTCGCGAATGGCATGCAAGCGTTGGGTGAGGGCGTCGAGGTTCATGGGGCAGGCCGGCTGTGCTGGGGCGGCCATTGTCGCTGCTGCGCGGGCACTTGCAAACCAGACGTACCGACGGCCGGGCTTTCTGGCCGATGGGTGAAGCTTGGCCGCGGCATGCGTGGCGCCTAGCATGTGCACGCCTTGTCTCATCTAATAAAAAGCGATCACCAATGCCTGTGTCTCGTTCTGCACCGCCCGCTGCTACGTCCTCGCCAGCGCTGTACCCCTCAAATGAGGCTGAGCGACAGCGTTGGGTGCAGCGTGTGCAAGGGACGGTGGCCGAGTTGGTGGGCGAGCGCGATGTCAGCCTGGCACGGTTGGCCATGCGCTTGGAGATGCCGCAACGGCGACTGCGTGAGCACCTGGCATTGGCCGGCATTCGCTTTAACGACTTGGTGAATGCACACCGCTGTGAGCTGGCGAAGCAGCTCCTCGGCGATCCGGCGATGCCCATTGAGGTGATTGTCGAGCGCATGGGCTTTTCCGAACCCAGCACCTTCTACCGCGCGTTCAAGCGCTGGGTGGGCGAGCCGCCCGTGGCTTACCGCAAGCGCCTGCTGGGCTGAGCCAATCAGCTTGGCGGCGTTTCGGCTTCGGCCTGCAGCAAGGCGGCCTTGCGCGCCAACCCCCAGCGATAACCACTGAGCGCGCCCTTGGCGCCGACCACCCGATGGCAGGGCACCAGCAAGCCGAGCGGGTTGCTCGCGCAGGCGCGTGCAACGGCCCGCGGGTGCGTGCCGAGGCAGGCGGCCAGTTCGCCGTACTGGCGAGTCTGCCCGCAGGGAATCTGCTGCAGGGCCTGCCAGACACGCTGCTGAAAGGCGCTGCCGCGGATATCCAGGGGTAAATGTGCTGCGCGCTGTGGCTCGCGTAACTGCAACAGGACGGCGGCGAGCGCTTCAGCCAGGCCTTGATCATCGACCTGCAACTGGGCCGCCGGAAAGCGCTGGCGCAGCTCTTCCAGCAGATCAGCCTGCGCGTCGCCAAGCAGCAAGGCGCAGACGCCTTTATCACTGGCCGCTATCAGTACCAGGCCAAGCGGGCAGGGCGCCAGGGCATAGCGCAGGCATTCCCCGGCAGACCCGCGACGGCGCTGTGCCGGGCTTACGCCACTGGCGCTTGCGTACAGTGCGCGGGTGCCGCTGTAGCCGGCATCCAGGGCGGCGCCCAGTACCGTTTCGGCTGCCGGAAGTTGAGCCTCCAGGCGTTGCCGTCGGCGGGCCTCGGCCCAGGCTTTTGGCGTAAGCCCAGTGCGGGTCTTGAACGCGCGCGCCAGGTGCGAGGCTGACAGCCCGATGCGCGCGGCCAGGGCAGCGAGGGTCTGCCGCGGCTGCTCATCGAGCAGGCGGCAGGCCGCTTCTACCAAATGATCGAGCTGTTCGCGTGGGCTTTGCCCATTGGGTGCGCAGCGTTTGCATGGGCGAAACCCGGCTGCTTCGGCCTGGGCGGCAGTGGCATGAAACTGCACATGCTCGCGCAGCGGCCGGCGTGCCGGGCAACTGGGTCGGCAGTAGACGCCGGTCGAGCGCACGCTAAAGACGAAGTGCTCATCGTAGGTGGGGTCGCGCTCACAGAGCGCCTGCCAGCAGCGGTCAGGGTCAAGCATGGCGCAACTCCAGCAAGGTCAGGTGTCGATTGTCGACGCTGACGGCGCTGGCGCCAATCCGAATCACGCTTTCAAACGGCCTGCCACTCCAGGGTCAGGGCTTCTTGCCAGGCGAAACGCTCGAAATGCCGTGCGATAACCTGTTCCAGCTCTGGGCGCACCTCGGCGCTCTGCGCGCGGGCGATCAGGCGCAAGCCATTGCCTTCGGCTGCCAGCTCGGCGCTGCCGATGCCGAATTGAATATGGCCCTGGGTCTCATCGAAGCTGACCGGGATCTTGTGTGCGAAGTGCTTGCACAGGCGGCTGATGTAGCGGGCCGGGGTGTCGGTGGTGACGAATGCGTGGCTGGTCGGGTGCATGAAAAACCTCTTGTGGGGCAGCGCGCGGGATAAACGGAATACGGGCGCCGCTGGTGGTCGTTGACGTGCGTTAATAATCGCTGCTGAATAAAGCCGAGAAAAATAGGCAAAAACCACTTTGACTGTTAAGCAGGGCTTACGAATGGAGCAGCTCAAGCGCATGGCGATCTTCGCCACAGTGGTCGAAAAAGGCTCATTGGTGGCGGCTGCCGACGTGCTGGGCATGACCGCCTCGGCGGTCAGTCAGCAGTTGCGCAAGTTGGAGGCCAGCACCCAGGTCAGCCTGCTGCACCGCACCACGCGCAAACTGACCCTGACCGAAGCAGGAGCGACCTTCTACGCCAGCTGCGCCCAGGTTGTAGCGCTGGCTCAGCAGGCCGAACAACGCCTGGCCGAGCAGCGTGATGCGCCGGTGGGTGAATTACGCATCGCTGCGCCCGTGGGGTTTTCTGGCCGGCCGATCAGTGCTGCGCTGGGCCCGCTGTTACAAGCCCACAGCGGCCTGAGCCTGAAGCTGTTCTTCCATGATGAACCGGTCGACCTGGTCGAGCAGCGTATCGACTTGGCGATCCGCGTCGGCCATCAGGAAGACTCCAGCCTGGTGGCGCGGGCCATCGGTGAGTCGCGCATGCTGCTGTGCGCTGCACCCGCCTACCTGCGCCGTCGCCCGCCGATCCGCCACCCCAGTGAGGTGCTCGGCCTCGACTGGCTGGCGCTGAACAATGATGGGCCGTCCGGTCTGACCTTCACCGGTCCTCACGGCGAAATCCAGCGTGTGCGTATCGAAAGCCGGGTGAGCTGCAACAATATTCTGGCCGTGCGGCACTTCACGCTGGCGGGTATGGGCATCTCGTTACAGCCTGAGCAGGAGATCAGAGCCGAGCTGGCCGATGGCAGCTTGGTCGAGGTGCTACCCGACTGGCAGCTACCGCCGTTCGCGGTCTATCTGGTGACCCCGCGACGTGACGCACAGCCTGCCAAGGTGCGCTATGCGATCGAGGCGTTGCGCCAGCATTTACTCAGCCCCTGATCGGCGAGGGTGGGCGCTGCGCGAAGATTGCCGTATAACAGGCCGTTGAAAAACGTAGGCGAGGCAGCCAGCGCAAGGCAAAAGCAGGCGAAGAAGCGGAGTTTACGTGGTGTAAATGAGCATTCTGAGGCTGTTTTTAACGCCGCGATGGCCACGCAGGTAGTTTTTCAACCGCCTGTTAACGGGCGCATAGGTGAATGGGCAACACAGGACCCCCGATCAAAGCTGATGAAGACGCCAAAACGTATTGAGCCCCTGGTCGAAGCCGGCCTGGTCGATGAAGTCATACGCCCGCTGATGAGCGGTAAAGAAGCCGCCGTGTATGTGGTGCGCTGTGGTGATGAGTTGCGTTGTGCCAAGGTCTATAAAGAGGCTAACAACCGCAGTTTCCGCCAGGCCGCCGAGTACCAGGAAGGCCGTAAAGTGCGCAACAGCCGCGATGCTCGGGCCATGGCCAAAGGCTCGAAGTATGGGCGCAAAGGTCAGGAAGATGCCTGGCAGAACGCCGAGGTGACCGCGCTGTTCCGCCTGGCCAATGCCGGCGTGCGCGTGCCCAAGCCTTACGATTTTATGGAAGGCGTGCTGCTGATGGAGCTGGTCGGTGATGGCGAGGGCGATGTTGCGCCGCGCCTCAACGATGTTGACCTGCACCCGGACGATGCCCGCGAGTTCCACGCGTTCATGATCGGCGAAGTGGTGAAGATGCTCTGCGCCGGCTTGGTGCATGGCGACCTGTCGGAATTCAACGTATTGCTGGGCGCCGAGGGCCCCGTGGTCATCGACCTGCCTCAGGCTGTTGATGCCGCCGGCAACAACCACGCCTTCAAGATGTTGGAGCGCGATGTCGGCAACATGGCTGCTTACTTCGGTCAGTTTGCTCCCGAGTTGAAATTCACCCGCTACGCCCAGGAAATGTGGGCCCTGTACGAAGAGGGCAAGCTGACGCCGGACACGCCGCTCACTGGCGAATTCGACGACCCTGAGCACGCCGCCGATATCGATGCGGTGATGCGCGAGATCAAGGCCACCCTGGCCGAGGAAGCGCGCCGCCAGGCGCTGCTCAACGCCGAAGACGCGCCGAAAGACGAAGAACCCCCACCGCCTTGGGCGCAGTAACACCAGGCGCCTCGCCCGTAGGGTGCGCCGTGCGCACCGACGTGTAGCCTGGGTATCGCGTTGCGCGACCCAGGCTACGGGTCAGGCCTCAGAGGCGCGCGGCCTTAAAGGTGTCGCAGCGATTCACCTCACCCCGTTCGAAACCGGTACTGAACCAGCGCATGCGTTGCGCTGAGGTGCCATGGGTGAACGCGTCCGGCACCACCTGGCCGCGGCTCTGGCGTTGCAGGCGGTCATCGCCGATGGCGTTGGCGGCATTCAATGCTTCTTCTACATCGCCGGGTTCCAGCCAATTGAGCCGTTGCTGGGCATGGAACGCCCAAACCCCCGCCAGGCAGTCTGCCTGCAGCTCCTGGCGCACCAGCAAGCCATTGGCGCCTTCCATGCGCTCGCCGCGCTGGCGCGCCGCATTGACCTGGGCGGAAACGCCGAGCAGGGTCTGTACGTGGTGACCCACCTCATGGGCAATGACGTAGGCCTGGGCAAAGTCGCCAGCGGCGCCAAAGCGCTGCTCCAGTTCGCGGAAGAAGCTCAAGTCCAGGTACACCCGCTGATCACCGGGGCAGTAGAAGGGGCCAACCGCCGACTGGGCGAAACCGCAGGCGGAGTCGACGCCGCCGCTGAACAGCACCAGGGTCGGGTCGCGGTATTGGCGGCCGGCCTGCTGGAACAGCTCGCGCCAGGTGTCTTCGGTGTCACCGAGCACCGCGCTGACGAAATCGCGCTGCGGGTCATCGGCGGCGGGCGCCTGGGTACTCACCGCTGCCGGTTGGCTCAACTGGCCGGCGAGCTGGCCAAGGATCTGCAATGGGTCCTGGCCGCTCAACAGGCCGATGATCACCACCACGGCCACACCGCCCAGGCTTAACCCGCGGCCGCCGCCGAAGCGTCCAGCGCGGCCCCGGTTATCTTCTACGTTGTCGCTGCGACGTGCCCGGTTCCAACGCATGGCCTGCTCCTGTTTGCTCCGGTGCTCAATTGCCCGGGTACTGGGTTATGACCGTGGCTTGCCCCTGTTTGTCCACGCCGATCACCTGATAGGCATCGCGTACGTTACCGCGCTCCATGCCGGGCGAGCCGGTGGGCATGCCCGGTACGGCTGCGCCGAGCAGGTCGGGACGTTGGCGCAGGGTGAGAATGTCGGCCGCCGGCACATGGCCTTCGACAAATTTTCCGTCGATCACGCCGGTGTGGCAGGACGCCAGGCTGGGCGGCACGCCGAGGCGCTGCTTGAGGGCGGGCATGTCGCTTTCGAGATGGTCGTTGACCACAAAGCCGTTGTGCTGCAAATGCTCGATCCAGGCGGTGCAGCAGCCGCAGTTGGTGTCGCGGTGTACGTCGATGGTCGGCGGTTCGGCCGCTTGAGCGGCGCTGGCGAGTAACAGCAGGGCAAAGAGGGCGCGGGGCATGGCGGGTGTCCAGAGCGGGGTAGGGTGCGAGGAGCATAGCGTCCTGCCATCGACCTGTAACCGCGCAGATGCCGATCCGGCTATGCTGCTGCCTCAGACCCTTGCAACGGAGCGACCCATGCGGCGTGCACGTATCATCCTGGCGATTCAGATGCTTGCCCTCGGCGGCCTTGGCCTGGCCTATTTCATCCAGCCCCACGAGATGACCAATGCCAGCGGCATGCTGCTGATGAGTGCGGCGGCGACGACCGATGTGCGTGCCTACTATGGTGGCTTGCAGATCGGCCTGGCGGCCTTCCTGGCCATGGCACTGCGCCGTGAAGAGCTGGTGCGCGCCGCCCTGACCCTGCTGGTGCTGCTCTACAGCGCCCTCGGCCTGGCGCGCATTGGCGGGCTGTGGCTGGACGGCGGCGCCCAGCAGACCTTTAACCTGGTCGCCCTGTTGATTGAAGCGGTGTCGCTGGGCCTGGCTTATTGGGCGTTGCAGGGGCTTAGGACCCATCCAAGCGAGTAACCGAGTAGGGTGCGCCGCGCGCACCAAGACTCTACAGCCTGCGTTGGTGCGCGCGGCGCACCCTACGGCCGAAGTCTTCGGCGAAACGCCAACAGGTTCTAGACCCTGGCTCCGTCGCTCGGCATCATCGGCGCCTGAGCCTGCTGAAGGACCTTCGGTGAATATCGACACACGAATCAAATTCCGCCACCTGGTGTGCTTCCTTGAAGTGGCGCGCCAGGGCAGCCTGGCGCGGGCAGCCGATCAATTGGCGGTCAGCCAGCCGGCAATCTCCAAAACCCTCAAGGAGCTGGAAACGCTGCTCGGCACCAGCCTGTTCGAGCGCAGCAAAAGCGGCGCGCGCCTGAGTGAGGCCGGTGTGGTCTTTATGCGTTACGCCGGGCCGAGCGTGCAGGCGCTGCGCGAAGGGGTCAGTAGCCTGCGTGCCGGTGAGTACAGCGCGGCCACCTTGCGCCTGGGCGTGCTCTCCACTGTGGAGAGCCTGCTGGTGCCCGAGGTGGTGCGCCGCCTGCATGCGCGCCACCCGGCGCTGGTGGCCAGCGTGGTCACCGGGCCGAGCGCACACCTGCTGGCGCAATTGCACCTGGGCGAGCTGGACTTGGTGGTAGGGCGCATGACCGACAGCCCGGATATTCAGGGCCTGACCTTCGAACACCTGTACAGCGAGTCGATGACCCTGGTGGTGCGCGCCGGCCACCCGCTGCTCGATGGCGTGGCGCTGCGCGAGCGTCTGCAGGCGTACCCGCTGGTGGTGCCGCTAGCAGGCACCACCATCCGCAAATATGCCGATGCGCTGTTCGTACAGTGCGGCATCAGCCCGCCGCGCCAGCGCCTGGAAACCCTGTCGATCACCCTCAGCCGGCGCTATGTGCAAAGCAGCGATGCGCTGTGGATCGCGCCCCTGGACGCGGTGCAGCTGGACCTGCGCAGCGGCGAACTGGCCGAGCTGGATCTGGGCGTGGTTGAACCGGGCGGCTCGGTGGGCATTTGCCGCAACACCGCCGTGCCGTTGTCCCTGGCGGCGCACGGCTGCGTCGAGGTGTTGCGCGAAGTCGGTCTGGCTTATCGCACGGGCAGCTCTCCTGAATAGATAACCAAATGGTTATGGATGGCCGGCATTTTTTCAGTGTCCAGCGCCGCCGCGCGCCCCGACAATGGCCCCACGTTCGCTGCTTGGCAGCGCCCATACCTCCAATAACAGGGACAACGTGATGCCTGATGCCTCCACCCGGCGCTTCGTCATACGTGACCGTAACTGGCACCCGAAGGCCTTTACCCCCGACTACAAAACCTCCATCGCCCGCTCGCCGCGCCAGGCGCTGGTGAGCATTCCGCAATCGGTCAGCGAAACCAGCGGCCCGGATTTCTCGCACCTGAAAATGGGCGAGCACGACAACGACCTGCTGCTCAACTTCAACACCGGCAGCCTGCCGGTGGGCGAGCGCATCATCGTCGCCGGGCGGGTCATGGACCAGTACGGCAAGCCGATCCCGCATACCCTGGTGGAAATGTGGCAAGCCAACGCCGGTGGCCGTTATCGGCACAAGAACGACCGCTACCTGGCGCCGCTGGACCCCAACTTCGGCGGCGTTGGCCGTGCGCTGACCGACAGCCAGGGCTACTACAGCTTCCGCACCGTCAAGCCCGGCCCGTACCCCTGGCGCAACGGCCCCAACGACTGGCGCCCGGCGCACATTCACTTCTCCATCAGCGGCCCGGCCATCTGCACGAAGCTGATCACCCAGTTGTATTTCGAGGGCGACCCGCTGATCCCGATGTGCCCGATCGTCAAGGCGATTGCCAACCCGGATGCGGTGCAAACCCTGATCGCCCGGCTCGACATGGCCAACGCCAACCCCATGGATTGCCTGGCCTACCGCTTCGACATCGTCCTGCGCGGCCAGCGCCAAACCCATTTCGAGAATCGCTGAGGAGGTTGACCATGCCTGTTGAATTGCTGCCGGAAACCGCCTCGCAAACCGCTGGCCCCTATGTGCACATCGGCCTGGCCCTTGCCGCGGCCGGCAACCCCAGCCGCCCTCAGGAAATCTGGAATCAGTTGGCCAAGCCTGAAGCGCCGGGCGAGCACATTCTGCTGCTTGGCCACGTCTACGATGGCAACGGCCACCTGGTGCGTGATGCCTTCCTCGAACTTTGGCAGGCCGACCACCAGGGCCAGTACGACGAAACCTATGACCTGGACAAGGCGTTCAACGGTTTCGGCCGTACCGCCACCACCTTCGACGCCGGCAGCGAGTGGACCGCCCACACGGTCAAGCCGGGGGTGGTGAATAACGCCGTCGGCGTGCCGATGGCGCCCCACGTCAACGTCTTGCTGTTTGCCCGTGGCATCAATATCCACCTGCACACCCGCCTGTACTTCGACGACGAGGCCGCGGCCAACGCCCAGGACCCGGTGCTCAACCTGATCGAGCAGCCGCAGCGCCGCGAGACGCTGATCGCCAAGCGTTGTGAGGTGGACGGCAAGCCAGCCTATCGGTTCGACATTCGTATCCAGGGGGAAGGCGAGACCGTGTTCTTTGACTTCTGAGCTGCATGCGCAGGCCGCTCGCCTGATTGAGGCGCGCGGCTTGCAGTTGGATGCCGTCCAGCAGCGCTTGCTCGAGACCCTCGGCGACTGGTTGCAAGCACGTCTGCAGCCGAGCCGTTGGCGGCGTCGCGCGGCGGCTGGGGTCTACCTCTGGGGCGGCGTGGGCCGCGGCAAGAGCCTGCTGCTCGACGCACTGCTCCAGGCCGCGCCCTGCACAGCCAAGCGTCGCGTGCACGTGCATGCGTTGCTGCAAGAGGTGCAGCAGCGCCTGCTGGCCCATGCCGGCCTGGCCGATCCGCTGGCGCGGGTGGCCGATGAGTTGGCCGCCGAGGCGCGGCTGCTTTACCTCGATGAATTCCATGTCCACGACATTGGCGATGCGATCCTGCTCGGGCGCCTGTTGCAGCCGTTGATCGAGCGCGATTGCATCCTGCTGTTCAGTTCCAACTACGCCCCCGCCGAGCTGTGCCCCAACCCGCTGTATCACAGCCGCTTCAAGCCCTTTGCCGAGGTCTTGCAGCGGCACTGCCAGGTGCTGAAAATGGAGGCCGGGCCGGATTATCGGCAACAGAGCGGGCAGCCTTGGGGGCTCTATTTGCACGGGCCTGCGCAGTGGCTGGATGAGCGGCTGAGTGGATTGCCGCATGTCACCCAGCTAGCCCTGGGTCGGCAGACCCTCGCCCTGCGCGGCATGGACGCGCACACGCTATGGCTGGATTTTGCCGCGCTCTGCCAGCAACCCCTGGCCAGCCGCGACTACCTGGCGCTCTGTCAGCGTTTCCCGCGCATCGTCGTCAGCGCCTTGCCTGCATTGGCCGGCTGCTCGCTGGATGAGCAGCAGCGCCTGGTAAACCTTATCGATATCGCCTACGACCACGGCACTGATCTCTGGCTGCAGAGCGAGGCTTCGCTGCAGGCGTTGTGCGCCAGTGTCGGTCACAGCGATTTCTCCCGCACCAGCAGCCGCCTGGCACAATTGCGCGTGCAGACCCTGGAGCGCTTGGCATGTTGACGGTATTGGGCATCACCGCACCGATTTTTCTGTTGATCGCCCTGGGCTTCGTTTCGGCGCGGGCCGGGCTGGTCAACCGTGAGCAGGTGCGCGGCATGGGCACCTTCGTTATCTACTTTGCCCTGCCGGCGCTGGTGCTCAAGGCGCTGACCGAGCGCAGCCTCGGCGAGGTGCTCGATCTGCCGTACCTGAGCGCCTATGCGTTGGCGTCCCTGGCAGTATTCGCCGCAGGCTTCGCGCTGGCCCGCGTGGTACGACGCCAGGGCATCACCCCCAGCGCCATTCTGGCGATGGGCATGTCGGTGCCGAACAGCGGTTTTATCGGCTATCCCATCGCCTTTATGGTGCTCGGCCCCGACGCTGCGGTGGTGATGGCACTGGGCATGCTGGTGGAGAATCTGCTGATGATTCCCCTGGCCCTGACCCTCGCCGAAATCGGCACCCAGCGCGGTGTGGCCGGCTGGCAATTGCTGCGCGAGACGGGCCTGCGCCTGCTGCGCAACCCGGTGATCATCGCCATCAGCCTGGGTTTGCTGTTGGTGATTTTCGATGTTCGCCTGCCTGCCTTGTTGGCGCGGGTGATCGATATGCTCGCCGGCGCCTCGGCACCCGTGGCGCTGTTCGTGATCGGCGGCACCCTGTGTGGCCTCAAGGCCGGCGGCATGGTTAGCGACGTGCTGCAAACCGCCGCCGGCAAGCTGGTTCTGCACCCGTTGGCATTGCTGCTCGCTTGCCTGGTGGTGCCGGGTGTGGACAGCCACCTGATGCTCACCGGCTTGCTGTTCGCCAGTGCGCCGATGATGAGCATTTACCCCATTCTCGGGCAGCGTTTCGGCCTTGAGCAGCGTTGCGCCGCCGCTTTGGTGGGGACTACGGTGCTGGCGTTTTTCAGCATCAGCCTGCTGCTCAGCATCCTGCGCGGGCAGGGGCTGCTGCCCGCCTGACTGCCTATTGCGATTACCGCACACCGGTTCGATAATCGCCTGGTGCTGCGAGTGCCGCCTCACGCGTCAACTCCCGGTCAAGTCCCGTGCGAGGGATGGGCTGGGCGGCGCTCTGCTCTAGCCGCGATGTCTGCAGCGTTTCCGTGAGATATCGCGAATAAAGGCTAGGCGCCCCCTTCGCTCCTACAGAGAGCGACATGATTCGAGTTGCGACCCTAGCCCTGGAGGCCCCATGAGCGATACGCGTCCGCCCCTGTCCAGCTTGGTGCCACCGCCCTACGTGTCGCCGGCCAAGCGCATCGAAGAGTTTGCCGGCGATCCCAACTTCATGACCTCCCTGGCCCGCGGCCTTGCTGTGATCAATGCGTTCCAGGAGCGCAAGCGCCACCTGACCATCGCGCAGATCAGCCACCGCACCGAGATCCCGCGCGCCGCCGTGCGCCGTTGCCTGTACACGCTGATGAAGCTGGGTTACGCCACCACCGACGGGCGCACCTACTCGCTGCTGCCCAAGGTGCTCACCCTGGGCCACGCTTACCTGTCGTCGACGCCTCTGGCCGTCTCGGCCCAGCCCTACCTCGACCGCCTCAGCGAACAGCTGCACGAGGCCTGCAACCTGGCCACCCTGGAAGGCGAGCAGGTGCTCTATATCGCCCGCTCGGCGATCCCACAGCGCTTGATTTCGGTGGACCTGAGCGTCGGCAGCCGCCTGCCGGCTTACTGCACCTCCATGGGCCGCATCCTGCTCGCCGCGCTGGATGACGACCAATTGCAGGACTACCTGGCCCACGCCGAACTGCAAGCCAAGACCAGCCGCACCCTGCACACTCCTGAGGCGCTGTGGGAGTGCCTGCAGCGCGTGCGCCACCAGGGCTGGTGCGTGGTCGACCAGGAACTGGAGCAGGGCCTGCGCTCCCTCGCGGTGCCGGTCTACGACTCCGCCGGCCATGTCCTGGCGGCGATGAACCTCAGCACCCACGCCGGCCGCGTACCCATCAGCGAGCTGGAGAAGCGCTACCTGCCGCTGATGCTCAGTGCCAGCCGCGAGCTGAGTAGCCAGCTGTTTCGGCCCGCCTAAGCACAGTGAAATGGGTTCGATAATCGCCCGGTAAGGCGATTATCGGATTGTTCTCGAAAAGGCTGCAGCCTAAGGTTTAGCCACCCGCTATCCCCTGCTTGCAACCCAGCCGAGAACATAACAATGGCCGACATCATCACCCTGGGCGAAGCCATTTCGCGCCATGTCCACGACGGCGACTGTGTCGCCCTCGAAGGCTTTACCCACCTGATTCCCACTGCCGCGTCCCACGAGATCATCCGTCAGGGCAAGAAAGACCTGCACCTGGTGCGCATGACCCCGGACCTGGTCTACGACCTGCTGATCGGCGCCGGCTGCGCGCGCAAGCTGACCTTCTCCTGGGGCGGCAACCCCGGCGTCGGTTCGCTGCACCGCCTGCGCGATGCGGTGGAGAAGGGCTGGCCCCAGGCCCTGGAAATCGATGAACACAGCCACGCCGACATGGCCAACGCCTATGTCGCCGGCGCTTCGGGCCTGCCGTTCGCCGTACTGCGTGCCTACGCCGGCTCCGACCTGCCCAAGGTCAACCCGTATATCAAGAGCGTCACCTGCCCGTTCACCGGCGAAGTGCTGGCCGCCGTGCCTTCGGTGCGCCCGGACGTCACCGTGATCCACGCGCAGAAGGCCGACCGCAAGGGCAACGTGCTGCTCTGGGGCATCCTCGGTGTGCAGAAGGAAGCGGCCCTGGCGGCCAAGCGCTGCATCGTCACGGTTGAGGAAATCGTCGACGACCTCAACGCGCCGATGAACGCCTGCGTCCTACCGAGCTGGGCGCTGACCGCCGTTTGCCACGTACCGGGCGGTGCCCATCCGTCCTACGCCCACGGCTACTACGAGCGCGATAACCGCTTCTACCAGGCGTGGGACCCGATTGCCCGCGACCGTGAAACCTTCACCGCCTGGATCGACGAATACATCCGCGGTACCGCCGATTTCGCGGCATTCCAGACCAAGCTGGCGGAGGCCAAGTGATGAGCGCTTACAGCACAAACGAAATGATGACCGTGGCCGCTGCTCGCCGCCTGAAGAACGGCGCCGTCTGCTTTGTCGGCATCGGCCTGCCGTCCAAAGCCGCCAACCTGGCGCGCCTGACCTCCTCGCCGGATGTGGTACTGATCTACGAATCCGGCCCCATCGGCGCCAAGCCGAGCGTGCTGCCGCTGTCCATCGGTGACGGCGAACTGGCCGAAACCGCCGACACCGTGGTGCCGACGGGTGAAATCTTCCGCTACTGGCTGCAGGGCGGGCGCATCGACGTTGGCTTCCTCGGCGCCGCCCAGGTCGACAAATTCGGCAATATCAACACCACCGTAATCGGCGATTACCGCAACCCGAAAGTCCGTTTGCCGGGTGCCGGCGGCGCGCCGGAGATTGCCGGCAGCGCCAAGGAAGTGCTGATCATCCTCAAGCAATCGCACCGCACCTTTGTCGACAAACTGGCCTTTATCACCTCGGTCGGCCACGGCGAAGGCGGCGACCACCGCCAGCGTCTGGGCCTGCCTGGCCAGGGGCCGGTGGGCATCATCACCGACCTGTGCACCATGGAGCCGGAAGCCGGCAGCAAGGAATTTGTGGTCACTGCGCTGCATCCGGGAGTGACCCGCGAGCAGGTGATCGAGAACACCGGCTGGGCCATCCGTTTCGCTGACAACCTGGCCGTGACCGAAGCGCCGAACGAGCATGAGCTCGAGGCACTGCGTGCCCTGGAAGCGCGCACCGCGGCCGCCCACGGCCAGACCGGGGGTGAGGAATGAGCCGCGACGTCTTTATCTGCGATGCCGTGCGCACGGCCATCGGCCGTTTCGGCGGCGGCCTGGCGCCGGTGCGCGCCGACGACCTGGCGGCGGTGCCGCTCAAGGCGCTGATCGAGCGCAACCCGCAGCTCGACCTGGCGGCCATCGACGAAGTCTTCATGGGCTGCGCCAACCAGGCCGGTGAGGACAACCGCAACGTCGCGCGCATGGCCCTGCTGCTGGCCGGCATTCCCGACAGCGTGCCGGGCGTGACCCTCAACCGCCTCTGCGCCTCGGGCATGGATGCGGTGGGCAGCGCCTTTCGCGCCATCGCCAGCGGCGAGATGGAGCTGGCCATCGCCGGCGGCGTCGAGTCCATGTCCCGCGCGCCCTACGTGATGGGCAAGGCCGACAGTGCCTTTGGCCGCGGCCAGAAGATCGAAGACACCACCATCGGCTGGCGCTTTATCAACCCGCTGATGAAGGCCCAGTACGGCGTGGATGCCATGCCGCAGACGGCCGACAACGTCGCTGACGACTTCAAGGTTAGCCGCGCCGACCAGGACGCCTTTGCCCTGCGCAGCCAGCAGCGTGCCGGTGCTGCCCAGGCAGCCGGCTTCTTCGCCGAAGAAATCGTTCCGGTGGTGATTAAGACCAAGAAGGGCGACGTGGTGATCGACCAGGACGAACACCTACGCCCGGACACCACCGCCGAGGCCCTGGCCAAACTCAAACCGGTCAATGGCGAAGGCAAGACCGTCACCGCCGGCAATGCCTCGGGCGTTAACGATGGCGCGGCGGCGATGATCTTGGCCTCGGCCGAGGCCGTGGCCAAGTACGGCCTGACGCCACGCGGCCGGGTGCTGGGCATGGCCAGCGCCGGTGTGGCGCCGCGCATCATGGGCTACGGCCCGGTGCCGGCGGTGCGCAAGCTGCTGCAACGGCTGGACCTGACGATTGGCGACTTCGACGTGATCGAACTCAACGAAGCCTTCGCCGCTCAGGGCCTGGCCGTTACCCGTGACCTCGACCTGGCTGACGATGCCCCCCAGGTCAACCCCAACGGCGGCGCCATTGCCCTTGGCCACCCCCTGGGCATGAGCGGCACGCGCCTGGTGTTGACCGCGCTGCACCAGCTGGAAAAAAGCGGCGGCAAGCGCGGCCTGGCAACCATGTGCGTGGGCGTGGGTCAGGGCTTGGCATTGGCGATCGAAAGGGTGTAATGCCCGGTCTGTAGGAGCGAATTTATTCGCGATGCTTTTAGGCCAATCGCGAATTAAAGGCACCCCCTTTGCTCCTACACCCTGGCCCGTGGGAGGCGCTTTAGCGGCGACAGCGTTAAGCCGTCGCGGCTAAAGCCCCTCCCACGGGGCCAGCTTTTCAGGCACCACGCTGGATTCGCCGCAGCCATACTGCGACCCTAGACTTAACGTCAGACTCCTGGGAATCATCCTTACGTGAGCAACCAACTCTTCGATGCCTACTTCACCACCCCGGCCATGCGCGCGATCTTCTGCGATGCCGGGCGGGTGCAGGGCATGCTCGATTTCGAGGCCGCGCTGGCGCGTGCCGAGGCGCGGGTCGGGCTGATCCCGGCCAGCGCTGTGGCGGCCATCGAGTCTGCCTGCAAGGCTGAACACTACGACTTCGCCGCCCTGGCCCAGTCCATCGCCACGGCCGGCAACTCGGCCATTCCGCTGGTCAAGGCCCTCGGCAAGCGCATCGCCGCCAGCGACGCCGAAGCCGAGCGCTACGTGCACCTCGGCGCCACCAGCCAAGACGCCATGGACAGTGGCCTGGTGCTGCAACTGCGCGCGGCCATTGAGCTGATCGAAAGCGATCTCGCCGTCCTGGCCGATGCCCTGGCGGTACAGGCCGAGCGTCATGCCGACACCCCGCTGGCCGGGCGCACCTGGCTGCAGCAAGCCACCCCGGTGACCCTCGGCATGAAGCTGGCTGGCGTGCTTGGCGCCGTTACTCGCCACCGTCAGCGCCTGGCCGAACTCAAACCGCGCCTGCTGTGCCTGCAGTTCGGCGGCGCCTCGGGCAGCCTGGCGGCACTCGGCGAGCAGGCCTGGCCGGTCGCCGAGGCGTTGGCCGACGAGCTGCACCTGAACCTGCCCGAGCAGCCCTGGCACACCCAGCGCGACCGCCTGGTGGAATTCGCCAGCCTGCTCGGGATGATCGTCGGCAGCCTGGGCAAGCTCGGTCGCGACCTCAGCCTGTTGATGCAGACCGAAACCGGTGAAGTCTTCGAGCCGTCCGCGCCGGGCAAGGGCGGCTCCTCGACCATGCCGCACAAGCGCAACCCGGTCGGCGCCGCTGTGCTGATCGGCGCGGCCACCCGCGCGCCGGGGCTGGTCGCGACGATGTTCGCCGCCATGCCTCAGGAGCACGAGCGCAGCCTCGGCCTGTGGCACGCCGAATGGGAAACCCTGCCGGAACTCTGCTGCCTAGTCTCCGGCGCGTTGCAGCAGGCGCTGCTCGCCGTGCCAGGGTTGGAAGTCGATGCCGCACGCATGCGCGCCAACCTGGAACTGACCCAGGGCCTGGTTCTGGCCGAGGCTGTGAGCATCGCCCTGGCCCAACGCATCGGTCGCGACGCGGCCCATCATCTGGTCGAGCAATGCTGCCGCCAGGCGGTGCAGCAGGGCGCTCACCTGCGCGCGGTGCTCGGCGCCAATGCCGAGGTCAGCGCCCAATTATCTGCCGCCGAGCTGGACCGTCTGCTCGATGCGGCCCATTACCTTGGCCAGGCTCGGCGTTGGGTCGAGCGGGCCATCGCCGAACACACGCAATTTTCGCGTTAGGAGTTATCCATGCCTGTCGTACGCCTCGCCGATGGCGACTTGAACTACTTACTGGAAGGCCCCGCCGGTGCGCCGGTGCTGGTGTTGTCCAACTCCCTGGGCACCGACCTGCACATGTGGGACGCGCAGATCCCAGCCTTGACTCAGCACTTCCAGGTGCTGCGCTACGACACCCGCGGCCATGGTCGCTCGCTGGTGAGCGAAGGCCCGTACAGCATCGAACAGAACGGCCGCGATGTACTGGCCCTGCTTGATGCGCTGGATATCGCCAAGGCGCATTTTTGCGGCCTGTCGATGGGCGGGCTGATCGGCCAGTGGCTGGGCATCAACGCTCCCGAGCGCATCCAGCGTCTGGTGCTGTGCAACACCGCCGCGAAGATCGGCAGCGACGAGGTGTGGAACCCGCGCATCGAGATGGTCCTGCGCGACGGCCAGGCGGCCATGCGTGCACTGCGTGATGCCTCCATCGCGCGCTGGTTTACCGCTGAGTTCGCCGAGGCCCATGCGGACAAGGTCGAACCCATCGTCGGCATGCTGGCGCAGACTTCACCCCAGGGTTACGCCGCCAATTGCGCCGCCGTGCGCGATGCGGATTACCGCGAGCAAATCGCCGGCATCAGCGCGCCGACCCTGATCGTCTGCGGCACAGCTGATGTGGTGACCACCCCCGAACATGGCCGCTTTATGCAGCAGCAGATTGCTGGCGCGCAGTTGGTCGAGTTCCACGCCGCGCACCTGTCCAGCGTTGAGGCCGGCGAGGCCTTTACCCAACGTGTGCTGGCCTTCCTAACAGCCTGAATGCCACCTTTCCTGTAGGAGCGGCTTCAGCCGCGATCCGCCTTCGCGGCTGAAACGGAATGCCGCCCAGCCGCCCCTACAGATCCAATCCGAGGATTGACCGATGGACGAAAAACAACGCTACGAAGCCGGCATGCAGGTGCGCCGCGCGGTGCTGGGCGACGCCCACGTCGACCGCAGCCTGGAAAAACTCACGCCGTTCAACGAAGAATTCCAGGAGATGATCACCCGCCATGCCTGGGGCGACATCTGGACCCGCCCAGGCCTGCCGCGCCACACCCGCAGCCTTATCACCATCGCCATGTTGATCGGCATGAACCGCGAAGGCGAACTACGCCTGCACCTCAAGGCGGCAAAGAACAACGGCGTCACCCGCGAGGAGATCAAGGAAGTGCTGATGCAGAGCGCGATCTACTGCGGCATCCCGGCCGCCAACGCCACCTTCCACCTGGCCGAAGAAGTCTGGGACGAAATGGGCGTGGAATCGCTGCAAGACTAAACCCGTTTCCCTCGACCGCCGCCGGTGCACGCGCCGTTGCGGCGGTTTTTTATGGGAATATTTCAATAGGCTGTCGCATAACCGGTAGGAGCGAATTTATTCGCGATTGTGTCGCGAATTTCGCGAATAAAGGCTAGGCGCCCCCTTCGCTCCTACACGCGTTTAGCCTGTCTGTTATATGGCGCAAATCACCCCTAGGGTGCGTCGCGCGCACCGCTAAGCGAAGACCCCGCGACAAGCCTCGCTTCGCACCGTGTGAAATTGCGCTGACTTGACCGCCGATTTGCACAACCATCAAGCAGTCAATTGCATTCCAGCTGACCAGCGTAACGCCGCAGTGACGACCGGTAGATAACGCCAGGAGCGAGCGGTCTGGCCTTTAAATAAAGTCGTCAACCCATCTCAAGGTCTTGAATGGATTTCAATTGTTGAACAGCGGCAGATAGCCGAGTTCGACGAGCTTGGTATCCAGCGTGCCAACAATTCGGAAGTGCTCTCGATTCCGTTCATCCATAACCTGGGCGCAACTCACCAGTAGAGTGCCGCGCTCCGGTATGTCGATCAGCTCGTGCGCATCCGCGAAGTCGCTGGGGTTTAGCGAGTGTGGGCAGAATCCGATCCAGCCGATGGTTTGTCGGTCGGAGAAGGTTTGCTCATCCAGATAGTACTTACCGGGGGCGACCACCCCCCAATCGATTTCCGGCCATAGGGTTACCGCGAGACGAAGCATTTCCACGAATATCGGGCGTGGATTCTCAAGAGCCGAAACCAGAGCTCCGGCATCTTCAAAATCCATGCTGGACATGGATTCCATGTCGTGTGCGTCATAACTGAAGGCCAGGCCCCCCTGTAGCGGGTCTTCCTGTCCATTCCACACAGCTACCGATAGCCATGCTGGATACTCAGCGTCGAAACTTGCGGCTGTAGCCTCGGACAACGCTTTGGGGGCGCTCAGCACGTCATTGCTCAACGCGTCCTGAACTGAGGCACCCTGTAAATACCATTTGCCAAAAAGCGGATGTAATTGGCCTAACGCACCCAGGTAGTGGTGTACCCGCTCCAACTGCTGCTCATGGGGCACTGCAGCGATCGCGCGTTTGTTGAAGCGCATCTTGAATACAAAGGACCGGAAAGAACTTGCCATGCTTGCTCCTTAGGCAATCAGACCGGGATTATCCCGGTAGTACTCGTCGAATTCTCGTTGTTCACGCTCACGGGTTTCCTGATATTCGTTGTGCTCAGGAGTGTTCGGCATTGGATTCCAGAAGGCTGTTAGATTGGTCAGCCCCAAACGGCGATATTGACTGGAGCAATGCTCGTAGACGATGCGCTGGAGAAAGTGCCACTCGACCCTGACGGGTGGTGTTGGCCTTGCCTTGGCCGAGTGGCGACGCGCCGGGTCTACAAGGACTGCTTTGACAGGCGCCCAGGGCTTTGGGACACCCAACACAGGCACAAACATGAACGCATAGTTGGCCTTGGCTTCAAGCAGAGTACAACGCGGTTCTTCAAATCCATCCCACCAGGTTTCGCTCCATCGCCATTCATAAGGCGTGGGGAATCCCGTAACCCATGCCTGGTATTGCGAAGACAGGTCCGACATGGAGTGCCCTTTGCCGTTGTTGGCCACGGCCATGGTGCCCTCTGTGGGAGGGCAATCAATGCACTCGTCGTCTCGTTCTGCATCGCAGGTACGTGTACGCTCTTCAGCCTTGTCTGCAGTGCGCGTTTGCGGCAGTACCTGAGGCTGCGGAACCGGTCGCGGAACAGGTCGAGCTCCCGACTGGGGAAGGGTTTCGGGAATAGGTCGAGGGGAGGGCCGAGCTGTAGGCATTGGAAAGCGGGGCGCTGGTGGACGAGCCAGAGGCACACCCGGTCCGAGCCGAGGTGTTGCGCGAAAAGCCATTGTTGCCCCGGGATTGGCCAGAGCGTTACCTGCTGCGGTAATCAAACCACCCATATCAGGCGACTCCTTGTCAGTTCCATGTGGCGTTCTTGAGCTTCCAGACGAACTTCATGACGCTCTGATAATCCTTGAAGCGCTGCTCAGGCGAGTCGGCGACCGGACGTTTCATCCATGACACGAAGGCATCATCTCTGTGAAAGTCAGGAAACATGAGCCCGTAGCGCATGAAGTCCTCAATCGCCTGAGGGTCGGTTAGACCAAATCCCTCGGCGTGCCGCCGATACCCGGCCAAGTAGCTGATGCCCCCTGTCAGGCCATGTCGAGCAAACCAATTCGGATCTTGTGCTCGCACCTCCAGTAGCAATTTTTCGATGACTTCGTCGCGGCGCACTACATCAAGCTGTGCAACCTGCTCGCTCGCTAGTTCAAGCATGTTGCCCCCCTTGGATATCTGCATCCAGAAGGAGATAGCGGGACTCCAGCGGCTGCCATACCAGCCAATGCTCAATAGGTCGCATCATTTGTTGACGCTGTTCCGTGGTCAGTACGCTATCAAGCGCCCGTCGAACAATCGGATTGTAATAGCGGAAGAGTGACTTCCTGCCGTCGGGAAGCCGAGTGAACAGAAGCGAACCAAGATGCTGGGACAGGGTCTCGAAGCTCTTGGTGCTCAGTAGCCATGATACCCAAGGGTCTTTGCGGTCTCGGTTTACCAGCCAGTGCTGCAACTCGCTGCTTTCTTCTAACTGCACAAGGGCTGGGCCACCTTGCTTGATTGCATCCAACTCCGTGTCGGCCAACAGCCATTGCCAGCGATCAGAGACCTTATCTAACCGGGTAGCCAAGGTTAGGTACCGGGCTCCGTCGACAAGGGCAAAAAGCTTGAGCTCTGGATTATCTGCGAGGCGTATCCGCAGCTCGTCTTCGATACCACGAAAGCCGTTAGCCGTACTCATCGCCGGACTCCGAGTGACTCCAGTGGTACGAATGTTTGATTACGACTGGCGGCAAGAAGTAGACAAGGTAGGCAAATCTTTGGAGCCATAGGTAGAGCTAGCGGAGCCGCAACGGCGGCAGCCGTATGCGTGTTGCCGATGATCACGGTGCCAGACCCACCGACTACAACATTCCCGTGACTCCCTAAGCTACCTAAGGTCGCAACGGGCAAACCGTTGATAAAAACATTGGGAACAAGGTTGCTCGCTAGTCCCGAACCACAAGCAGTAGGGTCGCCTTGGCGGGCAGCTGGCAAACCATCGAACAGGACGTCTGGGGAGCCAGAAACGATTGGATTAGTGCCGTGTCCAGGGAGAGGGCAGGCTGTTGGATCGGTAACTCGTGCTGCTGGTTTTCCACTCATTCTGCAGATCCTTGCATGCGCGTGAAGTCGCTCGATAGGGGGCTTACGGCTAGCCTGTTGGGGGAGGCCAAAAAGCCGTGGCCGCAGCTATTTCGTGCGCGACATTAGCAAGAAAGAATTGCGCAAGTTTTTGCGCGAATGGTCGCTATCCTTCGGCTTTGTTGGTCTTGAAGGGATTGTAACTATTTATTTCATTGCGGAGTGTGGGCCAAATCTTTTGAGGTTTTCGGTGAGAGCAATGCTTTTTGCATGGTCATTCTGTTGGTTTGACGAGGCGATCCGGTCGAATACAAACTGATACGCAAGCCTGTGCAATCAACCACCCTCAGTCCAACTCTATTTCATACGCCTCGACAGCCGCCGCATGCCGCGCCGCCACATAACCAAATGTCATCGCCGGGCCCAGGTTGATGCCACCGGAGGGGTAGTGGCCGCCCATCACGCTGGCCATGTCGCTGCCGGCGGCGTAGAGGCCGGGGATTGGTTGGTCATTGGCATCCAGCACCTGGGCCTGGCCGTTGGTTTTGAGGCCGGCGAAGGTGGCGAAGCTGCCGGGTTCGACTTTTACCGCATAGAAGGGGCCGCGCTCGATGGGGGCTACGCAGGGGTTCGGCCCTGTGTGGCGGGCGTCGCCGCTGCGGCGGTTGAAGGCGGTGCTGCCGCGGCCGAAGGCGGGGTCAGCACCTTGTTGGGCGTGGCGGTTGTAGTCGGCCAGGGTCTGCAGCAGGCCCAGCGGGTCGATGCTGCAGGCGTGGGCCAGGGCCTCAAGGGTATGGCCGCGTTTGAGGTAGCCGCTGTGCAGCTCCGACCAAAGCGGCACTGGCGCCGGGCGGGCGATGCCCAGGCCGTAACGGCGGATAAAGCGCTGGTCGCAGATCAGCCAGCAGCAGACTTCCTCGCCCTCCGGCACCGCGTCGAGCAGGGCGGCAACGAAGTCGTAGTAGCCCTCGGCCTCGTTGACGAAGCGTCGGCCGCTGCGCAGCACGGCGATCAGCCCCGGCTTGCCGCGGTCGATGATGTGCGGGAAGTGGCCGACGCGACCGTCCGGGTAGGGCACGCGCGACACCGGCGCCCAGGCCACGGGCGATTTCAGCGCGGTATTGAGCACGGCGCCGGCGTCTTCACCCAGGCGCAGGCCATCGCCGTTGCAGGCCAGTGGCGGCAACGCCAAATGTTCGTGGCCGCTGGGCGTGCGCGGGAACAGTTGGCTGCGGCGCTCGATGTCATGGGCGAAGCCGCCGGCCGCGAGTAACACACCTTTGCGTGCGTGAATGCGCTGCTCGCCATTACCCCGCTGCACCACGGCGCCGCAGACCCGGCCGTTTTCGCGCTGCAGGCGCTTGGCCGGCGCCGACTCTATCAGTTGCACGCCCAGCTCTTCAGCCGACTTGGCCAGCCGTGCGACCAGTGCCACGCCATTGACCAGGTGCATGGCGCGACCGTAGCGCGCCAGGTGGTAGAGGTGGGTGGTCACACGTTTAGCGACGTGCACGGCGGATTTGACCGAGCGTGTCAGGGTGAGAAAGGCCATCAGGTCCGCGCCGGCCATGATCGGCATGCCGATAAACGAGGTCTCAGGCAGGGTCGTGCGCAGGCGTGGCAGCAGGGCGCCGACCTCGCGTGCGTCATAGGGGGCAGCGATCACTTGATGGCCGCCGGTGGCGGCGCCAGGTGCTTCGCCGCGCATATCGGGGATGGCGTTGCCGTCGGCAAATTGCAGCCGGCTGTGTTGCTCGAAAAACGCCACCATCTGTGGGCAGGCCTCGAGAAAGGCGTTAACCAGCTCGGCGTTGTAGTGCTCGCCAAGGCAATGACGCAGGTAGGTGCGTGGCTGTTCGATGTCTTCAACGATGCCGGCGCGGCGTGCCAGCGGGTTGCGCGGTGCCCACAGCCAGCCGCCAGACCAGGCCGTGGCGCCGCCGAATACCGTGTCCTTTTCCACCAGGATGACTGTCTGCCCGTGCCAGGCTGCGGTCACGGCCGCGGCCAGGCCGGCAGCGCCGGAGCCGACGATCAGCAGGTCGCACTCAAGGTCGGCGTGGGCCATGGTCAATCTCCTGAAGCTGGATATGAATTTATTGGAATGTTGTTCCAGATTCTATGGGTGGCTAGGCCAGGCGCCAAGGGCGGAGGCAGTGTTAGCGGTTTTGTAGGGGCGATAGTGTGCGTTTAGCGGACAGCGCCGCCGTGGACGGGGGCGGGCGGCGATTCGCTTTAGCCGCGATGGCTGTGGCGTTTGTACGATTTATCGCGAATAAAGGCTAGGCGCCCCCTTCGCTCCTACAGTTAGGGTCTGTTGTCGTCTCGTTGCGAGGTGGCACTGCGTTTTAGCGTCGCCACTGAAGCGCCTCCCACAGAACCTTTTGTATGTGTGAGGAGTAGCCCGCTGGTCAGTAGCCGTAGCGGTTTGAATGCCTTCTAGCCATAGCCGAGGGGGTTATCGGCCATAAAAAAGGCCCGTCGCAAGGACGGGCCGAAATGCCGTAACACATGGAGTCAAACGTGGAGCGGTGCAGCGCTTGCTCACCACCTGCGGAGCGTTGGTAGTGCCCGCGACAGTGTGAGCAGGCTCTGTTACAGAATCGACAGCGGGTAGTTGATGATCAGGCGGTTCTCGTGGATGTCCTGGGCGGTGCCGTCACGGCGCACGTCGGAGTTGCGCCAGCGGATGCTGAGGTTTTTCAGCGTGCCTTCCTGCAGGGTGTAAGCCAGCTCGGATTCACGGCCCCACTCTTCGGCGTCATCACGTCCACCCAGGCGGGCGTTGTCGCCGCTGACGTAGCGGTTCATCAGGGTCAGACCCGGGATGCCCATGCCGGCGAAGTTGTAGTCATGACGCACCTGCCAGGAGCGTTCTTCCGGGTTGTCGTAGCTGTTGGTGAAACCGTCGTTGACCAGGGTGCCGCCGCTGGTGCCGTCGATGCGCAGAAACTTGGTGTCGCCGCTGAGGCGCTGGTAGGCCACGGTGAAAGTATTGTTGCCGGTCTTGGCCGAGAAGCTGCCCTGGTAGACCTTGTTATCTAGGTTGCCGGCCTTGGCCGCACCTTCTTCCTTGCCGGTGAAGTAACCCAGGTTGGCGCCCAGTACCCAGTCACCGACCGGTTGGCTGTGGGTCAACTGCGCAAAGGTCTGCTGGTAGACGTCTTCCAGGCGTGCGTGCCACAGACCGACCAGGGTGCTGTTGCCGTTGAACTTGTATTCACCACCGGCGAAGTTGAAGTCATCGCCCTCGTGCGTGGCGCCGTTGACGGTGAACGACATGTCTTCGCGGCTGGCATCGTTACGTTGGCTGTTCTTCCAGAACTGGCCGCCGTACAGGGTCACGCCGTCAATCTCGGTGGAGGTGAGCTGTGCGCCCTGGAAGGTTTGCGGCAGCGAACGGCCATCGTCCGCACGCAGGATCGGCAGCACGGCGAACCACTCACCGACCTTCAGTTCAGTCTTGGACAGTTTGGCTTTTGCCGCGACTGCGGTGCGGCCGAACTGGTCAGCCGCCTGACCGTCGCCGTGGATCGGCATCAGCTGGGTATTTGCCGCGCCACGGTTGCCGTCCAGCTTGAGGCTGTAGAGGCCGAGCACATCGAGGCCGAAGCCGACGGTGCCTTCGGTGAAGCCCGAGCGGGCATCGAGAATAAAGCTCTGCGTCCAGCCTTCCGCCTGCCCCTGACGTTCACCGCGGATGACGGGGTCGGTGCCGTTCAGGTAGTTACGGTTGAAGTAGTAGTTGCGCAGGCCCAGGGTGACCTTGGCGTCTTCGACGAAGCCAGCGGCATGGCTGCTCGTCGGTAGCGCGAACATGACGCCCAGGGCCAGCAGGGAAGGGACCAGCGCTGGGGTGCGGACAGCGGTGTTGATCAGGTTCATTGTTGTTATGTCCTTTTCTCAGGATGAGTGCGCCCCGCCGCAGGTGCGGAAGCGTTTTTCGGTTGCGTTAAATCAGTGGGGCCGTAGCCGCAGGTTGCGGCTCGACCTACCGACACGCCCGCGGCGTGCCGGTTTCAGCCCATTACGGGCTCGGAATGCCGATCGAGTCCGGGGCGACTTCGATGGCCTTGGCCTTGTACATCGACCAGGTGGTGACCGACTGCCAGCGCTTGAGGAATTCCTCAGCTTCGGCGCCTTGCAGGTTCAGGCTCTGTGCGCCGAAGTTCTTCAGGAAGCCCTGGAACTCTTCGCCGCCCACGGCTTTGCCATAAGCAGCAACCAGCTTCTGCTTGATGTCGTCCGGGGTGTCTTTGTGCACGAACACGCCCCAGAACGGACCCCACGGCAGGTATTCGGCGATGGCCGGCAGGGCCTTGGTGATCGGCTCAACGCCAGGCAGTTCAGCGGTTTCTTCAGTGGCGAACACGGCCAAGGCCTTGAGCTTGCCGCTGCGTACCAGTTCGCGGGCGGCGGCCAGGCTCAGGGGCATGAAGTCGATGTGCTTGCCCATCAGCGCGGTGATGCCGGGGCCGTCGCCGCCAAAGGTCACTTCACGCACCTTCAGTTCGTCCACGGCGTTGATCATGGCGCTCACGGTGCTTGGCAGGCCGCCGGCGCCGGTGGAGCCCATGCGCAGGGTGTCCGGGTTGGCTTTGGAGGCGGCCATCAGTTCGGCCATGTTGTTGAACGGCGCATCGGCGTTGGCGGCGATCACCACGACGTTCTGGCCGATGATGTTGACCGGGTAGAAGTCGCTGTAGTCGAAATCAGCCAGGCCCAGCACTTTGTACAGCTGCGGGTTTTCGGCGCCGAGCAGTACGGTGTAACCGTTGGCGCGCTGCTGCATGACGTAGCTGCTGCCGATCACGGCGGTGCCGCCCGGACGGTTGTTGAGGATGAACTTGCCGCCTAGCTCTTTCTCCACGTAGGGCGTCAGGCTGCGCATGACGTTGTCGGTGGCGCCGCCTGGGCCCCACGGGATGACCGCTTGGATGCTGCGTTCCGGGTATTCGGCATGCGCGGGCAGGGCCAGGGTCAGTGCGCTGAGCGACAGTGCAGCGCTGGCAAACAGGGTCTTAAGCATGTGGAGCCTCTCCATCGGATTGTTGTTTTTAGTCCCCATTGCGGCTGGGGTTTGCCGTGTTGCAGGTGTGGTCAGTTGGATGACGTCGCTGGGCGAAACCGGCTTTTAAGCCAGCCGAACAGCGGGGTGTTACTCAGCAGAATCAACAGCATGGCGCCGGTCAGGATCAGCGACAGCGGGCTGGTCAGCAGCTCACCGAACAGCTCCACCGGGTTGTCGCCGACCGAGGACATGGCCTGGCGATACGAGGTGTCCATCAGCGGGCCGAGGATGGCGCCGAGGATGATCGGCCCCATCTGGAAGCCGAAGATCTTCAGCACATAGCCGAGCAGGCCGAAACCGAGCATCCAGAACACCTCGGTCATGCTGCTGTTGATCGAATAGGTGCCGACCACGCAGAGCACCAGGATCAGCGGGATCAGGATGGCTTTGGGCAGCTCGACGATCTTGGCGAACAGCTTGATGCCCATCAGGCCGAAGATCAGCAGGAAGATGTTGGCCAGGGCCAGGTTGCCGACGGTGAACCAGAAGATGTGCGGGTTTTCCACCATCAGCATCGGGCCGGGGTTGAGGCCGTGAACCACCAGGGCGCCGATGATCACGGCCGTGACCGCGTCACCCGGCATGCCCAGGGTCAGCATCGGCACATAGGCACCGCCTACGGCCGCGCTGTTGGCGGTCTCCGGGGCCACCAGACCTTCGTAGGCGCCTTGGCCGAAGGGTTGAGTCGGGTTTTTCACGGTGCGCTTGGCGTGGTCGTAGGCCATCAGCGCGGCGATGTCACCGCCCACACCTGGCAGTACGCCAACGATCACCCCGATCAGCGACGTGCGGATCGACAGCGGCAGGAACTTCAACACCATGGCTACTGAGGGCAGGATCTTATCGACCTTCTGGCGTACCACCGGGCTGTCGAGGTTGTGCAGTTGATAGAAGGCTTCGGCGACGCCGAACAGGCCAATCATCAGCACCACGTAATGGATGCCGCCCATCAGATCGGTCTGGCCCATGGTGAAGCGGCCCTGGGCCGTCACCGGGTCCATGCCAACCAGGCCGATCACCGCGCCCAAGGCAGCGGCGAAGATGCCCTTGGCCAACGAGCCTTCGGACAGGCTGCCGACCAGCAGCAGACCGATGGCCGCCACCAGGAAGTAGTCACGCGGAGCAAAGCGCAGGGCCAGGTCGCCAATCACAGGGGCCGCGCTGGCCAGCACCAGGGTGCCGATCAGGCCGCCGATCACCGACATCACGGTGCTCAGGCCAATGGCGCGGCCTGCTTCGCCCTTGAGCGCCAGGGGGTAGCCGTCGAACGCGGTGGCAACCGAGGAGGGCGCGCCCGGGATGTTCAGCAAAATGGCGCTGCGCGAGCCACCGTACACGCCACCGATGAAGATACCGACGATCAGCGCCAGGGCGTCGTTGACGTCCCAGGCGAAGGTGAACGACACCAGAATCGACACGGCCATGGTCACCGACAGGCCGGGAATCGCGCCGATGTAGATGCCGGCGAAGGTCCCGAGCGCGGTGAGCAGCATCAGGTTCGGATCGCTCCAGGCCATCAGCAAGTAGGAAAGAGTTTCGCTCATCTTGCAGGTCTCGTTAGGGGAGGTAGACGCTGAATGCCAGCGTGAACATCAGGTAGATCATCAGGATCAGCAGGGCCGCGATGGCCAGGGCGCTGACCAGCCGGCCGCGGCGCAGGTAGAGCATCGACAGCACCAGAAAGCCGAAGGTGCTGGCGTAGAAGCTGAAGTGGATGGTTGCCAGGTAGATCACCGCCAGGGCGGTGAAGATCAGCGTGCGCGGTGGGAAGTGAGCACGCGTGAACTGCCGTGCGGCATCCAGCCAGCCGCGGGTGTCGGCACGTGGCCGGCCGCGCAGGTCGAGCAGAATGCTCAGGGCCGCGAGGATCATCACCGCGCTGGCACCCAGCGGGAACGCGCCTGGCGAGTTGGCCGAGGAGAACCCGGAGATCTGGTAGGCGAGTACGCCGACGCCCAGGGTGAAGGCCAGTAGCAGGACGCAGAAGGTGCGTTCACCGACCAGCAACGTGTCTGTCTTTTTCATGCTTGCGCTCCAGCGGGCAGGGTATCTGGCGCTCGGCGAACCGAGGCCTGGCAGTTCAGCGGCGGACGGTGTCGCGACGTGAACGAGCAACACAGACGCCGATAGAGCGCTGTGAGTAACCGGCGTGGGGCGTTAAGCGGAGGGTGCGCGCGGGGCGCGACAGGCTGTTTCGCTGCGGTTGCGCAGCGGCCATAACCTGAGAAGTGCACAGGGGCATAAGCTGATACATGGTGAGCGACCTTCTTATATTTATTGTTCGTTTGCCACTGCCTCGGCTGCGAGCAGCCAGCGTGGTGGCTTCAAACGTGCTGGGAATAGTGGGCCGTGGTTCTGGGCATTTCAATTCGCTAAAGGCGGTTATGTTCGATAACCGAACAAGAACGAACCAGTTAGTACATCCTGCGACGGCACTGCCGGCGCAGTGTCCATGCCTGTGTTGGCGTGGCGGGCTATTGTAGGGCGGCGTCAAAGGCCTGCGCCAGAGCGCTCTGCCGTCTGGCACGGCGAGTGGGTGACGGCGCTGGCGGGGTCTTCTAGAATCCGCGGCATTCTTGTTCAGGACACACCCCATGGCCGGCAGTCAGATCGAACGTGTGCTCAATGTGCTCGAAAGCCTCACCGTTGACGCCCGAGGCCTGCCCTTGCAGGCGCTGGCTGACCAGTTGGCGATCCCCAAAAGTGCCACCCACCGCCTGCTCGCCGAGCTGGTGCGCCTGGGGTACGTGCGCCAGGACGAGCAGACCAGCCGCTACCGTTTGACCACCCGCCTGGTCGCACAGGGTTTTCGCTACCTGGCCAGCAGCGGCGCGGATGTGGTGCAGCCGATTCTCGATGAACTGGCCGAGCAAACGGGCGAGCTGGTGCGCCTCGGCGTGATCGAGGGGGCGCGGCAAACCTGGATCGCCAAATCCCAGGGCGCCCGTGGCGGTCTGCGCTACGACCCGGACATGGGGCGCGAAGCGCCGCTGTTCTGCACCGCCTCCGGGCATGCCTGGCTGGCCAGCCTCGACGATGCCGGCGCCCTGGCGCTGGTGCAACAGCAAGGCATTGCCGACCCGGCGGCGTTCGGCCCCAATGCGCCGCGCTCACTGGATGAGCTGCTCGAACGCCTGGCCCTGGCGCGTCGCCAGGGCTATGCCTGGGTCAGCGAAAGCGCCTCGCTCGGCACCTCGGCGGTGGCGGCCGTAGTGCGCCACCCGCAACAGGGGCGGGTTATCGGTGTGCTCAGCGTCGCCGGCCCCAGCGCCCGCCTGACCCTGGAACGCCTGCACGCGGTCGCCCCGCTGTTGCTGCGCGCCGCCGATGAGTTAGGCGCCGCGAGCCTGGCCTCGGAGTTGTTTAACTAGGGGCTGCTGGCGGTTCGGCGCGAGCTGAAAATGAAACGACAAGGCCCCCGGAGCACACGGAATCATCTGTCGCTCGCTGTCGTTGTAGGCGCGAAGGGGGCGCCTAGCTTTTACGTGCAGGCCGCCATTGGCCGCATAGTCCTAGTGTCGCAAGACGAGCCACCTGCTGCTTTGTGTAGGAGCGAATTTATTCGCGATAGACATTAAAAGCGCTGAAAGCGTGGCGCCTAAAGCGGATCGCCGCCCGAAGGATCGCCGTCCGACCCCTCCCACAGACCGACATTTTCGCGTTAGACGCGCTGCCAGGAGGCGGCAGGTAAGCGCGCCGCTCTTGGTGCGCGCGGCGCACCCTACGCGTGGAGGCGATATTGGCTATTGCAAAAAAGTGGAACATCGTTCTAGATTTATTTAGGCGGTGCTGCGGTGCCGTGTCCGATTTCTAGCGACGAGGAGTTCGCCATGCGCGAGCCGGTATCCATAGCCCTGATCGGGGCCGGTGTCATGGGGCGTCAGCACCTGACCCATTTGCACGGGCTGGCGGGGGCGCGCCTGTGTGCGGTGTGCGACCCCGACCCCGCAGCGGCCGCTGTGGCCGCGGCGCTGGGAGTGGCCTATTTTGCCGATTACCAGCAGATGCTCGAGCAACTACGCCCGGCGGCAGTGATTGTCGCCAACCCCAATCGCCTGCATGTCAGCACCGCCCTGGACTGCCTGGCAGCCGGTGCGGCGGTGTTGCTGGAAAAACCCATAGGGGTGGATCTGCAGGAGGTGCGCACGCTGATCGCGGCCAGCGCTGCCAGCGGCGTGCCGGTGCTGGTCGGCCACCACCGCCGGCACAACCCGCTGATCGCCCGGGCGCGCCAGATGATCGAGCAGGGCGCGTTCGGGCGTCTGGTCACGGTGACGGCGCTGTGGCAACTGCGTAAACCCGACAGCTATTTCGACATTCCTTGGCGCCGTGAGGCGGGCGCGGGTCTGTTGCTGACCAACCTGATCCACGACCTCGACCTGTTGCGTCACCTGTGCGGTGAAGTCCGCCAGGTGCAGGCGTTCACCAGCAATGGCGTGCGCGGTTTTGCCAACGAGGACAGCGCCGCTGTGCTGCTGCAATTTGCCAATGGCGCAGTGGGCACCTTGACCGGCTCCGACGCTGTGGCCGCGCCTTGGAGCTGGGAGCTGGACTCCGGCGAAAACCCGGTTTACCCCCGGCAGGCTGATCAGCCCTGCTACCTGCTGGCCGGCACCCAGGGTGCCCTGAGCATTCCGCAGTTGCGCCGCTGGCAGTACGCCGAGGCCGATTCAGGCTGGCACCAGCCGTTGCAGCACAGTCAGGAGGCGGTCGATGACACGCCCGCGCTGCGTCGTCAGCTTGAGCATTTCATCCAGGTGGCGCGTGGTGAGGTGGCGCCGCTGGTCAGCGCCCTCGACGCCGGGCGTACCCTGGCTTTGGTCGAGGCTATCCGCGAGGCGGCTGAAAGTGGCCGCAGCTGTGCCCCATCGTTAGTGAGTGAGTCATGAGCATGCTTGAACGTAATCTGTCCCTGGCTGCCCTGACCGTCCTTGAACTGTCGCCACCAGAGATGGTGGAGGTCGCGGCCCGCGCCGGTTACAGCCATGTCGGCCTGCGCCTGGTGCCGGCTACGCCGCAGGAGCATCACTTCGCCCTGGTCGCCGACCGCGAGCTGCGTCGGCAGACCCGCCAGCGCCTGGTCGACACCGGGCTGCGGGTGCTCGACGTGGAAATCCTGCGCCTGCAGCCGGACACCCAGGTCAGTGAGTTTGAGGCGGTGCTGGCGGTGGGCGCCGAGTTTGGCGCCAGCGAGCTGCTGGTGGCGGGGAACGACCCGGACCGCGCGCGCCTGACCGAGCGTTTCGCCGCGCTGTGCGATCTGGCCGCGCCTTATGGCTTGCACCCGCACCTGGAATTTATGCCTTGGACCGATGTGCGCGATCTGCCCGGCGCCATCGACGTGGTGACCGCCGCGCAGCGCGATAACGGCTGCGTGCTGGTCGACGCTTTTCACTTCGACCGCTCTGGCTCGCAGCTCGCGGATCTGGCGCAGCTTGCGCCGGCCCGCCTGCGCTATGCTCAGGTGTGCGACGTGCCCGGCCCGCGCCCGAGCGACATGGCCGAGATTCTGCGCCAGGCGCGCAGCGAGCGACGCTTCCCCGGTGACGGCTGCGCCGATTTGCTCGGTTTGCTGCGCAGCTTGCCGGCGCAGATTCCCTTGAGCCTGGAAATACCCACGCGGCACCTGCTGGAGCAAGGCGTCAGTGCGCTGGAGCGGGCGCAGATGGCCATGGACAAGACGCAGCGCCTGCTGCAGCAGCTCTGAGCGGCTGAGCGAGCGCCGCCTGTCCGCTGGTCAAAAACTGCCACGTGGGGCATAGGCGGCAAGATTGGCAGGCCTGTATAGTTAGCTGCCTATCGATGTCTCTAAAAGCTGTCCGCATCCCGAGTATCCAATGAGCTCCAAACCGCTATCAGGCGTCAATCATCCACTCAAGGGCATTGCGCTGATGGTGCTGGCGACCTTTCTGTTCGCCAGTCACGATGCGATTTCCAAGTACCTGTCCGGGTTCTACCCGATCGTCCTGATCGTGTGGGCACGCTACGTCGTGCACACCCTGCTGATGGCGGGCATCTTTCTGCCGCAGTCCGGCCTGCGCGTGTTGCGTACCAAACGCCCAGGCTTGCAGACACTCAGAGCACTTTGCCTGCTGGCGGTTAGCCTGCTGTTCACCACGGGTCTGATGTTCATGCCATTGGCCGAGGCGACGTCGGTGATCTTCCTCGCGCCCTTGTTGGTGACCGCCCTGTCGGTGCCGCTGCTGGGCGAGAAGGTCAGCCGCGGGCAGTGGGTCGCGGTGATCGTGGGCTTTGTCGGCGTGATGATCATCGTGCATCCCGGCGGCGACCTGTTCACCCCGGCGGTCCTGCTGCCGCTAAGCGCGGCGCTGTGCTTCAGCTTCTATCAGATATTGACCCGACGCTTGAGCACGGTGGACAGCGCCACCACCAGCAACTTCTTCGCGGGCTTGGTCAACACGCTGGTGATGAGCCTGCTGGTGCCGTTCTTCTGGCAGGTGCCCAGCCTGACACATGGTCTGATGATGCTGGCACTGGGCGGTTGCGGGATGGCGGCGCACTTGCTGCTCACGCATTCCTTCCGCTATGCGGCGCCGGCATTGCTGGCGCCGTTCGGTTACGTACAGATCGTTTTTGCCGGGCTGCTGGGGCTGCTGGTGTTCCAGCACCAGCCGGACCCTACCGCGCTGATCGGCATCCTTATCATCTGCCTGAGTGGTCTGGCAGCTGTTTGGCAGAATGGACGCCGACCTAAGGTGTAAGAGGTGTTCGATTATCGAACGGAAAACTAACCGGTTCGTTTATTTTGCTTTGCCGTTCCTCCCGGCGTTGCCAATAATCCAGGCTACGAACAATCCATGAGCGCCGACCAACCGGCCGGGTGAGGGCTCGAGCGTGTGTGTGCCGCCCTCACTCAGCCCGCCACGGCGCCGCCTCAGCCCGGAGCCGTCTATGCAGCGTTCAATTGCCACCGTTTCCCTCAGCGGTACCCTGCCGGAAAAGCTTGAAGCCATCGCCGCCGCCGGCTTTGATGGGGTCGAGATCTTCGAAAACGACCTGCTCTATTACGACGGCAGCCCGCGCGATGTGCGCCGCTTGTGTGCCGACCTGGGCCTGGCGATCACCCTGTTCCAGCCGTTCCGCGATTTCGAGGGCTGCCGCCGCGAGCGCCTGCAGCGCAATATCGATCGCGCCGAGCGCAAGTTCGACCTGATGCAGGAGCTGGGCACCGACCTAGTGCTGGTCTGCAGCAACGTCGCGGCCGACGCCCTGGGTGACCCGCAGATTATTGTCGATGACCTGCGCCTGCTCGGTGAGCGCGCCGGTGCCCGCAACTTGCGTATCGGCTACGAGGCGCTGGCCTGGGGGCGTCACGTCAACACCTACCAGCAGGTGTGGGACATGGTGCGCCAGGCCGATCACCCGGCCGTAGGGATGATCCTCGACAGCTTCCATACCCTGTCGCTCAAGGGCGATCCGGCGGCCATCGCCGAGATTCCCGGCGACAAGATCTTCTTCGTGCAAATGGCTGATGCACCGATCCTGGCCATGGATGTGCTGGAGTGGAGCCGGCATTTCCGCTGCTTCCCGGGCCAGGGTGATTTTGACCTGGCGGGCTTTCTTGCGCCGATCATGCGCACCGGTTACCGCGGGCCGTTGTCGCTGGAGATCTTCAACGACGGTTTTCGCGCCGCGCCGCCCCGGCAGAACGCCGCCGACGGCCTGCGCTCGCTGCTCTACCTGGAGGAGAAAACCCGCCAGCGTCTGGAGCGCGACGGCGCGCAGATCGAGCCGGGCGTGTTGTTCGACACCCCGCCGGCCAGCCGCTATGGCGGCGTCGAGTTTCTCGAATTTGCGGTGGACGAGGCCTCGGGCGCCAAACTCGGCAATTGGCTGGAGCGTCTGGGCTTCAGCCGTGCCGGCGAGCACCGCTCCAAGGACGTGACCTTGCTGCGCCAGGGCGATATCAACATCGTGCTCAATGCCGAGCCCTATTCCTTCGCCCACAACTTCTTCGAGGCCCACGGGCCCTCGCTGTGCGCCACGGCGTTGCGCGTGGCCGACGGTCAGGCGGCGTTCCAGCGCGCTTGTGATTATCGCGGCCAGCCGTACCGCAGCCTGGTCGGCCCCAACGAGCGGGAAATCCCCGCGGTGCGCGCCCCCGATGGCAGCCTGATTTACCTGGTTGGCCCCGGTCAGGACGGGCAGAGCATCTACCAGACCGACTTCAACCTGGCGCCCGAAGGCGCGCCGAGCGGTGGCCTGCAACGCATCGACCACATGGCCCTGGCGCTGCCGGCCGACGGTCTGGACAACTGGGTGCTGTTCTACAAGAGCCTGCTGGATTTCGAGGCTGACGATGAAGTGGTGCTGCCCGACCCCTATGGCCTGGTGAAAAGCCGCGCGCTGCGCAGCCGCTGCAGCTCGGTGCGTCTGCCACTGAACATCTCGGAAAACCGCAACACCGCCATCGCTCACGCGCTGTCGAGTTACCGAGGCTCGGGGGTGCACCACATCGCGTTCTCCTGCGAGAACATCTTCCGTGAGGTCGAGCGCGCCAAGGATGCCGGCGTGCCGCTGCTTGATATCCCGCTCAACTACTACGACGACCTGGCCGCGCGTTTTGACTTTGACGACGAGTTTCTTAGCGAGCTGGCCTACTACAACGTGCTGTATGACCGTGATGCCCAGGGCGGCGAGCTGTTCCACGTCTACACCGAGGCGTTCGAAGACCGCTTTTTCTTTGAAATCATCCAGCGCAAGGATGGCTATGTCGGCTATGGTGCGGCCAACGTTGCCGTACGCCTGGCAGCCATGGCCAAATCGCGCAGTGGCGTTGCGCGTCGGGCATCGTTGTAGTTCGGGGAGATCGGTGTAGGAGCGAAGGGGGCGCCTAGCCTTTATTCGCGATTGTGCCGTGAATGATGCACAAGGCTGGACGCCCCTACGCTGCTTCAGAGGCCAACCGTAACCCCTGCAAAACCTAAAACAATCCGTGCGCGGCTCGAACCGCGCCACCGTTTCGTGAGCCCGTGATGACTGAAACAGCCGTAGCCGAACTGGCCGCCGAGGCGCCGCGCAAGGCGCGTAAGAACAACCCGGAAAAGACCCGCGAGAGCATTCTCCAAGCGGCCATTACCGAGTTTGTGCAGTTTGGCCTCAGCGGCGCGCGGGTCGACGCCATCGCCGAGCGCACCCAGACCTCCAAGCGGATGATCTACTACTACTTCACCAGCAAGGAGCAGCTCTACCTGGCGGTGCTGGAGAAACTCTACGGGGATATCCGCAAGACCGAGGGCACCCTGCACCTGGGCGAACTGAGCCCGCCGGAGGCGATCTGCCGGCTGGTCGAATTCACCTTCGACCACCACGACCGCAACGTCGACTTCGTGCGCATCGTCAGCATCGAGAACATCCACCATGGCGAGCACATCACCCGCTCGGCGGTGATCCCGACCCTGAATAACTCGGTGCTGCAGGCGATCGCCGACATCCTTCAGCGCGGCGAAGCCCAGGGGTTGTTCCGGCCCGGCCTGGAGCCGCTGGATGTGCACATGCTGATCAGCTCGTTCTGCTTCTACCGGGTGTCGAACCGCCACACCTTCGGCACCATCTTCCAGATCGACCTGTCAGCCGATGCCACTCGGCAGCGGCACAAAGCGCTGATCTGCGAATCGGTGCTGCGCTATATGCAGGTGTAACCTCGTAGGGTGCGCTGTGCGCACCGGGAAGGTGGGCAGCGTGTGGTTGGTGCGCGCGGCGCACCCTACGTCGCGCTTTAGAAACTCGCGAAATGTTCGAGCATGCGTGTGGCATCGGCCTCGCAGCCGCTGAACAGCTCGAACGCCTTGACCGCCTGGAACACTGCCATATTGCCGCCATCCAGGGTGCGGCAGCCGAGGGCGCGGGCATCGCGCAGCAGCTCGGTTTCCAGCGGGAAGTAGACGATCTCCGCGACCCACAACGCCGGGTGCAGCAGGGCCTTGGGCACGGGCGTGCCCGGCAACTTGGCCATGCCCATGGGCGTTGTGTTGACCAGGCCGTCGGCCTGCGTCACGGCGCTTGCCAGGTCGCTGCCGGCTTGGGCACGCGCGCCGCTGAAATGCTGGTTGAGATTGTCCGCCAGGGCCTGGGCGCGGGCCGGCTCGACATCGAAGATATGCAGCTGTTCGACGCCTTCGCTGAGCAGCGCGTGGGCCACTGCAGCGCCAGCGCCACCGGCGCCCATCTGCACCACCTGGCGCCGCGCGACGCCGTTCAGACCACGGCGAAACCCTTCGGCAAAACCCAGGCAGTCGGTGTTGTGGCCGATGCGCTTACCGTCACTGAACACCACGGTGTTCACCGCGCCGATCCCGCGTGCTTCCGCTGACAGCTCATCAAGCAACGGGATGATCGCCTGCTTGCACGGGAAGGTGATGTTCAACCCGGTAAAGCCCATCTGCTGGGCGGCGTCGAGCAGCTGCGGCAGGGCGCTGCTGTCGAGGCCGAGCTTGTCCAGGTCGATCAGCCGATACAGGTAGCGCATGCCCTGAGCATCGCCTTCGCGCTCGTGCATGGCCGGCGTGCGCGAGCCTTGGATACCGGCGCCGATCAGGCCGGCAAGAATGCTGGGGGAGGTGGCGGACATGCTGATTATCCTTTGAGCAACTGGCTGAAGTACTGCAGGCCGAGGCGGTAGCCCTGGCTGCCAAGGCCGCAGATCACACCCACGGCGATCGACGAAACGAAGGAGTGGTGACGGAAGGCTTCGCGCTTGTGCACGTTGGACAGGTGCACTTCAAGCACTGGCAACTCGCTGGCCACCAGGGCGTCGCGGATCGCCACTGAGGTGTGGGTCCAGGCCGCCGGGTTGATCAGGATGCCGGCGCAGCGCCCGCGTGCGGCGTGGATCCAGTCGAGCAGCTCGCCTTCCTGGTTGGTCTGACGGAATTCGGTGCGCAGCCCGCATTCTTCTGCCGTGGTGGCGCAGAGCTGGGCGATATCGGCGAGGGTTTCGTGGCCGTAGGTGGCCGGTTCGCGGGTGCCGAGCAGGTTCAGGTTGGGGCCGTTGAGCACCAGAATCAGAGGAGACATGGGTGAGCCTTATTGTTGTTGGGCGTAAGGCGCGAGGGCGCTGGCGGGCAAAATGTACCAGATGGTTAATTTGGTCAATCGCTGGCGGGCGGGTTTCGCGTGCATGCGCGTGCAGGGCGTACCCTCAACTCGGTTGAAGGCCGCGCTGGGCAAGGCGTGTGCACACCTAAGACGTTATTGACGAAGCGCTTGAGTGCTGGAAAAACCGTTCGTTTATCGAACGGCTGGGTGGCCAGCTGGGCCGGCGAGGCGTTGCACCTCGCCGGGCGGGCTTAGCGGCGTTCGAGCAGCACGCCGGCTTCCATGTGATGGGTGTAGGGGAACTGGTCGAACAGCGCGCAACGGGTCACCTGGTGGGTGTCGCTGAGCTGGGCAATGTTGGCGGCCAGGGTTTCGGGGTTGCAGGAGATATAGAGGATGCGCTCGAAACGCCGGGTCAGCTCGCAGGTGTCCGGGTCCATGCCGGCACGCGGCGGGTCGACGAACACGCAGCCGAAGTCGTAGCTTTTCAGGTCGACATCGGCCAGGCGACGGAACGGGCGCACCTCGTTCAGCGCTTCGGTCAGCTCTTCGGCGGACAGGCGCACCAAGGTCACGTTGTCCACGCCGTTGTCGGCCAGGTTGGCCAGGGCGGCATTGACCGAGGTCTTGCTGATCTCGGTGGCCAGCACCTTGCGCACACGGGTTGCCAGCGGCAGGGTGAAGTTGCCGTTGCCGCAATACAGTTCCAGCAAGTCATCCTGGCGCTCGCCGAGGGCGTCATAGGCCCAGCCGAGCATCTGCTGGCAGACCTCGCCATTGGGCTGGGTGAACGCGCCCTCCGGCTGGCGGTAGCGGTAGGTGCGGCCGGCGACCTGCAACTGCTCTTCGACATAGTCGCGGCCGATGACCAGGCGCTTGCCCTTGGAGCGGCCGATGATGCTCACCTGCAACTCAGCAGCGAGTTTTTCCGCTTCGGTCTGCCAGGCGTCGTCCAGCGGGCGGTGGTAGCACAGGGTCACCAGCGCATCACCGGACAGGGTGGTAAGAAACTCCACCTGGAACAGCTTGAAGCTCAGCACGCTGTTGGCTTGCCAGGCGCTTTTCAGGCGTGGCATCAGCGCGTTGATCTTGCGGCTGGCGATGGGGAAATCGTCGAAGAAGATCGGCGTGTGCTTGTCGCCGGCCTCGAACATCGCATAGTGACGCTGCTCCCCTTCGCGCCACAGGCGGAACTCTGCACGCAGACGGTAATGCTCGCGCGGCGACTCGAACACCTGGGGTGCCGGCGCGGCGAAGGGCGCGAGCAGGGCGTTGAGGCGTTCGACTTTCTCGTCGAGCTGGGCGGTGTAGGTGCTGGTGTCGAAGTGAGGACGGCTCATGGCGGGTTCTTCAGCAAAAGGGGGCGGGTGAGGGGGGCCTCACCCGCAGGGCAACGTGAAACGGCCGCTTAGGCAAACCAGGCCAGCTTGACCACAAACAACGCCGAGAGAATCACCAGCGCCGGGTTGAGGTCGCGCCAGCGGCCGGCCAGCAGCTTGATCAGGGTCCAGGCGATAAAGCCGAAGGCAATGCCGTTGGCAATCGAGAACGTCAGCGGCATGGCCAGGGCGGCGACCACCACCGGGGCGGCGACGGTCAGGTCGTCCCAGTCGATCTGCGCCAGGCTGCTCATCATCAGCACGGCCACGAACAGCAGCGCAGGCGCCGTGGCGAATGCCGGTACGGCGCCGGCCAGCGGGGCGAAGAACAGGCTCAGCAGGAACAGCAGGGCGACCACGCAGGCCGTCAAACCCGTACGCCCGCCGGCGCTGATACCCGCCGCCGATTCGATGTAGCTGGTGGTGGTGCTGGTGCCCAGCGCGGCGCCGGCCATGGTCGCGGTGCTGTCGGCCAGCAGGGCGCGGCCCAGGCGCGGCATCTTGCCGTCCTTGTCCAGCAGGTTGGCTTTCTGCGCCACGCCAACCAGGGTGCCGGAGGTGTCGAACAGGTCAACGAAGAGGAAGGCGAAGATCACGCTGATCAGGCCGATATCCAGCGCGCCCATGATGTCCAGTTCCATAAAGGTCGGCACCAGCGAGGGCGGCATCGACACCACGCCGTTGAGCTGCGACAGGCCGAACAGGATCGACAGGCCAGTGACCAGCAGAATGCCGATCATCACCGCGCCGGTCACGCGGCGGTAGGCGAGGGCGGCGATCACGAAGAAGCCCAGGCAGGCCAGCAGCGGGCCGCCTTGGGACAGGTCACCGAGGCCCACCAGGGTGGCCGGGTTGTCGACCACGATGCCGGCGTTTTTCAGGGCGATGATCGCCAGGAACAGGCCGATACCGGCGGCAATACCGGAGCGCAGCGCCAGCGGGATGCTGTTGATGATCCATTCGCGGATCTTGAAGATCGACAGCACAAAGAAGATCGCACCGGAGAGGAACACCGCGCCCAGGGCTGTCTGCCAGGTGTAGCCCATGGTCATGACCACGGTGTAGGTAAAGAAGGCGTTCAGGCCCATGCCCGGTGCCAGGGCAATCGGGTAGTTGGCGAGCAGGCCCATGACAGCCGAGCCGATGGCGGCGGCCAGGCAGGTGGCGACGAATACGGCACCTTTATCCATGCCGGTTTCGGCGAGCATGTTGGGGTTGACGAAGAGGATGTAGGCCATCGTCAGGAAGGTGGTGAGACCGGCGAGGATCTCGGTGCGCACCGTGGTGTTGTGCGCCTTGAGGTGGAATAGACGTTCCAGCATGCTCGTTTCCCCATGACGCCAATGCGCCGTTGCTAAGCGGTCCCGCCACCGCGTCCGCGGGTTGGCGCGGCAGGGGGCAGGCGAAAAAGGCGCGCATCATACCAGCTCACCTCGACGCGGTGAATTTATGACCCATGGGCCTTCTGCCGTTCGCGGGGCGGCGCGCCAAGCGAGTAAATATAGGCCGAATACGGGCCGCGTCACGCCGTGCGCCAATGCTGCTTTGTTGCACGTAAAGCAGGGCACCCTGTCGTCCGGCTGAAAACCTGAACATTTGCCAAAGGCCCTCAGTCGTAACCGGTAGACGCCACCGCCCGTTACCGTGAGGCCTTTATGAGCGCACCCCAAAGCGGCGATTGCATCGCCAGCCACCGCATCACCCTGACCCTCAACGGCCAGGTCCGCACCCTTGATGTGCAGCCCTGGACCACCCTGCTCGACCTGTTGCGTGAACAGCTGCAGCTGACCGGCAGCAAAAAAGGCTGCGACCATGGTCAGTGTGGCGCCTGCACCGTGCTGCGCGACGGCCAGCGCATCAACAGCTGCCTGGCCCTGGCCGTGATGCAGGACGGCGCCGAGCTGACCACCATCGAAGGCCTCGCTGATGGCGACACCCTGCACCCGATGCAGGCGGCCTTTGTGCGCCACGATGCCTTTCAATGCGGCTACTGCACGCCGGGGCAGATCTGCTCCGCCGTGGCCTTGGCCACCGAAGGGCGCGCTAATACAGGCGCTGAAATTCGCGAGTGGATGAGCGGCAACCTGTGCCGCTGTGGCGCTTACAGCAATATCCAGGCGGCCATTGAAGACGCCTTGCCGGTCTGCCGTGGGGAGGGTGTGGCATGACGCCTTTCGCCTACAGCAAGCCCGCCGCGATTGACGAGGCGGTGCGCATGATGGGCCCCGAAGCGCGCTTTATCGCCGGTGGCACCAACCTGCTCGACCTGATGAAGGAAAATGTCGCGCGCCCTACGCAGCTGATCGATATCACCGGTCTGCCGCTGCGTGAGGTGACGACCACAGCCGATGGCGGCGTGCGTATCGGTGCCCTGGTCAGCAATGCCGAGCTGGCCTGGCACCCGCTGATCGAACAGCGCTACCCGTTGCTCAGCCAAGCGCTGCTGGCCGGTGCCTCGCCGCAATTGCGCAACATGGCCAGCACCGGCGGCAACCTGTTGCAGCGCACGCGCTGCTACTACTTTTATGACCCGGCAGTGCCCTGCAACAAACGCGAACCCGGCAGTGGCTGCCCGGCGCGGGAGGGGCTTAACCGTATTCACGCGATTCTCGGGGCCAGCGACGCGTGCGTCGCGGTGCACCCCTCCGACCTCTGTGTGGCGCTGGCCGCCCTGGAGGCGCAGGTCTGCGTGGTCGGGCCATCCGGCGAGCGGCGTATCGCCTTCGCCGACTTCCACCGCCTGCCCGGCGACAGCCCTGAACGTGATACGCACCTGGCCGACGATGAGTTGATCCTGGCGATCGAGCTGCCGGCCAATGACTTCGCGGATCACAGCCATTACCTAAAACTACGTGATCGGGCGTCTTATGCTTTTGCCCTGGTGTCGGTGGCGGTGGCGCTGGATGTCGTCGACGGCCAGGTGCGCGAGGCGCGCATCGCCGTCGGCGGCGTGGCCCATAAACCCTGGCGCGTGCCGGCAGCCGAAGCCCTGCTGCAGGGCCAGGCGCCCAGCAACGAGCGCTTTGCCCGTGCTGCCGAGCGGGTGCTCGAAGGCGCGGTGCCGCTGGCGCATAACGGCTTCAAGATCGAACTGGCGCGGCGCGCCATCATTCGCGCCCTGATGGATGCGACTGCAGGAGTACACGCATGAGCGCACGCCAATCCCCCCAGGGTCAGCCCCTGGACCGTGTCGACGGGCCGCAGAAAGTCACCGGCCAGGCGCGTTATGCCGGCGAATATGCAGCGCCTGATCTGCTCCACGGCAGCGTGGTCTGCAGTGCCATCGCCAGCGGGCAGATCCGTCATATTGACGCCAGTGCGGCCTTGGCCGTGCCGGGTGTGGTGGCCGTCCTGACCCACGAAAACCGCCCGCCCTTGGCCTGTGAGGATGAGGCCTACGCGGATGCCGATGCCGCCGACGGCGCCGCGTTTCGCCCGCTGTTCAATGCGCACATCCTCTACAGCGGGCAACCGCTTGCCCTGGTCGTGGCCGAGAGCCTGCAACTGGCCCAATACGCCGCCAGCCTGGTGCGGGTCGAGTACCAGCAAACCCCGCACCGCACCGATCTGCTGGCCGATCTGGCGCGTGCTCACCCTGCACCCGCCGAGCTGCCCGCGCCGCGCGGCGACGCTGCGGGCGTGCTCGCCGGTGCGCTGTTGGGGATCGAGGCGCGTTACAGCTCGCCGGTGGAGCACCACAACCCAATGGAGCCGCACGCTTCCACGGTGCTGTATGGCGACGACGGTCACCTGACCATCCACGACAAGACCCAGGGCACGCAGAACAGCCAGCAGTACGTCGAAGACGTGTTCGGCCTCAAGGGCAAAGTGCGGGTGCTTGCGGCCTTTGTCGGCGGCGCTTTTGGCTCAGGCCTGCGCCCGCAATATCAATTGGCGCTTGCGGTGATGGCCGCACTCAAGCTGCGTCGCTCGGTGCGCGTCAGCCTGACGCGCCAACAGATGTTCACCTTCGGCTATCGCCCGTGCACGGTGCAGCACCTGCAGCTCGGTGCGGGTGCCGATGGCCGCCTGCAGGCGCTGCGCCATGGGGCGACCGCGCAGACTTCTCGCTTCGAAGACTTCACCGAGCACGTGGTCGAGTGGTCGGGCATGCTCTATCACTGCGACAACGTGCAGCTGGACTATCAACTGGTGCCGCTGGACGTTTACACGCCCCTGGACATGCGCGCGCCGGGGGCGACCCTGGGCGTATATGCCCTGGAATGCGCGATGGATGAACTGGCCTACGCCGTGGCCATCGACCCGCTGCAGCTGCGCCTGAACAACTACAGCGCGCTCAACCAGAACAGCGGCAAGCCGTATTCGAGCAAAGCCCTGGACGCCTGCTACGCCGAGGGCGCCGCGCGCTTTGGCTGGGATGCGCGGCCCTTGGCGCCGCGTAGCCTGCGCGACGGCCATACGCTGATCGGCTGGGGCATGGCCACCGGCGTCTGGGAAGCCATGCAGCAACCGGCCAGCGCACGCGCCTGCCTGGCGGCCGATGGCAGTTTGCAGGTCAGCAGCGCGACCACCGACATCGGCACTGGCACTTACACGGTGATGACCCAAATTGCCGCCACCAGCTTGGGCATGCCGATGGAGCGGGTGCGTTTTCAACTCGGCGATTCGAGCCTGCCCAAGGCCCCGCTGCAAGGTGGCTCCTTCACCGTCTCCTCTGTCGGCAGTGCAGTGCAGCAGGCCTGCGAGGCACTCAAGGAGAAGATCCTTGGGGCTGCTACGCAGCGCCCCGGCTCGCTCTTTGCCGGGTTGGCGTCAGCGCAGGTGGCCTTCATCGACGGTGCGTTGCAGCGCGTCGATGACCCCGCGTGCCGGCTGCCGTTGAGCGAGTTGGTCAGCCAAGTGGGTGAGCTGCAGGCTGAGGTCGAGGCGCAGCCCAGCAAAGCGCGCGATGCCTATGCTACGGCGACTCATTCGGCGGTGTTCGTCGAGGTGCGGGTGGATGAAGCCTTGGGCACCGTGCAGGTCAGTCGGGTGGTCAGCGCTATCGCCGCTGGCCGGGTGATCAACCCGAAGACGGCGCGCAGTCAGATTCTCGGTGGGGTGGTCTGGGGCATTGGCCAGGCGCTGCACGAGGAAACCCTGATCGACCACAACCTGGGCCGTTACATGAACCACAGCCTGGCCGAGTACCACCTGCCGGTGCATGCCGATAACCCGGCCATCGAGGTGCTGTTCGTCGATGAGCCCGACAGCGTGGTCAACAGCCTGGGCTCCAAGGGCGTCGGGGAAATCGGCATCGTCGGGGTCGCGGCAGCGGTGGCCAACGCGGTCTATCACGCCACCGGTAAGCGTGTGCGTGATTTGCCGATCACCCTGGATAAGCTGCTTTAGGGCTTATTTTCCTGAACGGGGCTGTGCATATGGTCGCGGCGCGCCAAGGTTGGGAACAGCTTGATCCACAGGCCGGTGACGACGATGGCGCCAACGCCGCCGATTAGCACCGCCGGTACGGTGCCAAACCAGCTGGCGGTGAGTCCGGCGCGGAAGTCGCCAAGCTGGTTCGAGGCGCCGATGAACAAGCCGTTTACTGCGCCGACCCGGCCGCGCATTTCGTCCGGCGTTTGCAACTGCACAAAGGCGCCGCGGATGACCATGCTGATCATGTCGGCCGCGCCCAGCAGCACCAGGGTCGCCAGGCTGAACCACAGTGAAGTGGACAGGCCGAAGCCGATGGTCGCCACGCCGAAGATCGCCACCGAGCTGAACATCACCGGGCCCACCCGCCGCTCAATGGGGTGGCGCGCCAGGTAGATCGACATCAACAAGGCGCCCACCGCCGGCGCCGAGCGCAGCAGGCCCAGCCCCCAGGGGCCGGTGAGCAGGATGTCTTTGGCGAATACCGGCAAAAGCGCGGTGGCGCCGCCGAGCAGTACGGCGACCATGTCCATCGACACCGCGCCAAACACATCCGCGCGGCTACGAATAAAACGAAAACCGGCCAGCAGCGATTCCACGGAGATCTTCTGTTTCAGTGGTTTCTGCTGCGCCGGCAGGCTCAGCATCAGGCTCAGGGCAATCACGTAGAGCAGTGTGGCCGGGCCATACACCCAGCCGGCGCCGAGGGCGTAGAGCAGGCCGCCGAGGGCGGGCGCAACGATGGTGGCGCTTTGCATCGCCGAGGCGGAGGCGGCAACAGCGGCCGGAAACAGGCCCGGCGGCACGATATTCGGCAGCAGCGCCTGGGTGGTCGGCATCTCGAAGGCGCGGGCAGTGCCGAGCAAAAAGGCGATCAGGAAGATGGTCTCGCGGCTGATGCCCTCGACCGTGGTGCCGATCAGCAACCCCAGCGCGACCAGACCCTGGGCGCTCTGGCACAGCGCCGCGACCTTGCGCCGGTCAAAGCGATCGGCCACATGGCCGGTGATCAGGATAAACAGGATCTTCGGCAGAAACTCGATCAGGCCGACCAGGCCGAGGTCGAGCACGCTGCCCGTCAGGCTGTACATCTGCCAGCCGATGGCCACAGTGAGCATCTGAAAGCCGCTGGCGGTAAAGACGCGCGCCAGCCAGAAGGCGATAAAGGGGCGGTGGTGACGCAGCAGCAGGGTGCCGTGAGCAGACATATCGATCGCTTATATCGAGAGCCGAATTAGGTAGTAGCCTAACAGTTCTCGCACAGGGCGCGCGTGGCAGCTGCGGCCATCGCGCGACAAATAACCACAGCGCCCCTGGGGATTGGCGGCCGTATTATTTAGTCATGATTGATCCACATCAGTCAGCGCAGTGACTGTTCATGCTGTGGGGCACCGCTTGGCGTCCCCTGTCGATTGCAATAAAACAAGAACAATTGAGCCCGATTGCGCTCCAACTCCCGGAGCGTGCACATGGCTGTGCTCCGAATTAACCTGAACGAGGATGCTCTATGTTCGGCTTAGAGGCGTTAGACCTGGCACGAATCCAGTTCGCCTTCACCATCTCGTTTCACATCGTCTTCCCCGCCATCACCATCGGTCTGGCCAGCTACCTGGCTGTGCTTGAAGGCCTGTGGCTGAAAACCCGCGAAGAGGTCTACCGCGACCTCTATCACTTCTGGTCGAAAATCTTCGCCGTGAACTTCGGCATGGGCGTGGTCTCCGGCCTGGTCATGGCCTACCAGTTCGGCACCAACTGGAGCGCGTTCTCCGACTTTGCCGGCGCGGTCACCGGGCCGCTGTTGACCTACGAGGTGCTCACCGCTTTCTTCCTCGAAGCGGGCTTCCTCGGTGTCATGTTGTTCGGCTGGAACCGCGTTGGCCCCGGCCTGCACTTCTTCTCCACCGTGATGGTCGCAGTCGGCACGCTGATCTCGACGTTCTGGATTCTCGCCTCCAACAGCTGGATGCACACGCCCCAGGGCTTCGAGATCATCGACGGACGCGTGATCCCCACCGACTGGTTTGCGGTGGTGTTCAACCCCTCGTTCCCGTATCGCCTGGCGCACATGGCCACGGCGGCGTTCCTCGCCACTGCGTTCTTTGTCGGCGCCTCGGCGGCCTGGCACCTGCTGCGTGGGCGCGACAACCCGGCGATCCGCAAGATGCTGTCGATGGCCATGTGGATGGCGCTGATCGTCGCGCCGGTGCAGGCAGTGATCGGCGACTTCCACGGCCTCAATACGCTCAAGTATCAGCCGGCGAAAATCGCCGCGATTGAAGGTCACTGGGAAAACGTCGGCGACGAGCCAACCCCGCTGATCCTCTTCGGCTGGCCGGACATGGAGCGTGAGGAAACCCGCTTCAAGATCGAAATTCCGGCCCTGGGCAGCCTGATCCTGACCCACAGCCTGGACAAGCAAGTGCCGGCGCTCAAAGAGTTCGCCAAGGAAGACCGGCCCAACTCGACCATCGTCTTCTGGACGTTCCGGGTGATGGTGGCGCTGGGCATGCTGATGATTCTGACCGGCCTGTGGAGCCTGTGGCTGCGCATGCGCGGGCGCCTCTACGAGAACCGCGCGTTCCTCTATATGGCGCTGTGGATGGGCCCATCGGGGGTCATCGCGATCCTCGCCGGTTGGTACACCACTGAAATCGGTCGCCAGCCCTGGATCGTCCACGGCCTGATGCGCACCGCCGATGCCTCGTCCGGGCACAGCTTCGCGCAGATGAGCCTGACCCTGGCGTTGTTCGTGGTGGTTTACTTCGCCCTGTTCGGCGCCGGTATCAGCTACGTGATGCGCCTGGTGCGCAAAGGCCCGGTGATCAACGAAGGCAAGGAAGAGGGCGCCGGTGGCCCCGGCCAGATGCGTACCCCAGCGCGGCCGCTGTCGGCGGCCGATGAAAGCTTCGAAGAAGGTCAAAGCGACGACCTGGGCGAGAGGAATTGAACATGGGCATTGATCTGCCGTTTATCTGGGCCGTCATCATCATCTTCAGCATCATGATGTACGTGGTGATGGATGGCTTCGACCTGGGCATTGGCATCCTCTTCCCGTTCGTCAAAAGCGAGCGCGAGCGGGATGTGATGATGAACACTGTCGCGCCGGTTTGGGACGGTAACGAAACCTGGCTGGTGCTTGGCGGCGCTGGCCTGTTCGGCGCCTTCCCGCTGGCTTACTCGGTGGTGCTCAGCGCGCTTTATCTGCCGCTGATCTTCATGCTGCTGGGGCTGATATTCCGTGGCGTGGCCTTCGAGTTTCGCTTCAAGGCCAAGGCCGAGAAGCGCCACCTGTGGGACAAGGCGTTTATCGGCGGCTCGCTGACTGCGACCTTCTTCCAGGGCGTGGCGCTGGGCGCCTTTATCGATGGCTTTCAGGTGGTGGAGCGTAAGTTTGTCGGCGGCGCCTTCGACTGGTTTACGCCGTTTTCGCTGTTCTGCGGCGTGGCGCTGATCGCCGCCTATGCGCTGCTTGGCTGCACCTGGCTGATCATGAAAACCGAAGGCCGCCTGCAACAGCAGATGCACGACCTGGCCCGGCCGCTGGTGTTCGTGGTGCTCGGCGTTACTGCGCTGGTCAGTCTGTGGACGCCGCTGGCCCACAGCCCGATTGCCGAGCGCTGGTTCAGCATGCCCAACCTGCTGCTGTTTATGCCGGTGCCGGTGCTGGTGTTGCTGGCGACTTGGGCGTTGCTGCGCGCCATTGCCCGCAACGCCAACATTAGCCCGTTCATCCTCACTCTGGTGCTGATCTTCCTCGGCTACAGCGGTTTGGGCATCAGCCTGTGGCCGTACATCATTCCGCCGTCAGTGACCATCTGGGAGGCCGCCGCGCCGCCGCAGAGCCAGGGCTTTATGCTGGTCGGCGCGCTGATGATCATCCCCTTCATCCTGATGTACACCGCCTGGAGCTACTACGTATTCCGCGGCAAGGTGACCGAAGACGACGGCTACCATTGAGGGCTTCGTAATGGACGAGCACACCGAAAAAAAACCGCTGTGGCACCGCCTGGGTTGGTTGGTGCTGATCTGGGCCGGCAGCGTGCTGGCCCTGGGCCTAGTGTCCTGGCTGCTGCGTCAGTTTATGCAGGCTGCGGGCATGGGCACGCCGTAAGCGGCCTCGGCCGCTGAACAAAAAACGCCGCGATACCCTCAAGGGATCGCGGCGTTTTTTATGGTGATGCTCAGGTTTTGAGTTGTGTTCAGGCGCTGGGCTGAGAACAGAGCCGTAGGGTGCGCCGTGCACACCGCCTCAGGCTGCAAGACTCTTGGTGCGCGCGGCGCACCCTACTTTCGAAGGCTCCCACGCTCTGCGTGGTAACCCCGCTTGGGACGCTCTGCGTCCGTTGTAGCGAGGCGCGAAGCGTCTCTGGCTGCATGCCCGTGCGCACGGTTCGACGTGTCGACGTGGGCACGATCAACAGCATCGCGAATAAATTCGCGCCTACAGGGGCGCAACGGGTCTGCGTTTCAGCGCAACGCCTGCTCAATAAATCGCCTGGTACAGGCGGCGACGGTACTGGGTCACCAGCGGGTGATCATTGCCTAGCAGCTCGAAGACCTGCAGCAGGGTTTTGTGCGGCAGGCCGTCGGCGTAGTTGCGGTTGCGCACGAACAAGCGCAGCAGGCCATCCAGGGCGGCGTCGTACTGTTGGCGGGCAAGTTGCTGCACGGCCAACTGATAGGTCGCCTCATCGTCTTCTGGCTGCTGTGCCAGGCGGGTTTTCAGGTTGGCGACTTCGGGCAGGTCGGCGGCTTGACGCAGAAAGGTCAGCTGCGCCCGCACACCGGCGAGGGCCTGTTTGTGTTCGTCGCCACTGACGGCGCTCAGCACCCGTTCGGCTTCGTCCAAGCCCCCGCGTTCGGCCAGGCAGCGGGCGTAGAGAATCAACGCCGGCGGGTTATCACTGTTCTCGCCAAGCAACTGGGTCAGCAACTGCTCGGCATCACCGCTGCGGCCTTCGGCGTAGAGCGCTTTGGCCGCTTCCAGCAGGTCAGCCTGCGGCGCGGGCGGCTCGGCGACGTGGGGTTGCAGCAGGGCGCGAATCGCTGACTCCGGCTGTGCGCCGGAAAAGCCATCGACCGGCTGGCCGTTCTTGAACAGCACCACGGTCGGCAGGCTGCGAATACCGAAGCGCGCGACGATGTCCTGCTCCGCGTCGCAGTCGACCTTGGCCAGCAGCAGCTCGCCCTGATAGCCCTCGGTGATCTGTGCCAGAACCGGCATCAGCGCTTTGCACGGGGCGCACCATTCAGCCCAGAAATCCACCAGTACCGGCTTGTGGAAGGAGTTCTCGATCACCAGCTGCTCGAATTGCGCGGCGCCGGCAACGTTGAAAATATAGGGGGAGTCGCTCATGGTCGGTCTCGTTGGGCGAAAAGTCGTATCACTATAAATGCGGGTGGTCGGTGGCGAAAACAAGGCGCCGGTTAAACCCGCTGAGCATGGTACAGGCTGACATAGCGAAATTCGGCCGGCTCAGCCAGATCCGGCCAGGTGCTGGCCTCGTGCACGGCCAACGGGTGATACAGCGGGTGGCGAAAGTCGCGTACCCGGGAGTCGGCTACCAGCGCTTCGCGGCCGCGGCTGAGGAACTGGTCGAGCAGCGGCAGGTTAGCGCGGTCGTAGAGCACGTCGGCCACCAGAATCAGGTCGAAGCGGTCGGCCTCGCTGAAAAAGTCCGCGGAATAACTCAGGTTCACGCCATTCAGCTCGGCATTCGCCCGGCAGGCAGCAAGCGCCAGCGGGTCGAGGTCGCAGGCCACCACGTCTAGCGCCCCTGCCTTGGCTGCGGCGATGGCCGCCACCCCGGAGCCTGCGCCAAAGTCCAGTACCCGCTTGCCGCGTACCCACTCGGGATTGGCCGCCAGCCAGCGCGCCAACACCAGTCCACTGGCCCAGCAGAAGCACCAGTAGGGCGGCTCTTCGAGGATGCGTCGGGTTTCTTCGGGGTTGAAGGCGCGGTCCATATTTGCCGCATCGATCAGCCACAGCTGCAGGTCGGTGCCCGGCAGCGCCGTCGCGCTCAGGCGGGCATCACCAAGCAACTGGCCCAGCGCCGTTTGCAGGGCGCCGGGTGGCGTCATGGTGCGTTGACCAGGCGCAGGGCGCCGAGGTCTTGGCTGTCGGTGCCGGTGATGGTCTGTGGCGTCAGACGCAGGATCAAGCGGCCATCGAGATGGGCGCGGCCGCGCAGCTCAACGCGCCGCTCGCTCTTCACCGCCTGGGGGTTGAAGGGCAGACGAAAGGGCAGGGCGCCGCCGCTGCTGCGTACCTGAATATTGCCCAGCAGGCCCTGGGGCCGGCCGCGCTCGTCGACCTGCAGCAGCGCCAGTTCGACCACCGCGTTAGCTGGCACGTCGAGTAACTGGCCGCTTAGGGCATGGCGGTAGTCGGTTTCCACCTCCGCCGGGGCTGGCGCGGCCACGGGTGCCTTTGGGGCTGGCGGTTGCGTGGGCTCGTTGGAGCAGGCGAGCATCGTCGCGCCAAGGCCAATCAGGGCGAGGGCGCGCAGGGTGGGGCGAAAGGGGGTCAGGTCGATCAGCATGGGCAGGCCGCGTTCTCAATGGGTGCGCGCGCCTGTATACCGCAAAGGCGCTGGCTTGTCTTGCCGGTGGGATGCGCTACCATGGCGCCTCGAACTTTCTGGCCCTCGCTTTCCTATGCACTGTCCTTTCTGCGCTGCCAATGACACCAAGGTGATCGACTCCCGGCTGGTCGCCGAGGGCGAGCAGGTGCGCCGTCGGCGCGAGTGCCTGGCCTGCGGTGAACGCTTCACCACCTTCGAGACCGCCGAGCTGGTGATGCCCCGCCTGATCAAACAGGACGGCAGCCGCCAGCCCTTCGATGAAGACAAGCTGCGCGCCGGTATGCAACGGGCCCTGGAAAAACGCCCGGTGAGCATCGAGCGCTTGGAAGCGGCCATCGCCCACATCAAGCACAAGCTGCGCGCCACCGGTGAGCGCGAGATCAAGTCGCTGGTGCTCGGTGAGTTGGTGATGACCGAGTTGCAGAAGCTCGATGAAGTCGCCTACATCCGTTTTGCCTCGGTCTACCGGCGCTTCCAGGACCTCAACGAGTTCCGCGAAGAAATCGACCGGTTGTCCCGCGAACCTGCGAAATCCTGATGGGCGGTAGCGATCACGCCTTTATGGCGCGCGCCCTGGAATTGGCGCGCAAGGGGCTGTACTCCACCCACCCCAACCCCCGCGTCGGCTGCGTCATCGTGCGCGACGGGGAGATTGTCGGTGAAGGCTGGCATGTGCGCGCCGGCGAACCCCACGCCGAGGTGCACGCCCTGCGCCATGCCGGCGACAAAGCCCGTGGCGCCACCGCCTACGTCACCCTGGAACCCTGCAGCCACCATGGCCGTACGCCGCCCTGCGCCGATGCGCTGGTCGCCGCTGGCGTCACCCGGGTGGTTGCGGCCATGCAGGACCCCAACCCCGAGGTGGCCGGTAACGGTCTGCTGCGCCTGATGCACGCCGGCATTGCCGTGCAGAGCGGAGTGCTCGAAGCCGAAGCGCGGGCCCTCAACCCTGGTTTTATCAAGCGTATGGAGCAGGGCCTGCCGTTTGTGCGGGTCAAACTGGCGATGAGCCTCGACGGGCGCACCGCCATGGCCAGTGGCGAAAGCCAGTGGATTACCGGCCCTGCGGCGCGTGCTGCGGTGCAGCGTTTGCGCGCGCGCTCAAGCGTGGTGCTCAGCGGTGCGGACACCGTGATGGCCGACAAGGCCCGCCTGACCGTGCGCCCCGATGAGTTAGGCCTGAACCCCGAATTGAGTTTCCTCGCTGCCAGCCGCCCACCGCAGCGCGTGCTGGTCGATGGCCGCCTGCGCGTACCGCTGAGCGCGGCATTCTTCCAGGCCGGCCCGGCGCTGGTGGCGACCTGTGCGGCGGCCGCCTCGCGTGACCGCTATGCCGACGATGGACACGAACTATTGGCCGTCGCCAGCAGCAACGGGCATGTTGACTTGCGCAAGCTGCTGCTGGAGCTGGCGCGTCGCGGCGCCAATGAAGTGCTGGTGGAGGCCGGGCCGCGCTTGGCCGGGGCTTTTGCCCGGCAGCGACTGGTCGATGAGTACCAGCTATTCATGGCGCCGAAGTTTCTCGGCTCCAGTGCGCGACCGCTGCTCGACTTGCCGCTGGCGCGCATGGCTGAGGCGCCTGAGTTGACCATCGTCGACATGCGCGCGGTGGGTGACGACTGGCGCATCATCGCCGTGCCGTCGCCGGCCTGACTGCTGGGTCAGCCTCCGCTGGGCGGTACAGCCAGCGGGCAAATGTGGTAAAACGCTTACCGGCCACTGTGGTGGCCACAACGTTCTCAGGGCGGGGCGCAATTCCCCACCGGCGGTAATGACGCGCAACGCGTCTAGCCCGCGAGCGCTTGCCACGGTGGCAAGGTCAGCAGACCCGGTGTGATCCCGGGGCCGACGGTTACAGTCCGGATAAAGAGAGAGCGGGATTTGTTGACCCCGGCCTGCGCTTGCCTGCCGGAAAGATCCCTATCGATCCAACACGCCCTGTTTTTTATTAAACAGGAGTTCGAACGATGTCCCATCAGTATTCCCTCACTGCCGTAGGCCGCTTGTGCGTGCTCGGTGGCTGGGCTTTGTCCGCGGAGGCGCCATGTTCACCGGCATAATCGAGTCCATCGGCAGCATCCGCGCGATTACCCCCAAAGGCGGCGACTGGCGCCTGTATGTAGCCACCGGCAAGCTCGACTTGGGCGACGTCAAGCTCGGCGACAGCATTGCGGTCAATGGCGTGTGCCTGACCGCCGTTGAGCTGCCTGGCGACGGTTTCTGGGCCGATGTCAGCCGTGAGACCTTGGCGCGCACCGCCTTCGTCGACCTCAAGACCGGCAGCAAGGTCAACCTGGAAAAGGCCCTGACGCCGACCAGCCGCCTCGGCGGTCACCTGGTCAGCGGGCATGTCGATGGGGTCGGCGAGATCGTCGCCCTGGCGGAAAACGCCCGCGCCTGGCAGTTCACCGTGCGTGCGCCCAAGGAGCTGGCCAAATACATCGCGCACAAGGGCTCGATCACCGTCGACGGCACCAGCCTGACGGTCAATGCCGTGAATGGCGCGGAATTCGAGCTGACCATCGTGCCGCACACCCTGGCCGAAACCATCATGCTCGACTACCGCCCCGGGCATAAGGTCAACCTTGAGGTCGACCTGCTGGCACGTTACCTGGAGCGCCTGCTGCTCGGTGACAAGGCCGCAGAGCCCAAGGCTTCCAGCCTGACCGAAGGTTTTCTCGCCGAACACGGCTACCTGAAGAATTAAGGACACTGCCCGATGGCACTCAATACCGCAGAAGAACTGATCGAAGACATCCGCGCTGGCAAGATGGTCATTCTCATGGATGACGAAGACCGCGAGAACGAAGGCGACATCATCGTCGCCTCGGAATGCGTGACCGCCGAGCACATCAACTTCATGGCGCGCTTCGCCCGTGGCCTGATCTGCATGCCGATGACCCGCGAGCGCTGCGAGCTGCTCAAGCTGCCGTTGATGGCGCCGCGCAACGGCTCCGGCTTTGGCACCAAATTCACCGTCTCCATCGAGGCCGCCGAAGGCGTGACCACCGGTATTTCCGCCGCTGACCGTGCGCGTACCGTGCAGGCTGCCGTGGCCAAAGGTGCCGTGGCCGACGATATCGTCAGCCCTGGACATATCTTCCCGCTGATGGCCCAGGCCGGTGGCGTGCTGGCCCGTGCCGGCCACACCGAAGCCGCCTGCGACCTGGCGCGCATGGGTGGGTTTGAGCCGAGTGGGGTGATCTGCGAGATCATGAACGACGACGGCACCATGGCCCGTCGCCCCGAGCTGGAGGCCTTCGCCGAGCTGCATGGCCTGAAGATCGGCACCATCGCCGACCTGATCCACTACCGGCTGATCCACGAGCGCACGGTCGAACGCGTCAGCGAGCAGCCGCTGGACACCGAGCTGGGCCAGTTCAACCTAGTCACCTACCGTGATGCGGTGGAAAACACCGCGCACATGGCCTTGACCCTCGGCGCCGTCTGCGCCGACGAGCCGACGCTGGTGCGGGTGCACAACATGGACCCGCTGCGTGACCTGTTTCTGGTCAACCAGCCGGGGCGCTGGAGCATGCGCGCGGCCATGGCCGAAGTGGCCAAGGCCGGCAGCGGCGTGGTGCTGCTGCTCGGCAACCCGCTCACCGGCCCGGAACTGCTGGCCCTGCTGGGCCGGCAACAGCCGGCTAACCCGGCGACCTACAGCACGGTGGGCGCCGGTTCGCAGATTCTGCGTGACCTCGGTGTGCGCAAGATGCGCCTGATGAGCTCGCCGATGAAGTTCAACGCGATATCCGGCTTCGACCTGGAAGTTGTAGAATACCTGCCCGCTGATTGACAGCCGGCTACGCTCGGCACAGGCCTGATCCTTCTAGGGCGGGCCTGGCGACAGACAGAATGCTTATTCGGGGCGCGCGGCGCCCTGGCTCTTTACACACTGCGAGAACTCGAAATGACCCTGAAGACCATCGAAGGTACCTTCATCGCCCCCAAAGGCCGCTTTGCCCTGGTGGTCGGCCGCTTTAACAGCTTCGTCGTCGAAAGCCTGGTCAGCGGCGCTGTCGATGCCCTGGTACGCCACGGCGTGAGCGAGAACGACATCACCATCATCCGCGCGCCGGGTGCCTTCGAGATTCCGCTGGTGGCGCAAAAGGTCGCGCAGCGTGGCGACTTCGACGCGATTATCGCTCTGGGCGCGGTGATCCGTGGTGGCACCCCGCATTTCGAGTACGTGGCCGGTGAGTGCACCAAGGGCCTGGCTCAGGTCTCCATGGAATTTGGCGTACCGGTTGCGTTCGGCGTGTTGACCGTCGACTCGATCGAGCAGGCCATCGAGCGTTCCGGCACCAAAGCCGGTAACAAAGGCGCCGAAGCGGCGCTGTCGGCTCTGGAAATGGTCAGCCTGCTGGCGCAGTTGGAGGCCAAGTGAGCCAAGCCGACGGCAAGCAGCCGCAACCTGCCAAGAAAGGTCCCAGCGCCAAGACCCTGGCGCGTCGTGAGGCGCGCACCCTGGCCATGCAGGCCCTGTACTCCTGGCACATGGCCGGGCAGAGCCTGAACGAGCTGGAAGCGCAGTTCCGCGTCGACAATGACTTCGACAAGGTCGACGGTGCCTACTTCCACGAAATCCTCTACGGCGTGGCGCGCAACAAGAGCGACATCGACGGCGCCTTCGAGGCATTGCTGGACCGTCCGCTGGCCGAGATCGACCCGGTCGAGCTGTCGATCCTGCGCCTGTCGACCTTCGAGCTGAAGCAGCGCATCGACGTGCCGTACCGCGTGGTGATCAACGAAGGTATCGAGCTGGCCAAAGTCTTCGGCGCCACCGACGGGCACAAGTTCGTCAATGGCGTGCTGGACAAGCTGGCACCGCAACTGCGGGCCGAAGAAGTGCGCGCGTTCAAGCGCTGATGCCGTTGGGTGAGTTCGAGCTGATTCGCCGCTACTTCGCCGCCGCGTCCTGTGCGCAGGGGGCGGCGGGTGTGGCGCTGGGCATTGGCGATGATTGTGCGCTGCTCGAACTCGCTGGCGACGAGCAACTGGCCATTTCCACCGATACCCTGGTGGTGGGCGTGCATTTTCCCGAGCAGGCCGATCCTTTCCTGCTCGGTCAGCGTGCGCTGGGCGTGTCCGCCAGCGATCTCGCCGCTATGGGCGCCACGCCTATTGGCTTTACCCTCGCTTTGACCCTACCGGCAGCCGATGCCGATTGGCTGCAGGCGTTCGCCCGTGGTCTGGACTGCATGGCGGCGCGCTGCGGCCTGCGCCTGATTGGCGGCGACACCACCCGCGGCCCTCTGAGCCTCACCCTGACGGTATTTGGCCGCCTGCCCCGTGGCCAGGCGCTGACCCGCGCCGGTGCTCAGGTAGGCGATCTGCTGTGTGTCGGTGGGGCGCTCGGCGAGGCAGCGGCGGCGTTGCCGCTGGTGCTGGGGCAGGTGGCGGCTGAAGGTGCGCATGCCGAGACGCTGCTGGCGCGTTACTGGTCGCCACTGCCGCAGCTCGACTTGGGCCAGGCCCTGCGCGGGCGGGCGACGGCGGCGCTGGATATTTCCGATGGCCTGCTCGCTGACTGCGGGCACATCGCCCAGGCCAGCGGCGTTGGCCTGCGTATCGAGCTCGACCACGTGCCTTTGTCAGCTGCTCTTCGCGAGCAGGCGGGCGCCAACGCGCTCGAATGCGCCCTGGCCGGCGGTGACGATTACCGGCTGGCCTTTACCCTGCCGCCTGCCGAGCTGGCGCCCTTGCAACAGGCCGGCTGGCCGATCCATGTGATCGGCCAGGTAGTTGCCGGCAGCGGCGTGCAGGTCATCGACTGCACTGGCGCCCCTTTTGTGCTGTCTCATGGCGGCTACCAACACTTTGGACCTTCCCGTGACTGATCACCCCAAGCAAGTTCCGGCCGAGTTTGTGCCCCCGTCGGTGTGGCGCAATCCCTGGCACTTCATCGCATTCGGCTTCGGCTCCGGCACCCTGCCCAAGGCCCCCGGTACCTGGGGTTCGCTGGTTGCACTGCCGTTCGTGCCGTTGTGGCAGATGCTGCCCGACTGGGGCTATTGGCTGATGCTCGGTGTAACCATGCTGTTCGGCTTCTGGCTGTGCGGCAAGGTCGCCGAAGACCTGCGCGTGCACGACCATGAGGGCATCGTCTGGGACGAAATGGTCGGCATGTGGATTACCCTGTGGCTGGTACCCGAAGGATGGGGCTGGTTGCTGCTAGGCTTCCTGATGTTCCGTGTGTTCGACATCCTCAAGCCGTGGCCGATCCGCTGGATTGATCGGCACGTGCATGGGGGCGTGGGCATCATGCTCGATGACGTGCTGGCCGGGGTGTTCGCCTGGCTTGCCATGCAAGGTGTGATCTGGGCTTGGGCCAACGGCCTGGGTGCCGGATTGGGTTTCTAACGCAGCAGAGGTGCCTGTGAAACTGTGGTGGCGGTGTGTGGGGCTGGCGATGGCGCTGATGACAAGCGCCCATGCTGCTGAACGACCGAAGGAGATTCGTCTCGCCAGCGAGGTCTGGGAAGGCTACACCCACGCTGACGGCACCGGATTGGCCTGGGACCTGTTGCGCACGGTGTTCGCGCCCGAGGTGCGTCTGCGTATTCAGAGCGTGCCTTACACCCGCTCGGTCGGCCTGGTCCAGCGGGGCGAGGCCGATGCCTGGCTGGGTGCCTATCGCGATGAAGTCGGTGGTGCGGTGTTCTACCCGCGCTGGCCCTACGACTATGACCAGATCAGTGCGCTGGGCCTGGCGGAGCAGCCAGCGCCGGCGCTGGAAACCCTGGGTGAACATCGCCTGGTCTGGATGCGCGGTTATCAGTTTCAGCATTACTTACCCGGTATTACCTCATTTCGTGAGATCCAGCGCCGTGGCGGTATCCTCGGCATGCTCAACTACCGCTATGCCGATTTTTATATCGATGCGCGGCCGGAAATCGAGGATGTGCTCACCGGGGTGCCGGACACCACGCGCTACCGTGTGCATGACCTCAAGCGCGTGCCGGTTTACCTGGGCTTCGCCGATACGCCCGAGGGGCGGGTATTGGCCGCTTATTTTGATGAGCGTATGGCGGCCCTGGTTCGCAATGGCGAGCTGCGCGCCATTTTTGCGCGCTGGCACCAGCCTTATCCTTTTGACTGATCAGGGTGTGATGCGATGCATGGAGTGAAGCTGCTTTGCCTGCTCGTGCTGGCTGCCAGCGCCTGGGGCGCCCAGGCCGCCAGTCAGGTGTTGGTGGTGGGCCTGTTTCCGGGCGCAGCGGTGCTGAATGTCGACGGCCAGCGCAAGTTGGTGCGCGTCGGTCAAACCGGCCCAGGTGGCGTGCAGGTCATCAGTGCCGACAGCAAGGGCGCGGTATTGCGCGTTGACGGAGTCGAGCGCGCCTATAGCCTGAGCCGCGAACCCAGTGAGGGCTTTGCCGTGCCGGCTAAGCGCAGCCTGCGCATCGCCAAGGGCGTGGGTGGCCACTACTGGATCGCCGGCTCGGCCAACGGCCAGCCGGTGCAGTTTCTGGTCGATACCGGGGCGACTTCGGTGGCCCTCAATGAAGCGCAAGCGCGCAGCCTGGGTATCGACTACCGCAGTGTGGGTACGCCGCTGCAGGTCAATACCGCAGGCGGTGTGGTGCGTGGCTGGCGGGTTAGTCTGAGCAGCGTAAAGCTGGGCGAGCTGGAAGTGCTGGGCGTCGAGGCCGTGGTGCTCGAAGGCGGTGCGCCCGGCGAAGCGCTGCTGGGCATGAGTTTCCTCAGCCGGGTCGGCTGGCGTGTCGAGCAGGATGTGCTGGTGCTCGAGTCGAAATTTTAGGGGTTGCCCCCGTTTCGTCTTAAGCCGCGTTGCCGCAAAAAATCTCGCCAGGCCGGGCGACACCCCCACCGAGCGTGCCCGGCGTGGCCGCGAACGAAACGAGAACAGACCCTGGCACCGGCTCGATCCTTATCATCGGTAATTCAGGCTGACCCCGCAGTGGGGGCTGCTGTTACAATGCCGCTCTTAATTACCCTCCCTGTTTTAGGAGCATCCGGTGTCCGTCGTTTTTGTCGCCGCGTCCCTGCTGCCTACGCCCTTTGGCGTGTTCACCATGCATGGCTTCCTTGAAGAAGCCACGGGCAAGGAGCACGTCGCCCTGACGTTCGGCGATGTCGCCGATGGCGCGCCGGTGCTCGGCCGTCTGCATTCCGAGTGCCTGACCGGCGATGCGCTGTTCAGCCTGCGCTGCGACTGTGGCTTTCAGCTCGAAGCGGCGCTTCGCGCGATTGCCAACGAAGGCCGTGGCGTGCTGCTTTATCTGCGCCAGGAAGGCCGTGGCATTGGCCTGCTGAACAAGATCCGCGCCTATGAGCTGCAAGATGGCGGCGCTGACACTGTCGAGGCCAACGAGCGCCTGGGCTTCGGTGCCGACCAGCGTGACTACGCGATCTGCCAGCCGATGCTCGAGCACCTGGGCATTGCCCAGCTCAAGCTGATGACCAACAACCCGCGCAAGGTCAAAGCACTGGCTGACATGGGCATTCCGGTCGCCTCGCGCGTGCCGTTGCAGATCGACCACAACCCGCACAACCAAAAATACCTCGCGACCAAAGCCGGCAAGCTTGGGCACATGCTCGGCAGCCTGCATCAGGGCGAGGCCGAGGGCAGCCTGTGACCCGCGCTCAGGTACGTCGACGCCTGGCCCTGGCCTGGTGGCGCCAGCTGGCGCTGACTCTGGCGCCGCTGTTTCTGTTCAACCTGCTGTTCGGCGCCTCGTTCGAGCATGGCGTGCTGAGCATGCCGCTGTTTATCGCAGGCGCCGCCTCGATGTTCGTCAGCTTGCCGTTGTTCAGCGCCTACAAGCGCGGCCTGATCGCCACCGAGCAGGCCCTGGACACCCCCGAGGAGCCCGCGGCCTGGCTGGCCCTGGCCGAGCAACGACGCAAGGCCTTCTTAGGTGCTGGGCTGCCAGCCTGGATCGGCGCCGTGGCGGTATTAGCTGGCCTTGAGGCCTTGCCGCTGGTGCTCTTGGCGCTGTCGAGCATCGTTCTGCTCTGCCTGTATCGAATCCCACGCCAGCTCGGTTGATGCGCCGCCTGCTTGGCTGTCTGCTGCTGTGCTTGATCGGCCCGCTGGCTGCCGCCGAGCGAGTGATCAGCCTGGCGCCTTCGCTGAGTGAAATCATGATCGACTTGCACGCCGATGAGCTGCTGGTCGGCGTACTCGACGGCGGCGAGCGACCGCCAGCCCTGGTGCACCTGCCTTCAGTGGGGCGCTGGGGGCAACTGCAAGTCGAATCCCTCCTGGCCCTGCAGCCTGATCTGGTGCTGCTCTGGCCAAGCAGTGTCAGCACTGCCGAGCGCGAGCAGCTGCAGCGCCTGGGCATCCCGTTATTGGTGGTCGAACCGGGTGACCTCGATGGCCTGGCCGAACAGTTCGCCCTGATCGGCGCGCAGATTGGCCGGCGCGCCGAGGGTGAGCGCTTGCGCGACCGCTTTCGTGAGCGGCTGCAGCAACTACGCACGCGCTACGCACGGGCGCGTCCGCTGCGGGTGTTCTATCAGGTCTGGGATACACCGCTATACACCCTCGGCGGGCAACAGATCGTCAGTGATGCGCTCAAGGTGTGTGGCGCGCAGAACCTGTTCGCCGACCTCAGCCTGCCGGCGCCGCAAGTCAGCATAGAAGCGGTGCTGCAGCGCGATCCCGATGTGGTGCTGGCCGCTGACACCCGCCAGCTCGAAGCCTGGCAACGCTGGCCACAGATGACCGCCACCGCCCGCCAGCAGCTCTGGCGGGTCCCCGATAAGGGCCTGGAACGGCCCAGTTGGCAGATGTTGGACGCGACTGAGCGTCTGTGTGAGGTGTTGGCCGGGGCGCGTTGAAGGTGAGTTCTAGGCCCCGCCTTCACGTTTAGCGGTGAGCGCCGTGTATTCAGCTGAAATTGCGCCGCTAGCCCCTCAAAGCTGAGGCGTCCACGTCACAGCAAACAGCGCAGTGCGGCCTTCGTTGTTGTAGTCGAAGCGTCCGTTGGTGGTGCTGTAAGTCGCCTCGGCATAATCCTGGTCGAGCAAGTTATTCAGCTTCAGATCGAAAGCCACTTCCTCGTTTGCTTGCCATTTGCCACGCAAGCTAAGCAGGCCATAGCCACTTAACTCGAGGTCGTTATCAGCATCGTCATAGCGGCCGCTGACTGCACGCCAGCTGGCACCTACTGCAAACTCACCGAACGGGCGATCCAGATCCAGGCTCAGGGTACGCTTGGCGCGGCGGGCGAGGGTGTGGCCAGTATCGCGATCACGCGGATCGATAAGGGCGAGTGCCAGGTTGCCCCTCCAGCCGAATAGCTCCTGTTTGACGGCAGCCTCAACGCCGTTGATGCGAGCGGTCTGCACGTTCTGCGGAATGAAGTTCTGGTCGAGAACAATCGCATCCTGCAAGTCAATGCGGTATAGCGATAGCTCAAGGGCACCGCTTTCGCTGTAGCGGCTGCGCCATTGAGCCTCGTAGCTTTTGGATGTTTCTGGTTTTAGGTCGGGGTTGGCGCTTGGTGAGCAAAAACCGCCGAAACAAAAATCGGGGTAGTAAAGATCGTTAAAGGTCGGAGCGCGGAAACCTTCGCTGTAGGACAAAATCAAGTCATTGTCGTTGTTGAAAGGCACAGTTAATGCGGCATTCCAGCTGTTTTTGCTGCCGAACTGCTGGTTTTTGTCATGGCGCAGGCCCAGTTCGGTCGAGAAGTATTCGGCGGTGTAGCGGTGCTGAATAAATGCCGCCTGATTCCAGCGCGAATCTTCAATGAAGTCCGTATTACTGCGCAGGCGTTCCTCGTACCAGTCAGCCCCCAGCAGCACCTGGTTGCGCTCGTTTAGGGTCAGGGTGTTCACCCAGTTAGCCGAATTGCGGTAGGTGTTGAAACTGTAGAACAAGTCGGCGCTGGCCTGTGGCTGGTCGTTGCCGGTGTCGCGTTTGTCCTCGCTGTGGCCAATGTCCAAGCGACTATTCCAGACATCGCTGAGATTGGCATCGATGTAGCTGGACAGGTTGCTCAGCTGGAAATCTGTAGTGGGCAGCGAGGTGCTGAAGATGTCTTCGAACTCGGCTTGCCCGCGTTGATCCAGGGCACTAACGCCGATTTTCAGATCGTCATTGAAACGGTGTGAGAGGTTCAGACTCAGCGATTTATTACGATAAGCATCGTCATCGCCGTTGGCACCGAAGTTATCGCGTGTGGCATCAATCCCCTGGGTTTCATCGAGTGCAGTACTCAGGTTGAAGCGGGTTTGCGTGTCGCCGCCGGACACGCCAATGCTGCGCTCGTAGGTCTGATTACTGCCCGTGCCAAAGCGAACATAAGGCTTGAGTCCGTCACCGCTGCCTTGACGGGTGAAAATCTGCACGACGCCGCCGATGGCATCCGAGCCATAGAGTGCCGAGCGTGCGCCGCGTACGACTTCAACGCGCTCGATCTGCTCGGGGCTTAGAAACTCCAGACTGCTGGTGCCGCTGGACGCGGCAGAAATACGTTGGCCGTCTACCAGAACCAGGGTTTGTGCGGTCGAGGTGCCGCGTACGAACAGACCGGTCTGGCTACCTGCTCCACCCGTACGGCTGACGCTGACGCCAGGTACGCGTTCAAGCAGCTCCGCCACGCTGCGTATCTGCAGGCGCTCGATGTCTTGGCGGGTAAATACCGTCGTGGCAGCGCTGGTCTGCGCAATCGGCTCAGCATGTCGTCCAGAGGTGACAACCAGCGGCTCCAGCTTGAGCGAGCTTGCGCTGTTTCTGGTTTCGGCATGAGTAGCTACTGGCAGCAGCGCCACAGCCAAGGCAAGACGGGACAATTTCACGTAGAGAATCCTCAAAAGGTCGAAAGACTTTTGAGGAGGGCAGGGGCAAGAACGGGCGCGCGGGCGCAGCCTGAGCTTGACGGTGATGCCCTCCGCAACACCAGTCACATCCAGCAAGGCCGGTCTCCGGACTCTCGACCTGCCGTGCGCCGCCTTCCCGGTTTGATCCAGTGGCTTGTGGCGCGCGGTGCAGCGTACGCTGCGGTCGATTACCGTTGCGGGGGCAGTGCCGGGATGGCTCATGGCGAGCGCACCGGCTTCCCGTTTAACGCCCTCGTTTAGGAGGGACGCACCTTGGTAGAAGTAAAATGCCGCGCACCTTAATGCGCGGTTGTATGAATTACAAGCAAGCCGCTTTCAGGCCTCGATGAGCGGCGCTCATGTCGTCAACGTGGCGAGCCGTGCGCGTATGGCCGCCTCGATACCGGCCTCGTCCAGCCCGCATTCGGCCAGCATCTGCGCCGGCTTGGCGTGTTCGACGTAGTAGTCCGGCAGGCCCAGGTGCAGCATGGGCACCGCCAGGGATGCACGCGCGAGGAACTCGCTGACCGCGCTGCCGGCGCCGCCCATTATGCTGTTCTCCTCGATGCTGACCAGCAGCGTGTGGTGTGCAGCGAGTTCGCGAACCAGGGCTTCGTCCAGCGGTTTGACAAAGCGCATGTCGACCACGGTTGCATCCAGGGTTTCGCCGACCTTGAGGGCGTCGGCCAGTTGCACGCCGAATACCAGCAGCGCCACGCCCTGGCCTTGGCGACGCACGACGCCACGGCCGATTTCCAGCGGTGCCAAGCCCGGTTCGATCACGGCGTTGGGGCCGCTGCCACGCGGGTAGCGCACAGCCGCCGGGCCGTTGAACAGGTGGCCGGTGCTGAGCATGCGGCGCAGTTCGTTCTCATCGCTCGGGGTCATCACCAGCATGCCGGGGATGCAGCGCAGGTAAGACAGGTCGAAGCTACCGGCGTGGGTCGGGCCGTCTTCGCCAACCAGGCCGGCGCGGTCGATGGCGAACAGCACGTCGAGGTGTTGCACGGCCACGTCATGAATCAGTTGATCGTAGGCACGCTGGAGGAAGGTCGAGTAGATCGCCACCACGGGCTTGGCGCCTTCGCAGGCCATGCCGGCAGCCAGGGTCACGGCGTGCTGCTCGGCAATCGCCACGTCGAAGTACCGTTCGGGATAGCGCTCACTGAAGGCAACCAGGTCCGAGCCTTCTTTCATCGCCGGTGTGATGCCGACCAGACGCGGGTCTTCGGCGGCCATGTCGCACAGCCATTGACCGAATACGCTGGAGTATTTCGGGCCGACGGCTTGTTTAGGGGCCGGTGCCGGCGCGTTGATCGGCTCCAGCTTGGTGATCGCGTGGTAGCCAATGGGGTCGACTTCAGCCGGGGCGAAGCCTTTGCCTTTTTTGGTCACCACATGCAGAAACTGCGGGCCATCGAGGTCGCGCATGTTGCGCAGCGTGGCCAGCAACGTCGGCAGGTCGTGGCCGTCGATGGGGCCGATGTAGTTCCAGCCCAGCTCCTCGAACAGGGTGCCGGGGACCAACATGCCCTTGGCGTGTTCTTCGGTCTTGCGCGCGATTTCCCAGGCACCAGGAAGGCGCGAGAGGACCTTTTTACTGCCCTCGCGCATGCTGGCGTAGGTGCGGCTGGAGAGAATCTTGGCCAGGTAGTTGGACAGCCCGCCGACGTTCTTGGAGATCGACATGTCGTTGTCGTTGAGGATCACCAGCATATTGGCATTGACGTCGCTGGCGTGGTTCAGCGCCTCGAAGGCCATGCCGGCGGTCAGCGCGCCGTCGCCGATCACGGCCACAGCTTTGCGTTTACTGCCTTGAATACGTGAGGCCACGGCCATGCCCAGGGCCGCGCTTATGCTGGTGCTGGAGTGGCCGACGCCAAAGGTGTCGTACTCGCTTTCACTGCGCCGGGGGAAGGCGGCAATGCCGTCCTTTTGGCGCAGGCTGCCCATGCGTTCGCGACGACCGGTGAGGATCTTGTGCGGGTAGGCCTGGTGGCCGACGTCCCACACCAGGCGATCGTCAGGGGTGTCGAAGACGTAGTGCAGGGCGATGGTCAGCTCGATCACCCCAAGGCCTGCGCCAAAATGCCCGCCGGTCTGGCCCACCGTGTACAGCAGGTACTGGCGCAACTCGTCCGCCAGGGTGTCCAGCTCGGCTTCAGCCAGGCGACGCAGCGCGTCCGGCGTGTTCGCACGGTCGAGCAGAGGCGTCAGCGGGCGCTCACGGGGGATCTCATGAAAGGTCGTCGGCATCAGGCGGATCGTTATTCAGGCGTAGAAGCCTGGCAGTTTACCCGATGCATCCTATGTGACCCAAACACCGCGTGCGCTCTTGGCGTGCCTTTCAGCCCTTGTTCGCCTGGAGCATGGCGCTGGCGTCGAAGCCCAGGCGCAAGGTGCCCCAGTGGCGGCCCTCGATAAAGAAGGGCACATCGATCTCGGTCATGATTTCGCCGGTGTCGCGCACGTAGGTGTGCAGCAGGAAGCGCTGGGTGTTGCGCGCGGCGCGAAGGCCCGAAGGATCGGTGAATTTGCGCTTGTCACGGCTGCCGACCAGGTCTTTGCTGCGGTCCCCGGTGGGCGGGCGCGAGAACCAGCTGTTGTTGACCGGGCAATAGCCCTGGCTGTCGACGATGAACGCCACTTTGCCGCCGGGGGTGTCTTTCACCAGTTGGTCGCAGCTGCTCTGGCACACCTCGGCCATGCGTTGGGTGTAACCCGTGAGGAATTGCTGCGGGTCGGTGCCGGGGACCGGTCGGTACTGCTGGTCGAACAGGTTGACGCCGCTGCGCTGCAGTTCGATCAGGCGCGCCTGCAGTTGGTCGCGGCACTGGGCGCTGCGGCTGATGGCCGCATCCAGCTGGCCATGGCCGAGGACGAAGCGACCGATGGTGTCCTGAACCTGCTCCGCGACGCGCGACAGGTCGCGTGTGGCCTGGGACGACTGCTGCATGCTCTGGTCGATGGCCTGGCTTTCACTGTGGATCTGGCTGACCCGCTGGTTGATGCCGGCGTTGCTCACGGCAAACTGCTCAACATGCGCGGCGATGCCGGCCAGGCTGTCGTTGGTGCTCTGGAAGTCGGTGACCAGCTGGGCGAAGTTCTCCGAGGCTTTCTGCACCACGTCGCGGGTGCTGCTGGCGCGTTGGCTGATGGCCAGGGTTTGCTGGTGGGTGGTGCTGACTTCTTGCAGCATCGCGTCGATGTTGCGGGCGATGTCTTCGGTGGCGGTATTGACCTTCTGCGCCAGGTGGCGCACCTCGTCGGCGACCACCGCGAAGCCCCGGCCACTTTCGCCGGCTCGCGCGGCTTCGATGGCCGCATTGAGGGCCAGCAGGTTGGTCTGCCCGGAGATGTCCTGAATCATGCCGACAATCGATTTGATGCTCGCCGAACGCTCGTTGAGTCCGGCCACCAGTTGACTGAACTCACCCAGCTGGGTGGAGATCAGGTTGATCTGTCCGGTTACGTCCTGCAGCTCGCTGTAGGAGTGCCGGGCCATGTCCAGGTTATGCGCGGTGGTGGCGGCGATGCCCTGGGTTTCTTGGGACACCTCGTGGATGCGCGCCACCGCGTCACTGCTTTCATCCATCACTTCCTGGGCGAAGCGGGTCTGGTGCTGGGTGCTTTGGGTCGAGCCCAGGATGTTCTTCAGGGACTTGGCCGACTCCACGGCAATGCCGACGGTGAGGGTCTGTACGCTGGCGATGGTCTCGCGTTGCTTAGCCAGAAAGCGGTTGTAGGTGGCGGCCAGCTGGCTGATTTCGTCGTGGGTCAGCTCCGGCATGTCGCGGGACAGATCGCCTTCACCATTGGCTACTTCTTCCAGGGAACTGATCATCTGCCGCAGGGGGCGCACGATCAGGTGGCGGAAATAGCCAACCATGAACGCGATAAACAGCAGCGTGGCCAGCCCTGCCGCCAGGGCGGCCTGGCGCAGGTCGGCCAGTTGCTCGGCGACCGCGGCGGTGACCTGGGCGTCAACCTTGGCCTGGCTCAGCAGCGCGAGAATGGTCTCGGCACTGTTCGACGCCAATAGGTAAAGCGCCACGCTCAGTAGCACCAAGAGGAACAGGCTGGCCAGCTTGCGGGTCAGTGAATTGAACAGCACGCGCTCGCAGTCATCGTACAGCGCCATCAGCAAGGCCATAGGTCGCTCCTCCAGGAGCAGGTCGTTCATCGTCGGGGCATATCGACAGGCGGGTCGGCAACAGGCCGGCGCGTATGCTTGCGTGTCTACACATCGGCGCGCAAGGCGCGAAGTTGAGCAGCGCGAGAAAATTTTCTCGCCCGCGATGTTTACCAGGTGTCCAGATGCGGGCCAGGCGTGAGCGCGCGGGCGGCGCCGGCAGCGCCGAGCCCGCGGATCAGCCAGGCGCGGGTTTCCTGCGGGTCGATCACCGCGTCGATCTCCAGAAAGCTGGCCATATTGATGGCCTTGCCATTCTGGTAAGCCTTGGCCACCAGGGTGTCGTACAGCTGCTGGCGCGCCTCGGCGTCTGGCTGGGCGGCCAATTCCTTGGCAAAACCCAGGCGCACGGCACCTTCCAGGCCCATGGCGCCAAACTCGCCGCTGGGCCAGGCAATGGTGAACAGCGGGGCGTGGAAACTGCCGGCCGCCATGGCCTGGGCGCCGAGGCCATAGCCTTTGCGCAGCACCACGGTGAAGAACGGCACGCGTAGCCGCGCCGCGGTGACGAACAGGCGCGCGACGTGGCGTACGGTGGCCTGTTTCTCTGCGTCGGGGCCGACCATGAAGCCGGGGGTGTCGCACAGCGACACCAGGGGGATCGCGAACGCGTTGCACAGCTGCATAAAGCGCGTGGCCTTGTCGCCCGCCGCGGCATCAATGGCGCCGCCCAGGTGCGCAGGGTCATTGGCGATCAGGCCGAACGGGCGGCCTTCGATGCGCACCAGCGCGGTGATCAGGCCGGGGGCGAACGCACGGCGCAGCTCGAGCACGGAATCTTGATCGGCGACTGTACGGATGACCTCGCGCATGTCGTACACGCGCAGGCGGTTCTCCGGTACCAGGTGGCGCAGGCGGCGTTGGTCGGCGCATTGCCAGTCGGGCAGGGTGCCCTGGAAGTAGCTCAGGTACTGTTTGGCCACGGCGACCGCTTCGGCTTCGTCGGTCACCTGCACGTCGATCACCCCATTGGGCCCCTGAATGCCCACTGGGCCGACCTCCTCGGCGCTGAAGCGGCCCAGCCCGCCGCCTTCGATCATGGCCGGGCCGGCCATGCCGATGCTGGCATTGTCGGTGGCGATAATCAGGTCGCAGCAGCCGAGCAGGGCGGCGTTACCGGCGAAGCAGCGGCCCGAGGCAATGCCCACCAGCGGCACCTTGCCGGACAGCCGGGCCATGGCGACGAAGGTGTGGCAATCAAGGCCTGCGACCCCGACAAAATCGGTATCGCCAGGGCGTCCGCCGCCGCCTTCGGCGAACAGCACCAGCGGCATGCGCCATTGCTCAGCCAGCTGCAGCAGGCGGTCGGTCTTCTTGTGGTTCATCACCCCTTGGGTGCCGGCGAACACCGTGTAGTCGTAGCCAATCACCAGGCAGCGTGCGCCCCGGGTTCCAAAGTGCGCCGCGTTGACCGTACCGGTGCCGGCCACCAGGCCGTCTGCTGGGCTTTGTTCGATCAGTTCGGCGAGGCTGCGTCGCCGCCGTTGCGCGGCGATGGCCAGGGCGCCGTATTCGCTGAAGCTGCCGGGGTCGAGCAGGTCGTCGAGGTTTTCGCGGATGCTGCGCTGGCCGTTGCGGTGGCGCTTGGCGATGGCCTGCGGGCGGCGTGCGTCGCTGGTGATGGCATGCCGCTCGAACACGTCGGCGAGGTCGGCGCGCACCTGATCGAGGTCCAGGCTCAGTTCGCTGTCGTTGGCCTGGGGCGCGACATCGGCGGGGGTGATAAACAGCAGCGCTTGGCCTTCGTTCAGTGCCTCGCCAGGCTGTGCGGCTACAGCTTGGACGATGCCGCTGTGCGTGGCCTTGACCACAAACTCCATCTTCATGGCTTCCAGCACGGCAATTGCTTGGCCGCAGGCCACAGCTGCTCCGGGCGCTACGTCCAGGCTAACCAGCACGCCGCTGGCCGAGGTGTTAAGGGCGATGCAGCCAGCAGGCACGGCAAGGGCGGGTAGGCGTTCGGCAGCGCCGGTGCTGCTCTGGCCATGCAGCCGGGCATGGGCGACCACAGGACTGGCCAGTAGCGCTGGCAGCTGTTCGCCAACGAAGGCGGTGCTGACCTCGCCGGCTTTCACCGCGTCCAGGCGCAGCAGGTTTTGCAGCAATGGCAGGTTGCTCGCCACACCCTCGAGCTGGAACTCGCACAGCCCGCGGTAGGCGCGCTGCAGGGCGGCTGGGTAGTCGCGGGCGTGGGCGATCAGCTTGGCCAGCAAGGTGTCGTAGCGGGCGCTGACCGGGTAGCCCACGTAGCCATAACCGTCCACGCGCAGGCCCGGCCCGCTGGGTGGCTGATACGCCGTCAGGGTGCCGGTGGCCGGACGGGTGCTGCCGTCTGCCGCCATCTGCTCCAGGTTGATGCGCAACTGGACAGCGCAACCCTGCACGGCAGGCGGCTGCAGCAAGCCCAGCTGGGCCAGGCGTTGGCCTGCTGCCAGGTGCAGTTGGGTATGCAGCAGGTCGATGCCGGTGACTTGCTCGGTGACCGTGTGTTCGACCTGGATGCGCGGGTTGGCCTCCATGAAGTAGTAATGCTCAGGGTGGTCCAGGTCGATAAGAAACTCGAATGTACCCACACCCCGGTAGCCCACTTCACCGGCCAGACGCAGCGCCGCCTGGATTAGTTGATCACGCAGGGCGTGCGGCAGGTGCGGGCTGGGCGCGATTTCCACCAGCTTCTGGCGATTGCGCTGCAGGCTGCACTCGCGGTCCCACAGGTGGCTCTGGGCCTGGCCGTCGCCGAGCACCTGAATCTCCACGTGGCGTGCCCGGGGCAGCAGGCGTTCGACATACAGCTCGGCGTTGCCGAAGGCCGCCATGGCTTCGCTCTGGCAGCGGGCGAAGGCCTCATCCAGCAGGTGCTCGTCGTGGACGGGGCGCATGCCGCGCCCGCCACCGCCGGCGAGCGCTTTGATCATGATCGCGGCACCAGGGCCCTGGTCGCGCATAAATGTACGTGCCTGCTCCAGGCTCACGGCGTGATCGATGCCGGGTACCAGAGGCACGCCGCATTGGCGCGCCAGTGCGCGGGCGCGGGCTTTATCGCCAAACAGCGCAAGGGTCTCGGCATCTGGGCCGACAAAGCACAGGCCTGCTGCGTGGCAGCGGCGGGCGAACTCGGCGTTTTCCGCGAGAAAGCCGTAGCCCGGATGCACGGCGTCGCAGCCTTCGGCCTGGGCGATGGCGATCAACTGGTCCATGTCCAGGTAGGCAGCAACGCCGCTGCCGGGCAGGGCGACGGCCTGATCGGCGTGGCGCACGTGCAATGACTGCGCGTCGTCCTGGGCGTACACCGCCACGGCGCGGATACCCAACTCTGCGGCGGCGCGGGCAATACGGATGGCGATTTCGCCACGGTTGGCTATCAGCAGCGCGGAGAAGGGCATGGTGGCTCCAGGATTATTATTCTGGGCACCATCTTAGGCGCTCTGCGCCTGGGGTAAACCAATGCCTGGCGGGCTTACGCCAGGGTATTTGTGTGGGTGATGGCAGACGCGCGAGCCTCGGCGGCAGCGCATGGAGGCTCGCCGCGTCTGTCAGCTGCGGCGTTCGACGATATAGCGCGCCAGCTCACGCAGCGGCTCGGCGGCGTGATCGAACGGACGCAGCGCATGCAGGGCCTGGTCACGCAGTTCGAGGGCGTAGGCTTTGGCCGCGTCCAGGCCGAGCAGGGCGGGGTAGGTGGGCTTGTCGTTCGCCTGGTCCTTGCCCTGGGTCTTGCCCAGGGTGGCGGTATCGCTTTCCACGTCGAGGATGTCGTCCTGCACCTGAAACGCCAGGCCCACCGCTTGGGCATAGGCGTGCAGGGCCTTGAGCACCCGTGCGTCGGCGTTACCGCTGGCCAGGGCACCCAGACGCACGCTGGCTTCGATCAGGGCACCGGTCTTGTGCCGGTGCATACTTTCCAGCGCGGCTTGATCAAGCTGTACGCCGACCGAGCCGAGGTCGATGGCCTGGCCACCGACCATGCCTGCGGGGCCAGCAGCCTTGGCCAGGCTGGTGATCATGGCCAGGCGCACCTCGGCCGTTTGCGGGTTGCGCGCGCTGTCGGTGAGCACTTCAAAGGCCAGGCTTTGCAAGCCGTCGCCGGCCAGAATCGCGCTGGCTTCGTCAAACGCCTTGTGTGTGGTCGGTTGGCCGCGGCGCAGGTCGTCGTCGTCCATGGCCGGCAAGTCGTCGTGCACCAGGGAGTAGGCGTGGATCAGCTCGACCGCACAGGCGGCGCCATCGGCCTGCTCCACTTCCCCCCCCAGGGCTTCGCAGGCGGCATAGACCAACAGCGGACGCACGCGCTTGCCACCATTGATCACGCTGTAGCGCATGGCTTGATAGAGCAGGGTGAGGTCGGCTTGCGGGGGCTGGAACAGGCTATCGAGGGCGGCATCGACGCGGCGTTGGCACTGGGCCTGGTAGGCCGCGATCATGCGTTAGGTTCCGCGTCGAAGGGGGCTTCCTCCAGCTCGCCGTCGCGCTCGAGCAGGATCTGCACTTTTTGCTCGGCTTGAGTCAGCGCTGCCTGGCAGTCGCGGGTCAAGCGGATGCCTTGCTCGAAGGCGCTAAGCGACTCTTCAAGCGACAGCTCGCCGTTTTCCAGGCGCTCGACCAGGCTTTGCAAATCGGTGAGGGACTGCTCGAAATCGAGCGCGACTTTTTTACGGGCCATGGCGGCGGGTCTCTGGCGGGTTCTGGAACCGGCGCGACACTAGCAGAGGCGCGCCCTGCTGGGCAAATCCGGTGGTCGTGTCAGGCGCCATTCAAGCCGCCATGTAGGTGGCCCAGAAGTAGTACAGCGTCATCGCGCTGCCCACCAGAATCACCCAGGCGCGCAGCAGCGGCGCCGGCAAACGCTGGCCGAGGGCGCCGCCGACGTAACCGCCGATCACCGCGCCGACCAATAAAATGCCCAGCTCCTGCCAGCTGACGCGTCCGGCGACCACAAAGGTGACGGTGACCACGCTGTAGATGACGGCCGAAATCAGGTTCTTCAGGGCGTTGCTGCGCGCCAGCGCATGCCCCTCGATGGAAAATGCAGCCAATTGCAGAATGCCCATCCCGGCGCCGAAGTAACCGCCGTACACCGACACGCCGACGTGAGCAGCCAGCGATGCCGGACTGTGGACCGGCAGCGGCGCCTCCGCACGGCGTGCGGCCAGCCAGCGCGCCAACCAGGGGCTGGCCGCGAACAGTGCGGTCGCGGCCAGCAGCAGCCAGGGAATCAGGCGCGCAAACACCGTATCGCCGCCGATCAGCAGCAACGTCCCACCCAGCAGCCCACCCAGCAGGCCCGCACCGAGCAGCGGCCACAGGTAGCTGCCCAGTGGACGCAGGTTATGCCGCGCCGCCCAGGCGGCGGCCACACTGGCCGGCCACAGGGCCACCGCATTGGTGGCATTGGCGGTGACCGGCGGCAGCCCTACTGCCAGCAACGCAGGAAAAGAGAAAAACGTCCCGCCCCCGGCGAGTGCGTTCATGGCACCGGCGGCAAAGCCGGCCGCGACCAGCAGAAGAAGTTCAGGAACCGACATGGGGCATCGCTCGCACCAAAAGGATGCAAGACTAATCCCTGACTGAGCGGTCAGCCAAGTGCGACCAAAGAATGGCCTGCTGGATCGCTTGTCGCGTCGATCCGGGGCCAACGCGCGGGCATAAAAAAGCCGGCTTGTGGCCGGTTTTCTTTTTTAATATGTTATTGATTTTAAAATGATTTAATTTTTTGTGTCGTCAGGACCCACACTTTGACCCACACTGAGGCGGGTCGCTGCCCTAGCGTGATGATTTCAGATGTTCCTTGGGCTCATCATTTCATACTTCGCTACGACGGTCCTGATTGCTTCCTGGATCTCGCGCATTCGCTTTTCGGCAATCCTGTTAGCTTCGGACTCCTGCTCAGCAGAAAGCTCGGGGGCCTGCTCGTTGAGGTATACCTGCCAGCCAGCCAGTCGTTTCAAGCTGGCGTCCAGGTGCTTGGTGGTCGCTTCGAGCCTGATCTTGTTTAGTTCCTGTGCAAGCTTGCTTGAGTTACGGGTGATTGTTTTCACCAGAGCCCCGCGTCGCTTTTCCTCTTTCTGATCTTGGCTCGACTGCAGGGCACCTTCGATCAGGCTTTCTATAATCGCTGTTTCGGTGGTTTCAGCGCTTTTTGCCAGGCTCTTTAGCTTCGCTTTGGTGTCGCGCGGCAGGGTGAAAGAGCACGTCTTTCGACCGCCTTCTGCTAGCCGATAGCGCCGCTGCCTGATGGCGTTTCTCAGTCGCTCAATGAGCTTCATGCCTCGAACATCTGTTTCTAGAGTGCGGATCGATTCGCCAAAGGAGACGAATACCATGGCGGGCGACTCGTCGGGCTTAGGCTCAAGTTTTGTAGGCCATCGAGTCAGCAGGTAGTTTGCGGCCCACTCGGTCTCCTCACGATCGAGCTTCTTTAACCAGCCCTGCGTATTCCCAGTCTTCTCCATCCAGTTTTCTCCTCTTGCTGAGCGGTGCCGCTATGCGGCTGATGCTCGGCTATTTGTGCCTTGTTAACAGTAAAGTTAACTGACTCGTTAACGGATGTTAATAATGAGGTGTTAATGATTGTGTTAAATGAGTTGTTAACGTATTCGTTACATGAATTGTAGATACTGATTCTATAGGTATAAAATCACTTAAAATTTGTGTTTCATACCGGCTTGTTTGCGCATGATAGCTCTGTCATCACTAATAGATGCCTGAATTCATAGAATAAGTGCAACGTTTGAAACGATAGTCAGAGAGTCAGCCACCGGTAGAATCCAGGCTCTCACACCGAAGGATTCAAG
>LNFM01001294.1_pt1 | contig 155446 bp, 147 predicted proteins | sample 596031 | NCBI WGS metagenome assembly LNFM01 (sample SAMN04254537, study PRJNA301005) | activated carbon metagenome | isolation source: dual media filters at the Ann Arbor, Michigan drinking water treatment plant | place: USA: Ann Arbor | reverse complement strand
TTTCCCTTTGTGGGATCGATAGTTTGCGACGACGGCGTTACGCTCGCTAGGGGGCGAGACGGTCAACATCATGGCCTGGACGGCTGATGCCCGACCCCTCGGCTCTGGGCACCGATCCAGCCCTCCCGACCGGCTTGCGACGCAGTACACCGATACCGACACCGCCTGCGGCGCCGGCAGTATCGATTCCAACTGCTCGAGTCAGACGGTGGATCGACCCAGGCTGGCGCTCTTGTTCTGGCCCTTTTATTGCGCGCACGGTCTTGCTGTGGCGCTCTGCAAGCGTGTGGGTATCAACGCTGCAGGGAGAAGCGCCGCGCCTGCGCGCTTCGACTGGGTCGTGCTGGATATCGTCGCGCTGCACGAGCGCTGGCGCACGCAGCCCGGGTATGGCTGCTTCTTCTTCAGCCAGGAAAAGCCGGGGCGCTTGCGGCTCACGCCGACGATCGCACCTGGCCGGTGTGGTTGCGTCTGCTCATCGACGACCAGCTCTCGGGTGTGCCCACCCGGCCGCTGCCGGCGTCCGAGGCCCTGAGCGACAGCGCCGTGGCGCTGTCTGCCGAGCGCGCGCGGTTTGCGGATTCACGCTTTGCACTCACCGATGCCAACGCGGCGGCCGTCATCGAACTATGCCGCGCGCTGGATGGCCAGCCGCTGGCCATCGAGTTGGCCGCGGCCCGCGCGCCGATGCTGGGCGCGCCGCGGCTGGCGGCTTCCGTGGGCCACCGGCTGAAGCTGCTGGCGACCAGCCGCAACCACGCCGCGCCCCCCCGCCGGCAGACGCTGCACGCGGCGATGGAGTGGGGTCACGGCTTCCTGGGCGAACGTGAACTTGCGGTCTTCTGGCGCCTGGCGGTGTTTGCCGGCAGCGACTCGTTGACGCTGATCCAGCTGGTAGAAGTCGATCCGGCAGGCGAGGGGGGGAACTCGACGAGTGGGCCCTGCTGGATGCGCTGGCCCTGCTGGTGGACCGGTCGCTGGTCACCGCCTCCGTGCCGGATGGCACCGCCGAGCCGCGCTACCGGCTCCTGGACTCGCCGCGCGCCTACGCACTCGAGCGGTTGAAGGAAGCAGGCGAAGAAAAGGCAGTGCGCCGGCGCCACACCCAAGCGGTTGCCGCGTTCTGCGATGCAGCCTGGCACCAGGTCTTCAGCGGCGAAGTCGGTTGGCAGGACTGGCTGCTGGCGTTTCAGCTCGACGGCGACGACGCGCGCGAGGCCATGTCGCAGGCGCGCTCGATGGCGACGACCAGCCGCGATCGTGTGGCGACACCGCAGATCGGTACCACGCGCCTGCACGCGTCCTGCGACATGCCCGCAGCCCGACAGCCGAACCTGGCCGAGCAGTGCACCGCGCAAGTCGACGACAGCGTGCCGCCGTCTCTGCGCATGCGCATCCGGTTGCGCGTCGCACTCACGCTGGTCGGCATTCAACCGGGCCTGGCCCTCGAAGCAGCCCGCACGGCGTGGAACCTCGACCCCCACGGGGCAGCGCCGGGCAACGATGGCTTCCTGCCTTCCCTGGCAGCCTTCAGCGTGGCCATGGCGGTGGGTCGACGGTCAGGCGGCGTGCTCGTACACCCGCAGCGACCTGATCGCGGCCGCGCTGGCTGCGCACGATGCCCACACAGCCACGCCGAGGCCATCGCCTTTGCCCTGACCGACCCCTGATCGGCGGCCCTTGCGCGTTGCCTCGGGCCGGCACCCTGCACGAACACCGCCAGCGCGATACGGCCCTGCGCAGGTCTCGCCGTCAACGCCGCGGCTGACAGCCCGGGGTCCTGAAGCAGTCCGCTGCGGCTTGAGATGCGTGCGCCGAGGGCTGGTGACCCAGCCTGCTCAATCGGCGACCGTGTCGGCCTGCACCACGCTGACCGGCCGATGCCGCCGCACGGCCGCCTGAACGTTGAGCCAGGCACTGGCCGCGCCGCACACGCCGATGACCGCCATGCCCAGCCAGCTCCATCCATCGGGCACCAGGCCGAAGGCCAGGTAGCCGGCCAGCGCCGCCACTGCGAGCTGCGCGTACTGAAACGGCATCAGCGTCGACGCCGGCGCCTTGCCCAGCGCGATGATCAGCAGCAGGTGCCCCGCCGTGCCGAGCACGGCGATCGCCACCAGCGCCGCCACCGCTTCCACCGGTGCACCGGCGAGCACCTCCATGGGGTCGCTCACGCTGGCCAGCAGCAGCGGCGTGGCCAGCGTCACGCCGGTGGCGCCGGTGTAGAAGTTGGTCGTGAACGGGTCTTCGTGCGGCGCAAAGCGGCTGGTCATGGTCTGGAAGGCGGCGTTGGAGAACGCCGCGGCCAGTGGCAGCAGGGCCACCCAGCCGATGACGCCGCTGCCCGGGCGCACGACGATCAGCGCGCCCAGGAAGCCGCCGATGACGAGCGCCCAGCGCAGCCGCGACACCGGCTCCTTCAGCCACAGGTGCGCCACCAGCGTGGCGACCACCGGGCTCAGCATGATGATCGCGGTGAACTCGGCCACCGGCATGCGGCGCAGCGCCGCGAAGGCCATCGCCGACGAGAACGCCAGCAGCGCGCCGCGCGCGATCTGGAACATCGGGTTGGCGGTGCGGAACGAGCGCTGCGGCGACAGCGCGATCCAGGCCGACATGATGACCGCGTGCAAGCCATAGCGCGCCCAAAGGACAACCGCCACCGAGAAGGTCGCGCCGACGTACCGGATCGTCGTGTCCATCGTGGCGAAGCACGTGGCCGCGCCGATCACGAAGGCGATGCCGAGCAGCGTCTGGGGCGGTTGGGGCCGGGTCATGGCATGGAACGGGTGGGCTGCGGCCCGGGTGTGGGGGCAAAGAAAAAGGGCTTGGCGTCCGCCAAGCCCTTGATTCCATTGCACGAAACGGTGGTGGAGAGGAGGAGGATCGAACTCCCGACCTTCGCATTGCGAACGCGACGCTCTCCCAGCTGAGCTACCCCCCCACGCGAGGCGCCGAGTTTATCACTGCCGTGCCGGGCCCCCGGGCGCGCCCGATTAACATCGTTCCGCCTTATCCACTTTTGGAGTCCGCCGATGCGACAGCGCCTTGACCCCGCCTGGCTCGACCACCAGTACAACAACCGTGCGCGGGTGCCCGATCATGCGAAGGTGATGGCGCGGTGGTCCGAGGCTTCGGCGTTGGCGCGCCAGGGCGCGCCGCTGGCGCGGCTGGACGTGCCGTACGGCGACGGTCCGAACGAGACGCTCGATCTCTTTCCGCTCCCTGCAGGGAGCCCGTCCGCCGGCGCCGCGGGGCAAGCCGGGGCGCCGGTGCTGATCTTCATCCACGGCGGTTACTGGCGCTCGCTCGACAAGGCCGAGCACTCTTTCGTGGCCCCGGCCTTCAATGCCCAGGGCGCGGTGGTGGTGGTCCCCAACTACGCCCTGTGTCCGGCCGTCAGCATCGAACAGATCACGCTGCAACTGGCGGCCGTGGTGGCCTGGGTGTGGCGGCACGCGGCTGAATTTGGCGGCGACCCCACCCGCATGGCGCTGGTGGGGCATTCCGCAGGGGGCCACCTCGCTACCATGCTGCTCAGCTGCCGCTGGAAGGACCTGGGCAACGACCTGCCGCCGCAGCCGGTGAGCGGCGCGCTGTCGATCTCGGGCCTGTACGACCTGGAGCCGCTGCGGCACACCCCCATGCTGCAGGCCGACCTGAAGCTCACCCCGGCCTCGGTGGCGCGCCTGAGCCCGGCCTACTTTCCCCGTCCGAAGGGGGCCAGGCTGTACGCGGCGGTGGGCCTGGAGGAAAGCGACGAATTCCTGCGTCAGAACAGCCTGATCCGCGATGTCTGGGGCCCCACCGCGGTGCCCGTGTGCGAGACCGTCGCCGGCGCCAACCACTTCACGGTGCTCAACCGCCTGGCCGACCCCGACAGCCGTCTGCACGATCTCGCGCTGCGGCTGCTCGGGCTGCGCTGAGCGCCAGCCGACCACCGGCGTGGCGCTGCATCGCGATCGGCGGTGTGCGCCACCGTGCCATGACCCCCATTGAGGTCTTTGATTGACCCTGTGCGGATGGCTTTGCTACCTTCTTCGGCGGCTGCGCTGATTCGACGGTTCCAGCCTTCGCCCGGCGCCCGATTCAACCTTGAACACAGGAGCAGATCATGGGCTTGAAAGGTTCGAAGACCGAACAGAACCTGAAGGACGCCTTCGCCGGCGAATCTCAGGCCAACCGCCGGTACCTCTACTTCGCGAACAAGGCCGACGTGGAAGGCCAGAACGACGTCGCCATGTTGTTCCGCTCCACCGCCGAAGGCGAGACCGGACACGCGCACGGCCACCTCGAATTCCTGGAAAACGGCTCGGGCGATCCCGCCACCGGCCTGCCCATCGGCAGCAGCCGCCAGAACCTGATGGCCGCCGTGGCCGGCGAAACGCACGAGTACACCGACATGTACCCGGGCATGGCCAAGCAGGCGCGCGAAGAAGGTTTCGACGAGATCGCGGACTGGTTCGAGACCTTGGCCAAGGCCGAGCGCTCGCACGCCAACCGCTACCAGAAGGCCCTGGACGCACTGGTCGACTGAGCGGCCGGGCCTCAGCCGGCCCCCAGGCCCGCTGTCTGCACACGGTCGTCTGGCGGCCTGCGCAGGCCGTACCAGCAAGGGGCCTCGTGCCCCTTGTTCGCTGCACCCTCTCACCGTCGAGCACCGTACCATGCGTGAAGGCAACCTCGAAGCCCCCACCCGGCATCCCATCGACTGGAAGAACCCAGACTTCCATGACGAAGGCCAGGCGATGGCCGAGATGGAGCGCGTGTTCGACATCTGCCACGGCTGCCGCCGCTGCGTGAGCCTGTGCCAGAGCTTCCCGACGCTGTTCGACCTGGTGGACGCCACCGACGACGGCGAGGTGCACGGCGTCAGGAAAGAGGCCTACTGGACCGTCGTCGACCAGTGCTACCTGTGCGACCTGTGCTACATGACCAAGTGCCCGTACACGCCGCCGCACCCGTGGCAGCTGGACTTTCCGCACCTGATGCTGCGCGCCAAGGCCATCAAGTACCGCAAGGGTCGGGTGGCGGCGAATGAGCGGTTCCTGGCCAGCACCGACGTGCACGGCCGTTTTGCCGGCATCCCGATCGTGGTGGACCTCGTCAACGCCGTGAACAGCACCCACGCGGCGCGCCGGCAGATGGACAGTCTGCTCGGCGTGCACCCCGACGCCTGGATGCCGAGCCTCGCGTCTCAGCGCTTCCGCTGGGGCCGCGCGATGAACAACACCACGTTCACCGCCGTCAATGGCCAGCGCACGCCGGGCAAGGTGGCCATCTTCGCCACCTGCTACGTCAACTACAACGAGCCCGGCATCGGGGCCGACCTGATCAAGCTGCTCGACCACAACCAGATTCCCTACGAGATCGTCGAGAAGGAGCAGTGCTGCGGCATGCCCAGGCTCGAACTGGGTGACCTGGACAGCGTCGAACAGAGCTGGAAGGCCAACATCCCCGTGCTGGCCCGTTACGCCAGGGACGGCTGGGCCATCCTCAGCGCCATTCCCAGCTGCACGCTGATGTTCAAGCAGGAGCTGCCGCTGATGTTTCCGGCCGACGCCGACACGCAGCTCGTGAAGCAGGCGATGTTCGACCCCTTCGAATACTTCATCGCGCGCCACAAGGACGGCCTGCTGAAGACCGACTTCAAGGCCGCACTCGGCAACGTCAGCTATCACATCCCCTGCCACGGCCGGGTGCAGAACATCGGCAGGAAGACCGAGGAGATGTTCAAGCTGATCGGTCAGACGGTGACGCTCAGGCTGAACACCGTGGAACGCTGCAGCGGCCATGCCGGCACCTATGGCGTGAAGAGCGCTTTCCACCCCGTGGCCATGAAGATCGGCAAGCCGGTGTTCAAGAGCATGGCCAAGGACGAACCCGACTTCATCAGCAGCGACTGCGCGCTGGCCGGGCACCACATCGCGCAGGGCATGGCGCAGGCGGGCACGCCGGCCAAGGCGCTGCAGCACCCGCTGTCCTTGGTGCGCATCGCGTACGGGCTGGAGTGAACCGCCATGACGCCCACACCCGCCATCGCCCGCGGCAGCCTGCTCACGCTGGAGGCCTATGCCCGGGTCCGCCAGAGCAGCAGACCCGAGGCCATCGCCCACCGCAAGCGGCGCAGCGTCGCGCTGGGCGAGCACATGACGCTGCAGTTCGAGGACGAGCACACCGTGCGCCGCCAGATCCAGGAGATGCTGCACATCGAGAAGATCTTCGACGACGACGGCATCCAGAGCGAGATCGACGCCTACGCGCCGCTGGTGCCCGACGGCAGCAACTGGAAGGCCACGATGCTGATCGAGTACCCCGATCCGCACGAGCGCAGGCGCGAGCTGGCGCGCCTGATCGGCGTGGCCGATCGCCTGTTCGTCGAGGTCGAGGGCCATGCCCGCGTGTACGCGATCGCCGACGAGGACCTCGACCGCGAGACCGGCGACAAGACCTCGGCGGTGCACTTCGTGCGCTTCGAGTTCAGCACCCCGCAGCGCGAAGCCATCCGTGCCGGTGCGGCCGTCAAGATCGGCTGCGACCACACCCACTACCCGGTGCACCTGAGCCTGAACCCGGACACCCTGGCCTGCCTGGCGGGCGACCTGCGCTGACCGGCGCGCGGCCTGGCGACCAAGCGGCGCGCTATCGTGCGCGCCCATGAATGCCGATCCGCGCCCAAGCCCGTCCGACACGCCTGCGCCGTTGCACCTGTCGCCCATCGTCGCCGGCCTGTGGCGGCTGCATGAATGGGGGCTGGACACGCCCGGCACGGTGCGCTGGATCGAGCAGGCGCTGGCGCTGGGCATCACCAGCTTCGACCATGCCGACATCTACGGCGGCTACCGCGTCGAGGCCCTCTTCGGCGATGCACTGGCGGCGTCGCCGGGCCTGCGCCACCGGCTGCAGCTGGTGACCAAGTGCGGCATCAAGCTGACCGGCAGCCAGCGGCCCGCCCATGCCATCAAGTCCTACGACAGCTCGCGCGCGCACGTGCTGGCCAGCGTGGACGAATCGCTGCGTGCGCTGCGCACCGACCGCATCGAGCTGCTGCTGATGCACCGGCCCGACCTGCTGATGGACCCCGACGAACTGGCCGACACCTTCCGGCACCTGCGGGCGGCCGGCAAGGTGCTGCACTTCGGCCTGTCCAACCACGCGCCGGGCCAGGTGGCGATGCTGCACCGGCGCCTGCCGCTCGTGACGCAGCAGATCGAGTGTTCGCCGCTGCAGATGCAGGCGCTGGCCGATGGCACGCTGGAGCAGTGCGTGGACCTGGGGCTCCGGCCGATGATCTGGTCGCCGCTGGCCGGCGGGCGCCTCTTCAGCGGGCAGGATGCGCAGGCGCAGCGTGTGCGCGCCGCACTGTCCGACCTGGCCCGGCGCCACGGCGTGTCGCCCGCCACGGTGGCCTACGCCTGGATCCTGCGCCACCCGTCGCGGCCCTGGCCCATCACCGGCTCGGGCCGGCTGCAGGCCCTGCAGGAGGCGGTGGCTGCGCTCGATGTGAAGCTGCCTGCCGAAGACTGGTACCGCATCTGGCAGGCCAGCATGGGGCACGAGGTGCCTTGATCCGACCGCGACCGCCCGGTCTGCGGGGCGACAATGCCGACCCTTCCGTGCTCCTGACTGCCGTTCCATGACCAACCCTTTCGGCCTCATCGGCCTGGCCGTGATGGGCCAGAACCTCGTGCTCAACGTCGAGAGCCGCGGCTTCGGCGTCAGCGTGTTCAACCGCAGCCCCGAGGTCACCGACGACTTCGTGGCCGCGCACCCGGGCAAGCGCCTGCTCGGCGCGCGCACCTTGCCCGAGTTCGTGGCCAGCCTGGAGCGGCCGCGCAAGATCATGCTGATGGTCAAGGCCGGCGCCGCGGTGGACGCGGTCATCGAGCAGCTGATCCCGCTGCTGGACAAGGACGACATCGTCATCGACGGCGGCAACAGCCTCTACACCGACACCGAGCGCCGCGACGCCTGGCTCGCGCCGCTGGGGCTGCGCTTCATCGGCGCCGGCGTCTCGGGTGGCGAAGAGGGCGCGCGCAAGGGCCCGGCCATCATGCCCGGCGGGCCCGCCTCCACCTGGGCCGTGATGCAGCCCATCTTCGAGAGCATCGCAGCCCGCGTGGACGGCCAGCCCTGCGTCGTCCACATCGGCCCGGGTGGCGCGGGCCACTACGTGAAGATGGTGCACAACGGCATCGAGTACGGCGACATGCAGCTGATCTGCGAAGCCTACGCGCTGTTCAAGGCCGCGGGCATGGGCCACGACGCGATGGCCGATGTCTTCGACACCTGGAACGCCGGCGACCTGCAGAGCTACCTGATCCAGATCACCGCACAGGCGCTGCGCCAGCGCGACGCCGACACCGGCCAGCCGCTGGTGGAGATGATCCTGGACAAGGCCGGGCAGAAGGGCACCGGCCAGTGGACGCTGATGAACGCGGCCGAGAACGCGGTGGTCGTCAGCACCATCAACGCCGCGGTCGAGGCGCGGGTGCTGTCGTCGATGAAGGCGGCACGCGTGCACGCCAGCGGCCTGCTGCACGGGCCGCAGCCCGCCATCGGCCTGCCGCACGGCGAGCTGGTGGCCAAGGTGCACGACGCGCTCTACGCGTCCAAGGTCATCAGCTACGCGCAGGGGCTGGACCTGATGCGCGCGCAGAGCGAGCGCAACGCGAGCAAAGGCTGGGCGCTGGACCTGGGCGGCATTGCCGGCATCTGGCGCGGCGGCTGCATCATCCGCGCGCGCTTTCTCGGCCACATCACCCAGGCCTACCGGGACGACCCCAGGCTGCCCAACCTGATGCTCGCGCCGTTCTTCCAGGACCTGCTGTCGCGCAGCCAGCAGGCCTGGCGCGAGGTGGTGGCGATGGCCGTGACGCAGGGCCTGCCGGTGCCGGCAATGAGCGCGTCACTGGCCTACTACGACAGCTACCGCAGCGCGCGCCTGCCGGCCAACCTGCTGCAGGCGCAGCGCGACTACTTCGGCGCCCACACCTTCGAGCGTGTCGACCGGCCGGCGGGCGAGTGGTTCCACGCCGCCTGGCCCGAAGTCATCGAGTGAGTCCGGTGCGCGTGGCGCTTCACCAGCCGTAAAAGCGCGGCCAGGTCTGCACGCCGCCATCGGCCGTCAGCACCGCGTAGGCCGGGAACTGCGCCGCCGTGGCGCAGGCGTGGTTGGGCAGCACGCGCAGGCGCGTGCCGACCGGCCAGCGCTCGGCCAGCGCGGGGTCGGCGCGGCCGTCGCGCCAGGACAGGATGCCGTGCTCCTGGTTGGCGCTGCTCATGATCAGGCCGTCGATCGGCCTGCCGGTTTCGTCGCACACCGCGCCGTAGCCGTGGTCCACCGCGTGGTCGTGCGTGCCGCGGTCACGGCTCATCGCCATCCAGCCGGCGTCGATCAGCACCCAGCCTTTCTCCAGCTGATGGCCGATGACGGTGGCCAGCACCGACAGCGCGATCTCGTCCAGGCCGCACACGCCCACGCCGTGCATCACCAGGTCCTGGAACACGTAGACGCCGGCGCGCACCTCGGTCACGCCCTGCAGCTGCTGCGCCGACAGCGCCGTGGGCGTGCTGCCCACGCTGACCTCGGGGCAGGGCAGACCGGCGGCGCGCAGGCGTTCGGCGGCCATCACGCAACGGCTGCGCTCCTGCTCGGCCATGGCCTGCAGCGCCTCGGGCGTGCGGCATTCGTAGCTGGCGCCGGCGTGGGTCATCACGCCCTTCAGCGTGGCACCGCCGTCGTGCAGCGTGCGGCCCACCTGCAGCAGCAGGTCGGACTGGGGCAGGATGCCGGCGCGGTGGCCGTCGGTGTCTACCTCGATCATCACGTCGAAGCGGTGGCCGGCGGCCTGCCCGTGCGCCACCACGGCCTGCGCTGCGGCTACCGAGTCGACCACGATGATCAGCGCGCAGCCACGCTCGCGCAGCGCCTGCACCGCGGCCAGCTTGGGTGGCGCGATGCACACCGCATAGAGGATGTCGGTGATGCCGGCGTCGAAGAAGACCTCGGCCTCCTTCAACGTCGACACGGTGATGCCCTGCGCGCCCGCCGCCAGCTGCTGCTGCGCCACGGGCAGGCACTTGGCGGTCTTGACGTGCGGCCGCAGCCGCGCGCCGAGCGCGCCGATGCGCGACTGCATGCGCGCGATGTTGTGCTGCATGACACGCTCGTCCAGCAGCGCGGCGGGGGTGTCGAGGTCGTGGAGTTGCATCGGGCGGTTCCTCGGGTTCAGGGTGGCGGCGTGGCGGCCGGTGTGCGCAGGCCGGCGCGCAGGCTCTGGCGCAGCGTGTCGGCGCTCACCAGTGCCAGCGCCGACCAGATCAGCACGAATCCCAGCAGGCGGCTGCCGCCGAAGGGCTCGTGAAACACCCACACCCCCAGCAGCAGCTGGATCGTGGGCGACATGTACTGCACCAGGCCCAGCGTGGCCAGCGGCAGGCGGCGTGCGGCGGCGGCAAACCAGATCAGCGGCAGCGCGCTCAGCGGCCCCAGCAGCGCGATCAGGCCCACCTGGCTCCAGTCGCCGCTGATCAGCACGCCTTGCTGCGTGAACGTCCACCAGGCGAGCAGTGGCAGCACCAGCGGCGCCAGCAGCAGCGTCTCCAGCGCCAGGCCTTCCAGCGCGCCCAGCGACGCGGTCTTGCGCACCAGTCCGTACAACGCAAAACTGGTGGCCAGCGCCAGCGCGATCCAGGGCGGCCGGCCCAGCTGCCAGGTGAGCCACAGCACGCCGGCGGCGGCCAGCGCCACGGCCACCCACTTCACGGCACCCAGCCGTTCACGCAGCACCAGCACGCCCAGCAGCACGTTGAAGAGCGGGTTGATGAAGTAGCCCAGGCTGGCCTCCACCACCTGGTGCGTCTGCACCGCGTACACGTAGACCAGCGTGTTGCCCACCAGCAGCAGCGCGCTCAAGCCGAAGGGCAGCAGGCGCCGCGGCTGCGCACGAAACGCCGCCAGCCACGACCAGCGGCGCTGCCAGGCCAGGATGAGCGCGATGAAGACCAGCGACCACACCGAGCGCTGCAGCACCACCTCGACCGCCGGCACGGCCGCGATGAGGTGGAAGTACAGGGGGAACAGGCCCCACATGCCGAAGGCAGCGAAGGCGAAGAGGAAGCCGGCGTTCATGCGAGCCGCCGATTGTGGGGCCGCCCTGGCGATGCAGCGCCGTGCCTGGGGACCAGGCCAAGTCCGGTGCCCGGGAAAGCCAGCGTGACCCCGAACCCAGCCACGCGCATCATGCGGCGCATGCCACGCATCGTGTTCACGCCGCAGCTGCGGCGCTTCACGGCCACACCCGAGGTCGACAGCACCGCCGGCACGCTGCGCGCCGCGCTGGAAGACGCTTTCGGCCACAACCCCCGGCTGCGCGGCTACGTGCTCGACGACCAGGGCCACCTGCGCCCCAACGTCGTGATCTTCATCGACGGCCGCCGCAGCACCGACCGCGTGGCGCTGACCGAACCCCTGCCTGCCGACTGCACGGTGCACGTGCTGCAGGCGCTGTCCGGAGGATGAACCCATGAGTTCCAGCCAACGCGCCTGGGTGGCCACACGAAAGGGCTTGTTCGAACTGCGCCGCGAGGCGGGCGGCTGGCGCATCCATCGCGTCAGTTTCCTGGCCGAGCCGGTGACCATGCTGCTGCCGCCCGACGCGCAGGGCCGCATGCTGGCGGCGCTGAACCTGGGCCATTTCGGCGTCAAGCTGCATGCGTCGCACGACGCCGGCGCCACCTGGGTGGAGGTCGCCACGCCCAGCTACCCCGAACAGCCGAAAGACGCGCCCGGCGCGCCCTGGAAGATGGTGCTGGTGTGGTCGCTGGAAGCCACTGGCGACACGGTGTGGGCCGGCACCATCCCGGGCGGCCTGTTCCGCAGTCACGATTTCGGCGGCAGCTGGCAACTCGTCGACAGCCTGTGGCAGCGGCCGGAGCGGCTGGAGTGGTTCGGCGGCGGCTACGATGCGCCGGGCATCCACTCCATCTGCCCCTACCCAGGCCGGCCGGGCGAGTTGCTGGCTGGCGTGAGCTGCGGCGGCGCCTGGATCACGCGCGACGACGGCGCCTCGTGGTCGGTGCACTGCGAGGGCATGGTGGCCGACTACATGCCGCCCGAGCACGTCGAGAACCCCAACACGCAGGACCCGCACCGCATCCAGCGCTGCCCGGCTGCGCCCGATGTGCTGTGGTGCCAGCACCATGGCGGCATCTGGCGCAGCACCGACAACGCGGCCAGTTGGCATGAAGTGAAGGCGCCGCTGTCGAGCTTCGGCTTTGCCGTGGCGGTGCACCCGCGAGACCCCGACACCGCGTGGTTCGTGCCTGCGGTGAAGGACGAGCGGCGCGTGCCGGTGGATGCGGCGCTGGCCGTCAATCGCACGCGGGACGGGGGTCGGTCATTCGAGACGCTGCGGGTGGGGTTGCCTCAGGCCGATTGCTACGACTTGGTCTATCGGCACGGGCTGGCGGTGGGGGATGACGGGCAGTCGTTGCTGATGGGGAGCACGACGGGGCACGTGTGGGGGAGCGTGGATGGAGGTGACTCCTGGGAGGCCGTGGCTCTGAATCTGCCGCCGGTCTACGCGGTGCGGTTCGGGTAGAGCTTCGTTGGCGGTGCAGTGAGTTTGCTTGCTTGAGCCTTCGCGATCGGGCAGGGGCTCATGCTGGGGCGGTCTCCGCTTCGCTCCGACTCCCTTGCGGTGCTCGCCTCGGGGGCGCGCCGCGAAACTCGCTACGCGGCCTGCGGCCGCTGCGCTCAGACAGCCGCGCCGAGTCAGTTTACGAAGCGCGCTGAAGCGCGCCGACCCGAAGGCTGCGCTCCTCGCCGCCAGGGCCAGAGGCCCTGGCCTTCGCCAGGCACAAACAGTCCTCAGGACTGTTTGTGTCCGGGCTCAGCCCCAGAAATCGCCCTTGCCAGACACCGCCTGCCGCTCCGGAGCCCGCCTTTGCCGCGCGGACCGAGGCCCGCCAAGGCCCAAGCGCCAAGCACCAACAGCCAAGCCCCAAGCCAAGCGCTACCCGACCTCGCCATCCACGTACACCCACCGCCCTTCCTCCATCACGAACCGGCTCACCTCATGAAGCCTGTGCGCCCGCCCACCCACTTTGCTGCGCGCCACGAACTCCACCACCGCGCTGCCATCGGGCAGCCGCTGATGGCGGCGCACCTCCAGCCCCAGCCAGCGCAGGCCAGGCTCGAAGGTGATCGCATCGGCCGGCCGTGTGGACCGCGCCCAGGTGTCACGCAGATAGTCCCCGAGCAACAGCACAAACGCGCTGTAGCGCGATCGCATCAGCGCCTCCGCGTCCGGCGCCTGAAGGTGTTCGGCACCAGCATGCCAGCGCCCGCAGCAGCGGGCATAGGGCAGCGATGTACCGCAAGGGCAGGGTGATCGGTCGTCCATGGCGGCCGCATTGTGCGCGCCGATAAACTGCAGTGCACCACTCGACCGACCTCGCCATGCTCGACCCGCAAGCCCGCGCCCTCATCGACCTCATGATCCAGCGTCAGGTGCCACCGACGCACACGCTCACGCCCGAGCAGGCGCGCAGCCTCTACCGCGACCGCCGCGGCTTCACGCAGCCCGAGCCGCCGCCCATCGGCGAGGTGCAATCGCTGCACACCGACGGTGGCGTGCCGCTGCGCCTGTACCGCCCGCTGGAGACCGGCGTGAAGCCGGTGCTGGTGTACTTTCATGGCGGCGGCTGGACCATCGGCGACCTGGACACGCACGACGTGCTGTGCCGCCAGCTCTGCGCCGCCGCCGACGTGGCCGTGGTGTCGGTGGACTACCGGCTGGCGCCCGAGGCGCGTTTTCCGGCTGCGGTGGACGACTGCGTGGCCGCCACGCGGTGGGTGCAGCGCGAAGGCGCGGCGCTGGGGCTGGACGTGTCGCGCCTGGCGGTCGGCGGCGACAGCGCCGGTGGCAACCTCGCGGCGGTGGTGTCGATCACGCTGCGCGATGGGGGCGATCCGGCACCGGCGTTCCAGCTGCTGATCTACCCCGCCACCGACCAGCGCGCCGGTGCGCCCTCGCACACCAGCAACGGCCAGGGCTACCTGCTCACGCGCGACAGCGTGGCCTACTACCGCGGCCACTACTTCGGGCCGAACGCTGACTTCACCGACTGGCGCGGGTCACCGCTGCTCGCGCCCGACCTCACGCGCCTGCCGCCCGCGCTGGTGCTGACCGCCGGCTACGACCCGCTGCGCGACGAAGGCCGGCAATACGCCGACGCACTCTCGGCCGCCGGCAACCGCGTGCAGTACCTCTGCTTCGAGCGCCAGGTGCACGGCTTCATCACGATGAGCCGCGTCATCGACGAGGCCCACACCGCGGTGGACCTGTGCGCCGCGGTGCTGCGCCGCGCGCTGGCCTGAAGCTGGGGCGGTTCAGCCCGGCTCGCGAAGCAGCCGCCGGAAGGGCTCGAACAGCCAGCTGCGCTGGCCGACGATCAGCGTGTAGGCGGTGCGCTCGGCGGCGGGCAGCTTCTGGTCGGCCAGGTGCTGCTGCGCAAAGTCCTGCGCCAGCCGCTGCAGCCGCTCGTTGAACAGCATCGCCTGCGCCGGGCTCACCTGGCCGTGTACCAGCATCAGCAGCTCACCGGGGCCGCCGAAGTCGCCGCTGAAGTAGTCGCCCACGGCGTGCTCGCGGAAGAAGCGCATCACCGGGCCGTCGGGCCGCCAGCGAAAGGTCTTGTCGATCTTCAGCTTGTAGCGGTTGTTGGCGCGCAGCTCCAGGAAGCCCAGCTTGTCCAGCGCCAGCAGGCAGGCCACGGCCTGCGGCTTGCTGAGGCTGTAGGTCTGCACCATCTGCTCCAGCGTCCACTGGCTCAGCGTGCAGATGGCGGCCAGCAGCAGCTTGGGGTCGCGCACCACGGCGCGCTCCTGCTCCAGCGTCATTTCTTGCCGCAGTGGCGAGGCCAGCGCGACCTCCCGCGCAAGCTCGGCAAAGTCCATCTTCAGCACCGCCAGCACCTCGTCGATGCGCGACAGCGGCATGTCGCCCTTGGCGAAGATGCGCTTCACGCTGCTCTCGGCCAGGCCCAGCTGCACGGCCAGCTGCGCGTAGGTGATGCCGGCGCGCCGCAGTTCGGCCTTGAGCGCGGTGACGAGATCCAGGCTGCTGCTCACGGGTGGCTCCAGAAGTATCGCGAAACGATACCAGATGGCCGAACAATCGCCACCCGCCAGGCAGTGCTAGATACCGAACCGGCTTTCGGAGACGATCGCGCCGTGTTCAACAAAACCACCCCCGACATGCACACGATCCGCCACGACACCAAGGCCTGGAAGCTCCAGGTGTGGGTCAGCTTTGCGTCCGCCGCCACGCTGTGCGGCATCGGCCTGGCCTGGCTGCCGGGCCAGGACCTGGACCGCGCGTTCATGGTCATGGGCTACCTGTTCACGCTGTCGACCGCCTTTGCGGTGAGCAAGTACGTGCGCGACAACGAAGGCCGCCGCGTCGACACGCCGATGTGGGGCGCGGTGGTCTGGGGCGGCTTCGGCATGGCCATGGCGCTCACCGCCTGGGGCCTGTGGCGCATGGAGATCAACCCGACCTACATGGCCTTTCTCGCGGTGAGCTGGCTGTTCCTGGTGTCCAGCGTGTTCACGCTGGCCAAGACGCTGCGCGATGCGCACGAGGCGGCGGTGGCCGAAGCACGCCGCCATCGCGTCGACGCCCAGTGACCATCGCCCTGTCTGCAACCTGTCCCAAGGAGAACCTCGTGAAAAGATCGATCCTCGTTGCCGCCCTCGTGCTGGCCCTGGCCGGCGGCGCCCGCGCCCACACCGGTGCGTCCGAGGCCAGCGCCTTGTCGATGCTGCCGGTGGCCGTGTCGGTGGCGGCGCCTGTCGGGCTGCTGTCGGCCGGCGCGGTGTTCACCGTCGTGGCGGTGGATGCCGCGTCGCAGGGCACGGTGTGGGTGCTGGAGCGGGCGTCCGACGGTGCACGCGCCAGCGTCACGCTCGGCGCGCACATGGCCGGTGGTGTCTCGGTGGTGGCCGGCACCGCCGTGGTGGCCACGGCCTTCAGCGCGGGCTGGGTGCTGTCGGCGGCGGGCAAGGCCATCGCCTTCATCCCCAACGAGATGGGCAAGGCCCTGCTCTACAACGAGCGGGTGACGCGATGAAAGCCGGCCCGTCCAGCACGATGAAGCGCACATCCGCCGGGCTGGCCGCCGCGCTGCTGGCCTGGGCGCTGACCGCCGCCCCGGCCCACGCCGGTCGCACCTGCGAAGCCCGCCTGCCCGACGCGGCCAGCGTGCAGCGCTCGCTGGAACTGGCCGAGCGCACCGCCAAGGCGCTGGACGCTACCGGTGCGCAGGTGGTGCTGCTGGCCCGCGCCGGGCAGGACCTGAGCAGGTACCGCCTGCGCTGGAGCCACCTGGGCTGGGCGTATCGCGATGGTGCTGGCTCGACGGTCGGCGCCGGCAAGCCCGCCGTGTGGCGCGTGGTGCACAAGCTCAACCAATGCGGCAGCGACCGCGCCGATCTGTACCGCCAGGGCCTGGGCGAGTTTTTCATGGACGACCTGCACGACTACGAGGCCGCGTTCGTGGTGCCCACGCCCGAGGTGCAGGCTCGGCTGCGCCCGCTGCTGCAGGACAACCGCCGCGCCGCTGCGCTGCACACGCCGGCCTACAGCATGGTGGCCTACCCCTGGGCGCAGACCTACCAGCAGAGCAACCAGTGGGCCATCGAGACGCTGGCCTACGCACAGGAAGGCGGTGTGATGAACCGCGAGCGCGCCCAGGCCTGGCTGCGCTTCAAGGGCTACGAGCCCACGGTGCTGCGCATCAGCCCGCTGGTGCGGCTGGGCGCGCGCATGACGGCGGCGCACATCGCCTTCGACGACCACCCGGGCGACAAGCGCTACAGCGACCGCATCGAAACCGTGACCGTCGACTCGGTTTTCGACTGGATGCCGCGTGCTGGCCTGTCCGCCCCGGTGCAGGTGCTGCGCTGACCCCGACGGCACCGCTACAGTCCGCCGCAGGCCCCCCGCCCAACCTTTCAAGAGGTCGCCCTTGACCATCGCCACTGCTCCAGCCCCGCTGGCCACGCCGGCCGCCGTGCACGAACACCCCAACCAGTTCGCGCTGCTCATGCAGCGGCGCTTCGGCCCCTTCTTCTGGGTGCAGTTCTTCGGCGCCGGCAACGACAACGTCTTCAAGTTCGCGTTCACGGTGCTCGTCACCTACCAGTTGCAGGTGAGCTGGCTGCCGCCGTCGCTGGCGGGGCTGGCGATCGGCGCGCTCTTCATCCTGCCCTTCCTGCTGTTCAGCGCCACCAGCGGGCAGCTGGCCGACAAGTACCCGAAGGAGGTGCTGATCCGCTTCGTCAAGAGCCTGGAGATCGCCATCATGGCGCTGGCCGGGTGGGGCTTCCTGCAGCAGCACGTGCCGCTGCTGCTGGCCTGCGTGTTCCTGATGGGGCTGCACAGCACGCTGTTCGGCCCGGTGAAGTTCGCCTACCTGCCGCAGCACCTGAACGAGCGTGAGCTGACGGGTGGCAACGGCATGGTGGAGATGGGCACGTTTGTCGCCATCCTGCTGGGCAACGTGGCGGGCGGGCTGCTGATCGCGGTGCCGCAGGTGGGGCCGGCCTATGTGGCCGCGGCCTGCCTGGGGCTGGCGGTGCTGGGGCGCGCGCTGGCGCAGGCGGTGCCGTCGTCGCCGGCCACCGACCCGGGGCTCACCATCAACTGGAACCCGTTCACCGAGACCTGGCGCAACCTCAAGCTGGCGCACGGCAACGTGGTGGTGTTCCGCTCGCTGCTGGGCATCAGCTGGATGTGGTTCTTCGGCGCGGTGTTCCTGAGCCAGTTTCCGAGCTTCGCGCGCGACGTGCTGCACGGCAACGAGCAGGTGGCCTCGCTGCTGCTGGTGGTGTTTTCCATCGGCATCGGCACGGGTGCGCTGCTGTGCGAGATGCTCAGCCGCCGGCATGTCGAGATCGGCCTCGTGCCGCTGGGCGCCATCGGCATGACGGTATTCAGCGTGGACCTGTACTTCGCGTCCCGCGGGCTGCCGCCGGCCACGTCGCTGACGCTGTCGCAGTTCATCGGCCAGGCCGCGCACTGGCGTGTGCTGGCCGACCTGGCGCTGCTGAGCCTGTTTGCCGGCATCTACAGCGTGCCGATGTACGCGCTGATCCAGATTCGCAGCCAGCCCACGCACCGCGCACGCATCATCGCGGCCAACAACATCCTGAACGCGCTGTTCATGATCGTCAGCAGCCTGGGCGTGGGCGCGCTGCTGGCGGCAGGCTTCACCATCCCGCAGGTGTTTCTGGTGGTGGGCGTGCTGAACGCGGTGGTGGCGTTCTACATCTTCCTGCTGGTGCCCGAGTACCTGCTGCGTTTCCTGGCCTGGCTGCTGACGCATGTGGTCTACCGCTTCAAGGTGCAGGGCAGCGAGCACATCCCGGCTGCCGGCCCGGCCATCCTGGTGTGCAACCACGTGAGCTTCGTCGACGCGGTGCTGCTGATGGCGGCCAGCCCGCGGCCCATCCGCTTCATCATGGACCACCGCATCTTCGCCACCCCGGTGCTCGGCCGGCTGTTCAGGCTGGCCAAGGCGATCCCGATCGCGCCGCAGAAGGACGACCCCGCCGCCTACGACCGCGCCTTCGCCGAAGCGCGCCGCGTGCTGGACGAAGGCGACCTGCTGTGCATCTTTCCGGAAGGCGGCATCACGCGCGACGGCAGCCTGGGCGAGTTCAAGGGCGGCGTGATGAAGATCCTGCAGACGCACCCGGTGCCTGTCGTGCCGATGGCGCTGAGCAACCTGTGGGGCAGCTACTTCTCGCGCGTGGAAAAGGGCACGGCCATGGTCAGGCCCTTCCGTCGCGGCTTCTTCAGCCCGGTGGGGCTGACGGCCGCGCCGGCGGTGCCTGCGGCCGAGGTCTCGCCCGCGGCGCTGCGCGAGCGCGTGGCGGGGCTGCTGGCGGGCTGATCCGCAGCGGCCGGCGATGGGCGTCTTCGACACCGCCCGCGCCTGGGCGCGGCGCATCAAGCGCGATGCGCTGACGCTGTGGTTCGCGCGGCGCGATCCGCGAACGCCGTGGCATGCCAAGGCGTTGGCGGTCTTCGTGGTGGCCTACGCGCTGAGCCCGATCGACCTGATCCCCGACTTCATCCCCGTGCTGGGCTACCTGGACGACGTGATCCTGCTGCCGGCGCTGATCTGGCTGGCGGTGCGGCTGATCCCGGCCGAGGTGCTGCTTGAAGCACGCGCGCAGGCCGAAGCCTGGATGGCGGCGCAGCAGGCCCGGCCGCGCAGCGTGGCGGGCGCGGTGGTGATCGTCGTGCTTTGGGTCGCCGCGCTCGCGTTGCTGGGCGTTTGGCTCGCGCCGCACGCCGCCCGCTGGTGGGGCGGGTGACTCAGGACACCGTCTGGTAATACAGGTTCTGCGGGTGCCGCGCCTGCGCAAAGAACAGCCAGCGCTCGGCCAGCAGGCCCGGCGCGTGCACCACCAGCGCCAGCGGCAGCAGCCCCAGCGGCGCACCGGCCCACACCGCCGCCAGCAGCGCGGCCGGCACGCCGAAGCACAGCCCGTGCAGCGCCAGCCGCACATGGCGCACCGCAGCGGCGCTGGCACCGTGGAAGAACTCGCGTGTGTTGAAGGAGCCGGCCGACATGCCCATGCTCTTCTGCACGAGCTTCGCGCCTTTCAGGCCCGTGGCCGACTGCAGCGTGGACTTCAGCTTCAAGCCCTTGTTGCGCACCAGTGCCAGCGTGCGCCCGGCCCAGGCGCCCAGCACCAGCACCAGCGCCAGCGGCACCAGGCCGCGGGCCAGAGCCGTGTCGTCCGACAGCACCGCCAGCACCGCACCCAGCAGGGTGCCCGAGGCCAGGCCGATGAGCCCGTAGTTGGCCACCGTCACCGGGTGCGCCCATTCCTGGATGAAGCGCAGGCAGGCGTAGATCATTGCGGTGCACAGCCACAGGCCGGCCGAGAGTGCGATGGCGAGCAGCGGCAGCCACGGCGGCACAGCGCCACGCATCTGCAGCAGCAACCACCACAGCGCCACCACGCCGATGAAGGCCGGCAGCACGATGACCTCGCGCGACAGCCACGAGGTGCGCCACATCGCCGCCGCACGCCAGGCGCGCATCGGCCGGCCCAGGTGCAGGAACGACGCCCCCAGGCCCACCAGCAACATCACCACCGCGAGCAGCAGCGCCGGGCCGGTGAAGCCGGCCTCCAGCGGCACGCCGAGCAGCGTGCACAGCGCCAGCAGCACCACGAGCCCCTGCGCCGCGCCGGCGACCGAGGTGAAGACGATCACGGACCAGGCGGGGTGCATCGCGTCAACCTTCCGAGGCCGGCGTGATGCGGCGCGGCAGGTACTGGTTGGCGGGCTGCGTGTCCCACTCGGGCATCAGCGGGTAGCCGCCGCGTTCGCGGATGGCCTTGGAGACGTCGGACTGCGGGTCCTTCACATCACCGAACAGGCGCGCGCCGGTGGGGCAGGCCATCACGCAGGCGGGCTTGCGCTCGTTGACAGGCAGGGCTTCGTCGTAGATGCGGTCTACACACAGGGTGCACTTGGTCATGACCTGGCGTTCTTCGTCCAGCTCGCGCGCACCGTAGGGGCAGGCCCAGGCGCAGTACTTGCAGCCGATGCACTTGTCGTAGTCCACCAGCACGATGCCGTCTTCCTTGCGCTTGTAGCTGGCGCCGGTGGGGCACACCGGCACGCAGGGCGGGTCTTCGCAGTGCAGGCAGCTCTTCGGGAAGTGCACGGTCTGCGTGTCGGGGTAGCTGCCCGATTCAAAGGTCTGCACGCGGTTGAAGAAGGTGCCGGTGGGGTCGGCGCCGTAGGCGTTGAGGTCGGCCAGCGGGCCGGCGGCACCGCTGCTGTTCCACTGCTTGCAGCTCGTGACGCAGGCGTGGCAGCCGACGCAGACGTTGAGGTCGATGACCAGCGCGAGCTGCTTGGCCAGGGTCTCGGGGACTTGTGCGGTGGACATCAGGTTGTGCTCTTTTTCTTGTGGTTGCCGGCAAAGTAGGCCAGCGTGCCTTGCAGCTTGCCCAGCACACCCGGCACGGCGGGTGTGGCTTTGACCTGCGGGAAGCTGATGGGCTGTTCCTCGGGCTCCGCCGGGCGGATGCGCACGCGCACGTCGTACCAGCCGGCCTGGCCGGTGATAGGGTCGGAGTTGCTGATGCGGCCGCTGCCATCGGGGCCGAAGGGCAGCTCTTCGCTGATCAGGTGGTTGAGCAGGAAGCCCTTGCGCGCCTCGTCGCTGCCAGGCTCCAGCTGCCAGGCGCCGTCGGCCTTGCCGATGGCGTTCCAGGTCCACACGGTGCCGGGCTCCACGGCCTCGCTGGTGCGCAGCATGCAGCGCACCTTGCCCCAGGCGCTTTCCACCCAGCACCAGCCGCCGTCGGCAATGCCGGCCGCCGCGGCGGTGACCGGGTTCACGTGCAGGTAGTTGTGGCTGTGGATCTGCCGCAGCCACGCGTTCTGCGAATCCCACGAGTGGTACATCGCCATCGGCCGCTGCGTGATGGCGTTCAGCGGGTAGGCGGCCAGGTCGGTGCAGGCTTCTTCGAGCGGCGGGTACCAGAAGGGCAGGGGGTCGAAGTAGGTGGCGATGCGCTCGCGCAGGTGCTCGGGCGGCCGGCGGCCTTTGCTCTTGCCTTGGGCGGCGAGGCGAAAGCTCTGCAGTGTGTCGGAGTAGATCGCCAGCTGCACCGGGTCGCTCTTCTGGCGCCAGCCCTTTTCCTTGGCAAAGTCCAGGTAGTCGCGGTTCCAGTTGCGCATGAAATGCATGTTGCCCGGCAGATGGTGCTGGAACACGCAGTTGTTCTTGGCGTACATCTCCCACTGCCTGGGGTTGGGCGCGCCGCGCAGGTGCTGCGTGCCGTCTTCGCCGCGCCAGCCCATCAGGAAGCCGACGCCGGGCTGGGCCTCGAAGCGCACGACGAAGTCGGGGTAGTCGGTGAACTTGCGCGTGCCTTCGGGCGTGGTGAAGGCCGGGAACTTGAGGCGGCTGGCCAGTTCGATCAGCACCTCCTGGAAGGGCTTGCACTGGCCGAGTGGCGCCACCACCGGCACGCGCACGCTGTCCACCGGGCCGTCGAATTCGCTGATGGGCCGGTCGAGCATGCTCATCACGTCGTGCCGCTCCAGGTACGTGGTGTCGGGCAGCACCAGGTCGGCAAAGGCCACCGTCTCGCTCTGGAACGCGTCGCACACCACCAGGAACGGGATCTGGTACTCCCCGTCGGCGTGTCTCTTGTTCAGCATCTCGCGCACGGCCATCGTGTTCATGCTGCTGTTCCAGGCCATGTTGGCCATGAAGATCAGCAGCGTGTCGATGCGGTACGGGTCGCCCTTGCTGGCGTTGGTGATGACGTTGTGCATCAGCCCGTGGGCCGACAGCGGGTGCTCCCAGCTGAAGGCGTGGTCGATGCGCAAGGGGCTGCCGTCGGGGTACACCGCCAGCTCCTCGGGGCTGGCCGGAAAGCCCAGCGGCGCGGCGTTCAGCGGTGTGTTGGGCTTGATCAGATCCGGGTCGTTGAAGGCGCGGTAGTTGGGCGCGATGTGCCGCGGGTACGGCGCCTTGTGGCGAAAGCCCCCGGGCGCGTCGATGGTGCCGAGCAGGCTCATCAGCACCGCCAGCGAACGCACGGTCTGGAAGCCGTTGCTGTGCGCGGCCAGGCCGCGCATGGCGTGGAAGGCCAGCGGCCGTGCGGTGGTGGTGGGATGGTGTTTCCCCCAGGCGTCGGTCCAGGGTTGCGGCAGCTCGAAGGCCTGCGTCAGTGCGGCGTGGCCCAGTTCGCGCGTAAGCTTCTTAATGCGCTCTGCGCTGATGCCGGTGATGGCCGCAGCCCATTCCGGCGTGCACGTCGCCACGCGCTCGCGCAGCAGCTGGAACGACGGCGCCACGCGGCTGCCGTCGGGCAGCGTGAAGTGGCCTTCCAGGGCCGGGTCACAGCCTTCGGCAATGCCTTCGGGGTAGGCGTTTTTCACCGTGCCCGTGGGCAGGTCCCACACCAGCTTGTTGTGCGGGTGGCGGCCATCGCCGGGCGGGCCCTTGGCCGGGTCGGGGTCGAAGGCGAACAGGCCCTCGCGCTCGCCTTCGTCCAGCAGCACGAGTTGTGGCGCGTTGGTGTAGCGCTTGAGGAAGGGCCGGTCGATCAGGTCGTGCGTGATCAGCTCGTGCATCAGCGCCATGAAGAGCGCGCCGTCGGTGCCGGGCTTGATGGGGATCCACTCGTCGGCAATGGCCGAGTAGCCGGTGCGCACCGGGTTGATGCTGATGAAGCGGCCGCCGTCGCGCTTGAACTTCCCCAGCGCCATCTTCATCGGGTTGCTGTGGTGGTCTTCGGCGGTGCCGATCATCACGAAGAGCTTGGCGCGCTCTAGGTCCGGCCCGCCGAACTCCCAGAACGAGCCGCCCACGGTGTAGATCATGCCGGCGGCCATGTTCACGCTGCAGAAGCCGCCGTGCGCCGCGTAGTTGGGCGTGCCGAACTGGCGCGCGAACAGGCCCGTCAGCGCCTGCATCTGGTCGCGGCCGGTGAACAGCGCAAACTGCTTCGGGTCGGTGCTGCGGATGTGCTGCAACCGTGTGGTCAGCAGCTCGAAGGCGCGGTCCCAGCTGATGGGCTCGAACTCGCCCGCGCCACGGTCGCTGCCGGCCTTGCGCAAGAGCGGCTGTGTCAGCCGTGCCGGCGACACCTGCTTCATGATGCCGCTGGCGCCCTTGGCGCAGATCACGCCCTGGTTCAGCGGGTGGTTCGGGTTGCCGTCGATGTAGCGCACCTCGCCGTCGCGCAGGTGCACGCGGATGCCACAGCGGCAGGCGCACATGTAGCAGGTGGTGCACTTGACCTCGGTGCCCGCCAGCGGGGTGGGGGACGCGATGGGATCGTGCAGCGGTGGGCTCATGCGCGATGCTAGCCAGCCTGACTGAATCGAAAAAGCACAGAATTCAGGTCATGCCAATCGATAAATCAGATCAGAGCGTCTCCTTGGCGAACGCCCGGCTGCGCCTGAGCCTGCGCCAGGTGGAGGTCTTCGTGGCCACCGCGCGCGCCGGCAGCACACGCGGCGCGGCCGGGCAGGTGGCGCGCTCGCAGTCGGCGGCCAGCACTGCGCTGGCCGACCTGGAGGCGGTGCTGGGCGTGCAGCTCTTCGACCGCCAGGGCCGCCGCCTGGCGCTGAACGAAAATGGCCGCGCCTTCCTGCCGCAGGCGCAGGCGCTGCTGGACGCGGCGCAGGGCGCGCAGGCGCTGTTCGACGCCGAGCACGCGGCGCCGCTGCGCCTGGCCGCCAGCTTCACGATCGGCGAATACCTGCTGCCCGAGCTCATCGCGCGCTGGACGCAGCAGCACCCCGGCTGCCGCGTGCAGCTGCGCATCGCCAATACACGCGAGGTCATCGAGGCCGTGGCCGGCTTCAGCGCCGACATGGGCTTCATCGAAGGCCCGCAGAGCCATCCGGATCTGATCGTGCGCCCCTGGCTGCCTGACGAGATGGTGGTGGTGGCCGCACCCGGCCACCCGCTGGCGCAGGGCGTGGCCACGCGCAAACAGCTGGCCGAGGCCACCTGGGTGCTGCGCGAGCCGGGCTCGGGCACGCGCCAGGTCACCGACGCCTGGCTGGTGGAGCACCTGCATGACGTGGACGTGGGCTTCGAGCTCGGCAGCACCGAGGCCATCAAGCAGGTGGTGGCCGCCGGCGGCGGGCTGGGTTGCCTGTCGCGCCACGCGGTGGCGCAGGCGCTGGAAGACGGCCGCCTGGTGGCGTTGCGCACACGGCTGCCGGTGGCGCGCCGCCGGCTGGCCACGGTGGTGCACCGCGACAAGCGGCTGGGTGCGACGACGCGGGATTTTTTGCGCCACTGCCAGGCGGGTTGAGGGCCGGCCGGGGCGTGTGTTTTGCGCGCCGGGGTCGAGCGCGGTGCTTGCCGAAAAAACTGTATGGACATACAGTGTTTGTGTGTCTCTGCTGCCCACCTCCTCTTCGGCGTCGCTGTTCCCCGCGGCCGTGCCCATGGCCGCTTTCGCCGTGCGCCCTGGGCTGCAGGCGGGCGCGGCCGGGGGTGACCCGCCCAGCTTGGCCCCTGCAGCCCCGGCACCTCGCTCGCCCTTGTCGCCCGAAGACCTGCACCCTGCGCTGTGGCGTGCGCACCAGCTGGGCCGCAGCGGCGCCACGGCGGCCGGCGTGGCCGCCGCCAGCGGTCATGCCGAGCTCGACGCCCAACTGCCCGGCGGCGGCTGGCCCGCGCGGCTGCTGACCGAGCTGCTGCTGCCGCACGCCGGCGTGGGCGAATTGCGCCTGCTGGCCCCGGCGCTGGCGGCGCTGCAGCAGCAGCAACGCAGCCTGATGTGGTTCGACCCGCCGGCCGCGCCCTGCGCCTGGGCGCTGGCGGCGCTGGGCATCGACCTGAAGCAGTTGGTCATCGTGCGCTCGCGGCAGGCCGTGCCGGGCCGTGCGCCCGGTCGTTCGCCGGGGCCGACCGTGCGTGCCAGGCTGCCCGCGGCCGACATCCTGTGGGCCCTGGAGCAAGCCCTGAAGAGCGGCCACCTCGGCGCCGCCGTGGCCTGGCTGCCGGCGCGGCTGCCGGCCGATGCACTGCGCCGGCTGCAGCTGGCCGCGCAGGCGCACGACGGCCCGGTCTTCCTGCTGCGCGACGCGCAGGAGCGCAGCCGCCCCAGCGCCGCACCGCTGCGCCTGCTGCTGGCCAGCGCCGGGCCCGACCGGCTGCGTGTGCAGCTGCTCAAGCGCCGTGGTCCGCCGCCCACCGCGCCGGTCGTGCTGAGCCTGGCACCGGTGCTGTCGACGCTGGCGCTGGCGCGCGCGCAGGGGCTGGCCGGGGTGGACACCGGCTCGCCGCCGGGGGCCGCGTCGGCGCCGCCGGCACAGCCGGGGTCTGCGGTGCCGTCGTCCGATGGGCCGTCGTCGGCCTCCCCCTCCTCCGCGCCGCGGCCGTGACCCGGCTTCGCCGCCCGCCGCCCCGCCACCCGCGCCATGCTCTGGCTCGCCCTGCACCTGCCGCTGCTGCCGCTGGAGGCCTTCTGCGCCACGCTGCCCGAGGCCGACGCGGCGCGCCCGGTGGTGCTGATCGCCGACCACCGTGTGGCGCTGGTCAACAAGGCGGCCGCCGATCGGGGCCTGCGCCCCGGCATCCAACGCGCCACCGCGCTGGCGCTGGCGGCCGACCTGCTGCTGGCTGAAAGCCACCCCGGCCGCGAGGCCGCCGCGCTGCAGGCCGTGCTGCACGCGGCGCTGGCCTTCACACCCGCCGTCACCGCGCACGACGCGCAGACGGTGCTGCTGGAGGTGCAGGCCAGCCTGCGCCTCTTCGGCGGCCTGCCCGCGCTGCGCGAGCGCCTGGCTGGCGCGCTGCAGCCCCTGGGTCACCGCGTGCAGATGGCCGCTGCGCCCACTGCGCTGGGCGCGGCGCTGCTGGCGCAGTGGCACCCGCCGAAACAACCCGCCAGCCCGATCCACAAGATCGACCGCGTGCTCGGCGCGCACGCCACGCAGCTGCCCGCGCTGCAGGCCCTGCTGCTGCAGGCCCCGGTGTGGCTGCTCGGCCCCGGCCGCGCGCACTGGGAGGCGCTGCAGGGCATGGGCCTGCACACGCTGGCCGACCTGCAGACGCTGCCGCGCTCGGGTCTGGCGCGGCGTTTCGGCGAAGACCTGCTGGACGACCTGGACCGCGCGCTGGGCCTGCAGCCCGACGTGCGGCGCTGGGTGGCGCTGCCCCCGGTCTTCGACAGCCGGCTCGAGCTCTTCGCCCGTGCCGACACCACCGAGCAGGTGCTGCACGGCGCGCAGGTGCTGCTGGCACGGCTGGTGGCCTGGGCGCAGGCGCGGCACGCGCGCGTGGCCGCCTTCACGCTGCACATGCTGCACGAGAAGGCGCGCCAGGCCAGCCACCCCGCCACCGAGCTGCAGGTGGCGCTGGCCGAGCCTTCACTCGATGCCGCGCACCTGCAGGTGCTGCTGCGCGAGCGGCTGGCGCGCCTGGAACTCATCGCGCCCACGCTCGACCTGCACCTGCGCTGCACGCAGCTGGTGGCCGGCCATGTGCCCAGCGGCGAGCTGTTTCCCACCCGCGCCACCGAGGCCGTGGGCCTGGTGCGCCTGCTCGAACACCTGCGCGCCCGCCTGGGCGACGAGCAGGTGCTGCGCCTGATCCCGGTGGCCGACTACCGCCCCGAGCGCGCCAGCCTGGCGGTGCCGGCGCACGGACCGGTGGGCGGGCCCTTGCCCGGCGCCGGGCCCGAACAGGCGGCCGCCTTCGCCGCCGCGGCGGCCGGGGCCGACTCCACGCTGCCGCTGCACCGCCCGGTGTGGCTGCTGCCCGAGCCCCTGGGCCTGAGCGACCGCGACGCGCTGCCGCTGCTGCAGGGCCGGGCGCTGCAGCTGCTGAGCGGCCCCGAGCGCATCGAGACCGGCTGGTGGGACGGTGCCGGCGTGGCGCGTGACTACTACATCGCCCAAGACGACGACGGCTCGCTGGTGTGGGTGTTTCGCAGCCGCCTGCCGACCTCGCCGGGTGCACACGCCGAGCCGCTGTGGCACCTGCACGGCTTGTTTGCCTGAGCGGACGCTGCCCGGGGCGGGCCCGGCGCCACCATGCGATAGTCGCGCCCCGTGAAAGACAACGACGACCTGCCCACCCTGTCCTGGCGCCGCCGCCTGCTGCTGCTGGCGCTGGGCGTGGTCACCGCCCTGGTGGTCGTGACCATCATGCTGGCCGGCCCCGGTGGCGTGCGCATGCGGCCGCCGCCCGATGCGGCCCGCTGCGTGGCCGGGCAGACCGTGGGCTGCGTGGGCGGCACCGTCAACGTGATCGTGGCGCCGGCCGCCTCGCCTGCCTCGGCCGCCGGTCCTGCCGCCAGGCCGGCACCGACAACTCCCTCGGCAGCGGCCTCGCGGCCCGGCTCCACCCGCTGAAGCCGGCCCCGCCCGGGGCCTGTCAACGGCTCAAGGTGCCGAGACGTAGTTCGCCGGAAACCACTCGTAGCCCTTGCCGTCGGCGCGCAGCTTGCCGATGCCCGGGAACGAGACGTGCGCCACCGCCACGTAGTAGCCCTTGCTGGCGGCGTCGGCGTAGTTCTTGATGCGCTGCGGCGCGGCGGCCTTGGGGTCGGTGTCGAACTGGATGGTGGTGGACGGCATCGCAAACTGCACCGCCGCCACGTGCATCAGGTCGCCCCAGACGACGAGCTTGTTGCCCTGGCTCTCCACCGCATAGATGGTGTGGCCGGGCGTGTGGCCGCGCGCCGGGATGGCGCGGATGCCGGGCACCAGTTCGGTCTCGCCGTCGAAGGGCTTGAGCTTGCCGGCAGCCACGTAGGCGTTCAGGGACGCCATCGCGCCCTGGAAGAAGCCCTTGCCGTCGGCCGGCGCCTTGTCGAGGTTGGCCTGGCTGAGCCAGAAGTCGCCTTCACGCATATCGGCGCGCACCACGGCGTTGGGGAACACCATCTTGCCGTCGGCCATCAGGCCGCCCACGTGGTCGGGGTGCATGTGGGTGATGTAGATCTCGTCCACCTGCTCGGGCTGGTAGCCCGCGGCCTTCAGGTTGGCCACCAGCTTGCCGAGTGTCGGGCCGAAGAGGCCGGCCGCGCCGGTGTCGATCAGCACCAGCTTGGCGCCGGTGTGGATGAGGTAGCCGTTGACCGAGGTCTCCACCGGCGCCTTCAGGTAGGCGCGTGCCAGCAGGCTTTGCATCTGGGCCGGCTTGATGCCGGTGAGCAGCTGGTCCACCGGCAGCTTGACGGTGCCGTCGCTCAAGGCGGTGACCTGGAAGCTGCCCAGCATCATGCGGTACCAGCCGGGTGCCTGGCCCTGGGCCATGGGCACCTGGGCGTGGGCCGGCAGCGCGGCGGCGGCGATCAGCGCGGCTGCGCAGGCGGCCAGCGTGGTGCGGAACATCGGGGTCATCGGCGGTCTCCTGGTTGTCGGGAGCCGCGACGCTATCGCAAAGCGCAGGGTCTTGCAGGCGCCCGCCACGGGGCGCCGCGGAAGGCGCTCAATCGGCTTGCAGCACCTTCAGCAGCCATTGCTGCAGCGCCTGGATCTCTTCCATGCAGACGCTGTGCTCCATCGGATATTCGTGCCAGGCCACGGGCTGCCCCAGCCCCTGCAGCAGGTCGCGTCCGGCGGTGCCGCGCGACAGCGTCACGATGCCGTCGTTGCGGCCGTGGGCCAGGAAGACGGGCGTCTGCGCGTTGGCCGGGTGGCGCTCGGCCGCCGTGGTGGCGGCCAGCGGCACGTAACCCGACATGCCCACCAGCCCGCCGAGCCTGTGCGCGTGGCGCAGGCCGGCGCCCAGCGTGATCGCGCAGCCCTGTGAAAAGCCGGCCAGCACGATGCGGTGCGCGGGCACGCCGCGCGCCACCTCGCGGTCGATCAGCGCGCTGACGGCGGCCATCGATTCGCGCAGCCCGGCTTCGTCTTCGCGCTTCACGAGGTCGGCGCCGAAGATGTCGTACCAGGCGCGCATCGCGTGGCCGCCGTTGATGGTGACCGGTCGCACCGGCGCGCGCGGAAAGACGAAGCGCACGGGGCCCACGGCGGCGAGCTTCAGCTCGTCGGCCACGGGCAGGAAGTCGGTGCCGTCGGCGCCCAGGCCGTGCAGCACGATGACGGTGGCGCGCGGTTCTGCGCCGGGGTGGAGTTCGATGGTCTGCAGGTTCATGCCGGGGGTTCCAGTGGCTCGCGGGCTCAGTAGTTCAGACCCATGGAGGACCGTACGTCCTTCATCGTCTGCCGGGCGACGGTGCGCGCGCGCTCGGTGCCCATCTCGACGATCCAGTGCACCTGCTTCGGGTTGGCGAGGTAGTTCTCGGCGCGCTCGCGCCAGGGCTGCTGCTCCTGGATGATGGCGTCGATGACCGGCTGCTTGCAGTCCAGGCAGCCGATGCCGGCCGTGGTGCAGCCCTTGACGACCCAGTCCTTCGTGGCCTCGTCGCTGTAGACCTTGTGGAACTGCCACACGGGGCACTTCTGCGGGTCGCCGGGGTCGGTGCGGCGCGCGCGGGCGGGGTCGGTGACCATGCCGCGCACCTTCTTCGTCACCTCGGCCGGTTCGTCGCGCATCAGGATGGCGTTGCCGTAGCTCTTGCTCATCTTGGTGCCGTCGGTGCCGGGCAGGCGCAGCACTTCGGTGTGCAGCGCCTGGGGCTCGGTGAGGATGCTCTTGCCCGCGCCCTTCAGGTGGCCCAGCAGCCGCTCGCTGTCGTCCTCCGTCCAGCCGGCCACGGCCGCGGCCGCCTTCTTCACGATGCCTTCGCCCTTGGCCAGCGCCTCGGGGCTGCCGGTCTCGCCGAAGGCCTTGCGCTGCTTCTCGTAGTAACGCGCGTCGTCCTTGCTCAGCTTGGCCATCGCGGCGGCGATGCGGGCCTCGCTGTCGGAGCTGCGGCCGTACAGGTTGTTGAAGCGCCGCGCCACCTCGCGCGTGAGTTCCACGTGCGAGGACTGGTCTTCGCCCACCGGCACGTAGTTGGCCTTGTAGATCAGGATGTCGGCGGCCTGCAGCAGCGGGTAGCCCAGGAAGCCGTAGGTCGCGAGGTCGCGGTCCTTGAGCTTGTCGATCTGGTCCTTGTAGGTCGGCACGCGCTCCAGCCAGCCCAGCGGCGTGCCCATGGCCAGCAGCGTGAAGAGCTCGGCGTGCTCGGGCAGGCGGCTCTGGATGAAGATGGTGCACTGCTCCGGGTCCAGGCCGGCGGCGATCCAGTCGATCACCATCTCGTACACGTACTTCTCCATGACCTCGCGTTCTTCGTAGTGCGTGGTCAGCGCGTGCCAGTCGGCGACGAAGAAGAAGCACTCGTACTCCTTCTGCAGCCGCACCCAGTTCTTCAGGGCGCCGTGGAAGTGGCCGAGGTGCATGGCGCCGGTGGGGCGCATGCCGGAGAGGACTCGTGAACGCATGGGACAGCCGGGCTCAGTGACGACAGGTGCCGATTGTCTCAGGCGTCTGGCCGCCGCTGCCGGACGGGGCCGGGCGAGGCTGCGGCCTCTACACTGCGGCCCGCCATGAAGACGTCCGACACCGCCGCCGCGCAGAAGCGCATCGTCCTCCTGATCTCGGGCCGCGGCTCGAACATGGAAGCCATCGTGCAGCGCTGCGCCGAACAAGGCTGGCCTGCACGCGTGGTGGCCGTCATCGCCAACAAGCCCGACGCGGGCGGGCTGGCCTTCGCCGCCGCGCACGGCATCGCCACCGCGGTGGTCAGCCACAAGGGCCACGCCACGCGCGAGGCCTTCGACGACGCGCTGGCGCAAGCCATCGACGCCTTCCGGCCCGACCTGCTGGTGCTGGCCGGCTTCATGCGCATCCTGGGCGCGGCCTTCGTGCAGCGCTATGCGGGCCGGCTGCTCAACATCCACCCGTCGCTGCTGCCGGCCTTTCCGGGCCTGCACACGCACCGCCGCGCACTGGAAGCCGGCTGCAAGGCGGTGGGCGCCACGGTGCACCTGGTGACGGCCGAACTGGACCACGGCCCCATCGTGATGCAGAGCGTGGTGCCGGTGCAGGCGGGCGACGACGAGCACACGCTGGCCGCGCGCGTGCTGGCCACCGAGCACGTGATCTACCCGCAGAGCGTGCGCTGGTTCGTGGAAGGCAAGCTGGTGGTCGAAGGCGGTCTGGTGCGGCAGACCGACGGTGCGTCCCAGGTCCTGATCTGACTCAGTCAGCCACGCGCGCGAAGCGCGGCTGCTTCACGCCGTCGATCACCACGTCCTCGAAGAACATCGTGTACGGCCGCACCCAGTCGCCGCGCGCGCCGTACAGCGGCCGGTACAGCACCAGCGGCTCCAGCGTCTCGCTGTGGCGCACGACGCCCAGCAGTTCGTAGTCCAGGCCCTTGTAGTGGCGGTAGCGGCCCAGCGGCGGCCGGGGCAGGGCGGGCAGGTCGTCGGCGGGCAGGTGCATGTCGGGCAGTGTCATGGCGGGCAGGATAATCGCGCCCATGCACCCGAACGCCCTCCTGGACCTGACCACCGAACTCCTGCGTTCCGTGTTGAAGCTCGACGCCCCTGCCGACACCCTGGTGTCGCAGTTCTTCCGCAAGCACCGCGACCTGGGCGCGCGCGAGCGCCACACGCTCGCCGAAACCACCTACGGCGTGCTGCGCCAGCGCCAACTCTTCCTGCACCTGGCTGCCCAGGGCAAGTTCGGCGGCCAGACCAGCGTGCTGGAGCGCCGCCTGGCGATCCTCGCCTGGCAGGGCAACGAAGGTTTCCTGCGCGGCGCGCTCACGCCGCTGGAACAGACCTGGCTGGCCGAGGTGAACCAGATCGACCGCGCCGCGCTGCCCGACAAGCTGCGCCACAACCTGCCCGACTGGCTGGCCAACCCGCTGCGCGAGCAACTGGGCGGCGAGTTCTGGCCCCTGGTGGAAGAGCTGTCGAAGACCGCGCCGCTCGACCTGCGCGTCAACGCCCTCAAGGGCAAGCGCGAAGAGGCCGTGGCCGCGCTGGCCGCGGCCGGCATCACTGCGGTGCCCACGCCGCACTCGCCCTGGGGCCTGCGCATCGACGGCAAGCCGGCGCTCAGCAAGCTGCCCATCTTCACCGGCGGCGGCGTCGAGGTGCAGGACGAGGGCAGCCAGCTGCTGGCGCTGCTGACCGACGCCAAGCGCGGCGAGATGGTGGTGGACTTCTGCGCCGGCGCCGGCGGCAAGACGCTGGCGCTGGGCGCGTCGATGCGCAACACCGGGCGCCTGTACGCCTTCGACACCAGCGGCCACCGGCTCGAGGCGCTCAAGCCCCGGCTGGCGCGCAGCGGCCTGAGCAACGTGCACCCGGCGCAGATCGCACACGAGCGCGACGACCGCATCAAGCGCCTGGCCGGCAAGATCGACCGTGTGCTGGTCGACGCGCCGTGTTCCGGCCTGGGCACGCTGCGCCGCAACCCCGACCTGAAATGGCGCCAGAGCCCGAAGGCGCTGGAAGAGTTGCAGGTCAAGCAGGCCGCCATCCTGGCCAGCGCCGCCCGGCTGCTGAAGCCCGGTGGCCGGCTCGTCTACGCGACCTGCAGCCTGCTCGCGGTGGAAAACGAGCGCGTGGCCGAGGCTTTCACCGCCGAGCACGAGCGGGATTTTGAGCCGATGCCGGCGCTGCAGGCGCTGGAGACGGCGCGCGTGGATGACCCGGCACCGCTGGTGGCAGGGCCTTTCCTGCGGCTGTGGCCGCACCGCCATCACACCGACGGGTTTTTTGCCGCCGTCTGGCAGAGGCGTTGAAATCCCGGGTTTTGTCGCCAACTGACGACAAGTGACGTTGATCTTCGGCTCTTGTCCGGGGATTGAGGTGATTTCCCTACGCAGACCGCGCCGTAGGGTCGTCCCTGTGCCCCCTACAATGTGTGGGTAACGTTTTGCCTCTGGCAAGGAAGCATCGATGGATCAGTTGTGGGTGGCGCATGACGCGCTGGTGGAAATGCTGTCTCACGGGTTGCTGGGAGCATCGTGGTGGCAGGTGCTGTTGTTCACGCTGGTGACGACCCACATCACCATTTGCGCGGTGACCATCTTCCTGCACCGGGCGCAGGCGCACCGGGCGCTGGACCTGCACCCGATCGTGTCGCACTTCTTCCGCGGCTGGCTGTGGCTGGGCACCGGCATGATCACGAAGGAATTCGTGGCCGTGCACCGCAAGCACCACGCCAAGTGCGAGACCGAAGAAGACCCGCACAGCCCGCAGACGCGCGGCTTGAAGGCCTTGCTGCTGACCGGCGTGGAGCTCTACCGCGTCGAGGCCGAGAACAAGGAAACGCTGGTCAAGTACGGCCACAACACACCCGACGACTGGGTCGAGCGCAACGTCTACAGCCGCTTCACGTGGCAAGGCGTGGGCCTGATGCTGATCATCAACGTGCTGCTGTTCGGCGGCATCGGCCTCACGGTGTGGGCGATCCAGATGGCGTGGATTCCCGTCATGGCCACCGGCATCATCAACGGCATCGGGCACTGGTGGGGCTACCGCAACTACGAAAGCGCCGACGCTTCCACCAACGTCTCGCCCTGGGGCGTGCTCATTGGTGGTGAAGAGCTGCACAACAACCACCACACCTACCCCACGTCGGCCAAGTTCTCGGTCAAGCCCTACGAGTTCGACGTGGGCTGGATGTACATCCGCGGCATGGAGATGGTCGGTCTGGCCAAGGTGAAGAAGGTGCCGCCGAAGCTCGAGCTGGGCGGTGTGCGCGCGGTGGCCGACGGCCAGACGCTGGAAGCCGTGATCGCCAACCGCTACGAAGTCATGGCCCGCTACGCGGCCGAGCTCAAGCGCGCTGCGGCCGCCGAGGTCGAGCGCCTGAAGGCCCAGGGCACGCCCGACGTGACGCGCCTGAAGCAGATGCGCCTGGCCCAGGCCTGGCTGCACCGCGACGACGACAAGATCCCGCAGGGCGTCAAGCCGTGCCTGGCCGCCGCGCTGGGCGAGAGCCCGAAGTTGGCCAAGCTGGTGGCCATGCGCGAAGAGCTGCGTGCGCTGTGGACGCGCACCAACGTGTCGGCCGAGCAGCTGGTGGTCGACCTGCAGGCCTGGTGCCGCAAGGCCGAGGAAAGCGGCATCGCCGCGCTGCAGGAGTTCTCGGTCAAGTTGCGCGCCGCGCAGCCCGCGGTCTGACGACCCGAGCCGTGCGCGCCGCTCGCGCACGATGAAGGAAGCCCGCCGATGGCGGGCTTTTTTTCGCCTCGGGGGCGGTGAAGCCGACGGGCCGGCGCTTCAGCCGATGTCGGCCACGTGCACGCCGAAGCTGCCGCGCCGGCGGTCCTCGAAGAACAGCTCCAGCGTCTGCCGCACGGTGCGGAAGGCCAGCTCGTCCCAGGGGATCTCGTCCTCGCGGAACAGGCGTGCCTCGATGCTCTCGGGGCCGGGGTCGAGCGAGGTGTCGAGCATGCGGGCGCGGTAGAACAGGTGCACCTGGCCCACGCGCACGACGTTCAGCACGCTGAAGAGGGCCTGCATCTCGACGTTCGCGCCGGCTTCCTCGATGGTCTCGCGCAGTGCGCCCTCGGCCGTGCTCTCGCCGAGCTCCATGAAGCCGGCCGGCAGCGTCCACATGCCGAAGCGCGGCTCGATGTTGCGGCGGCACAGCAGCACCTGGTCGCCCCACACCGGCACCGTGCCCACCACGTTGAGCGGGTTTTCGTAGTGGATTTCGCCGCAGGCGGTGCAGGTGGCCCGCTCGCGGTTGTCGTCGGGCGGGATGCGGTAGACGGTGGCGGCGCCGCACACACGGCAATGCTGGATACGGCGGGGCAGCAACATGCGCGGCAGTGTAGCGGCCGGGTCCCGGTGCCTGACCGTCGTGGGGGCGCGTGGCATCATGAAGGTTCGAGCCATCCCATCCCGCTGACACACACCATGAGCTTCGTCATCACCCCGCCCGTCCCCGTGAGCGTCCCCGTCGCCGGCGGCGGCGAGTTTCCCGTGCACCGCGTCTACTGCGTCGGCCGCAACTACGCCGAGCACGCGCAGGAGATGGGCTTCACCGGCCGCGAGCCGCCGTTCTTCTTCCTCAAGCCGGCCGACACCATCGTGCCCGTGCCCGAGGGCACCACCGGCGCCATCGACTACCCCACGCTGACGGCCAACCTGCACCATGAGATCGAACTCGTCGTGGCCATCGGCACCGGCGGCCGCGGCATCAAGGCCGCCGACGCGGCGGCGCACATCTGGGGCTACGCCGTGGGCCTGGACATGACGCGCCGCGACCTGCAGAACGAGATGAAGAAGCAGGGCCGCCCCTGGTGCATCGGCAAGGCCTTCGAGCAGAGCGCGCCGATCGGCCCCATCGTGCCCAAGGCGAAGACCGGCGAGCTCACGACCGGTGCCATCACCGTGGCCGTGAACGGCACGCCCCGGCAGAAGGGCGACCTGAAGGAGCTGATCTGGAACGTCAACGAAACCATCGAGCACCTCAGCGCCGCCTGGACGCTGCAGCCCGGCGACCTGATCTTCACCGGCACCCCCGCCGGCGTGGCCGCCGTCGTGCGCGGTGACGTGATGGAAGGCAGGATCGACGGCCTCGGCACGCTCAAGGTCGCGGTGCGCTGAGTCCCCAGGAGGCGCCATGGAGCTGTACAACTACTACCGTTCGTCGGCCTCGTACCGCGTGCGCATCGCACTGGCACTGAAGGGCCTGGACTTCGATTACAAGCCGGTGCATCTGGCGAAGAACGAGCAGTTCAACGAGTCCTACGCCGCGGTCTCGGCCGCGCGGCTGGTTCCCTTGCTGCAGGACGGCGATCACCGGCTCACGCAGTCGATGGCCATCATCGAATACCTCGACGAGACCCATCCGCAGCCGCCGCTGCTGCCCGGCACGCCCGTGGAGCGCGCCCGCGTGCGCGCGCTGGCGCAGGACATCGCCTGCGAGATCCACCCGATCAACAACCTGCGCGTGCTGCGCTACCTGACGCGCGACCTCAAGGTGAGCGAGGACGACAAGAACCGCTGGTACCGCCATTGGGTCGAGACCGGCCTGGAGGTGGTGGAGCGGCAGCTGGCCGCGCAGCCCGGCACCTACTGCCACCGCGACACGCCCACGCTGGCCGACTGCGTGCTGGTGCCGCAGATCTTCAACGCCCAGCGCTTCAACTGCAGGCTCGACCACGTGCCCCACGTGATGCGCGTGTTCGAGGCCTGCATGAAGCTGCCGGCCTTCGAAGAGACGCGGCCCGAGAAGTGCCCCGACTTCGAGTGACCGCCCACCAGTGAGCCTGGACCTGCTGCGCCCCGTCTGGACCGCGCCACCCGGCGTGGGCGCGGCGATGAGCCTGCGCCAGGGGGGTGTCAGCGCTGCGCCGTTCGACAGCCTGAACCTGAGCTTCGGTGTCGGCGACGACGCCGATGCGGTGGTCGAGAACCGCCGCCGCTTCAGCGCGGCACTCGGCGCGCAGCCGGTGTGGATGCGCCAGGTGCACGGCACGGCGGTGCGCCGGCTCACGCCGCAGTCGGCCGCCGAGCCGCTGGCCACCGCCGACGCGGCATGGACGTCGGCGCAAGGCCTGGCCTGCACCGTGGGCGCAGCCGACTGCATGCCGGTGCTGATGGCGCTGGCCGACGGCAGCGCGGTGGCCGCCGCGCACGCGGGCTGGCGCGGCCTGGCCGGCGGTGTGCTCGAAGCCACGCTGGCCGCGCTGTGCCAGGGCATGGGCGCACGCGCGGCCGATGTGTGCGTGTGGATGGGCCCGTGCATCGGGCCGCGCCAGTTCGAAGTGGGTGCCGAGGTGCTGGCGGCCTTTGCTCAGGCGGGCTCCGGTGCAGACACCCCCAGCGACGCGCCGCCCCCCAGCTGCTTCGTGCCGCGTCCGCGCCCCGACGGCTCGCCGCGCTGGCTGGCCGACCTGCCGCAACTGGCGCGCCACCGGCTGGCGCTGGCCGGGGTCGTCGACATCAGCGATGCCGCGGCCTGCACGGTCGAGGACGCGTCAAGGTTCTTTTCGTACCGGCGCGACGCCGTCACCGGCCGCATGGCCGCTGCCATCTGGCGCGACTGAGAGGGCGGCTTCGGCCGCCTGTGCTTCGGCCGCCTCGGCGGCCTGGCGCTGGCGCCGCCGCATCGGCGTGCCCATGATGTACAGCACCACCGACAGCGGCGCAGCCCCGTACATCACGAAGGTGATCACCGCGCCGAGCACGGTGCCTTGTGTCGACAGCGCTTCAGCCACCGCCATCATCAGCACTACGTAGATCCACGCAATGGCTATCAGGTACATGCCGTCATATGATTTAAGCTTCCGCAATATGAAAAGTCGCGTCATCGCGCAGTCAGCACTGGCGCGTACAACGTGAAAATCGTCACAAGCGCGCGCCACGGACGATGCACGCGCCAACAGGAGACAAGACGTGAAAGCCAAGCCTAACCCGACCGCAACCCCCTTGCCGGCGTCCGTGGATGCCTTCAGCGCCGCGGTCGGCCAGAGCCTGAAGGCGATGTCGTCGCTGCCCGGCCTGAACGGCCTCCCGGCTCTGGACGGCATGCCCACGATGAACCTGCCGGCGCTGAACGTGCCGATGGACGCGTTGGCGCGCATCCAGGGCGACTACCTCAAGAACGTCACCGAGATGTGGAACCAGTCGCTGCACCGGTTGCAGGGCGACGCCGAGGCGGCCGCGCCCATCGGCGACCGGCGCTTCGCCAGCACCGAGTGGCTGGCCAACCCGGCCGCGGCCATCACCGCGCAGATGTACCTGCTGAACGCGCGCACGCTGCTGCAGATGGCCGAGAGCATGGAAGGCGACGCCAAGGCCAAGGCGCGTGTGCGCTTTGCGGTTCAGCAGTGGGTGGACGCGGCCAGCCCGAGCAACTTCCTGGCGCTCAACCCCGACGCGCTGAAGAAGGCCATCGACACCCAGGGCGAGAGCATCGCCGCCGGCATGCAGCACCTGCTGGAAGACCTGAAGAAGGGCCACGTCTCGCAGACCGACGAGAGCGTCTTCGAGGTCGGCAGGAACGTGGCCACCACGGCCGGCAGCGTGGTGTTCGAAAACGCGCTGTTCCAGCTCATCGAATACAAGCCGCTCACCGCCAAGGTGCACGAGCGGCCGATGCTGTTCGTGCCGCCGTGCATCAACAAGTACTACATCCTGGACCTGCAGCCCGAAAACTCGGTGATCCGCTACACCGTGGAGCAGGGCCACCGCACCTTCGTGGTGAGCTGGCGCAACCCGGACGAGTCGCTCAAGGACAAGACCTGGGACGACTACATCGACGAAGGCGCGATCACCGCGGTGCGCACCGTGCAGGCCATCACCGGCGCCGAGACCATCAACACGCTGGGCTTCTGCGTCGGCGGCACCATCCTCAGCACGGCGCTGGCCGTGCTGGCGGCACGGGGCGAGCAACCCGCCAACTCGGTCACGCTGCTGACCACGCTGCTCGACTTCGAGAGCACCGGCATCCTCGACATCTTCATCGACGAGGCCATGGTCAAGCTGCGCGAGATGACGCTGGGCGAGGCAGCGCCGGGCGGGCCGGGCCTGCTGAAGGGCCAGGAGCTGGCCACCACGTTCAGCTTCCTGCGCCCCAACGACCTGGTGTGGAACTACGTCGTGGGCAACTACCTGAAGGGCGAAACGCCGCCGGCCTTCGACCTGCTGTACTGGAACGGCGACTCCACCAACCTGCCGGGGCCCATGTACTGCTGGTACCTGCGCCACACCTACCTGCAGAACGAGCTGAAGAAGCCCGGCGCGCTGACGGTGTGCGGCGAGAAGGTCGACCTGGGCCGGATCAAGGCGCCGTTTTTCGTCTACGGCTCGCGTGAAGACCACATCGTGCCCTGGACCGCGGCCTACGCGTCCGTGCCGCTGATCAGCGGCAAGAAGACCTTCGTGCTGGGCGCCAGCGGCCACATCGCCGGCGTCATCAACCCGCCGTCCAAGGGCAAGCGCAACTACTGGACGAACACCAGCGCCAAGCTGCCGGCGAAGGCCGAGGACTGGTTCAGCGGTGCCACCGAGCACCCGGGCAGCTGGTGGACCGCGTGGTCCGACTGGCTCAAGCCGCAGGGCGGCAAGCTGGTCAACGCGCCCAAGAACCCGGGCAGCGCCAAGTTCAAGGCCATCGAGCCGGCCCCGGGCCGCTACGTCAAGGTCAAGGCATAAGCTTCATCCTCAGGAGACTCAAAAAATGGCACAACAAGACATCGTCATCGTCGCCGCCGCGCGCACCGCGGTCGGCAAGTTCGGCGGCACGCTGGCCAAGGTGGCGGCCCCGGAACTAGGCGCCACGGTGCTGAAGGCGCTGCTGGAGCGCAGCGGCCTGTCCAGCGAGCAGATCGGCGAGGTCATCCTCGGCCAGGTGCTCACCGCCGGCTCGGGCCAGAACGCGGCGCGCCAGGCCGCCATCAAGGCCGGCTTCAGCCACGGCGTGCCGGCCATGACCATCAACAAGGTCTGCGGCTCGGGCCTGAAGGCCGTGATGCTGGCCGCGCAAGCCATCCGCGACGGCGACAGCGAGATCGTCATCGCCGGCGGTCAGGAGAACATGTCGGCCAGCCCGCACGTGCTGCTGGGCAGCCGCGACGGCCAGCGCATGGGCGACTGGAAGATGGTCGACTCGATGATCGTCGACGGCCTGTGGGATGTGTACAACCAGTACCACATGGGCATCACGGCCGAGAACGTGGCCAAGAAGTACGCCATCAGCCGCGAGGCCCAGGACGCGCTGGCGCTGGGCAGCCAGCAGAAGGCCGCCGCCGCGCAGGAAGCCGGCCGCTTCAAGGACGAGATCGTGCCGGTCAGCATCGCGCAGAAGAAGGGCGACCCCATCGTCTTCGCGGCTGACGAGTTCATCAACAAGAAGACCAGCGCCGAGGCCCTGGCCGGCCTGCGCCCGGCTTTCGACAAGGCCGGCAGCGTGACCGCCGGCAATGCCTCGGGCCTGAACGACGGCGCCGCCGGCGTGGTGGTGATGTCGGCCGCCAAGGCCGCGGCGCTGGGCCTGAAGCCGCTGGCGCGCATTGCCAGTTACGCCAGCGCCGGCCTCGACCCCGCCCTGATGGGCATGGGCCCGGTGCCGGCCGCCAAACGTGCGCTGGAGCGCGCCGGCTGGAAGCCGCAGGATCTGGACCTGCTGGAGATCAACGAAGCCTTCGCCGCGCAGGCCTGCGCGGTGCACCAGGAGATGGGCTGGGACACGAGCAAGGTCAACGTCAACGGCGGGGCCATCGCCATCGGCCACCCCATCGGCGCCAGCGGCTGCCGCATCCTCGTGACGCTGCTGCACGAGATGATCAAGCGCGATGCCAGGAAGGGCATCGCGAGCCTCTGCATTGGGGGTGGCATGGGTGTCGCCCTGACCGTCGAGCGGTAAGAATCGACCCATCAACCAGATCAACCAGGAGAGAGACACATGACACAGAAAGTAGCGTACGTCACCGGCGGCATGGGTGGCATCGGCACCGCGATCTGCCAGCGCCTGCACAAGGAAGGCTTCAAGGTCATCGCCGGCTGCGGCCCGAGCCGTGACTTCGTGAAGTGGCTCGACGAGCAGAAGGCCCTGGGCTACACGTTCTACGCCTCGGTCGGCAACGTGGCCGACTGGCAGAGCACGGTGGACGCCTTCACGAAATCGGTGGCCGAGCACGGCACGATCGACACCGCATGTTCCTGAAGATGACGCCCGAAGACTGGAAGGCGGTCATCGACACCAACCTGAACAGCATGTTCAACGTCACCAAGCAGGTGGTGCCCGGCATGGTGGACAAGGGCTGGGGCCGCATCATCCAGATCAGCTCGGTCAACGGCGAGAAGGGCCAGGCCGGCCAGACCAACTACTCGGCCGCCAAGGCCGGCATGCACGGCTTCACGATGGCGCTGGCGCAGGAAGTGGCGTCCAAGGGCGTGACGGTCAACACCGTGAGCCCGGGCTACATCGGCACCGACATGGTCCGCGCCATCAAGCCCGAGGTGCTGGAGAAGATCGTTGCCACGATCCCGGTCAAGCGCCTGGGCACGCCCGAGGAGATCGGCTCCGTGGTGGCCTGGCTGGCGGGCCCGGACTCGGGCTTCACGACCGGTGCCGACTTCAGCTGCAACGGCGGGCTGCACATGGGCTGAGTCATCAGCCCACCACGCGGGTGGACTGAAGCTCAGCCCTGTGGCTGGCGCGCGAGCGCCACCACCACGGGGCCGAGCGCATCGTGAACCGCTTCGCAGGCCCGCGTGAGCTCGGCCTGCACCGGTTCATCCGGTCCCAGCGCGTGCTCGAGCTGCAGCGCCGCGGCTTCCAGCGACCCGGCGCCCACGGTGCCGGCAATGCCGCGCAGATCGTGCGCCAGCGCCCGGCGCCGCTGGTCCTGCTGCTGCAACGTGGCGGTATCGAAGGCCTGCTGCCAGCCGGTCAGAAAGACCGCGGCGTGATCGAGCACCCGCTGGTGCAATGCGGCGTCGTCCCCCAGGCGCGCCCTGACGACGTCGTGATCGATGACCGGCGGCACCAGGTCGCCCAGCGGTGCCGGCAGCGTGGACGGGGATCCGGCCTCGTCAGGCGGCGGCAGCAGCTGGTCCAGCAGGTCCAGCAGCTGCGCGCGCGAGAACGGTTTTGCCAGGTGGTGGTCGCAGCCGGCCTCCAGGCAGCGCTGCACGTCGTCGGCAAAGCTGTGGGCGGTGAGCGCCACCACCGGTGTGCGCGCCAGGCCCTGGTCGTGCTCGTGGCGCCGCAATGCGGCGGTGGCCTGCAGGCCGTCCATGCCGGGCATCTGCACGTCCATGAAGATCACGCCGTAGCGGCGCTCGCATGCCATCTGCAGGGCCGACAGGCCGTTCACGGCGGTGTCGATGCGCAGGCCCCGTCCCTCGAGCATGGCCAGGAAGATGTAGGCGTTGGCCTCGTTGTCCTCGGCCAGCAGCACGCGGGATCGGCGCGCCCCCGGGGCGGCGGGCAGGGGCTGCAGCGCCGGCGGCAGGGCGGCCTGCGGCAGCGGCAGCTCGATCGTGAACACGCTGCCCTGGCCGGGCACGCTGCGCACCTCGACCCAGCCGCCCATCAGCTGCACCACGCTGCGTGTGATGGCCAGCCCGAGCCCGGTGCCGCCGTAGTTGCGCGTGATGCTGCCGTCGGCCTGCACGAAGGGCTCGAAGATCGACTCGACCTTGCTCGCCGCGATGCCGATGCCGGTGTCGGCCACCTCAAAGCGCACGCGGCCGTCGCCGGCGGGTGCCGCGCCGAGCCGCACGCTGCCCTGCGCAGTGAACTTGATGGCATTGCCGACCAGGTTGTTCAGCGCCTGCTGCAAGCGGCGGCGGTCGGCCAGCACGGCCTGCGGCAGCCCGGGCGCCAGCTGCAGTTCGAGCGTCAGGCCCTTCTGCGCCGCGCGGGCGCGCAGCAGCTCCACCACACGCTGCAGCAGCGGGCGCAGCTCGAAGGGCTCGCTCTGCAGCTCGAGCTTGCCGGCTTCGATCTTGGTCAGGTCGAGCAGGTCGTTGATGAGGTCCGACAGCAGTTCGCCGGCCTGCTGGAACACCGCCACATGTCGCCGCTGCGACGCTGACAGCGGCGTGGCGGCCAGCAGCTCGGCGGCACCCAGCACCGCGTTCAGCGGCGTGCGGATCTCGTGGCTCATGTTGGCCAGGAACACGGTCTTGGCCTCGTTGGCCGCGGCCGCCACCGCACGGGCCTGGTCCAGGCGCTGGCGCTCGCGCTGCTGCCAGCGCTGGCGCATCAGCGCCAGCGCTGCCGCACCGGCGGCCAGCGCCGCTGCGGGCGCGGCCAGCGGCACCTCGATGCGGGCTTGGCCCTGCAGCAGCGCCGCCAGCAGTGGCAGCAGCAGGGCCAGCACGGCGGCCGCACGCAGCGCGGGCGTGAATGCGGGCGGGCCCTGCCGCGCCGCCCACCGTGCCGGCCACAGCGCCGGCAACAACGCCATCAGCAGCAGCAGCGCCTGCAGCCCGACCGGCGCCGGTCGCAGCCACTGACCATCGCGCAGCGCCGCATACGACAGCGCCAGTGCCTCGGCGCCGCTGACCTGGCCATGCACGGTCATCGCGCGGTCGACCAGCACCGCACTGCTGCCCACCACCACCACCTGGCCGCGCAGCTGCCCGGCCAGCGCCGCATCGTCGCCCTGCAGTGCGGCCCGCCACAGCCGTGCGAAGGGCACGCTCGGCAGGCAGCCGGTGCAGCGCGGCAGCGCGACGCTGACCCGCCCCTGAGCGTCCTGCGGCCAACGGGGTTCGGCCTGGCCAGCCCCTTCCAGCACCTGCCACAGCCGCAGCTGCATCGCCGGCCAGCGGCGCCCGCCGGATTCATGCCACAGCTGCACCTGCCGCAGCCGGCCATCGCTGTGCAGGGGTGCCGTGACGATGCCCTGCTGCGCGGGCTGGGCATCGAGCGTGGCCGCGGGTTCGACCACCGCGGCCCAGCGCAGCGCGGCATCCGGCCCGTCACCAGGCCGCGTCGGCGGCAGGCCCGCCGCCGCCAGCAGCACCGGCGGGCCGGCGCGGGCCAGCGTGCGGGCCAGGGCGGCATCGCCCTCGCGCGAGTCGGCCAGCAGCACGTCGATCACCACCGCCCGCGCACCGGCATCGCGCAGGTGTTCGATCACCAGCGCAAAGGCGTCGCGCTTGAAGGGCCAGGGGCCGAGATCGGGTTGCAGCTGCCGCAGCGAGGCGTCGTCGATGTCGACCAGCACGATGCCGCGCGGCGTGTCAGCGGATGCCAGCAGGCGCTGCAGCGCGTCGGTCTGCGGTCGCGACAGCAGCGCCTGCCAGGGCAGCACCAGCAGGCCGGCCAGCAGGGCCACCAGCGGCAGCCATCCCAGGCGCAGCGCGGCGGTGGCAGGCGGCGCTGTCGTCTCTGGCTTCAAATCAGCAGCAGCAGCGGCAGGAGCCACAGCCACCAGGGCAGCTGTCGCGGCACCTCGATGGTCTGCGGCGCGCCCCAGGGGCCGGGGCGGCCGTCGGCGCCGATCGTGCGCACCCGCACCTGCACCAGGCCCGGTTCCGGCTGCGGCAGCAGCCAGCTCGTGTCGGCGGTGGTCTGCTCGCCCAGCAGCTGCGCGAACGTGGCGTCGCGCGCGGCCTGCACCTGGTAGCTCGCACCCCGTTCGTTGCTGGCCAGCCAGGCGATGCGCAGGCCTTCCGCGGTGGCCTGCGGGGGCAGGGTTTGCGGCGGGGGCGCGGGCGGCGGCGGCGGCAGGCGGGTGTAGCTCTGCACCGTGCCCCAGGGGCCGGCGTCATTGCTGCCGCGGATGCTGCGCACGCGCCAGTGGATGCGGCCCAGCGGCAGGGTCTCCACGGCTTCACTGCCTTCGACGCCGGGCTGCTCGGCCACCAGGGTCTGGAAGGTCTCGTCGGTGGCGATCTGCAGGTGGTAGCGGCTGGCGGCCGGGTTCAGCGACCAGCGGAACCGCACACGTTCGGCGCTGCCTTCCGCGCCCGGCCCGGGCTCCACGGCAAAGGGCGGCTCGGGCCGGGCCTTGAGCACGAAGCTCGCCACGGCGTCGCGGCCCTCCAGGCCCTGCGCGTCGGCGCTGCGCACGTGCAGCTGGTAGTGGCCGTCGGGCAGGTCCTCGAGCCAGCGGGCCCGCGGCTCGCTGAAGCGGCCCTCGAGCATCAGCCGCCCGGGCGGCTGGGCCTCCAGCACCTGCGCGCGGTAGCTGGCCGCGCCCGGCTGCGGGGCCCAGGCCAGCTCCAGCGGCAGGCGTTCGAGCAGCGGCTGCATGTCGCCCAGCTGCGGCGCCTGCGCCAGCGGCCGCGGTGCGGCCACACCGGCCGTGGTGGCCAGGGCGCCGAAGCCTGCGGCCACCGCCACGCGGCCGGCGGCCACGCTGCCTTCCAGCACCTCCAGCCGCGAGGCCTGCAGATCGGCGCTGGCGCGGAATTCCGTGCCGCGCACGGCCAGGTTGACGAGCGGCGTGCGCATCTCGAGCCGGTGTCGGGGTGGCGCCTGGGGCGGGGACGGTGTGACTTGGGCATCGGTGGCGCCGCTGTCCAGCTGCAGCCGCGTGCTGCGCCGGCCGGTGGAGCCCAGACGCACCAGCTGATCGACCCGCAGCACGCTGTCGGGCCGCAGCAGCAGCCGGCTGCCGTCGGCCAGCCGCAGCAGGGCCGAGGACTGCGCCGCGCTCACCAGCCGGTCGCCCGCGGCCACGGTGCTGCCGCTGGTCAGCGGCTGTGCCGGCAGGCCGGCGCGCTGCACCGTGACCTGGCCCTGCACGTAGATCACGTCGGCCTGTTCGGGCTGCGCCAGCAGCATCGACGCCGGAATCTGCAGCATGCTGCCCGGCTGCAGCCGGCGCGGATCCTGGATGCGGTTCAGCTGCTGCAGCCGCCGCCAGTCGGCCTGCGGTTCGATGACCCGGCCGCGCAGACCGATCAGGGTGTCGCCGAGCTCGATGCGGTATTCGGCCAGCGGCTCGGCCGGCGCTGCCGCCGCCGGGAACACCAGCGCCAGGGCCAACACGGCGAGTGCGTGCTGCGGGCTGGGCTGGTCGATGCGCCGCTTCGGCACGGTCTGGTCTCCCGGGGGTATGGCCAGCCATTGTGACCTACCGGTCGAGATGTGCTGCCCCCCACAAAGGGCCGTGCGCCCCGCGGGACCTAGGGGCCGGGACCGAGCAGCAGCTGGATCAGCCCCTTGGCCACGAAGCCCACCAGACCGACGCCCAGCCCCAGGAACAGCACGAAGGTGCCGAAGCGCCCGGCCTTGGACTCGCGCGCCAGCTGCCAGATGATGAACACCATGTAGAGCATGAACGCGCCGACGCCGAAAGTCAGCCCGAAGCCGGAGATCTGCTCTTCGGTGTAGCCGAACATCAGGCGGACTCGGGGCCGACGAGGTCGGTGTAGGCGTGCCAGCTGGCGTGGGCCAGCCAGGGCACCGCCACCACCAGACCCAGCAGCAGCGTGCCCATGCCCAGCAGCGTGATGACGAGGATCAGCGTCGCCCACAGCGCCATCGGCGCCGGGTTGAGCAGCGCGGCCCGCACGCTGGTCAGCACCGCGGCGTGCACGCCGATGCGGCGGTCCAGCAGCAGCGGCAGCGCGATCACGGTCGACGCGAAGATCGGCGCGGCCAGCGCGCTGCCCAGGATCAGCCACAGTTCGAAGAGGTAGCTCTGCCCGCTGACCACCACCACACGCAGAAAGTCCGCAGGCGTGTTGACGGGTGCGGCGGCCCAGCGTGTGATCAGCGAGGCCGAGGTCAGCACCCAGCCGGTGCCGGCCAGCGCCAGCAGCAGCCCGAAGACGACGAGCCGGTGGTCGCGCGGGCGCCAGGCGGCGATGGCGGTGCGCAGGCTCGCGGGACGGCCGGCCGCCAGTTCGCGGCTGACGGCGTACAGCCCGGTGGCCACCAGCGGCGCCACGAGCAGGAAGCCGCTGAACGCGCCGGCCAGCAGCCAGAAGCGGTCGCGTGCCAGCGCAAACAGCAGCGCGCCGAAGCCGGCCATGGCCAGCCCGTGCAGCAGGCCCGGCAGCGGGCAGCGCAACAGGTCGGCCCAGCCGCGGGCCAGCCATTGCAGCGGCTGGCCGAGCGGCACCTGCAGCACCGGGTGCTGGCGCAGGGCGGCACCGGTGTCGGGTGCAAGGCGGTGAGGGCGGTGTGGCATGGGCTGGCGCTGGACTGTACGCAGGGCGGCACGCATCGACCTTGACCGGCATCATGCCGCCGGGTCCGCGAGCACTTCGCGGCGCGGCGGCCGCGGCGCCGGTCTCAGTGGCCGTCGCGCTGCATCAGCTGGCGTGCCGCCGCCTGCAGCGTGGCCGGTGCGGCATCGGCCAGCTCCACCACCTGCGCCTGCGCGAAGCCGCCGAAGTTGCGCTCCATCGACTTCAGGTACACCGGGTCGTAGTGCAGCGTCAGCAGCTCCTGCACGACGCCGGCCACCTGCCCGGCGCGCGATTCGGCCTGCCAGCGCGCCACGGTCTCGGCGCCGCGCAGTTCACGCAGCGCATCCAGGCGGGCGCAGAAGGCGTCGATGTCGTCGACGAAGTGTGCGTAGTCGTCGAGCAGAAACGCCACCCGTGCCGGCACCGACATCTGCACCTGCACACACGCGCTGGCGCGCAGCCGCACCAGCAGCGGCTCGGGGATGCGCAGCCGGCCGATGGTGCGGCTTTCGCCCTCGGCGTAGACCACGCGCGCCGGGTCCAGCTGCCGCAGCGCCTGCCAGACCGCGGTCTCGAAGGCCTTCTGCGAAGGCTGCCGGTCGCCCGGCACCAGGCCGAGCACGCTGCCGCGGTGGTGGGCCAGCGCCTCGAGGTCGAGCACCTGCGCGCCCTCGGCCGCCAGCGTCTGCAGCAGCCGGCTCTTGGCCGATCCGGTGCGGCCGAGCAGCATCGAGAAGCGGTAGGCGTCGGGAAGGGTCTGCAGCTCGGCCAGCACGGCGCGGCGGAACTCGCGGTAGCCGCCTTCCAGCACCTGCACCTGGAAACCGATCTGGTCCAGCACCAGCGCCAGCGAGCCGCTGCGCTGGCCGCCACGCCAGCAGTAGACGAGCGGGCGCCAGCCGCGCGGCTTGTCCATCAGCTGCGTCTGCACGTGGCGGGCTATGTTGATGGCGGCCAGCGCGGCGCCGCGCTTGCGGGCGTCGAAGGGCGAGACCTGCTTGTACTCGGTGCCCACGGCGGCGCGCTCGGCGTCGTTCAGCGTGGGCCAGTTGATGGCGCCGGGCAGGTGGTCTTCGGCGTATTCGCTTTCGCTGCGCGCGTCGATCACGGCATCGAAGCTGGTCAGCGAGGCCACGGCGTCGGTGGCGAGCAGGCGTTTGAGGGCCATGGGGTCGGGATTCGCTCAGGCCTGGGAGGCCACGGCGTCCAGCAGTTCGGTTTCGATGCGCAGCTGCGCGCGCGGCTTCTGCAGCTCGGGGCCGTCGACCAGGAAGGTGTCTTCCACGCGTTCGCCCAGCGTCGTGATCTTGGCCAGCTGCAGGTTGATCTGGTGGCGCGCCATCACGCGGGCGATGGCATACAGCAGGCCCGAGCGGTCGCTGGCCGACACCGTGAGCAGCCAGCGCTGCGCGCGCTCGTCGGGCGCCAGCGATACGCGCGGCGTGACCGGGAAGCTCTTCACGCGGCGGCTCACGCGGCCGCTGCGCGGCTCGGGCAGCGGCCCGGTGCTGGCCAGCGCCAGCGTGGCCTGCGTCTCCACCAGCGAGATCAGGTCGCGGTAGCCGGCCGGCGTGTCGGGCGTCATGCCGTGCGAGGCCACGACCTGGAAGGTGTCGAGCGCGAAGCCGGCACGCGTGGTGTGGATCTTGGCGTCGAGGATGCTGAAGCCGGCGCTGTCGAAATAGCCGCAGATGCGCGCGAAGAGGTCGGGCCGGTCGGGCGAATACACCAGCACCTGCAGCCCGTCGCCCACCGACGACGAGCGCGCGCGCACCACGGGCTCGGGCGTCTCCACGTGGCGCCACAGCGAGCGCGCGTGCCAGGCGATGTCGGCCGCGTCGTGGCGTGCAAAGTAGCTGACCTCCAGCGTGCGCCACAGCGGCTCTTCGGTGCCGGGCAGCGCGCTGTGCAGCGCCAGGTTCTGCCGCGCTTCCTGCTTGCGCGCCTCGATCTCGGCGCCGGGGTCGGGCTGGGCGCCGCCCAAAGCGCGCAGCGTCAGGCGGTACAGGTCTTCCAGCAGCTTGCCCTTCCAGGCGTTCCACACCTTGGGGCTGGTGCCGCGGATGTCGGCCACCGTCAGCAGGTACAGCGCCGCCAGCGTGCGCGGCGTGCCCACGACCTGCGCGAAGTCGCGGATGACTTCGGGGTCGGACAGGTCTTCCTTCTGCGCGATGCGGCTCATCGTCAGGTGGTTCTGCACGAGAAACTCGACCAGCCGCGCATCGTCCCTGGCCACGCCGTGCTGGCGGCAGAAGCGGCGCGCCTCGACCTGGCCCAGGTCGGAATGGTCGCCGCCGCGGCCCTTGGCGATGTCGTGGAACAGCGCCGCCACGTACAGCAGCCAGGGCTTGTCCCACTGCGCTGCCAGCTGGCTGCAGAAGGGGTACTCGTGCGCGTGCTCCGGGATGAAGAAGCGGCGCATGTTGCGCACCACCATCAGGATGTGCTGGTCCACCGTGTAGACGTGGAACAGGTCGTGCTGCATGCGCCCGACGATGCGCCTGAAGACCCACAGGTAGCGCCCGAGCACGCTGGTCTGGTTCATCAGCCGCAGCGCGTGTGTCAGGCCGCGCGGCTGGCGCAGGATGTCCAGGAACAGCTCGCGGTTGATGGGGTCGCGGCGGAAGTCCGCGTTCATCATGTTGCGTGCGTTGTACAGCGCGCGCAGCGTGCGCGCGCTCAGGCCCTGCAGGCCCGGCGTCTGCTCGAAGACCAGGAAGGTCTCCAGGATGGCGTGCGGGTTCTCGATGTACAGGTCGTCGCGCGCCACCTCCAGCATGCCGGCGCGGTCGAAGAAGCGTGCGGTGATGGGGCGCATCGGCGCGGCCTCGGAGCCGCTGACCCGTTCCTCGATGTTGAGCATCAGGATCTGGTTGAGCTGCGTCACCGCCTTGGCGGCCCAGTAGTAGCGGTGCATCAGCACCTCGCTGCTGCGCTGGCCGTTGCTGGGCGCGTCGGTGGCGGTGTAGCCGAAGCTCTCGGCCACGGCGGTCTGCAGGTCGAACACCAGGCGGTCCTCGCGCCGGCCGGCCACGCAGTGCAGCCGCGCGCGGATGAGCTTCAGCGTGCCCTCGTGCTTGGCCAGCTGGCTCGCCTCGAACGGCGTGATCAGGCCCTTGCTGGCCAGCTCGCCCCAGGTGCGGCCCAGGCCCGCGGCGCGCGCGACCCAGATCACCACCTGCAGGTCGCGCAGGCCACCCGGGCTTTCCTTGCAGTTGGGCTCCAGCGAGTACGGCGTGCCTTCGTACTTGACGTGGCGCTGCTGCATCTCCAGCGTCTTGGCGCGCAGGAAGGCGCGCGCGTCCATGGCCTCGGCCTGGGCCAGGCAGAACTGCTTGACCAGGCGCTGCGCGCCGCACACCCGCCGCGACTCCAGCAGCGCGGTCTGCACCGTGACGTCGCGCGCCGCTTCGGCCGCACATTCGGGCAACGTGCGCACCGAGGAGCCGATCTCCAGCCCGATGTCCCAGCAGCTGGTGACGAAGCGCTCGATGGCCAGACGCTGCGGCTCGTCGGGCGCGGCCGGCAGCAGCACCAGCACGTCGACGTCGGAGTGCGGGAACAGCTCGCCGCGCCCATAGCCGCCCACGGCCACCAGCGCGGCCTGCGGCGCGTGCTGTGGCAGGCCGGCCGCGGCCCACAAGGCGGCCACGGTGCCGTCGACGTGGCGCGCCAGGGCGCGCGTCAGCCGTGTGGCGGCCACCAGCGTGGGGCGCGCCGCCATGAAGTCCTGCAGCAGCGCGGCCTTGCCGTCGCGAAAACGCGTGCGCAGGTCGGCCACGCTGCCCGCGGCCTGGGGCAGGGCAGACATCGGGCTCAGGAGGTGGTGAGCGCCGCGGCCTGGCCGCCGCCGGCAGCCGGGGCCACCGCCTCCGGGGCCGACGCACTGCCATAACCGGCAGGGGCGAAGGCCGGTGCCGGCGGACTGCCGGCGCTGACGGTCAGCACCTCGTAGCCGGTCTCGGTGACCAGCACCGTGTGCTCCCACTGCGCGCTGAGCGAGCGGTCGCGCGTGACGATGGTCCAGCCGTCGTAGGGGCGGTTGCCCTTGCGGTCTTCCTTGATGTCGCGCTTGCCGGCGTTGATCATGGGTTCGATCGTGAAGATCATGCCCGGCACCAGCGTTTCCAGCGTGCCCGGGCGGCCGTAATGCAGCACCTGGGGTTCCTCGTGGAACTTCGCGCCCACGCCATGGCCGCAGAATTCGCGCACGACGCTGAAGCCGGCGTTCTCGGCGAAGGTCTGGATGGCGTGGCCGATGTCGCCCAGGCGTGCGCCGGGCCTGACCTTGACGATGCCCTTCCACATGGCGTCGAAGGTCAGCTGGCACAGCCGCCGCGCGGCGATGCTGCCTTCGCCCACCACGAACATGCGGCTGTTGTCGCCGTGCCAGCCGTTCTTGATGACGGTGACGTCGATGTTGACGATGTCACCGTCCTTCAGCGGCCGGTTGTCGGGGATGCCGTGGCACACCACGTCGTTCAGGCTGCTGCACAGGCTGGCCGGGTAGGCCGGGTAGCCCGGGGGCTGGTAGCCCAGCGTGGCGGGGATGCCGCCCTGCACGTGCACCATGTGGTCGTGCGCCAGCTTGTCGAGCTCCAGCGTGGTGACGCCGGCCTTCACGTGCGGGGTGAGCAGGTCCAGCACTTCGCTGGCCAGTCGGCCGGCGAGGCGCATGCCTTCGATCTCGGCCGCGGTCTTGATGGAAATAGCCATGGGGTCGGATTATCCCACCGGCCCCTAAAATCCGCGGTTTCCTCTCAGCCCGCCCGGGACCGCATGACCGCCACGCCCCTGAACCTGATGCACTTCGAGGGCGGCAGCGCGCTCTCGGCCTTCCGCGCGCAGGCGCTGCTCGCCCGTCTGCAGGGCGCCTGCCCGCGCATCACCTTTGTGGCGGCGCGCTTCGTGCACTGGGCGGCGTTCGACGCCCCGCCCGAGCGGGCCGCGGTGGACAAGCTGGCGGCGCTGCTGACCTACGGCGACGCCGCCGAGGGTGCCGCCGCGGGCGACTGCGTGGTGGTCATGCCGCGTCTGGGCACCGTGTCGCCCTGGGCCAGCAAGGCCACCGACATCGCACGCAACTGTGGTCTGGTCGTGCACCGGCTGGAGCGGGTCACCGAGTTCACGCTCACCGTCAAGGGTGGCCTGTTCGGCGCTGGCAAGCCGCTCACGGCCGACGAGCGATCCGCCGCGGCGGCGGTGCTGCACGACCGCATGACCGAACACGTGGCCTTCGAGCGCGAGGCCGCGGCCCACCTGTTCGACGGCCGCCAGGCCGAGCCGCTGGCGCACGTGGACGTGCTGGGCCAGGGCCGGGCCGCGCTGGTGCAGGCCAATGGCGAGTTCGGCCTTGCGCTGTCGGCCGACGAGATCGACTACCTGGTGGATGCCTTCACGAAGCTGGGCCGCAACCCGAGCGACGTCGAACTGATGATGTTCGCGCAGGCCAACAGCGAGCACTGCCGCCACAAGATCTTCAACGCCGCCTTCACGGTGGATGGCGTGGCGCAGCCGCTGAGCCTGTTCGGCATGATCCGCCACACCGAGAAGACCAGCCCGCAGCACACCATCGTCGCCTACGACGACAACGCCGCGGTGATGGAAGGCCATGCCGTGCAGCGCTGGCTGCCACAGGGCTTCACCAACGCGCCGATGTACGGGCCGCGCGACGACATCGCCCACGTGCTGATGAAGGTGGAGACGCACAACCACCCCACGGCCATCAGCCCGTTCCCCGGCGCCAGCACCGGCGCCGGCGGCGAGATCCGCGACGAGGGTGCCACCGGCCGCGGGGCCAGGCCCAAGGCGGGTCTGACGGGCTTCAGTGTCAGCAACCTGCACCTGCCCGGCACCGACGAGCCCTGGGAGCGCAAGCCGGTCGGCAAGCCGGAGCACATCGCCAGCCCGCTGCAGATCATGACCGAGGGCCCGCTGGGCGGCGCGGCCTTCAACAACGAGTTCGGCCGGCCCAACCTGGGTGGCTACTTCCGCGTCTTCGAGGCCGACGTGGCCGGCGTGCGCCGCGGTTATCACAAGCCGATCATGATTGCCGGCGGCCTGGGGCAGATCAGCGCCGATCAGGTCAAGAAGCTGCCCTTCGGCGCCGGCACGCTGCTGGTGCAGCTGGGCGGGCCGGGCATGCGCATCGGCATGGGCGGCGGCGCGGCCAGCAGCATGGCCGCAGGCACCAACACCGCGGCGCTGGACTTCGACAGCGTGCAGCGTGGCAACCCCGAGATCGAGCGCCGCGCGCAGGAGGTCATCAACCACTGCTGGGCGCTGGGTGCGATGAACCCGGTGATGGCCATCCACGACGTCGGCGCCGGCGGCATCAGCAACGCCTTTCCGGAGCTGGTGGACGGTGCCGGCAAGGGCGCCACCTTCGACCTGCGCCAGGTGCCGCTGGAAGAGTCCGGCCTGGCGCCCAAGGAGATCTGGTGCAACGAGAGCCAGGAGCGCTACGTCCTGGCCATCAACCCTGACCTGATGCCGCTCTTCGTGCAGATGGCCGAGCGCGAGCGCTGCCCGTATGCCGTGGTGGGCGTGACCACCGAGGACCGTGAGCTGATCCTCGAAGACGGCCCCGGCGGCGAGCGTGTGATCGACATGCCGATGGACGTGCTGCTGGGCAAGCCGCCCAAGACGCAGCGCTACGTGCAGCGCGTGGTGCGCACCGAGGCCGCGCTCGACCTCACCGGCGTGAAGCTGGAGACCGTGGCGCTGGACGTGCTGCGCCACCCCACGGTGGCCAGCAAGCGCTTCCTGGTGACCATCGGCGACCGCACCGTGGGCGGCCTCAACCACCGCGACCCGATGGTCGGCCCCTGGCAGGTGCCGGTGGCCGACTGCGCCGTGACGCTGGCCGACTTCGTCGGTTTTGCCGGTGAGGCCATGGCGATGGGCGAGCGCACGCCGCTGGCTGCGCTGCACGGCCCGGCCAGCGGCCGCATGGCGGTGGCCGAGGCCATCACCAACCTGCTGGCCGCGCCGATCGAGCTGAGCCGCGTGAAGCTCAGCGCCAACTGGATGGCGGCGTGCGGCGAGCCGGGCGAGGACGCGGCGCTGTTCGACACCGTGCAGGCGGTCGGGATGGAGCTGTGCCCGGCGCTGGGCGTGGGCATTCCGGTGGGCAAGGATTCGCTGTCGATGCGCACGCGCTGGGACGACAAGCAGGTGACGGCCCCCGTGTCGCTGATCGTCACCGCCTTCGCCTCGCTGGCCGACGTGCGCGGCACGCTCACGCCGCAGCTGCAGCCGGGCGACACGACGCTGGTGCTGATCGACCTGGGGCAGGGCCAGAAGCGCATGGCCGGCAGCATGCTGGCGCAGGTGCTGGGCCAGTTCGGGGATGAAGTGCCCGACCTGGACGACGCCCAGCAGCTGGTGCAGCTGGTGGCCGCCATCAACGCGCTGCGTGCGCAGGGCCGCATCCTGGCCTACCACGACCGCAGTGACGGCGGCCTGTGGGCGGCGGTGTGCGAGATGGCCTTTGCCGGCCGCCTGGGCGTGAGCCTGAACGTCGATATCCTGGTCACCGAGAGCGACGGCATCGAGGACAGCCGCGCCGAATATGGCGACTCCAAGAACTGGGCCGGCCAGGTGGGCGAGCGGCGCAACGAGCTGATGCTGAAGGCGCTGTTCAACGAGGAGCTGGGCGTCGTGATCCAGGTGCCCACCGCCGTGCGCAACGACGTGATCGCCACGCTGCGCCAACACGGCCTGAGCCGCCACGCGCACTTCATCGGCAAGCCCAACGAGCGCAGCGTGGTGGAGGTCTGGCGCGACGCCAAGTGCCAGGCCAGCTTCCCGCTGCAGGCGCTGCACCAGCAGTGGGACGAGGTCAGCTGGCGCATCGCGCGCCAGCGCGACAACCCGGCCTGCGCCGACGCGGAACACGCCGCCGCCGGCGACCCGGCCGACCCCGGCCTGCACCTGCACCTGTGCTTCGACCCGGCCGAGGACGTGGCCGCGCCCTTCGTGAACACCGCGCGCCCGAAGATGGCGATCCTGCGCGAGCAGGGCGTCAATTCACACGTGGAGATGAGCTACGCGATGGCGCGCGCCGGCTTCGACACCTTCGACGTGCACATGAGCGACCTGCAGGCCGGCCGCGCACGGCTGGCCGACTACCAGGGCCTCGTGGCCTGCGGCGGTTTCAGCTACGGCGACACGCTGGGCGCGGGCGAGGGCTGGGCGCGCAGCATCCTCTTCAACCCGGCGCTGGCGGACCAGTTCGCGGCCTTTTTCAACCGCCCCGACACGCTGGCCCTGGGCGTGTGCAACGGCTGCCAGATGTTCGCGGCGCTGTCGTCCATCATCCCCGGCGCGCAGGACTGGCCCAAGTTCACGCGCAACAAGAGTGAACAGTTCGAGGCGCGGCTGTCGCTGGTGGAGGTGCTGGCGTCACCCAGCCTCTTCTTCACCGGCATGGCCGGCAGCCGGCTGCCGATTGCCGTGGCGCACGGCGAAGGTTTTGCCGACTTCAGCCAGCGCGGCAACGCCGCCAAGGTCCACCAGGCGATGCGCTTCGTGGACCACCACGGTGCGGCCACCGAGGCCTACCCCGCCAACCCCAACGGCAGCCCCGGCGGCCTGACCGCGGTGACCACCGCCGATGGCCGCTTCACCGCGCTGATGCCGCATCCGGAGCGGGTGTTCCGCAACGTGCAGATGAGCTGGACGAGCAGCGAGCGCAGCGCGCTCAGCCCTTGGATGCGCATGTTCGGCAACGCGCGGCGCTGGGTGGGTTGATGGCTCGAAGGGCGGCCCGCCGGGCCGCCCTTCAACCCCCGAACAGCAGCCGCACCAGCCCGAGCGCGATCACCGGGAAGAGCAGCAGCATCAGCACGCGCACGGCGTCCCAGGCCAGGAAGGGGAACACGCCCTTGTAGGTCTCGCTCATCGGCACGTCGCGTGCGATGTTGTTGACGACGTAGACGTTCAGGCCCACCGGTGGCGCGATGAGCCCGATGCCCACCGTCATCAGCACCAGCACGCCGAACCAGATCGCCTTGTCCTGCGCGGCCAGGCCCCACAGGTCCAGTGCCATCACCGCCGGAAAGACCACGGGGATGGTCAGCAGCAGCATCGACAGCTCGTCCATCACGCAGCCCAGCAGCACGTACAGCAGCAGCACCGTGGCCACCACGGCCAGCGGCGGCACCGGCAGCTGGCCCACCCACTGCGCCACTGCGGCGGGCATGGCGGTCAGCGCCAGCGCGGCGTTCATCATGTCGGCGCCGAGGAAGATCATGAACACCATCGCGCTGGTCTCGGCCGTGCCGAGCAGGCTGCGCTCGATGCCCTTCAGCGTCAGCTCGCGTTGCGCCAGGCCCGCCACCAGGGTGGCCACCGCGCCCACGCCGGCGCCTTCGGTGGGGGAGAAGAGGCCGCCGTAGATGCCGCCGAAGACGAGCGTGAACACGGCCAGGATCGGCCAGATGCGCAGCAGCGCGCGCCAGCGCGCCGGCCAGGCCACCGGCGCACTGCGTGGCGCCAGGTGGGGCTGGCGCCGGCACACGATGCCGACCACCGCCATGTAGCCCACCATCGCCAGCAGCCCCGGCACCATGGCCGCGGCAAAGAGCTTGGCGATGTTCTGCTCGGTCAGGATGGCGTACACCACCAGCGGCACCGAGGGCGGGATCAGGATGCCCAGCGTGCCGCCGGCGGCCAGCGTGGCGGTGGACAGGCGGCCGCTGTAGCCCTGGCGCTTCATCTCGGGGTAGGCCACCTGCGTGATGGTGGCCGAGGTGGCCACCGACGAGCCGCACACCGCACCGAAGGCGCCGGCCGACATCAGCGACGACATCGCCAGCCCGCCGCGCACGTGCCCGACGAAGGCCGCCGCGGCCTCGAAGAGGCGCCGGCTCAGGCCGCCCTGCGTCGCGAACTGGCCCATCAGCAGGAAGAGCGGGATCACGCTCAGGTCGTACACCGTGAGCCGTGCGATGGCGCTGCCCTTGAGCTGGTTCAGCAGCGCCGGTTCGCTGGTCAGCACCCAGTAGCCGAGCGCGCCGGGGATGAACATCGCCGCGGCGATCGGCACGCGCACGACCATCAGCGCCAGCATGCCGCCGAACATCGACAGGCCGATGGTGGCGCCGCTCAAGCCCGCGCTCATGAAGCGGCCGGGTCCACCGGCCCGGCCAGCGCCGCCATCGGCAGGCCGCGCAGGTGCATCACGCCCTGCACCGCGGCGATCACCGCGGCCAGCGCCAGGCCCGGCGCCAGCGAGGCGTAGGCCCACCACATCGGCAGCGCCAGGATCATCGTCGTCTCCTCGGCCTCGCGCACGGCCAGCGCGCCGACGCCGGTGCGCCAGGCCAGCAGCGCACACATCAGTGCCAGCAGCAGCGCGCCGATGCCGTCGAGCGTGCGGATGCGGCGCTCGCGCAGGCCCTGCGTGAAGAAGTCCACCAGGATGTGCGCGCCGCGCAGCTGGCACCACGGCAGGCACAGCGAGATGCACAGCGCGATGCCGAATTGCGTCAGCTCGACATCGCCTGGGATGGGTCGGCTGGCCAGCGCGCGGCCGGCGATGCTGGCCAGCACCATCAGCCCCACGGCCAGGCCGGTGCCGGCGCCCAGCAGCGCAAAGCAGCGGGCCAGCCCGCGCAGCAGCGACAGCATCAGCGCGGTGGCCGGATCGGTGGCCGGGGCAACTGCCGAATCACTTGCGGTACCTGGCCAGCAGCTCGCGCGCCTCGGCCAGCATGGCGCGGCCGTTCAGGCCGCGCTTGTCCATGTCGGCTACCCAGTCCTCGGCCAGCGGCGCCGAGGCCTTGACCCAGTTGTCCAGCTCCGCAGCCGGCACCGTGTGGAAGGTGTTGCCGCGGTCCTGGGCGGCCTTGCGGCCGGCGGCCTGGCTGCCGTCCCAGGTCTTGCCGATCTGCTGCGACAGCGCGGCGCCCGCGTTGTTGTCGATGACCTTCTTCAGGTCGGCCGGCAGGCTGTCGTACTTGGCCTGGTTCATCGCGAACACGAACACCGCGCTGTAGAGCGACGGGCGCGACGGGTCGGTCTCGGTGTGGAACTTGACCATCTCCTGCAGCTTCAGCGAGGGCATCACCTCCCAGGGCAGCAGGAAGCCGTCGATCGTGCCCTTGCTCACCGCATCGGGAATGGCCGGCAGCGGCATGCCCACCGGGCTGGCGCCCAGGCTGGCCAGCAGCTTGTTGGTCTGCCGCGTGGGCGCACGCAGCTTCAGGCCCTTGAAGTCGGCCAGCGTCTTCACCTGCTTGCCGGCGGTGTGCACGTAGCCTTCGTCGTGCACCCAGGTCGCCAGCAGCTTCATGCCGGCAAATTCTTTCTGCGAATGTTTGTTGAAGAACTCCCAGGTGGCGCGGCCGCCGGCCTCGGCCGAGTTGGTCATGAACGGCAGCTCGAAGACCTCGGTGGTCGGGAAGCGGCCGGCGGTGTAGCCGGGCAGCGTGATGGTCACGTCGTCCACACCGTCCTTCACGCGGTCCACCAGCTGCGGCGGGGTGCCGCCGCCGCTCATGGCGGGCAGGATCTGGCACTTGAGCCGGTTGTTGGACTCGGCTGCGATCTTGTTGCACCAGGGCGTGACCACGTTCACCGAGGCCATGGCCTGCGGGTTCCAGATGTGGTGGAACTTGAGCGTGATCTCCTGCGCCACGGCGGGCAGGCTGAGGGCGGCGCCGGCGGCCAGCGCCAGCGTGCGAAGTGTCGTGTTCATGGGTGTCTCCTCGTTGGATGTGGTTTGTGGGCTGAGGCGGTGCGGCTCAGCCCCAGACTTCCTGCGCGGTCTCGACCACCAGCCGCAGCTTGTCGCGCTGCGCCTGCACCGCGATGTTGTTGCCGTGCACGGTGCTGGAAAAGCCGCACTGCGGCGACAGGCACAGCTGGTCCAGCGGCGCGTATTTCGCGGCCTCGTCGATGCGGCGCTTCAGCGTGTCCTTGCTCTCCATCTCGCCGAACTTGGTGGTGACGAGTCCCAGCACCACGACCTTGCCCTTGCTCAGGTAACGCAACGGGCGGAAGTCGCCGCTGCGCGCGTCGTCGTACTCCATGAAGAAGGCGTCCAGGTTCATCTCGGACAGCAGCGCCTCGGCCACCGGCTCGTAGTTGCCGGCCGCGGCGTGGGTGCTGCGGAAGTTGCCGCGGCACAGGTGCATGGCCAGCGTCATGCCGGCGGGCTTGTGCGCCACCACCTTGTTGATGAAGCCGGCGTAGCGGTGCGGCAGCTCGTTGGGGTCGTCACCGCGCTGGCGGGCGGCCTCGCGCATCTTCTCGTCGCAGAGGTAGGCCATGTTGGTGTCGTCCATCTGCACGTAGGTGCAGCCGGCGTCGTACAGGCTCTGCAGCTCGTCGCCGTAGGCCTTGGCCACGTCGTCGTAGAAGGCGGGGTCGAGCTCGGGGTAGGCCTCGCGGCTGATGCCGGCACGGCCGCCGCGGAAGTGCAGCATGGTGGGGCTGGGGATCGTCACCTTGGGCGTGAGGCCCGCCGCCACCTGGCTCTTGAGGTATTCGAAATCGGCGCGCTGGATGTCCTTGACGTGGCGCACCGGGCCGATCACGCGCATCGCGGGCGGGGCCAGCTCTTCGGTGCCGTCGGGGCGCTTGATGGTGACCGGGATGTCGGTCTTCACGCCGCCCAGCTGGTCCAGGAAGTCGATGTGGAAGTAGGTGCGGCGGAACTCGCCGTCGGTGATGCTCTGCAGCCCCACGTCCTGCTGGAACTTCACGATCTCGGTGATGGCACGGTCTTCCACCGCACGCAGCTGCTCGGCATTGATCTGGCCGGCGGCCTTCTGGGCACGCGCCTCCAGCAGGTATTGCGGGCGCAGGAAGCTGCCGACGTGGTCGGCGCGGAACGGGGGCTTGTCGCGGTGGCTCATGGTCTTGTCTCCAGGGTCGTTCAGGGGGTCAGGCGGCGGCCGGCAGTGCATCGGGCCGGTAGGACGAGTCGATGACCAGCGTGCCGCCGCAGGCGCGCGACACGCAGGCGCACAGGCGCTTGGCCTCGGTCTTCTCGCGCGCGCTCAGGAACACGTCGCGGTGGTCGATGGCGGTGTCGGCCGACAGCAGGTCCACGGTGCACAGGCCGCACTCGCCGCGCAGGCACTCGGCGAGCACCTGCACGCCGGCGCCTTGCAACACGTCGAGCAGGCTGCGATCGGCCGGCACCGTCAGCGTCAGGCCGTGGCGCGGCACCTGCACCGTGAAGGCCTGCGCGGGCTGGGCGCCGCTGCTGCCGAAGGTCTCGAAACGCAGTCGCTGCGGCGCGCGGCCGGCGGCCGCCCAGGCGGCCTGCACCGCGTGCAGCAGCGTCACCGGGCCACACACCAGCAGCCGGCCCTGGGCGGGCAGCGCGGCGATCTCGGCGGCCAGGTCCAGGCGCTGGCCGTGTTCGTCCACCCGCGTCTGCAGGCGCTCGCCCAGCGCGGCCTGCAGCACGTCGGCATAGACCAGCTCGTCGGCGCTGCGCGCGGCGTAGCGCATCTGCACGTCGGCGCCGCGTGCGGCCAGCGTCAGCGCCATGCCCAGCAGCGGCGTGATGCCGATGCCGCCGGCGAGCAGCAGCGTGGGGCCGGGCGCCAGCGGCAGCTCGAAGTGGTTGTGCGGGTGCTGCAGCGGCAGCGAGTCGCCGGCCTTCAGCGACCACAGGTGCGCCGAGCCGCCGCGGCTGTGCTGCACGCGCTTGACGGCGATGCGGTAAGTGCCGCTGGGTGATGCGGGCGGCGGCAGGCCCACCAGCGAGTAGCGGCGCTCGTCGATGCGGCCGTCGGGCAGCGGCACCTGCACACGCAGGTGGCTGCCCACGGTCCAGGCGCGTGTGCCGCCCTCGGGCCGCAGCTCGAATTCACGCACCGTGGCGCTCAGGTCGCGCAGCGCGTGCACGGTGGCCGGGGTCCAGGTCGGGGTCGTGATCATGGCGTGTTGCAGCGGGCTCAGCGGCCTGCGCGGCGGCGGATCAGGCTCGCCCCCGGCAGCTGCTGCAGCGTGGTCTGGCTGGCCAGCGCATCGGCCAGGTTCTGGTGCGCGTTGCGGGCGTGCTCCTGCATCAGCGCCTCGGCGCGTGCACCTTCGCCGCGCACGATGGCCTCCACCGCGCTGCGGTGCTGCGACTGCGCCACCACCAGCCGGTCGCGGGCGTGCGCGCCGGTGCTGTGCACGAGCACGAAGCCGTTGGGCGATGCAAACGGCAGCGTGGCGGCGCGCTCGATCTGCCGCGCCAGCAGCGCGCTGCCCGCCATCTCGGCCAGCAGCGCGTGGAAGCGGGCGTTCTGCGTCACGTAGCCGGCAAAGGCCTCGTCGCTGAGCGTGCGCGGCGCCAGCAGCGCGTCGATGCGGTCCAGGCAGTCGCGCATCGGCGCCAGCAGCGAGGCCGGCACGCCGCGCTCGGCAGCAAACCGCGCGGCCAGGCCCTCGAGCGTGCCGCGCAGCTCGATCGCGTCACGGATGTCGTCCTCGGTGAACTCGCGCACCATGAAGCCGCCCGAGGGCAGGGCTTCGAGCAGGCCTTCTTCCTGCAGCCGCACCAGCGCCATGCGGATGGGTGTGCGCGACATGCCCAGCCGCTCCACCATCGCCAGCTCGGCGATGCGCTCGCCGGGTTTCAGGTCGCCGCCGACGATGAGCTCGCGCACGCGCAGCAGCGCCCGCACGGTCTGGTTGGCGCCGGGGTCGTCGGTCTCGGGCGCGACTGCAGCCGAGGCCAGGGCGACGGCGGGCTTGCCGGGACTGCGTGGGCTGGCCATGGGCGGGTGCGAAGGGTCAGGCCACCTGGCGCAGCGGAAACACCGGGTGCCCGCCGGGTGCCGGCGCCTCGCGCGCGATCAGCCCTTCGATCAGCCGCCGTGCCCACAGCGCGCCGGCGTCGATCTGCAGGTTGTTGAAGCCCTGGCCGGGGCGGGCCAGCAGCGCGCGCTGCTGCGCCTCGAGCACCGTCTCGTCCTCGCGGAAGATGCGCGCCACGCCCTCGCGCAGCTGGTGCGTGAGGCGTTGCTCCGTCAGGCTGTAGTTGCGCGCAAAGGCCCAGAAGTAGTGACAGCTGGTCTCGGTCTCGGGCGTGATGGTGTTGAGCACCTGGCCGTTGACGCCGCGGCTGCGGTCGCCGGGGTGGCCTTCGGCCGGCTTGGCGCCGCTGCCGGCCTCGGCCACGCCGACGTCGATGGACACCGTGCACGGCCCCTCGAAGCGGATGACCTGCCAGCGGTCCACCGGCCCCTGGTAGCCGCGGGCATGGGCGATCTGCGCGGCCCAGAAGGGCGGGGCCTCGATGCCCTCCATCCAGCGCGTGACGGTGGCGGTGCGGTCGCCGTGCGTGGCCACGAAGGGCGCCTCGGCCACCGCGCGGTTGCCGATGCTGCTGCCGTGCACGAAGGTCTCGTGTGTCAGGTCCATCAGGTTGTCGAGCACCAGGCGGTAGTCGCATTTCACGTGGATCACCTGGCCGTCGGCAGCCCAGGCCGGGTCGTCGTTCCAGTGCAGGTCGGGCACCGCGGCCGGGTCGGCCAGCAGCGGGTCGCCGGGCCAGACCCAGACGAAGCGATGGCGCTCCACGACCGGGTAGCTGCGCACGCAGGCCGAGGGGTTGATCGTCTCCTGCGACGGCATGTGTGTGCACAGGCCTTCGGCGTTGTATACAAGGCCGTGGTAGCCGCAGACCACCTCGTCGCCTTCCAGGCGGCCCAGCGACAGCGGCAGGCGGCGGTGCCAGCAGGCGTCTTCCAGCGCTGCCGCCGTGCCGTCCGCCTTGCGGTACAGCACCAGCGCCTGGTTGCAGACGGTGCGTGCAAAGAGCGTGCGGCCCACCTCCACGTCGTAGGCGGCGGCGTACCAGGCGTTCAGCGGGAAGGTGGACATCGGGCGGCGCGCTGCGTTGTATACAGCCTGAATACTAGGCGCGCCGTGGGGGCCTGCCGCTCCGCGTTTTTACCGATCTGTCGGTACCGATGGGCCGACGGGCCGGCTGGCGGGCGAACCGGCCCCGGTGGGCGGGGCCGTGCCCGCGTCAGGCGGCCCGGGCGTCGTGCAGACCACCCTGGGCCGGGCGCAGTTCTGCGCCCACGCCGGCCAGGATCTCGTAGCTGCGCAGCCGGGCCTCATGCGCAAACATCGCGCCGGCCACGATCAGCTCGTCGGCGCCGGTGGCGTCGACGATCTGCTGCAGCTGCCGCCGCACCGTCTCCGGCCCGCCCACGGCGCTGGCCACCAGCATGCGTTCGACGCCCTGGCGCTCGGTATCGCTCCACAGCCCCTGCATCGTGGGCACCGGCGGCGGCAGCGGCCCGCGCACGCCGCGGCGCATGCCCAGGAAGCGCTGCTGGATGCTGGTGAAGTGGAAAGCCGCCTCGGCGTCGGTGGGCGCCGCCACCACGTTGACGGCCACCATCGCGTGCGGCTTCGGCCAGCGCGCGCTGGGGCGCCAGGTGGCGCGGTAGATCTCCAGCGCCTGCATCAGGTAGTCGGGCGCAAAGTGGCTGGCAAAGGCGAAGGGCATGCCCAGGTGCGCCGCCAGCTGCGCGCTGTACAGGCTGCTGCCCAGCAGCCAGATCGGCACCTCGGTGCCCATGCCGGGGATCGCGCGCACGACCTGGCCCGGCTGCGGCGGCGCCAGGTAGGCCTGCAGCTCCAGCACGTCTTGCGGAAAGCGGTCTTCATCGGCCCCGGCGAGCGTGCGGCGCAGCGCGCGCATGGTGGGCTGGTCGGTGCCGGGCGCGCGGCCCAGGCCCAGGTCAATGCGGCCCGGGTACAGCGTGGCCAGCGTGCCGAACTGCTCGGCCACCACCAGCGGCGCGTGGTTGGGCAGCATGATGCCGCCGCTGCCGACGCGGATGGTCCTGGTGCCGCCGGCGATGTGGCCGATCAGCACCGCGGTGGCGCTGCAGGCCAGGCCGTCCATGTTGTGGTGCTCGGCCAGCCAGTAGCGCTGGTAGCCCCAGGTTTCGGCGTGCTGCGCCAGGTCGAGCGTGCGGTGCAGCGCGTCGGCGGCGTCGCCACCTTCCACGATGGGGGCGAGGTCAAGTACGGACAAGGCAATCATGGGGCGATCTTGCACCACCCGGCGCCGCCTTGCTGCCCGCGCGATACTTTGCCCATGAGCACCTTCACCGTCCGCCGCCTGCTGGTCGACCTGGACACCCCTTTGCAGCGCCACTGGTGCGGCGACGCCTTCCGCACCGCGTTCTTCAACGCGCTGAGCATGAGCTTCCCGGTCGGCGAGCAGGCCTTCATCGACAGCATGAAAAAGGGCCTGGCCGCGCTGCCCGAGGCCGAGCGCGCGCGCTTTGCCGACGAGGTGCAGGGCTTCATCGGCCAGGAAGCCACGCACCGCCAGGTGCATGCGCGCTTCAACGCGCACCTGGCCCGGCAGGGGCTGGTGAACCGCTGGGAGTCGCGCATCCAGGCGCGCCGGCCGCAGCTGGAGCAGTTGGACGTGCGCAACTGGCTGGCCGTGACCGCCGCCACCGAACACCTGACCGCCATGTTCGCCGAATGGCTGCTCGCCCACCCGCAGGCGCTGGCCGGCGCCGAGCCGCGCCTGGCCACGCTGTGGCAGTGGCACAGCGCCGAGGAAACCGAGCACCGCAGCACGGCGTTCGACCTGTACAGCGCCCTGGGCGGCGCGCAGCCCTGGCGCGTCGGCATCTTCAAGGTCGTGCTGCGCCTGTTCCTGCTGGACCTGGCGCGCCAGACGTTGCACAACCTGTGGCACGACGGCAGCTGGTGGCGGCCTTCGACGTGGGCACAGGCGAGCCGGTTCCTGTTCGGGCGCGGCGGCTTCATCACCGTGAGCCGGCCAGCCTGGCGCCAGTACTTGCGCGAGGACTTCCACCCCGCGCAGGCCAGCGACGCCCTCTCGCGCGGCTGGCTGCAGGCCCACGCGGCGCTGGTGCCGCCGGTGCGCGCAGCCTGAGGCGCCCATGAACGCAGCGCTGCAGCGCGCGCAGGCCTTCGCGCAGCGGCTGCAACTGCGCGTGCCGGTGCTGATGGCGCCGATGGCCGGGGTGCCCGCCGTGTCGCTGGCCACCGAGGTGGCACGTGCCGGCGGCCTGGCCGCCCTGGGTGCGCTGCTGCTGGACGCCGCTGCCATCGCGGACTGGGTGGCGCGTTTCCGCGCCGGCGGCGGCGGGCCGCTGCAGATCAACCTCTGGGTGCCCGACCCCGTGCCGCGGCGCGACGCGGCGCACGAGGCGCGCGTGCGCGAGTTCCTCGGCCGCCACGGCCCGCCGGTGGCGCCCGATGCCGGCGACGCGCTGCTGCAGGACTTCGGCGCCCAGTGCCAGGCGCTGCTGCGGGCGCGGCCGACGGCGGTGTCGTCGATCATGGGCCTGTACCCGGCGCCCTTCGTGGCGCAGCTGAAGGCCGCCGGCATCCTTTGGTTTGCCAACGTGACCACGGTGGCCGAGGCGAAGGCCGCCGAGGCGGCGGGCGCCGACGTCATCGTCGCGCAAGGCGCCGAGGCAGGCGGCCACCGTGGCGCCTTCGATGCGACCCGGGCGCGCCAGCAGGCCGTGGGCCTGCTGGCGCTGCTGCCGCAGGTGGTGGACGCGGTGCGGCTGCCGGTGGTGGCCACTGGCGGCATCGCGGATGCGCGCGGCGCGGCGGCGGCGTTGCTGCTGGGCGCCAGTGCGGTGCAGATCGGCACCGGCCTGCTGCGCTGCCCCGAAGCGGGCCTGGCGCCGGCCTGGGCCGCCGTGCTGGACGGCCTGGCGCCCGAAGACACGCAGCTGACCCGCGCCTTCAGCGGCCGCTGGGGCCGCGCACTGGCCAGCGACTACGTGCGGGCCGCCGCCGCGCCGGACGCACCCGAGCCGGCGCCCTACCCGGTGCAGCGTGGCCTGACCGCCGGCCTGCGCAAGGCCGCCGAAGCGGCCGGTGACGTGCAGCGCATGCAGGCCTGGGCCGGGCAGGGCGCGGGCCTGGCGCGGGCCCTGCCGGCGCATGCGCTCGTGGCGTCGATCTGGGCCGACACCTGCGCCTTGCTGGACGCCTGACACCGCCCGCCGCGGCGGACCCGTGCGCGGCGGTCTACCGGGAGCCGCCGCCCGGCGGAACCGGACGCATTCAGGCCCTGCGCGCCGGGCGCTGCAGCTCGGCCGAGGCCGCGGGTGCCGCGGGCCCCGCCAGCAGGTGTGCCAGCATCGTGTGCAGGGTGTCCTGCGTGGGCTCGTCGATGGACAACACCCGCAAGGTGACGCCCGCATGGCGGTTGGGTGAATCGGCCGCCGCTTCGGCCCAGAGCTGGTCGACGGTGGCGCGCAGGTGGTCCTCGCGCGTGGTGCCGTCCACCAGCAGCAGCACGCGGCTCAGCGGCACGGTGTCGAGCAGGCGGCCGATCTCGTAGCGGCAGCCGTCGCGGCCGGGCCCGAAGCCGCGCAGGTCCATCAGCACCGCCGCGCTGTCGTCGGCCAGGCGCTGCATGGCCATCTGCCAGGTGTCGGCGCGGCAGAAGAGTTCTTCGACACGGTGCAGACCGTCCGGGGCGGGGCGCGTGTCGAAGGCGGCCACGCGGCGCTCGAGATCGGCCGCGTCGTGCACGAACTGCCGCGACAGCCGGCCGCCGACGAAGGCCATGAACTCGTGCGGCTCGACGGTGCTGGTGACGAGGTCGGGCCCGGCGATCATCGACACCGGCGCCAGCGGCAGCCAGTGCCGCCGCAGCCGCTCGAAGAAGCGCTGGCTGCGGTCGCCCAGCGCGAACACGCGCAGCAACAACAGCCGCTGCGCCGGCGCCGGGCTGGCGGGCAGCCGCCGCCACAGCAGCGCCATCACGCCCCGGGCCAGCAGCCAGGCCCCCAGGCCGGACAGCGCCCAGGCCGGCGCGTTGAAGGCCATCACCGCGCCCTGCGCCACGGCGAACACCAGCCAGAGCGCGTCGACGCTCAACTGCGCCTCGCTGAAGGCGCCGGCCTCGTAGCGCCGTGCCAGGGCCTTCAGCAGCGGCATCGCCAGCAGCCCGGCGCCGGCCAGGCCCAGGCCGAGCAGCAGCCAGAAGGTGGCGCCGCCGCCCAGCCCGGCCGCAAAGGCCACCGAGGACACCGCGCGCAGCAGCGGCTCGTGCACCTGCAGGGCCTGCACCAGCGCCGTGGCGCCGGCCACGCCCAGCACCAGGAAGGCCAGCACCAGCGGCCCCACCGCGCGCACGCGCCGCCAGCCCACCACGGCCACCAGCACCGTGGGCAGCAGGTTGGTGGAGGTCCAGACCACCAGGCCGTCGACCAGCGCCGAGCCGCTGTCGTCGATGCGCGGGGCCAGCGCCCACAGGCCCAGGTACACGGCTGCGTAGCCGCCGAAGAGCGCCAGCCGCTGCCGGCGGTCGACCAGCCGCATCGCCAGCGCCAGCAGCGCCGGCCAGGCATAGGCCAGCGCAAAGATCGTGGTGTTCATCGGCCGTGGCGCGATGCCGCTGCCGGTCATCGCCGCCAGCGCCATCGCGGCACCGTACACCGCACCGCCGGCGGCCAGCACCGCCGCCGCCCGCCAAGGCGCCCGCAGCGCGTGCTGCAGGGCCGGGCCGGCCGGCGGACAGGGCGAACCCGGCGTGAGCCAGGCCACCGACAGCGGCGGCGGCGGCATGGCCGCGGTGCGACGCGGCGGCGGCTCGCCGCGGCCGGAGCGTTCGTCCATGCCGGCCAGCACCGAGCGCCTGTACAGCCGCAGCAGGCCCAGAGCCAGCGGCACGGCCAGCAGCGCCGCGATCAGCAGCGCAAAGGGAAGGGCTCCGGTGATCAGCAACTGCGGCGTCATGCCCACAGTGTGCCGCTGGCTGCGGTGTGCCGCGACTTCCGATCTGGGGGCGTGGCGGCAGCTTGGCGGGCCCGCCGCAGTTGCGCCCGGTCGGGCTCAGCCCGCCAACTTCACCAGCAGGCGCCCGTCTTCCACGCGCACCGCGTGCACCACCAGGTCCTGGGTCAGCGGCGCGCACAGCGCACGGCCGCTGCGCACGTCGAAGCGGCCCTGGTGCAGGGGGCATTCGATGCTGCCGTCGTCCTCGACGAAGCCGCCGCACAGGCTGGCGCTGCCGTGGGTGCAGGTGGCGTCGATGGCGTGCAGCTCGTCGCCCAGGCGCACGAGCGCGATCTCGCGGCCGGCCACGGTGGCGGCGATCACGTCGCCGTCGGGCACGTCGGCCGCGGCGGCGGCGTCGATCCAGTCGGGGGTGGCAGCGCTCATATCGGATCGATGATGGAGTTGGGGATCAGGTCGTTATCGAAGATCACCAGCCGCTCGGCAAAGCGCAGGCCGTCGGGCGTGGGCACGATGCGGTCGAGGTAGCGGCCCACGCTCAGGATCTGCGGCAGCGCGTCGCGCTGGGTGCGGATGACGAGGTAGCTGGCCTCGCAGCGCAGCACCTCGCCGCGGTCGGTGACCTCGCGGCCCAGCAGCCGCGGCAGGCCGACGATGTGGCGCTGCGAGTAGGGGTCGTGGTAGATGGTTTCGGCGGCGCCGTAGACACGGTCCTTCAGCATGCCGCGGCTCTCGAAGGCCAGTGTGGCCAGCGGCAGGCCGCGGTCGAAGTTCTCGCGCGACTGCAGCTTGTAGATGCCGTCTTCGGTGAAGAGCTCGGGCCAGCGGTCGAGCTCGCGCGCGTCCAGCACCGCCGCGTACTCGCTGTACAGATCGTGCAGGGCCAGCAGGGTGTGGGCGTCCATCGTCGTCGCCATGGTCACAGCCCCATCACCCGGCGCCAGTAGCCGTGCATGCCGCGGATCAGCGTCTCGGTGACCATGTGGTCGGTGGGCTTCACGTCGCGGCCGTCGAGCTCGCTGACCGTGCGCGCGTTGCCGTTGGCGGCAAAGGCCTGCTGCACGAACTCGATCACCTCGCCGTCGTCGGCCGACACGAAGCCCGCCGGGCCGAACAGGTTGGCCTGGCGCAGGCGGCGACGTGTCATGGCCTCGTCGTCGTCGGCCAGGCCGAAGTGCGTCCACACAAAATCGAACTCGCCCGGCCCCACCGGCTGGATGTGGCGCGTGGACAGCGAATTGACCTGCTGCTGGATGATCAGGCTCGGGAACAGCGTCATCATCACCACGCTCGGGCCGCCCCACCAGGGCTCGAGCACGACGTCGAGCAGGCGGTCGTCGTGAAGCTGCATGCCGGCCTTGAAGCTGGTCACGCCCTGCGTGACCGAGCCTGCGCCGCCTTCGTTGCGGCGGCTCACCATGCAGGCGTGGCGGTGGTGGCGATCCATCACCATCTGGCTCTTCTGGTCGGCACGCCACAGGCCAAAGGTCACGAACCAGGTGTGCAGCAGGCCCGGGTGGTACGGGTCCTTGATGTTCTCCTGCATCAGCTTCCAGTTGGCCGGGATGCGCTGGCGGTTGTAGCCCAGCAGCTTCAGCGGCCGCGCGTCGTTGAAGACGCGGTCGTAGTAGTGCAGCACCTCGGGGCCGAGGAAGTCCTCGAAGGGCTCGACGTCGTGGTCGAAGCTCGCGAACACCGCGCCGCCGCGCCGCGCCACCTTGAGCTGCGTCAGGCCGTGGTCCGAGAGCTTGAAGTCGGCCGGCATGCCGCCGTTGACGCGCCCATCCTGCTTGACACCGCGGCGGAACGGCAGGCCCACCAGGTCGCCCTTCAGGCTGTAGTTCCACTGGTGGTAGGGGCAGGTGAAGTCTTTCACGCGGCCGTGGCGCTCGCGGCAGAAGGCCACGCCGCGGTGGGCGCAGCGGTTTTCCACGACGTGGATCTCGCCGCCCTCGCCGCGCACCAGGATCACGCTGCGCTCGCCGATCTGCGTGCGCTTGAAGTCGCCGGTCTCGGGCACCTCGCATTCCAGGCCCACGTAGCACCAGTGGCCGGCGTAGAAGAGGCGCTCCAGCTCGCGCTGGTAGACCTCGGCGTCGGTGTAGATCCAGCCCGGCGCGCGGCTGGTGGGCACATCGCCCCAGCGGCTGTCGGCGGGCACGGGAACGATGGGAATGGCGGCATTCATGGCGGGCTTCCGGGCTGCGGTCGTGGCGCATTGTCGGGAGCGTCCGCACTTCGCGCCATGCAGCAGGCCATAAAGTCGAGCTTCACGGCGTGAAGCAAGGCGTTGTGATGGAAACGAACCTGCGATGAGCCTGGACCTGAACCTGCTGCGTGTCTTCGACGCACTGATGCAAGAGCGCAAGGTGGTGACCGCGGCACACCGGCTGGGCCTGTCGGCGCCTGCGGTCAGCAACGCGCTGGCCCGCCTGCGCCGTGCCACCGGCGACGAGCTGTTCACCCGCACCGCGCAGGGCATGCAGCCCACGCCACATGCGCTGTCGATCGCCCAGACGCTGGGCGGCGCGCTGGCGGCCATCGAGCAGAGCCTGGCGCGGCCGGCCGGCTTCGACCCCGCCACCAGCTCGCGCCGGTTCCGCATCGCGATGACCGACATCGGCGAGATCGTCTTCCTGCCCGCGCTGATGCGGGCGCTGCAGGAGCAGGCGCCGCAGGTGGGCCTGGAGACGGTGCGCAACTCGCCCGGCGAGGCGCCCGGCCACACGCGCGACGAGATGGCCCGCGGCGGCATCGACCTGGCGGTGGGCTGGCTGCCCGACCTCGACGCCGGCTTCCACCAGCGGCGCCTGTTCGAGCAGCGCTACGTGTGCCTGATGGCCGCGGTCCACCCGCTGGCCACGGGCCCCCTGACGCTGGAGCGCTTCTGCGGCGCACGCCACGCGCTCGTGGCTGCCGAGGGCACGGGCCACGAGCGCATCGACCGCCTGCTGCGCCGGCACGGCGTGCGCCGCAGCACGCTGCTGCAGTTGCCGCACTTCGTGGCCGTGCCCTGGATCGTGCGCGACAGCGACCTCGTGGTGACCGTGCCGCTGAAGCTGGCCGAACGCGTGGCCGCGCCGCTGGGCCTGGTGATGCGCGAACTGCCGCTGGCGCTGCCGGCCTTCGAGGTCAACCTGTTTTGGCACCAGCGCGTGCAGGCCGATGCAGGCCACCGCTGGCTGCGCGAGCTGTGGGCGCAGCAGTTCGGTCCTGCGCCCGGCACCGGTGCCGTCGCCTGACCGGGCGGCCGATCAGCGCCGCACGGGCGCCATGCCGGCGCAGGGGTCGGGCCGTGGCTGCGGCGCGGTGAACACGATGCGGTCGAAGGCGGTGGTGGTGTCGCCCTGTTCCAGCACGCCGACGGCCAGGCTGCGCTGGCGCGTGGCGGCGTCCAGCCAGCGCGGCGCGCCGACGTCGGTGCGCACGTGGCCGTTGCCGGCCAGCAGCAGCACGCCGCGGTGTGCGTGTGCCGTGAGCACCTGCGCCATGAACTGGTCGCGCGCCACCTGGGCCAAGGCCATCTGCGGCGCCAGGCCGGGCGGCAGCTGGCCGCAGTGGCTGGCCTCGATGGCGCCGGTCAGCTGCTGCAGCACCGCCGTGGGCACCGCCGGGTCGAAACCGTGCGCCTGCAGCCCCTGGCGCATGACGGCGCGTGCCTGCTCGCGCGGCACGTTGGCCGCCACGATGGGCAAGCCGTGCTGCAGCGCCAGGTCGATGAAGGGTTCGTAATGCGGCCAGTGCCAGCCGCTGCCGCCCTGGGCTGCGGCGATCAGCGCCTGGGCCGTTGGCTTGGGTGATTGGGCGAGGGCCTGATCGATGGCCGCCTGATGCTGGCGGTCGAACTGCTCCATCGCCAGCACCGGCCGCGCGCCGGTGGCCAGCCAGGCGCGAAAGGCACGCAGGCGCAGCGCGTGCTGCTCGGCGTTGTCGTGCACCTCGCCCAGCAGCACCACCGGGCGGTCCCACTGCCATGCGGCCGGCAAGGGCTGTTCGGGGTGCGGCGCAGCAGGTGACGCGACGGGTGACGAGGGGCCGGCGCAAGCCGCCAAAAACAAAGTCGCCGCAAAAGCGGCGACTCGAGCCAGACGGGACGGCAGGGAAAGACCGATGTACATGCCGGCATGCTAGCCGGCACGCGCACCGCAGGGTTTTAGTTGGCCTGCTCGATGCCGGCAATCGCCCAGGGGCGGCTGTCGTCGTGCGGCTTGACCAGGTGCCAGATCTCGTCGAAGGCCACCGGTGCGGCGCCCTTTTCTTCGACCACGTCACCCCGGAAACGCACGCTGACGATCTGGCGGTCGGCCTCGTTGGCGACATCCAGCACATCGGCGTCGATCTTGACCACGTCGGTGTGCTGGCCGGACGGGCCGCGCTCCTGCAGGTCCATGCGCAGCGACGCAAACAGCTCGGGCGTCGTGAAGCGGCGCAGGTCGTCCAGGTCGGCAGTGTCGTTGGCGGCCTGCAGGCGGATGAAGATCATCTTGGCCGTGCGGGCAAAACCTTCGCTGTCGAACGCGGCGGGCACGAAGGCCTTGGCAACCGCGGGGGTCGACGCCGCGGTCACCGGTGCTGCTGCAGTGTCGGCCATGTCCGGCGTGCCCTGAGACGGGCTCGCGACCGGTGCGTCCGGCTCGAAGGCGCGGCGCTCGGTGGCCTGCTGCGGGGCGGCCTGCTGCGGCCACGCGCCCTGGGCGCTGCGACCCGCACCCGCGGCGGCGCCAGCCAGCGCCGGCGTCTGGCCCTGCTGGGCCTTCGGGCCGAAGCGGCGCAGCAGGAACATCACCAGGAAGATCGCGGTCACGGCCAGCAGCGCCATCATCAGGAAGTTGCCGAAGGCTTCACCCAGACCCAGGTGGCTCATCAGCGCCGCGATGCCCAGACCGGCGGCGAGGCCGGCGATCGGGCCCATCCACGAGCGCTTGCCCGCGGCGGCGGCGGCCGGTGCAGCGCCGGCGGCGCCGGGTGCGGCCTGCGTGGGCGCGCCCTGCTGCGGGGCGGCGGGCTTGGCGGGCGTGGAGTCAGGGGCCGTGCGCGCGGGCATGTCGCGCTGCATGCCGCTGGACTTGCCGCCGCCCAGCCGCTTGGCCTCGGAAATGGAAGGGACGGTCGCGGAGACCAGGGCCACGACCACCGCACCGATGAGCCAGTTTTTCATTGTCGGAAATCCTTCAGTGTCAGTTGACAGATGCACCACCCACGGCAATGCAAGGCGGAGTGTGAGGCATGCCGGCAACCCTGCACACCACACCGGCCAAGGCCTTGCCGAGGGTGGGTGCTCGCGGGGCCGTATCGCGCCATCATGCGCCCATGAAAACCCTGAAGGACACCCAATGACGGTCGGTCTGCTGTGGGCGCTGAGCGTGCTGCTGATCCTGGTCGGGCTGGCGGGCACGGTCCTGCCGGCGCTGCCGGGCACGGCGCTGGTGCTGGGTGGCATCCTGCTGGGGGCGTGGATCGACGACTTCACCCGGGTCGGTCCCGCCATGCTGACGCTGATCGGCGCGCTGGCGGTGCTGGCCTGGGTGCTGGACTACGTGGCCGGCCTGCTGGGTGCGCGCCGGGCCGGCGCCAGCCGGCTGGCGCTGGCGGGCGCGGCGGTGGGCACGGTGGTGGGCCTGTTCATGGGCCTGGTGGGGGTGCTGTTCATGCCGCTGGTGGGCGCGGCGGTGGGCGAATACCTGGCGCGCCGCGACGAAGTCCGCGCCGGGCATCAGGCCGTGCGCGTGGGCGTGTCGACCTGGATCGGCATCATGGCCGGGCTGCTGGCCAAGGTGGTGCTGGCCTGCGTGATGGTGGGGCTCTTCGTGGTGGCGCTGGTCTTCTAGGGCGCCGGGCGACCTCAAGCGCCCATCACCCGACCCAGCCACTCGTGCAGCACGAGGCGATTGCCCTCGAACCCATCGGCCGTGGGCACCCAGTCGCTGAAGCGGAGCCGGCCCCGCGGCACGAGGCCCATCGGCGCCGCGACCAGCCGCACCGGCTTGCCTTCGGTGGCGCGCTGGAAGTTGAGCATCGAGCGGGTCATGTGATAGCCGTGTGTCACCACCACGATCTGCTCGATGCCCTGGGCCTGCAGCAGCGTCGCCGTCTTGAAGGCGTTTTCGCGCGTGTCGCGCGACTCGGTCTCGAGCCACCGCAGCGGCCGGCCCAGTTCGCGGTCGGCAATGCGGGCGGCGATTTCGGCCTCGGAGGGGCCGGGCTCTCCGCCGTGGCCGACGCCGCCGCTGAAGGCCAGTGGCAGGCCGGTCTCCTTGCTCAGCCAGACGCCGTAGCGCAGGCGCTCGACGCCGCGCGGGTGCAGCGTGGACACACCGTACTCCGGCGCCAGCAGCCGGCGGCCGCCGCCGAGCACCACGATGGCGGTCTTCGGCGCCTTCTTGAGCTCGGCGATCTGGCTGTCCATCAACGCCGGCGTCGGCCGCAGCAGCCACATCGTCAGGCCCTGGGCCAGGGCGGTCGTGGACGAGAACCAGACGCCCAGCACGCCCAGCAGCACCAGCAGCCAGGCGAGCAGGCGGCGGCGGAACATCAGCCGCGCGCCGACCAGCATCAGCACCAGGAAAGGCACCGGCGGCAGCGCGAACACGGCCAGCACGGGCTTCCAGCTCTCGATGCCCAGCGAAAAGAAGATCTCGTTCATGAAGAGGGGAGCCAGGTCCGCGCAGGGACGCACCGGATGCCGACCGGTCGGTGCCGCCGCCGGCGGTCAGGGTCTTGCGAAGGTCGGCGCCGCCCTGCAGCGGACGGCCCGGATAATCGCCAACAGGCAGTGTAAGGACTGGCGTGGTGCCTTCGACCCCTGCAGGCCACGGAGGCTATCGATGAACGTGCAGACCATCACTCTTGGCGGCGGTTGTTTCTGGTGCCTGGAGGCGGTGTACGAGCTGGTGGACGGCGTCACCGCGGTCGAGAGCGGCTATTGCAACGGCCACGTGCACAACCCGAGCTACGAGCAGGTGTGCGGTGGCGACACCGGCCACGTGGAGGTGGTGCGCGTGAGCTTCGATGCCCAGCGCATCGGCCTGCGCGAGGTGCTGGAGATCTTCTTCCACATCCACGACCCGACCACGCTCAACCGGCAGGGCAACGACGTGGGCACGCAGTACCGCAGCGGGATCTACATCGACGACCCGGCGCACGAGCCGGTGGCGCGGCAGGTGCTGGCCGAGGCGCAGGCTGCGCACGGCGGTCGCGTGGTGACCGAACTGCTGCCGCTGGCCCACTACAGCAAGGCCGAGTCCTACCACCAGCACTACTTCGCCAACCATCCCGGCCAGGGCTACTGCGCGTACGTGGTGGCGCCCAAGGTCGAGAAGTTCAGGCGCACGTTCAAGGAACGTGTGCGCGCCTGAGCGGACGCCGCGGCGCGTTGCAGCGCCGGGCGACTAGAAGCTGCCGAAGGTGCTGGCCGGCTGCAGGTCGGGGAACACGCTGTCCAGGCCGCGGCGCAGTTGCTGGCGCCTGGCGCGCACCTCGGGCGAGTCGTCCGACAGCGCCTCGAACATCGGCGCGCGCAGCAGCCACAGGTCCACCGGTTCTTCGGCCGCGCGCACCAGGGCACGCAGCCAGTCGACGGCGGGGGCCTCGGGCAGCGCATGCAGGAAGGTCAGCTTCAGCTCGACGAAGGCCTGGCGGGCGGCCAGCCGGGCGCTGCGGTCGCCGGGCAGGCCGGCGCCCACGATGCCGGCGCCGGGGCTGAAGTGACGGGGTGCGACGGGTGGGTGCATGGCGGGTGACTAGAGCGCGGCAAACTGCGAGCGCGGGGCGCGCGTCGGGAAATGGCGGTTCAGCAGCAGCAGCCGCTGCTCGGCCTCGGTCTGGCTGCGCGCCACGCCCACCACGCTGAAGAGCTCGGAGCGCACGTGCCACAGTTCGCGCAGCGATTGCGCGTCGTGGATGCGCAGGCGCAGCCGGTCGGCCTCGTCGGTGGCGATGTCGGCCAGCGCGGCCAGGAACTCGGTGCGCACCCCGGGCAGGCGGTTCAGCGGCGGCGAGGCGTCCTGCGGGGCCGGGGCCAGCAGCCAGAACATCAGGCGCTGCCAGGCCGAGTCGGGCGCCTGGCGCAGCGAAGGCGGCACACATTCCACGCGCAACCCGCTCGAGCCGAGCAGGGTGGAGCGTCGGCTCCAGCGGTTGAAAAGCAGTGGCGAACGCATGATGTGTGAGATATCGGATCGGTTGTGACAAACCTGAGCCTGGATGGTCGCCCGCACAGCGCCCGGCCGATGAGACGAGAAACGGGGGCTTGGCCCGGCAGTTCCTGCCTGGTCCGTCACCGGCCGCCCGGGCCCGGCGGTTGCCCCTATGGCGGCGCGCTGCAGCGCCGCTACGCTGCGCGCATGGACAAGCTGTGCACCACAGGCCGCGCCGCGGGACCGGGCGCTGCAAGAGGAGACTGCGCATGAGGTGGCTGAAGCGCGGGCTCGGGCTGCTGCTGGCGCTGATCCTGGCCGCTGCGCTGGCGCTGGCCGCCTATGCCTGGCAGACGCTGCCGCGCACCGAAGGCATGCTCACGCTGCCCGGGGCCCGGGCCGAGATCCGCATCGAGCGCGACGAACACGGCATCCCGACCATCGTGGCCACCACCCCGCACGATGCCTTCTTCGGCCTGGGCGTGGTGCATGCGCAGGACCGGCTGTGGCAGCTGGAGACACACCGCCGCATCGGTGCCGGCCGCATGGCCGAGCTCGTCGGCGAGCCGGCGCTGGAGACCGACCGCTTCCTGCGCGCGCTGGGCGTGCGGCGCGCGGCGGCGGCGCAATGGCGGCAGCTGCCGGCAGCGTCACGCGAGGTGGTGCAGGCCTACACCGACGGCATCAACGCGGTGATCCAGCATGCGCTCGGCGCCCGCCCGCCCGAATACCTGCTGCTGGGCGCCAGGCCCGAGCCCTGGGAGCCCGTCGACACGCTGGCCTGGTCGATCATGATGGCCTGGGACCTGGGTGGCAACTGGAACACCGAGCTGCTGCGCCTGCGCCTGGCGCTGCAGATGCCGGTGACGCGCATCGATGCGCTGCTGCCGCCGTACCCGGGCGAGTTGCCGCTGCCCACTGCCGACTACGCCGCGCTGTTCCGCAGCCTCCGGCTCGACGCCGGCGACCGCGCCACGGCCTGGCAGTCGCTGCCCGACATCGCGCCGCCGTCGGGCGTGGAGGGCGTGGGCTCCAACAACTGGGTGCTGGCGGGCAGTCGCACCACCACCGGCCGGCCGCTGCTGGCCAACGACCCGCACCTGAAGCTCAGCACGCCGGCGCTGTGGTACCTGGCCCGGCTGCAGGCGCCGGGCCTGACGGTCGCCGGCGCGACGATGCCCGGCCTGCCGCTGGTGGTGCTGGGCCAGAACGAGCACATCGCCTGGGGTTTCACCAACACCGCGCCCGACGTGCAGGACCTCTACATCGAACAGCTCGACCCGGGCGACCCCACGCAGGTGCGCACACCCGAGGGCTGGGCGCGCATCGAGACCGTGCGCGAGGTCATCAAGGTCAAGGGCCGGCCCGACGTGGATTTCGTGGCGCGCCGCACGCGGCATGGGCCGGTGATCTCCGACGCCGGCACCATGCCCGATGTGCTGGGCCCGCGCGACCGACCCGCCTACGTGCTGGCCATGCGCTGGACGGCGCTGGACGCCGACGCCGACACCGTCGGCACCTCGCTGGCGCTGCAGACGGCCGGAAGCGTCACAGCGTTCATCGAAGGCACACGCGGCTTCGTCGCGCCGATGCAGAACATGGTGGTGGCCGACCGCGCCGGCCGCATCGGCATGGTGGCGCCCGGCCGGGTGCCGCTGCGCAAGCCCGAGAACGACCTGAAGGGCCTGGTGCCGGCGCCCGGCTGGGACGCCCGCTACGACTGGGCCGGCTTCGTGCCGGCCGACGAGACCCCGCGCGAGCTGGACCCGGCGCGCGGCTACATCGCCACCGCCAACCAGCGTGTCACGCCGCCGGGCTATGCGCACCACATCACCAGCGAATGGGCGCTGCCCTACCGGCAGCAGCGCATCGAGCAGGTGCTGCGCGCCAAGGCCCGGCACAGCCTGGCCGACATGACCGCGCTGCAGGCCGATGTGAAGTCGCTCGCCGCGCCGGTGCTGCTGCCCTGGCTGCTGAAGGCCGACTCCCCGCACCCGCTGGCCGGCGCCGCGCTGGCGCAGCTGGCCGGCTTCGATGGCACGATGGCCGCCGACCGGGCCGCGCCGCTGATCTTCTGGGCCTGGCAGCGCCAGCTGGCGCGCGGCGTCTTCATGGACGACGTCGGCGATGCCCTGTGGGAGCGCAGCCTGGCCACGCGCAGCTTCCAGGACGCGCTGGAAAGCGTGCTGCTGCGCAACGACGCCAGCTGGTGCGACGACCGCCGCACCCCCGCCGCCGAGACCTGCGCAGCACAGGCCGGCGCCGCGTTGACCCGTGCGCTGGACGAACTGCAGGCGCGCCACGGCAGCGAAACAGCACGCTGGCAGTGGGGTGCAGCGCACCAGGCGCGGTCGGAGCACCGGCCCTTCAGCCGCGTGAAGGCGCTGGCGCCGTGGTTCGAGCTGCGGGCGCCGGTGGGCGGCGACACGCACACCGTGAACGTGTCGCGTGTGGGCCTGCGGCCGGACAGCACCACGGGCGAGCTGTACCTGAACGAACACGCGGCCAGCCTGCGTGCGATCTACGACCTGGGCGATCCGACGCAGTCGCGCTTCATGCAGTCCACGGGGCAGAGCGGCAACGTCTTCTCACCGCTGTTCCGCAGCTTCGTGGAGCCCTGGCGGGCGGTGCAGTACGTGCCGGTGTGGCCGCAGGCCGCGGCGAAGCAGGTGCTGGTGCTCAGGCCGGGGCCCTGAGCGCGGACGCCATGGCGGCTCTCAGCCGCAGGCGACACGCTGCACAGGCCCTCAGGCCATGCCGTCAGACCACGCCGTACTGCGCCTTGCGCTGCGCCGTGTAGTCCCACCACGGCCGGGCCGGTGCGCCGCGCATGAAGTCGGTGGCGGCCATGAAGGTGTCCAGCACGCAGGGGTCCTGGCGCTTGCCGGTGATGCGGCACAGGGCCTGGTACAGCGCCAGCGCGTCCTGCTCGGCCAGCGCCTGCGGATGCTGCACGCCGATGAGCCGCAGGTCGGCCGCGATCGACGGGCCGATGTTGGGCAGCTGCTCCAGCCGCTCGCATTCGGCTGCCACGGACGCCTTGCGCGGTGGCGGTGCCTTGGGCGGGCGGGTGGCGGCCCGCGGCGCGCCGCTGGGGCTGGTGGCGTGTGTCATGGCGCTCAGGGTGCTCATGCTCACATCAGCATCGTGTTGCGGATCAGGCCCACGGCCACGCCCTCGAGCTCGAATTCCGTGGAATCCAGCGGCACCAGGATGGTCTGGAAGTCGGGGTTCTCCGGGATCAGTTCGATCGCCTTGCTGGTGCGGCGCAGGCGCTTCACGGTGACTTCTTCGCCGATGCGCGCCACGACGATCTGGCCGTTCTTGGCTTCCTTGGCCTTCTGCACGGCGAGCAGGTCGCCGTCCAGGATGCCGGCGTCGCGCATGCTCATGCCCTTGACCTTGAGCAGGTAGTCGGGCCGGCGGGCCCACATCGAGGCTTCCATCAGGTAGCTCTCGTCCACGTGTTCCTGCGCCAGGATCGGGTTGCCGGCAGCCACGCGGCCCACCAGCGGCAGCGTGAGCTGCGCGATGCTGGGCAGCGGCAGCATGTACTGCTTGCCGAAGGGCTCGAGCCGGGCCTGGGCCAGCGCACGCAATGTGTCAGACTTCAAACGGATGCCGCGCGAGGTGCCGCCCACCAGCTCGATGACGCCCTTGCGCGCCAGCGCCTGCAGGTGTTCTTCGGCGGCGTTGGCCGACTTGAAGCCGAGCTCGGCCGCGATCTCGGCCCGCGTGGGCGGGGCACCGGTGCGCTCGATGGCGCTTTGCACCAGATCCAGGATCTGCTGCTGGCGCGGGGTGAGCTTGGGGCTGTCGTTCATGGCGGGCGTGTCCTGTCTTGCGGTTGGTTGATCTGTCGATCCATCCAGGCCTGTATTTTCATCCAGAAAGCTGCGTCATGCCAAGCCCTGATCACGTTGCAGCGCTCGTTGTCGTCATCGGCACCGGCGGCACCATCGCCGGCACGGCCGCGCGGCCGCAGGATCACGTGGGCTACCAGTCGGGTGCCTTGAGCGCCGCCGACTTGGTGGCGGCCGTGCCGGCACTGGCCGGCCAGCGTCTGGAGACCGACTCGCTGGCGCGCATGGACAGCTGCGACATGGACCACGCCACCTGGCTGCGGCTGGCGCGCGCGGTGCAGCGGCACCTGGCGCGGGACGAGGTGGCCGGCGTCGTCATCACGCACGGCACCGACACGCTGGAAGAGACCGCCTGCTTCCTGCACCACACGGTGCAGGCCGACAAGCCGGTGGTGTTGACCGCCGCCATGCGCCCGGCCACTGCGCCGTCGCCCGACGGGCCGCAGAACCTCGTGGACGCGATCACCGTGGCCCGCCAGGCCGGCGCGCGCGGCGTGCTGGCGGTGGCCAACGGCCAGGTGCTGGCCGGCGCCGAGGTGCGCAAGGTGCACGGCTACCGCGTGGACGCATTCAGCGCCGGCGACGCCGGGCCGCTGGCGCTGCTGCAGGACGGCGCGGTGAGGTGCCTGCGCCACTGGCCCTTGGCGCCACCCGCCTGTAGCGCCGTGCTGGACATCGATCCGGCCGGATGGCCGGTGGTGGACATCGTCACCAGCCACGCCGGCGCCCGGCCGGCCACGGTGGATGCGCTGGTGGCGGCCGGCGCGCGGGGCCTGGTGATCGCCGGCACCGGCAACGGCAGCGTGCATGCTGGCTTGCTGGAGGCTGCCAGGCGCGCGCAGGCGCAGGGCGTGGTGGTGTGGCGCGCGTCGCGCTGCCTGCTGGGCGGTGTGGTGGGCACGCAGCCCGGCGCGCTGCCGTCGCCGGGCGACGCGACACCGGCCCAGGCACGGGTGATGCTCCTGCTGGAGCTGGCCACCCGGCGCTGAGCCGGTGAGGAAGCAGGACCGCCCGCGGGCGGCTCCTGGGGTCAGACCACCGACAGCGTCACGTCGATGTTGCCGCGCGTGGCGTTGCTGTACGGGCAGACCTCGTGTGCGGTGGCGACGAGCTTCTCTGCCGCGGCCTTGTCCATGCCGGGCACGCTGACGGCCATCGCCACGGCGATGCCGAAGGCGCCTTCCTTGCCGGTCATCGGGCCGATCGACACATCGGCCTTAATGGACACCTCGGCCGGCAGCGTGATCTTCTGGCGCGCGGCCACGGCCTTCATCGCACCGATGAAGCAGGCCGAGTAGCCGGCTGCAAACAGCTGCTCCGGGTTGGTGCCCGCACCGCCGGCGCCGCCGAGTTCCTTGGGGGTGACCAGCGGCAGCTTCAGCGCGCCGTCGGACGATTCCGCGGTGCCGGTGCGGCCGCCGGTGCTGGTGGCGTGGGCGGTGTAGAGGGCTTTGTCGATGGCCATGGTCTGAGTCTCTCTTTGCAGTGGATGCGCGGTCAGCCCGCGCGGGGTGTGGAAGGGGAGGCGGAAAGCGGACTTTCCAGAGCTTGGTGCAGTTGCTGGCGCAGGCCCTGCAACTGCGCGGTGAGGCTCGTGATCTCGGACAGTTCGCAGCCCGTGGCGCCGGCCACCGTGGCCGGGACGCGGCGTGCCTGCGCCTTGAGCGCACGGCCGGCGGGCGTGAGCTGCAGCAGCACCCGGCGTTCATCGGCGCTGTCGCGCTGGCGCTGCACCAGGCCCGCGGCCTCCAGCCGCTTGAGCAGCGGCGTGAGCGTGCCGGAGTCGAGCGCCAGGCGATCGCCGACCTGGCTGACCATCAGGCCATCGGCCTCCCACAGCACCAGCATCACGAGGTACTGCGGATAGGTCAGGCCGAGCGGCGCCAGCAGCGGCTTGTAGAGCCGGGTCATGGCCAGCGAGGCGCCGTAGAGCGCAAAACACAGCTGGCGATCCAGGCGCAGCCAGTCGGGGCTGGCCGTGGCTTGGGCGGTGGTGTCGACGGGGCTGGTGGCGCGTGGCATGGACGTGAATGTATCGCGCAATTAAATTGTGTGCAATTTAAAGCGCGCAGACCGAGCGGCAAGCAGGGTCATCGCAAGCGGCTGTTCATGGCCGGTGCTGATCGGCCGGTGCTGGCCGGCCGGCCCGGGCCTCAGGCCCCGGCCTGCATCGCTTCCAGTTCGGACTGCAGCTGCAGCCAGCGTTCTTCCAGCTGCCCCACTTCGGCGGCGATGTGGTTGAGTCGCCGTCCGGTGTCGGCGATCTCTCCGGCGGGGCGCTTGCCGGCGGTGAGCTGCTGTTCCAGCGCTGCGCGTTCGGCGCCCAGCTTCTCCATGCGCGCGTCGATCTGCTGGATCTCCATGCGCAGCGGGCGCGTCAAATTGGCGAGCTGCGAGCGGGTCTGCGCGGCGTGCTTGCGGTCGTCTCTGCCCGTGGCAGGCGGCTTGCCGGCCGCAGGCTTGCCTGCGGCCGCGGGCGGCGGCGCCGGTGCGTCCACCACCGCGGCCTTGGGCGGATCGGGCAGCGGCTGGCCCTTGGCGGCGGCGCGGCTCACGTCCAGCAGCCACTTCTGGTAGTCGTCCAGGTCGCCGTCGAACGGTTGCACCTGGCCCTTGGCGACGAGCCAGAACTCGTCGCAGGTTTCGCGCAGCAGCGCGCGGTCGTGGCTGACCAGCATCACCGTGCCCTCGAACTCGTTCAGCGCCATCGACAGCGCCTCGCGCGTGGTCAGGTCCAGGTGGTTGGTGGGCTCGTCCATCAGCAGCAGGTTGGGGCGCTGCCACACCAGCATCGCCAGCACCAGGCGCGCCTTTTCGCCGCCCGAGAGCGACCCCACGGCCTGCTGCACCATCTCGCCGGTGAACTTGAAGCGGCCGAGAAAGTCGCGCAGTTCCTGTTCGCGCCCGGCCGGGCCCACGTCGCGCGCCAGCCGCACCATGTGCATCAGCGGGCCGTCGTCCATGCTCAGCACGTCCAGCTCCTGCTGCGCGAAGTAGCCGATGACCAGGCCCTTGCCCTCGGTGGTGGTGCCGCCCAGCGCGGGCAGCGCCTTGGCGATGGTCTTCACCAGCGTCGACTTGCCCTGGCCGTTGGCGCCCAGGATGCCGATGCGCTGGCCGGCCAGCACGCTGCGGCTGAAGTTCTCCACGATGGGCGTGCTGCCGTAGCCGCAGGCCAGCTTGTCGAAGCTCAGCATCGGGTTGGGCAGGCTCTGCGGCTCGCGGAACTCGAACTCGAAGTCGCTGCTGGTCAGCACCGGCGCCAGCCGCTCCATGCGCGCCAGCGCCTTGACGCGGCTCTGCGCCTGCTTGGCCTTGCTGGCCTTGGCCTTGAAGCGGTCGATGAACTTCTGCAGGTGCGCAATGCGGTCCTGCTGCTTGCCGAAGGCCGCCGCCGCCAGCGTCATGCGCTCGGCGCGCATTTCCTCGAACGCGCTGTAGTTGCCGCCGTAGCGCGTGAGCGTCTGCTCGTCCAGGTGCACGGTGACACGCGTGATGGCGTCCAGGAACTCGCGGTCGTGGCTGATGACCAGCATCAGCCCGTCGAAGCGCTTCAGCCAGGCCTCCAGCCACACCAGCGCGTCGAGGTCCAGGTGGTTCGTGGGCTCGTCCAGCAGCAGCAGCTCGGCCGGGCACATCAGCGCGCGCGCCAGCTGCAGCCGCATGCGCCAGCCGCCCGAGAAACTGTTGACCGGCGCGTCCAGCTGCTCGTTCTTGAAGCCCAGGCCGAGCAGCAGCGCCTGCGCGCGGGCCGGTGCGTCGAAGGCGCCGGCCTCGTCCAGCGCCAGGTGCGCGTGCGCCATCGCGTTGCCGTCGCCGCTGGCCTCGGCCGCTTCCAGCTCGGCGCGGGCCGCCATCAGCGGCATGTCGCCCTGCAGCACGAAGTCGGTGGCGCCGTCCTCGGTCTCGGGCATGTCCTGCGCCACCTCGCCCACGCGCCAGCGCGGCGGGATCTCCACGTCGCCGGTGTCGGCCTGCAGGCGGTTGGTGAGCAGGGCGAAGAGGCTGGACTTGCCGGCGCCGTTGCGGCCGATCAGGCCGACCTTCTCGCCGGGCTGCAGCGTGACGTTGGCGCCCTGCAGCACGACCTTGGTGCCGCGGCGCAGCGTGATGTTTCGGAGGTTGATCATGGAAGGTCTTCGGCGGCCAGCAGCAGCACGTGGTCATCGCCGGCACTGGTGGGCAGGCCCACCACCGGCAGTCGCGGGAATGCCGCCTCGAAATTCATGCGCTCGTGGCCCAGCTCCAGCACCAGCACGCCATGCGGCGTGAGGTGGGCGCGGGCGTGGCGCATCAGCTTGCGGATGAAGGCCATGCCGTCGGCGCCGCCGTCCAGCGCCAGCGCCGGCTCGGCCCGGTACTCGGGCGGCAGCGCCACCATCGAGCGGCTGGTGACGTAAGGCGGGTTGCACAGGATCAGGTCGAAGCGGCGCTGCTCTTTCGGCAGCGGCTCCAGCGCGGCCAGGCCGTCGCCCTGCGCCAACGTGATGCGGTCCTGCAGCCCGTGGCGCTGCACGTTCAGCGCGGCCACGGCCAGCGCGTCGGCCGACAGGTCGGTGGCATGCACGGACACATCGGGCCAGGCCAGCGCGGCCAGCACGGCCAGGCTGCCGTTGCCGGTGCACAGGTCGAGCACACGGTGGGTCTTGTCGGACAGCCAGCTGTCCAGCGTGCCGTCGGCCAGCGGCTCGGCGATCAGCGAGCGCGGCACGATCACGCGCTCGTCCACGTGAAAGGGCACGCCCTGCAGCCAGGCTTCGCCGGTGAGATAGGCCGCGGGCTTGCGGGTGGTGATGCGCTGCTCGATCAGCGCATCGGCCGCGGCCGTGTCGGGCAGCTCGTCGGCCTCATGCGCGTCCAGGGCGTCCAGCGGCAGCTTCAGCGCCCACAGCACCAGCCAGGCGGCTTCGTCGAAGGCGTTGTCGGTGCCGTGGCCGAAGGACACGCCAGCGGCTTGCAGGCGTTCGGCTGAACGCTCGACCAGTTCGATCAGGGTCATGCCAGGAAGGCTTCCAGCGTGCGGCGGTAGGCGTTTTTCAGCGGCTCGATGGCGGCCACCTCGACCCACTCGTCGAGCTTGTGGGCACTTTCGTTGGAGAAGCCGAACTCCATCACCTGCGGGCAGATGCGGGCGATGAAACGGCCGTCGCTGGTGCCGCCGGTGGTGCTGAGCTCGGGCTCGATGCCGAACTCGGCCCTCACGGCGGCCGACAGCGCCGCATGCAGCGTGCCCGGCGGCGTGAGGAAGGGTTCGCCGCCCAGCGTCCACCTCACGTCGAACTGCACACCGTGGCGCTGCAGCACGGCCACGAAGCGGTCTTTCAGCGACTGGGCCGTGCTCTCGGTGCTGAAGCGGAAGTTGCAGTCCACCACCAGTTCACCGGGGATCACGTTGCCCACGCCGGTGCCGCCGTGGATGTTGCTGACCTGCCAGCTGGTGGGCAGGAAGAAGGCGTTGCCGTCGTCCCAGCGCGTGGTGGTGAGCTCGGCCAGCGCGGGCGCGAAGTCGTGGATCGGGTTGCGCGCCAGTTGCGGGTAGGCGATGTGGCCCTGGATGCCCTTGACCACCAGCCGCGCGCTGAGCGTGCCCCGGCGGCCGTTCTTGATCATGTCGCCCACGCGGTCCACCGAGGTGGGTTCGCCGATGATGCAGGCGTCGAGCCGGGTGCCACGGTCCTGCAGCGCCTGCACGGCGTGCAGCGTGCCGTGCAGCGACGGGCCTTCTTCGTCGCTGGTGATCAGCAGCGCGACGGTGCCCGCGTGTTCGGGGTGGGCGCGCACGTATTCCTCGGCGGCCACGCTCATGCAGGCCACCGCCGTCTTCATGTCGGCCGCGCCGCGGCCATGCAAGCGGCCACCGCGGTGCGTGGGCACGAAGGGGTCGCTGGTCCAGCGCTCCAGCGGGCCGGTGGGCACGACGTCGGTGTGGCCGGCCAGCACCAGCGTCGGCCCGGGCCGCCCGCTGCCGTGCACGGCCCAGAGGTTGCTGACACGGGCACCGTCCGGGCCGGCGTCGAGCGACTCGCACACGAAGCCTGCGGCCTGCAGCCGCGCCGCCAGCAGCACCTGGCAGCCGTCGTCGGCCGGCGTGATGGAGCGGCAGGCGATCAGCGACTCGGCCAGGCGCAGTGCGTCGTTCATGAACGGCCCCGTGCGGCGCCCGGCAACGGGTTCAACGCGCCCACGGCGGCGCCCCGGTCAGGCGCGTTTCCTCGGGCCGCACGTCGAAGCTGATCTCGGTGAAGGTGGCCGCCTCGGGCTCTTCCTTCTTGGGCGCGGCGCGCGACGCCGTGCCCTGGTCGTTCTGCAGGCGCCACAGCAGGTTGGTGGGCGAATCGGCGTGGCTCAGCCCTTCGTCGCGCGAGACGATGCCTTCGTTGATGAGGCGGGCGATGTCCTGCTCGAAGGTCTGCGAGCCCTCGGCCATGGACTTTTCCATCGCTTCCTTCACCGACGACAGGTCGCCCTTCTCGATCATCTCGGCCACCAGCTTGGTGTTGAGCATGACCTCCACCGCCGGCACGCGGCCGCCCGCGTTGGCACGCAGCAGGCGCTGCGAGCAGATGGCGCGCAGGCCCGCGCTCAGGTCGGACAGCAGCGTGGGCCGCGCCTCGGGCGTGTAGAACGACAGGATGCGTCCCAGCGCGTGGTAGCTGTTGTTGGCGTGCAGCGTGCTCAGCACGAGGTGGCCCGACAGCGCGTAGGACAGCGCGGCGCTCATCGTCTCGCGGTCGCGGATCTCGCCGATCAGGATGCAGTCGGGCGCCTGGCGCAGCGCGTTTTTCAGTGCCACCTGCAGGCTCTGCGTGTCGCGTCCCACCTCGCGCTGGTTGACGATGCTCTTCTTGTTGGAGAAGAGGAATTCGATCGGGTCCTCGATGGTCAGGATGTGGCCGCTCATCTGCTGGTTGCGCCACTCGATCATCGAGGCCAGCGTGGTGCTCTTGCCGGTGCCTGTGGCGCCCACCATCAGAATCAGGCCGCGCTTGTCGGTGATGATCTGGCTCAGCAGCGGCGGCACGCCCAGCGAGTCGAGGCTCGGGATCTGGAACGGGATGCAGCGGAAGACGGCGGCGATGCTGCCGCGCTGCTTGAAGGCGCTGAGCCGGAAGCTGCCCACGCGCGGGATGCTGATGCCGACGTTGAGCTCGCCGGTGTCCTCCAGCTCCTCCATCTGCTGCGGCGCCAGCAGCTCGCCCAGCAGCTGGCGCGTCTGGTTGGTGGTGAGCAGTTGGTCGCTCAGCTGCAGGATCTGGCCGTGGATCTTGATCAGGATGGGCGTGTTGGCCGACATGTACACGTCGGACGCGTTTTTCTCCGCCATCAGGCGCAGCACGCGTTCCAGGTTGTTGGCCATGAGTCCCTTCCTTGTTGCAGCGCGAAGCCGGGAGTGGGTGCGGTCAGGCCCGCAGCAGCTCGTTGATGGACGTCTTGGCGCGCGTCTGCGCGTCGACCTTCTTCACGATCACCGCGCAGTACAGGCTGTAGGTGCCGTCGGCGCTGGGCAGGTTGCCCGACACCACCACGCTGCCGGCGGGGATGCGGCCGTAGCTCACGGTGCCTGTGGCGCGGTCGTAGATCTTGGTGCTCTGGCCGATGTAGACGCCCATGCTGATGACCGAGTTCTCCTCCACGATCACGCCTTCGACGACCTCGCTGCGCGCGCCGACGAAGCAGTTGTCTTCGATGATGGTCGGGTTGGCCTGCAGCGGCTCCAGCACGCCGCCGGGTGCACGTTCTTGCCGATCTGCGCGCAGCTGCCCACGGTGGCCCAGGTGTCGACCATGGTGTTCTCGTCGACGTAGGCGCCGATGTTCACGTACGACGGCATCAGCACCGCGCCCTTGGCGATGTAGCTGCCGCGGCGCGCCACGGCCGGCGGCACCACGCGCACGCCGCTGGCGCGCATCTGCTCTTCGCTCAGGTTGCTGAACTTGGTCTTCACCTTGTCGAAGAAGCCCAGATCGCCGGCGCGCATGATCTTGTTGTCGTTGAGCCGGAAGCTCAGCAGCACGGCCTTCTTGATCCACTGGTTGACGTGCCAGTCGCCGACGCCACGGCGTTCGGCCACGCGGATGCGGCCGCCGTTCAGGTCGGCAATGACGTGTTCGACCGCGTCGCGCACCTCGGGGGCGTTGAGTGCCGAGATCTCGGCGCGCCGCTCCCAGGCCAGGTCGATGACGGATTGCAGGTGGGCGACGCTCATGCAGGGCTTTCTTGGAGGGTGCGGGTGTAGGAGACGATGCGGTGCGCGGCTTCCAGGCATTCGGCCACCGGGGCGACCAGGGCCATGCGGATGCGGCCCTGGCCCGGGTTGGCGGGGTGGTGGCCCTTCACGTCGCGTGCCAGCAGGCGACCGGGAAGCACGTTGACATTGTATTGAGCGAGCAAGCCACGGGCGAAGTCGATTTCGTCGCCGCCGCCGGGCACCGCGGCCCACAGGTAGAAGGCCGCGTCGGGCAGCGCCACGTCCAGCGCCTGCTGCAGCACCGGCGTGACCTGTGCGAACTTGGTGCGGTAGAGCTCGCGGTTGGCGACGACATGGGCCTCGTCGCCCCAGGCCGCGGCGCTGGCGCGCTGCACCATCGGGCTCATCGCGCTGCCGTGGTACGTGCGGTACAGCAGGAAGGCCTTCAGCAGCGCGGCGTCGCCGGCGACGAAGCCCGAACGCAGACCCGGCACGTTGCTGCGCTTGCTCAGGCTCGTGAAGGCCACGAGGTTGCGGAAGTCGTCGCGGCCCAGTGCCTTGGCCGCCTGCAGGCTGCCGAGCGGCGGCTCGTCGCGGAAGTAGATCTCGGAGTAACACTCGTCACTGGCGATGACAAAGCCGTGCCGGTCGCTCAATTCGAAGAGCTGCTGCCACTCCGACAGCGGCATCACCGCGCCGGTGGGGTTGCCCGGGCTGCAGACGTAGAGCAGCTGGGTGCGCGCCCAGGTGGCGTCGTCCACCGCGGCCCAGTCGGCGGCGAAGTTGCGCGCCGGCTCGCTGGGCACGAAGGCGGTCTGCGCGCCGGCCAGCAGCGCCGCGCCTTCGTAGATCTGGTACATCGGGTTGGGGCACACGACCGTGGCACCCGCTCGTGTGGGGTCGATGATGGTCTGCGCAAAGGCAAACAGCGCCTCGCGCGAGCCGGTCACCGGCAGCACCTGCGTGGCGACGTCGAGCGTGACGCCGTAGCGCCGCTGCACCCACCCTGCGATGGCCTCGCGCAGCACCGGCTCGCCGGCGGTGGCGGGGTAGGCCGACAGTCCGGGGAAGGCCTTCACCAGCGCTTCTTCGATGAGCGCCGGCGTGGCGTGTTTGGGTTCACCGATGCCCAGGCTGATGGGCGCCAGATGCGCCGGCGGCACGATGTCGCGCGTGAGTTCGCGCCAGCGTTCGAAAGGGTAGGGGTTCAGGCGCGACAACAGCGGGTTCATGCCTGGGATTATCCCGGAGGCTCCGTGCCGGCGCCCGCACCATCATCCGGCCATGAACGACGCCACGCTGGCTTCCCCTCCTTCACCGCACCACAGCGCGTGGCAGCTGCGCTTTGCGCTCGCCTGGCTGCTGCCGGTGGGCGTGGCGCTGGCCGCCTGGCGCTCGCCCTGGCTGGCCTGGGCCGTGATGGCCGGCTGGCAGCTGGCACTGGCGCTGCTGGAGCGGGTGCCCGCGCTGCAGCACTCGCCGCCGGCCGCACCGCAGACGGCCTGGCACCGGTGGTGCCTTCGTGTGCACGTGCCGCTGCAGGCGGCGCTGCTGGGCACCGGCCTGTGGATCGCCGCCAACCACGACCTCAGCGCAGCCGCGGTGGTGGCGCTGGCCATCGGTGTGGGCGGTGTCACCGGCAGCCAGGGCATCACCTTTGCGCACGAGCTCGGCCACTCGCGCGCCCGGCTCGACCGCGTGCTGGGCTGGCTGCTGATGGGCAGCGTCAACTACGCGCACTTCATGGTGGAGCATTACCGCGGCCACCACCCGCGCGCCGCCACCCACGACGACCCCGCCACCGCACGCCGCGGCGAGAGCCTGTGGCGCTTTCTGCCACGCACGCTGGCCGGCAGTCTGGCGAGTGCCTGGCGGCTGGAGGCGCAGCAAGGGCGGCAGTTGAAGCGCGGCTGGCTGCGCAGCCCGCTGCTGTGGGCCACGGCGGCGCAGGCGGTGTGGCTGCTGCTGCTGGCGGCGCTCGGCCCGCTGGCGCTGCTGTTCTGGATCGTGCAGTCGGCCTACGCGGTGTTCCTGCTCGAGGCCATCAACTACATCGAGCATTACGGCCTGCAGCGCCGCACGGTGGCCGGCCGCCCCGAGCCCTTCGGCGTGATGCACGCCTGGAACGCCGACCACCTGCTGACCAACTGCACGGTGGCCAACCTGCAGCGCCATTCAGACCACCACATGCACGCCTGGAAGCCCTACGCCGAGCTGCAGCCGCTGCCCGGCCCGCAGCTGCCCACGGGTTATGCGGGCTGCCTGTTCCTGGCCAGCGTGCCGCGGCTGTGGTTTGCCGCCATGCACCGGCGGCTGGACGCGCTGCCGGCGCCGGGTGCCTAGAGCTGTTCCGCCCGCACCGCGGCTTCGGTCAGCCGGCCGGCTTCCATGCGCAGCTGCCGCTCGCAGCGCGCCGCGATGGCGCGGTCGTGCGTGACCAGCACGAGCGTGGTGCCGGCCTCGCGGTTCATCGCGAACATCAGGTCCATCACGGTGGCGCCCGTGGCGAAATCCAGGCTGCCGGTGGGCTCGTCGGCCAGCAGCAGCGCCGGCTGCATCACGAAGGCGCGCGCCAGTGCCACACGCTGCTGCTCGCCGCCCGACAGCACCTTGGGGTAGTGCCGCAGCCGTTCTGCCAGGCCCACGCGGCGCAGCATCTCGGTGGCCGCGGCGCGCGCATCGTGGCGGCCCTTCAGCTCCAGCGGCAGCATGACGTTTTCCAGCGCCGTGAGGTTGCCCAGCAACTGGAAGCTCTGGAACACGAAGCCGACCTGGCTGGAGCGCAGTTCGGCGCGCGCGTCTTCGTCGAGCTTGAAGAGGTCGGTGCCGGCCAGCACCACGGTGCCCGCGGTGGGTGTGTCCAGCCCCGCCAGGATCGACAGCAGCGTGCTCTTGCCCGAGCCCGAGGCGCCCACGATGGCCACCGATTCCCTGGGCTGCAGGGCGAAATTGATCTCGTGGAGAATGGTCAGCGACCCGGTGGCATCGGCCACCTGCTTCGTGACCCCCTGGACCGCAATGAGAGGTTCCGACATCGATAAGGTTTCTGTCGCGCGGCGCGCGTTTGCAGCGCACTGTAGCCTGCTCCTGCTGGCTGCCGGCCTGGGCCACAGCACGGCCGGGCGGGCCCAGGGGGCAAGGCCCAGGCTGCTGGTGGTGGGCGACAGCCTCTCGGCCGAATACGGCCTGGCGCGCGGTGCCGGCTGGGTGGCGCTGCTGGAGCAGCGGCTGGCGCGCGAGAAGCTCGCCTGGCAGGTCGTCAACGCCAGCATCAGCGGCGACACCACGTCCGGCGGCCGTGCGCGCCTGGGGGCGCTGCTGAAGGCGCACCAGCCGCGCGTGGTGGTCATCGAGCTCGGCGGCAACGATGCGCTGCGCGGCCTGCCGCTCACCATGACGCAGGACAACCTCACCGCGATGACGCGCCAGGCCCAGGCGGCCGGCGCGCGGGTGCTGATCGCCGGCATGGCGGTGCCGCCCAACTACGGACGCGCCTACGGTGAGCAGTTCCTGCAGCTCTTTGCCACCGTGGCTAAGGCCGAGAAGGCCGCGCTGGTGCCGTTTTTCCTGGCCGGCGTGGCCGACGGCCCGAACGCCGACGACATGTTCCAGCCCGACCGCATCCACCCCAAGGCCGAGGCGCACCCGGTGATGCTGGCCAACGTATGGCCGGTGTTGCGGCCGCTGCTGAAGTAGCGGGCTGAGGGGCGGGGCCGAGCGGCCTGAAGGGCGACAGAGCGCTGGCCGGCCGCTGGGGGACGCCGCTCGCCGCACGGGCGGCGGCTTGGCGGCGGTCTTCCGGGGTTAGCGCAGCACCTCGCGCGGCCCGTCGCGGGTCGGCCCGCGGCTGCCCTCGGGGCCGCGCTTGCGGTCGTCGTCGCGGGCCTGCTCGCGGACACGCTCCACGATGGTTTCTCGCGATGGCGGACGCGGGGGTTGCGGCGTGGTCATCGGTCGCGCGGGCGGTGCTGCTGCGGGCGGCGGGGGTGCCGGGGGGGAGGGTGCAGGCGGCGGCGGGGCCGGCTGAGCGGCCACGGGCGCAGCCGGTTGTGCCATCGGCGGCCGCGGGCCGGGCATCGGCGAAGGGGCCGCGGCCGGTGGCAGAGGCTGCGGCGGGGCCGCGCCGTCACGCTGGCGCTGCCAGACCGAGCCGCCACGGTCGCGGTCGGTGTTGCGGTCGCGCTCATCGCCAGCGCGGTCACGCGAGCCCGGGCGCTCGGCGTCCTGCGGCACCGGCACACGCCGCAGGTCGATCACCGGGCCGGGTGCTGATGGCGTGGCCGCCGGGGGCGCGTCACCGCGCCAGAAGGGCCCTGTGCCGCGTTCGGTGTCGCGCTGCCGCGCGGGTGCCGGCGCCGGAGGCGACGGCAGGGTGGGCACCGGCACGGCGCCGCCGGGTGCCGGCACCACCCGCACCGCCCCGTCACCGGTGCCGGCAGGCGGACCCTGGCGCGGACCGTCGCCGCGGTAACCGTTGCGAGGCTCGTCGCGGGGCCGCTCGCGCTGCGGGCCGACGGCGCCGGGCGGGGGCGGCGGCACCGCCTGCATCGGCTGGCCGGCCAGCGGGCCGACCCAGTTGCGCGTGTCCACCGCGCCGCGTGCCACCGGCTGGCGCTGCACCAGCACGTCGCGCGGCACCACGGTCACGGCCCCCGGCACGCCCTGGTTGCCGTACATCACCGGGCCGGTGGGCACCTGCTCGGGCGGGCGGTGCCAGCCGGGCCGGTTGCCATGGCCGGGCGGGCGCGGGTTGACGCGCTCCAGGTACACGGGGGTGTGGCGGTAGTGCGGCACGTACCAGTCGCGCGGCGCCAGCGGCACCCAGCCCACCGACGGGCCGCCGATGCCGATGGAGATGCTGCCGCGCGAGCCGCCCACCCAGGCCACCAGCGCGGGCGAGTACACCGGCCGGGCCACGTAGTCGCCCGGGAACCAGCCCCAGCGGCCGCGCCAGTGGACCCAGCGGCCGTAGTGGAAGGGCGCAAAGCCCCAGGGCGCGTCGTCGACCCAGGTCCAGCCCCAGGGGCGCACCCAGGCCCAGTGGCCGTAGCGGTAGGGCGCCCACCCGCTGCTGACCTGCACCGGGAACCAGATCACGCCGTAGTCGGGGTGGCGCTCCCAGCGGCCATGGCGGTCGAGGTCCTCGGCGCCGGTCATCTCGGGCGAGACGTAGCGGTTGGACGCGCTGCGTTCGTCGCGCTGGTCGTCGCGGGCCACCCACTCGGCAAAGGCGTCGTCGGGCAGGCGGGTCCAGGCAAAGCGCAGGCTGCGGCGGTCGCGGCCTTCGCGCCAGAGTTCGGCGCGCTGCTCGGCTTCGAGCAGGAAGCCTTCGGCGTCGTCGATGCGCAGCAGGCCGCGCCACACGCCGGCCTGGGTGCTGTCGTCGAGACGGTCGACGCGGTAGTGGCCGGCGCGCTCGGGGCGCAGGCGCGCCTCGGTCGTGACGAGCTCGATCTCCGACGCCACCTCGCGCGAACGCACACGCAGCGCCACGCTGCCGGTGTGCAGCTGGAAACTCATGCGCTCGTCGTCCAGGCGCAGCACTTCCAGCTCGGTGGCGCCGGCCAGGCGCAGCACGGTGGAGCCGATGCGCAGCTCGGCGCGGCCCTGCGGGGCGGTGGACAGGCGGTCGCCGCTGGTCAGCGGGCGGTTGCGCCCGGCGTCCTGCCAGCGGCCCTCTTCATGGTCGAACCAGGACACCCCGCCCTGCAGGTCGGCCAGGCGGCCCACGCGGCCGGGCGGGTCGTCCTGGGCCAGCGCCTGCGTCGCCGTGGCGGCCAGCAGCAGGCCCAGACCCCAGGCCAGCAGGGCCAGGAGCCCGCGGGCCGACGGCAGACCAGGGAACCGGGGGGGTGTGTGAGGGCGCATGCCCTCCTAACGCCGGCTGGCGGCATCCCGCCGACGCGGGGCTCGTAAAGGCTTGTGAAGCGCCCAGTGGCGCACAGCGCGGGCGGGCCGGTCAGTCGTCGTCCTGGTCCGCCAGCTCCGGGAACAGCACGCTCGTGAAGCCCAGCTGCGTGAGGTCGGTCATGCGCGTGGGGTAGAGGCGGCCGATCAGGTGGTCGCACTCGTGCTGCACCACCACGGCGTGGAAACCGTCCACCTCGCGCTCGATCGGCCGGCCCTTCGGGTCGAAGCCGGTGTAACGGATGCGGGCATGGCGCGGCACCTTGCCGCGCAGGCCGGGCACCGAGAGGCAGCCCTCCCAGCCGTCCACCATTTCGTCCGACAGCGGCGTGATCACCGGGTTCAGCAGCACCGTGCTGGGCACGGCCGGGCGGTCGGGGTAGCGGTCGTTGCTGCTGAAGCCGAAGATGACCAGCTGCAGGTCGACGCCGATCTGCGGCGCGGCCAGCCCGGCGCCGCGCGCGGCCTCCATGGTGTCGAACATGTCGGCGATCAGCGCGTGCAGCTCGGGCGTGTCGAACTCGCGCACCGGCGGGGCCACGCGCAACAGGCGCGGGTCGCCCATCTTCAAGATCTCTCGGACGGTCATGGCACGGGGTTCCTTGTCGGTTGAAGGGCGGGGCCGGGGGCCGGCGACGCCGCGGGTTCGTCCAGTGCGGCCAGGTGCGCCAGCACCTGCGCCAGGCGCGCGTCGGCGCTGCCGTGCACGACCAGCGGCTGCACGCCCTGCTCGGCCAGGCGGGCCAGCGTCCAGGCGTGCTGCTGCTGGCGGAAGACGTCGTCGCGGCGGCAGCCGTCCTGCACGAAGTCGAAATCCGGCATGCACAGTACCGTGGCGTCGTAGTGGCGGCGGGCCAGGGTCTGCAACTCGGGCGGCGCGTGGCCGTGGTCGTGCAGGCCGTACTGCAAGGTGGTCAGCGGCGTGGTGTCGCAGACGAGCCAGCCGCGGGCCTGCGCCGCGGCCTGGTCTTCCCGGGCGATCTGCGTGCGGGCCACGGTCAGCAGTTCGTCGGCGCTCAGCGTGCGGCGCAGCTGCTCCCAGAGCTCGCGGCCGTACTCGGCGACCCAGACCGTGTCGAGTGCGGCAGCCAGCGCCTGCGCCAGCGTGGTCTTGCCGCTGGACTCGCCGCCCAGCAGCGCCACGCGGCGCACGGCGCGGGTGTCAGGCGGCGGCTGCATCGAGCAGGGCGCGCAGCCCGTCTTCGTCGAGCACCGTCACGCCCAGTTCGCGCGCCTTGTCGAGCTTGCTGCCGGCCTCGGCGCCGGCCACCACGTAGTGTGTCTTCTTGCTGACCGAACCGGCCACCTTGCCGCCGGCGGCCTCGATCAGGTCCTTGGCCTCGTCGCGGGTCAGCTGCGGCAGCGTGCCGGTGAGCACGAAGGTCTGGCCGCTCAGTGCCTTGGGCGCGCCGTCGTCGGCGGTGCCGTCGGTCTCGGGCCAGTGGATGCCGGCGGCGCGCAGCTGCTCCACCACCTCGCGGTTGTGCGGCTGCTCGAAGAAGGTGCGCACGCTCTGCGCCACCACGGGGCCCACGTCCTTAACCTGCAGCAGTTGATCGGCGCTGGCGTCCATGACCCGGTCCATGCTGCCGAAGTGGCGAGCCAGGTCCTTGGCGGTGGTCTCGCCCACGTGGCGGATGCCTAAAGCGTACAAGAAGCGCTGCAGCGTCGTCTGCTTGCTCTTCTCCAGCCCGGCCAGCAGGTTGGCCGCGCTCTTGTCGGCCATGCGCGCCAGCACGCTGAGTTTGGCGATGCCCAGCGTGTACAGCTCGGGCAGCGTGCGGATCAGGCCGCCGTCGACCAGCTGGTCCACCAGCTTGTCGCCCAGGCCCTCGATGTCCATCGCGCGGCGGCCGGCAAAGTGCAGCAGCGCCTGCTTGCGCTGCGCGGCGCAGAACAGGCCGCCGGTGCAGCGGTGGTCGATGCCGCCCTTCTCGCGCAGCACCGCGCTGCCGCACACGGGGCACTGGCGCGGCATGCGGAAGTTGGGCACGTAGGGCGTGCGGGGGCCGCCGCCGTTGACTCTGCCCACCACCTCGGGAATCACGTCCCCAGCCCGCCTCACGATCACCATGTCGCCCACGCGCACGCCCTTGCGGCGCAGCTCGTGCACGTTGTGCAGCGTGGCGTTGCTCACCGTCGTGCCGCCCACGAACACCGGCAGCAGCCGGGCCACCGGCGTCAGCTTGCCGGTGCGGCCGACCTGGATCTCGATGCCCTGCAGCGCCGTCACCTGCTCCTGCGCCGGGTACTTGTGCGCCACCGCCCAGCGCGGCTCGCGCGTGACGAATCCCAGCCGCCGCTGCAGCGCCAGGCTGTCGACCTTGTAGACCACGCCGTCGATGTCGAAGGGGAGTGCGTCGCGCTTCGCGCCCATGGCCTGGTGAAACGCCACCAGGCCCGCCGCGCCCAGCGCCACCGTGCGGTCGGGGCACACCGGCACGCCGAAGGCGTGCAGCGCGTCCAGCGTGGCGCTGTGCGTGGCCGGCTGCGCCCAACCGTCCACGGCGCCCAGGCCGTAGGCGAAGAAGCTCAGCGGGCGCTGCGCGGCGATGGCCGGGTCCAGCTGCCGCACCGCGCCCGCGGCGGCGTTGCGCGGGTTGACGAAGGTCTTTTCGCCCTTCTCGCGCTGCTGCTCGTTCATGCGCTCGAACGCGTCGCGGCGCATGTAGACCTCGCCGCGCACCTCCAGCAGCGGCGGGCAGGTGCCGCCCTGCGCATGCAGGCGCAGCGGAATCTGCCGCAGCGTGCGGATGTTCTGCGTCACGTCTTCACCCGTTTCGCCGTCGCCGCGTGTGGCGGCCTGCACGAGCACGCCGTGTTCATAACGCAGGTTGATGGCCAGGCCGTCGAACTTGAGCTCGGCGCTGTAGGCCACGGGCGGTGCTTCCGGGCCCAGTTCCAGCTCGCGCCGCACGCGCTCGTCGAAGGCGATGGCGCCGGTCTCGGTGGTGTCGGTCTCGGTGCGGATGCTGAGCATCGGCACCGCGTGCCGCACCGGCGTGAATCCGGCCAGCAGCTGGCCCAGCACACGCTGCGTGGGCGAATCGGGCGTGCGCAGCTCGGGATGCGCGGCCTCGATCGCCTGCAGCTCCTGGAACAGCCGGTCGTACTCGGCGTCGGGCAGCACCGGCGCGTCCAGCGTGTAGTACAGGTGCGCGTGGTGGTGCAGCAGCGCCCGCAGTTCGGCAGCGCGGCTCAAGGCCGTGGCGTGGTCGGGTGAGGCCGGATGCGACATGATGGGCCGTGATTCTGGCGCACCCCGCGCCGTGCCGAACCGAGGCCCGCTGCATGACCACCCCCCCCGACTACGACCTCATCACCCTGGGCGCCGGCTCCGGCGGCGTGGCGGCCTCGCGCCGCGCCGCGCTGCACGGCGCGAAGGTGGCGGTCATCGAAGGCAGCCGCGTCGGCGGCACCTGCGTGATCCGCGGCTGCGTGCCGAAGAAGCTGCTGATGTACGCAGCGCAGTTCGGCGACGCGATGCGCGAGGCCCGTGGTTACGGCTGGCAGGTGGCCGAGCCGCGGTTCGAGATGGCGAGCTGGGCTGGCGCCAAGGCGACCGAGATTGCGCGGCTGGAGGGCATCTACCGCATGATGCTGGAGGCCTCGGGCGTGGCGCTCATCGAAGGCTGGGCACAGCTGGACGGCCCGCACCGCGTGAAGGTGGCCACGTCCGGCGGTGAACAGGTGCTGACAGCCCGCCACATCCTCATCGCCACCGGCGGCGCCCCGGTCCAGGACAGCATCCCGGGCATCGACGCCTGCGCCACCAGCGACGACCTGCTCGACCTGACCGCCTTGCCCGAACGCGCGGCCGTCGTCGGCGGCGGCTACATCGCGCTGGAGTTCGCCAGCATGCTGGCGCGCCTGGGCGTGAAGGTGTCGGTCTTCTACCGCGACCGCCTGCCGCTGCGCGGCTTCGACGAGATGCTGCGCACGGCCATCGCCACCGAGCTGCAGGCCGCCGGCATCGACCTGCACCCGGGCAGCGCGCCCAGCCGCGTGCAGCGCACGCACGACGGTTTCCTGCTCAGCCTGGGCGAGGAGCGCGTGCTCGACTTCCCCTGGGTGCTGAACGCCACCGGCCGCCGCCCCCACACCGCCACGCTGAACCTGGCCAGCGTGGGCATCACGCCCGACGCACTGGGTGCGGTGCCGGTGGACAGCGCGATGCAGACCACCACGGCCGGTATCCACGCCATCGGCGACGTCACCAACCGCAAGAACCTCACGCCGGTGGCGATTGCCGAGGGCCGTGCGCTGGCCGACAGCCTGTTCGGCGCGCAGCCGCGCACGGTGGACCTGTCGTGCGTGGCCAGCGCCGTCTTCACGCTGCCGCCGATCGCCAGCGTGGGCCCGGGCGAGGCCGAGGCGCTGGCCGCCGGCCACCGGCTGGACGTCTACGAAGCCGACTTCAGGCCCATGAAGCAGGCCTTCATCGGCGGCACCGAGCGCACGCGCATGAAGCTGCTGGTGGACGCCGACACGCAGGCCGTGCTGGCGGCGCACATGATCGGCGCCGATGCGCCCGAGATCATCCAGAGCCTGGCGGTGGCGCTGAGCGCCGGCGCCAGCAAGGCCGACTTCGACCGCACGATCGCGATGCACCCCACGGCTGCGGAAGAGTTCGTGCTGATGCGCGAGCCGGCGCGCACGCTGGAGCCGGTCGCGGCTCGGGCCGCCTGAGCCGGGCCCGGCCGAGTCGGCCGCGCCTCAGCTGAAGACGCGCCGCGCCGCCGGTGAGCCGGCGGCCAGGTCCAGCCGTTCGAGCCGGCGGTAGAGATCATCGATCTCCTTGCCGATGGCGTCGAAGGCGTGCAGCGTGATCGGCTGGCCGTGGTCGTCCACCGCGATGGCGTCCAGGTCGTCGGCCAGCTGCTTGGCCATCAGGTGCCAGGCCGGGAAGGGCTCGACGCTGGGCGGCGTCTGCGGCACGTCGAGCGTCAGCACGCAGTCGCGCACCACGGACGCCTGTGGGTCGTCGGCCAGCGCGGCCTGCGAGTCGACGGTCAGCATCAGCATCGGCGGCGCGCCTTCCTCCGGCGACGGCAGCACCCAGCGCCCCGGCACCGCACCGGGTTGCAGCCCGAGCCGCGCGCCCACCTGCTGCACGAAGCCCACCGACCAGGCCACGCTCTGCGTGCGCAGCGTGATCGACAGCTGCGCGTCCAGCGGTGCGGCCAGGCCGTCGAGCTCGCGCGCACGCGCCACCACCTCCAGCATGTCGGGGATGTCGGGGCTGGCACCCACGCCTTCGGCGAAGGTCTGGATCTTCTGCACGAACTCGCTGTACTCGATCTCGTTCAGCGCGCCACCGCGGTTGGCGAGTTGCACGCCCGCCTGCAGTTCGCCGTAGCGGCGGCCGGCCTGCAGCGGCTCCCAGGTGCCGGTGTCGGTGTCCAGGCCCTCGACGTAGAAGGGCTTGGTGCCGGCCCGGCGCGACGCCGGCAGGTGCAGCAGCACGTGCTCGCCGCTCACCGGCGACTCCAGCGCCAGCGGCACGATGGCGTCGATCAGCGCATCGAGCCGCGGCACGCGGCGGGGCTGCAGGCGCAGCGGCGGTGGCTCGTCGGCCAGAGGCTGCGTGGTGTCGTCCAGCGCCGGCTCCAGGCGGCCAGCCGCAGGCGACGCAGCCAGGCCCTGCCGCGGTGTGATGCGGCGCGCCTGCCACCAGGCCTGCAGGGCCAGTGCCAGCAGCACCACCACGCCCAGGATCGAGAGTGCGGTGGTGAGCGTCATGCGGCGCGGTGACTGCGGGTGGTCTGGATGGCGTGGGTCATGCCGCCTCGGCCATGCTCAGCGCCGACTGCATGTCCACCGCCACGATGCGGCTCACGCCCTGTTCCTGCATCGTCACGCCGATCAGCTGCTCGGCCATCTCCATCGCGATCTTGTTGTGGCTGATGAACAGGAACTGCGTGCCCTTGCTCATCTCCATCACCAGGTTCTTGTAGCGCTCGGTGTTGGCGTCGTCCAGCGGCGCGTCCACCTCGTCCAGCAGGCAGAACGGCGCCGGGTTGAGCTGGAAGATCGCGAACACCAGCGCAATCGCGGTCAGCGCCTTCTCGCCGCCGCTGAGCAGGTGGATGGTGCTGTTCTTCTTGCCCGGCGGCTGCGCCATTACCTGCACGCCGCTGTCGAGGATCTCGCCGCCGGTCATCACCAGCTTGGCATTGCCGCCGCCGAAGAGGCTGGGGAACATGCGGCCGAAGTGTTCGTTCACCTGGTTGAAGGTGCTGGCCAGCAGGTCGCGCGTTTCCAGGTCGATCTTGTGGATGGCGTCTTCCAGCGTGGTGATGGCTTCCATCAGGTCGGCGTTCTGCGCGTCCAGGAAGGTCTTGCGCTCGCGCGATGCGGTCAGCTCGTCCAGCGCGGCCAGGTTCACGGCGCCCAGCGCGTTGATGTCGCGGTTGATGCGGTCGATCTCGGTCTGCAGGCCGTAGAGCTTGATGCCGCCTTCTTCGATGCCCTTGCCGAGCGCTTCCACGTCGACCTCGGCCGCGGCGAGCTGCTCCAGGTACTGCGCGCCGCCCAGCTGCGCGGCCTGCAGCTCCAGCTGCAGGCGCGTGATCTGGTCGCGCAGCGGCTGCAGGCTGTGCTCGAAGCCCATCTTCTGCTCTTCGGCGCGCCGCAGCTGCGCGCTGAGGTCGTCGTATTCGCTGCGTGCCAGGCCCAGGGCCTGTTCGCGCTCCAGCTTGGTCGCCAGCGCGGCCTGCAGGCCGCTCTGCGCGGCGGCGTCGTCGAAGCTGCCCAGTTCCAGCTGCAGCTGCTCGCCGGCCTGCACGTTGGCCGCCATCTGCTGCGCCGCGGTCTCGATGCTGCGCTGCAGTTCATCGCGCCGCGCAGCGAGGGCGCGCGCCTGGAAACGGGCTTCCTGCGCCTGGCGCTCCAGGCCGCGCTGCTGCTCGCGCGCATCGGTCAGCTGGCGTTCGGCGGCGATGACGGCGTCGTCGAGTTCGGCGTGTTTTTCCTGGGCGTTGGCCAGGGTCATGTCGAGTTCTTCGAAACGCGCCTCGCCGGTGGCCTTGCGTTCTTCCAGCGCCTCCTGCTGGGCTTCGATCTCGGCCAGCTCTTCCTGCAGCTGCTCACGCCGCGTGGTGGCGGCCTCGGCCTGCTGCGTCAGGCGCAGCAGCTCCACGTGCAGCGTGTGGGCGCGGGTCTGCGCCTCGGCGGCCTCGCGGCGGGCCGTCTGCAGCCGCTGGCTGGCTTCGGTGTAGGCGGCCTCCAGCCGCACCGACGCGGTCTTCGCGTCGTCGGCAATCAGCGCCTGCGCGCGCTGCTGGCGGTCGAGGTTCTCGATCTCCTGCGCACGGGCCAGCATGCCGGCCTGTTCGGAATCGGGCGCGTAGAAGGCCACCGCGTGCTGGCTCACGGCGTGGCCCTCGCGGGTCATGATGACCTCGCCGTGCTGGAGCTGCGCGCGCTGTGCCAGCGCGTCGTCGATCGACGGCGCGGTGTAGACGCCTTCGAGCCAGTCGCCCAGCAGCGCTTTCAGGCTGGCATCGCCCAGGCGCAGCAGGTCGCTCAGGCGGGGCAGGGTGGCCTGACCCAGCGGCACGGCGCCGGTGGGCAGCGCATAGAAGGCGAGCTTGGCTGGCGGTGCGTCACCCGCGAAGGCGCGCACGGTGTCCAGCCGGCCCACGCTCAGCGCGTTGAGCCTTTCGCGCAGTGCGGCCTCCAGCGCGGTTTCCCAGCCGGTCTCGATGTGCACCTGCGTCCACAGGCCCTGCAGGCCGGTGAGGCCGTGTTTGTCCAGCCAGGGCTTGAGCTTGCCTTCGGTCTGCACCTTCGCCTGCAGCGAGCGCAGCGCCTCCAGCCGCGCGCCGATGTCGCCCAGCCGGCCGGCTTCACGGTTCACGGCGTCCTGCGCGGCGCGGCGCTGCTCGTCGAGCTGCGGCACCTGCTCGTTCAGCTCGTGCAGGCGCGCTTCGGTCACGTCGCGGGTCTCGGTGGCGTCGGCCTCCTGCAGCTTCAGCGTGTCGATGCGCGCCATGTCGGGCGCCTGCAACCCGTGCTTTTCGCCAGCCAGCTTGTCGCGGCGGCCCTTGAGCTGGCGCGACTGTTCCTCGATGTTGCGGCTGTCGGCGGCCAGCACCTGGATCTGCTGCTGCACCTGCGCCACCGCAGCGCGCTGCTGGTTGGCGGTGGCCTGGGCACGGCGCACGGCTTCTTCGGCGTCGGGCAGCGCCAGGCCCTGGTCTTCGGACTGCGCGTGCAGCAGCTCGGCCTGTTCGTCGGCGGCCACGATCTGCTCGGCGATGTGCTCCAGCTCGTCCTTCGCCGCCTCCTGCCGCTCGGCCCACTGCGCGCTCTGCGTGTTGAGGTCCGCCAGCCGCGCCTGCGCCCGCGAACGGCCTTCGACGACGTAGCGGATGCGCTCTTCCAGCCGGCTGACTTCCAGCGCCGCCTCGGCCAGCCAGCCCTGCTTGCTGTGCAGCACGTCGTTGGCGGCGTAGTGCGCCTGGCGCACGTGCTCCAGCTGCGCTTCCACGTGGCGCAGCTCGGCCATGCGGGCTTCCAGCGCGTTGGTGGCTTCGCTGACGGCGGCGGCCACACGCGCTTCTTCATTGGCGGCGTCGCGGTGCTTCAGGAACCACAGCTGGTGCAGCTTGGTGGTGCCTTGTTCCTGCAGCGTGCGGTACTTGGCCGCCACTTCGGCCTGCTTCTCGAGCTTCTCGAGGTTGGCGTTCAGCTCGCGCAGGATGTCTTCCACGCGCGTGAGGTTCTCGCGCGTGTCGCGCAGCCGGTTCTCGGTCTCGCGGCGGCGCTCCTTGTACTTGCTGACGCCGGCGGCTTCCTCCAGGAACAGGCGCAGCTCTTCGGGGCGGCTTTCGATGATGCGGCTGATCGTGCCCTGGCCGATGATCGCGTAGGCGCGCGGCCCCAGGCCCGTGCCCAGGAACACGTCCTGCACATCGCGCCGGCGCACCGGCTGGTTGTTGATGTAGTAGCTGCTGGTGCCGTCGCGCGTGAGCGTGCGCTTGACGGCGATCTCGGCAAACGCGTTCCACTGGCCGCCGGCGCGTGCCAGCGTGTTGTCGAACACCAGCTCCACGCTGGCGCGGCTGGCCGGCTTGCGCTGGCCGCTGCCGTTGAAGATGACGTCCTGCATGCTCTCGCCACGCAGTTCGCTCGCCTTGCTCTCACCCAGCACCCAGCGCACCGCGTCCATGATGTTGCTCTTGCCGCAGCCGTTGGGCCCCACCACGCCGACCAGCTGGCCCGGCAGCTGGAAGGTGGTGGGTTCGGCAAAGGACTTGAAGCCCGAGAGCTTGATCGACGTGAGGCGCATCGGGTGGCGGTGGCGGCGCCGGGGCGCTGCGGGGGGTGCAGCGCGACGCACGCAAGTGCTTGATTCGATTGGAAAAATGCGCGCTTTTGGGGCGTGCAGGGCGGGTCGGATGATAGCATCGCGCCCCTTCGCAGCCAGCCCGCACCGAGCCCCCTGTCCATGGCCAAGAAAGCCCCCGTTTCCCCCGCGCCCCTGAACCAGCGCCAGGCGCCCGCCGTACCCCCCAGCGCACCGAGCCGCGAGCTGCAGGTGTTTGCCAACCCGGCGCCCGAACGTGACTACGTCATCCGCTTCGACGTGCCCGAATTCACCTGCCTGTGCCCGCTGACCGGCCAGCCCGACTTTGCGCACTTCACGATCGAGATCGTGGCCGACAAGCTGTGCGTGGAGACCAAGAGCCTGAAGCAGTACTTCTGGAGCTTCCGCAACGAAGGCGCTTTCCACGAGAAGGTCAGCAACACCATCGTCAGCGACCTGGTCGCCGCCATCCAGCCGCGCTTCGTGCGGCTGCATGCAGACTGGTTCGTGCGCGGCGGCATCCGCACCTTCGTGACGGCCGAACACCGCAAGAAGGGCTGGAAGCCCGAGCCGAAGGTGGAACTGCCGGGCGCCCCGGCATGACCGGTTGGGTGGCGCCGGCCCCCGTGCCGGCCGTGCCTGCGCCGGCTGCCACGGGCCGGCCGGCGTATCAGAAGTTCGCGGTCGACGTGCGGGCCAGCGCCATCGACGGGCAGGGCGCGTTTGCGCTGGAGCCGGTGCCGCCGCGGCTGAAGATCGGCGAGATCCGGGGCGAAAGCATCACGGTGCAGGAGGCGCGCATCCGCGCCACGCGCAGCGAGCGCATCATGATCGTCGAGCTGTCGGACAAGAAGGCGATCGACTTCAGCAAGAGCGCCGACCCGATGCGCTACACCAACCACAGCTGCAAGCCCAATGCGCGGCTGGTGATCCGCAACGGGCGCGTCGAGTTCTATGCGGTGCGCGCCATCGCGGTGAACGAAGAGATCACGGTCGACTACGGCGAGACGCACCACGAAGGCCGCCTGCGCTGCCAGTGCGGCGCGCCGGGCTGCCGCGGGGCGCTGTAACGGCCCGCCGGACGAGCCTCGAACTCACGCGCTGGTGCGGCCTGGTCGGTGCGGCTCCTCAGGCATCCACGCAGGCAGGCTTGATGCGCCCGAGGCTGCTGCCCCGGCGCCACGCCGATCAGCTGCGCCGCCAGGCGCACCCCGCGCGGGCTGCATCCAATTGGGGGTGGCCCGCGTAAGACCTGAGCTTGCCGCCGCCGCGCACGACTAAATTCTGGACCGTCTGTGCTCGTGGCCCTCACCCAGCAGCGATCCACCCACCTACCGCCGAAAGACCCATGAACACCCAGTTGCTCACCACCGTGGCTGCGGTCGCGACCCTGGCCGCCGCGACCGCCGGGGCGGCTTCCCCTGCTGCCGAGGCCGTGATGGTCGACCCGACCCGCATGGTGGACGCCTTCGAGGCCACCAACGGCAAGTTCGAGGGCTTCCGCCGCTCGGGCGCCAAGGGCATCTGCGCGATGGGCGAATTTGTCGGCTCGCCCGAGGGCCGCGCGCTGTCCACCGCCTCGGCCTTCAGCGGCCAGCCGGTGCCGGTGATCGTGCGCTTCTCGGTGGGTGGCGCCAACCCCCGTGCCGCCGACAACACCCGGTCGCAGCGCAACCTGGCGCTGCAGTTCAACCTGCCCGACGGCGAGAGCTGGCAGATGGGCAACATCTCGGCCCCGATCTTCGGCGCGGCCACGCCGGCGCAGATGCTGGGGCGCCTGGAGTCGCTGCGGCCCGACCCCGTCACCAAGGCCGCGGACCCGGTCAAGGTCAAGGCTTTCCTGGACGCCAACCCCGACGTGCTGCAGCAGGGGCGCTACTACGCGTCGCAACCCGTGCCGGCCAGCTACGGCGCGGTCAATTACTGGGGCGTGCACGCGTTTGCGTTTGTCGACGCCAAGGGCGCCAGGCAGTTTGGCAAGTGGGTGTTCGAGCCCGTGGGCGGCGTGCAGGGCCTGAGCGACGACGAGGCCAAGGCCCGCGGCGCCAGCTTCCTGTTCGACGACCTGCGCCAGCGCGTGAAGGACGGCAAGGTCGCGTTCAACTTCAACCTCGAGCTGGCCGAAGCCGGCGACAAGCTGGACAACGCCACCGTGCCGCTGCCGGCCGGCCGCCAGAAGGTGACGATGGGCCTGCTGAAGGTCACCTCGGTGGCCGAGGACGGTGGCGGCGCCTGCCTGAACATCACTTTCAACCCGCTGATCCTGCCCAAGGGTGTGGAGCCCTCGGCCGACCCGATGCTGGCCGCGCGCGCCGCGCCCTACGGCGTGTCGCTGGGCCGCCGCCTGGGCGAAGGCTCCAGGCAGCAGTGAAGACCGTGGCGGCCGCGCCGAGGCCGCCGCTCAGCGCGGCTGCAGCGCGCGCAGTGCGTACAGCGCGTCCAGCGCCTCGCGCGGGCTGAGCTTGTCGGGGTCGATGGCGGCCAGCGCCGCCTCCACCACGCTGGGCTCGGCCTTTGGTGCGGCCGGCGGCGGCGCGAACAGGTCGACCTGCGCGTGCCCGGCCTCGGCCTTGGCTTCCAGCGCCTCCAGCGTGGCGCGCGCCTGGCGGATCAGGGCCGGCGGCATGCCGGCCAGCCGCGCCACCTGCACGCCGTAGCTGCGGCTGGCCGGGCCGGGCTCGATCTGGTGCAGGAACACGATGTCGTGCCCGCTTTCCACCGCGCCCACGTGCAGGTTGATGGCCCGCTCGTGTTTCGTGGGGAACTCGGTCAGCTCGAAGTAGTGCGTGGCAAAGAGCGTGAAGCTCCTGTTGCGGTCGTGCAGCTGCGACGCGATGGCGCCGGCCAGCGCCAGGCCGTCGAAGGTGCTGGTGCCGCGGCCGATCTCGTCCATCAGCACCAGGCTGTGTTCGGTGGCGCCGTGCACGATGGCCGCGGCCTCGGTCATCTCCACCATGAAGGTGCTCTGTGCGTTGGCCAGGTCGTCGGCCGCGCCGATGCGCGTGTGGATGGCGTCGATCGGCCCCAGCCGGCAGGCCGTGGCCGGCACGTACGAGCCCATCGCGGCCAGCAGCACGATCAGCGCCACCTGGCGCATGAAGGTGCTCTTGCCGCCCATGTTGGGGCCGGTGATGACGAGCAGTTTCGTGCGCGCGTCCATGCGGCAGTGGTTGGCGATGAAGTCGCCGTTCTGCCCCGGCTGCGCGGTGGCCGCCAGCCGCGCCTGCACCACCGGGTGGCGGCCGGCCTCGATGTCGATGCAGGGGTAGGGCACGAACTGCGGCCGGCACCAGTCCAGCGTGGCCGCGCGCTCGGCCAGCGCGGCCAGTGTGTCCAGCGCGGCCAGTGAACGGGCCAGCGCCTGCAGCGCGGGCAGGTGCTGCTGCAGCGCGTCCAGCAGCTGCTCGTACAGCCACTTCTCGCGCGCCAGCGCGCGCTCCTGCGCCGACAGCGCCTTGTCCTCGAAGGCCTTGAGCTCGGGCGTGATGAAGCGCTCGGCGTTTTTCAGCGTCTGGCGGCGCTGGTAGTCGGCCGGCACCTTGTCCAGCCCGGAGGCCGTGACCTCGATGTAGAAGCCGTGCACCTTGTTGAACTGCACCCGCAGGTTGCCGATGGCCGTGCGCGCGCGTTCGCGCGCCTCCAGGTCCAGCAGGAAGGCGTCGCAGGTGTCGTTGATGCCACGCAGCTCGTCCAGGTCGGCGTCGAAGCCCGCTGCGATGACGCCGCCGTCGCGCAGCAGCACGGCGGGTTCTTCGGCGATGGCGCGCAGCGTGTCGGCCAGCGCGGCGTCGGGCGACAGGCCGGCGTGCAGCCGGTCCAGCAGCGCGGTGCCGCCGGGGGCACGCTGGCGCAGCGCGGGCAGCGCAGCCAGCGTGCTGCGCAGGCCGGCCAGCTCGCGCGGGCGCACCTGGCGCAGCGCCACGCGGGCGGTGGTGCGCTCGACGTCGCTGACGCCGCGCAGCGCCTCGCGCAGCGGCTCGAAGCCCTGCGCCAGCAGCTGCGCGATGGCGTCGTGGCGCTCGGTGGCCGGGGCGCGGTCACGCGCCGGGTGCGTGAGCCAGTGGCGCAGCAGCCGGCTGCCCATGCCGGTGCGGCAGCTGTCCAGCAGGCCCAACAGCGTGAGCGCGCGGTCGCCGCTGTCGCCGGTCTCGCCGCGCAGCGTCTGCACCAGCTCCAGGTTGCGGTGCGTGGCGGGCGGCAGGTCGAGCAGCTCGCCGCTGCGCTCCACCTGCAGGCTGCGCACGTGGGCCAGCGCGCGGCCCTGGGTGTGCTCGGCGTAGCTCAGCAGTGCGGCAGCAGCGCCGTGCGCCACCGGCAGGTCCTGTGCGTTGAAGCCGGCCAGCGTGGCCACCTGCAATTGCTCGCGCAGCTTGCGCTCGCCGAGTGCGCTGTCGAACTGCCAGGCCGGCCGCGCGGTGCGGGCGGCGCGGGCCTGTGCCAGCGCCTCGGGCAGCGCGCTGCCGTCGTGCAGGATCTCCGCCGGCGCCAGCCGCGCCAGCCACGACGCGAGCTCGCGTTCACCACACTCCCCCAGCCCCAGCTGCCCGCTGGACAGCCCCAGCCAGGCCAGGCCCCAGGTGACGCGGTGCTTGAAGACGGCCAGCAGCAGCGTGTCGGCGCGCTCGGCCATCAGCTCGCTGTCGGTGACGGTGCCGGGCGTCACCACGCGCACCACCTTGCGCTCCACAGGGCCCTTGGCGGTGGCCACGTCGCCCACCTGCTCGGCCACGGCCACGGCCTCGCCCAGCTTGATCAGGCGCGCCAGATAACTCTCGACCGAATGCACCGGCACGCCGGCCATCACCACCGGCTCGCCCGCGCTCTGGCCGCGCGTGGTGAGCGTGATGTCCAGCAGCCGGTTGGCCTTGCGCGCGTCGTCGAAGAACAGCTCGTAGAAATCGCCCATGCGATAGAAGACGAGCGTGTCGGGGAAGTCGGCCTTGATGCCCAGGTACTGGGCCATCATCGGCGTGTGGGCCGACAGGTCGCGGGGTGCGGTGGCGGTGGTCGGTGGGGCTTGGGTCATCCTGCCCGCGATCTTAGAGCGCCCCTTCGGGCCGCCCGCGGGAGCCTCAGCGTCTGGGGCCCGCGCCCGCCATCCAGGTGGTGGCCAGCCTGACCGCCGCCTCGGCATCGCTGGCGGTGCCATCGGCGCCGAGGGTGTGCCACAGCGCCGGGTCGATATTGAACGGCAGCCCCCCGACCAGGACGCGCAGCCCGGCGCAGCGCGGCTCGGCGCGGACGGCGTCGATCAGCTCCCGGGTGCGGTGCAGGTGGTAGCCCATCGTGGTGGAGACCGCCAGCACGTCGGCCCGGCGCTCGACGACCGACTGCACGGTGTCCGCAGCCGGCGTGTCGGCGCCGCAGAAGTAGGCGTCCCAGCCGGCCATCTCGAAAAAGTCGCCGACCATGCGGGCGCCCACCTCGTGCAGGTCGCCGCGCACGCAGGCCACGACGACGCTGCGCCCGCAGCGCGCCGCGGCACCCGCACACGGCAGCAGCTGCGCCATCACCACCTGCGTGGCGGCGCTGCAGAAGTGCTCCTGCGACACGCTCACGCGCTCCATCTGCCACAGCCGGCCGACCTCGCGCAGCGCGGGCTGGAAGACCTGCAGGTACAGCTCGCGCACCGGCTCGCCGCGGGCTGCGGCATCGAAGACCAGCCGGCCGGCGGCCTGGCGGTAGCCGCCCAGCAGCGAATGCAGGTAGCGGGCCGCCAGCGGCGACAGGCGCTCTGCGCTGTCGACGAGGCTCGCGCTCGTGTCCGGCATCGCCGGCAGCGCCGCCAGCGCGCGCTCGATCATCTCGACGGCGGCACCCGACACCGGTGCCGGCATGCGTTGCTGGAGCGTCTCGGCCATGCACTCGAGGTGATGCGCCAGGTCGTCGCCTAGCACCCCGCGGTGCTGCGTCAGCACCTTGACCCAGCCGATGTAGTCGTTGAACAGCGCCGGGCTGTGCGCATCGAGTGCGTCGGCCAGGTACTCGATGTGGAGCACCGTGTCCTCGCGAGACCGCGTGCCCCCCACGGGGCCGTAACGCATGCGCAGGCCCGGGAAACGCTGGAACTCGCAGGCGACCACGCCCTCAGCCAGGCGGTTGGCCTGCTGGCGCAACTGATGGCCGACGGACAGCACGAGCGTCTCGGGCGTCACGGCTTCGGCGGCCGCGGCAGCCCGCAGCGGAAGACCACGGTCCTGCATCGCTGCAGTGTCGGACTTTCCGGTCGTCTCGATGCGCTGGCCGGGCGCAATGACCACGGCAACAGGCCCGGTAATCGCCGGGCGGGGCTGCCGTGCTGACCTAAGCCGCCCCGCGGCCCCGGCTTCCGCCCGGTGCAGAATGCCCGCCGGGCCGGTGGTCTGCATCGGCCTGCACCGCAGGCCTGTCGAGCGAGCGCTGCCGTTCCAACGGGGACCGTGATGCAACGCTGGACCATCCAACCGATTCATGCAGGCGCCTGCGAGCTGCTGGATGCCCAGGGCCTGCACGTGGGCAACCTGAAGCTGATCCAGGGGCAGTGGAAGTTCAAGGCCATCGGCCACGACGCGCAGGGGCAGCTCATCCCGGGCGGCGGGCCGCTCACCGATCGGCACAACACCGTGCTGGGCCGCCTCGACGACGCTGCACTCTGCGCCGCGCTCGGGCCGCCCGATGCCGATGCCTCGGCCCTGGCCGCGCCGCAGACGCCGCCTGCGCTGCAGTTCCTGGTCTTCGAGCTCGGTCTGGTCGCTGAAGGGCTCTCGACCCTGGAGGCGATGGCCTCCACCCCGCGCGAACGCCATGCCGCGGTGATGACCGAGGTGCAGCAGGTGCTGGACTGGGCCTGGCGGCACTTTGCCCAGGGGCACGGGCCGGTCGACGAAGGGCACGAGTGGGATCACCACCTGCAGGTCACCACGGAGGCGGGCGGCTGGCAGGTCGTGACGCTGACGCTCACCGGGTCCGACCGCTTCGTGGACGCGTTCAGCGCCCGTTTTGGCCCGCCGCAGGACTGACCGTCCCGCGGCAGAAGATCCGGGCTGCCATGTCCGCGGTCCGCCGCGCTGCCCCGTGCCACGCCGCCGCTGGCCGTCCCGGAGGCCCCCTCGCTGTCCGCCTCCACGGCACCAGCCCGTGGCACCCTGATGCACGCAGGCTGGGCCGCCTACCGGCGCCGTATCGACCCACGCCCCCACGCTGGCCTGGACGCGCACGGCGGCCGCGCCCGAGGGACGCTGCTGCCGATCGGCCAGATCGTCGCCGATGGCCTGCGGCTGCTGCTGGTGCAGACGGACCGCGGCATCGACCGCGACTGCACGGCCCGCTTCGGCCGCGGTCCGCTGGGCTGAAGCCGGCGCTGCTGCGGCTCGCGGCAGCGGCGTCGCGGGTCACAATCCGGGCACAGGCAGCAAGGCTTGGCTGGAAGGACACTTCGATGAAACTGGCCGTGGCCGTGCACCGACACGGTGAAGGTGCGCTGGCTGCCGCGGTGGCCTTCGACGACTGGGACGCGGCCGAGCCGGTGCGCAGCTGGACCACGCGGATCGACCGGCTGCAGAAGCCCGCGCGCGGCGAGCCGGACCTGCACGAGCTGCTGTGCCTGCAGCAGTTGCTGCACGAACACGCGCTGCAGCCCGAGCTCATCGTCATCGACGGGCTCGTGCACCTGGACGCCCGGGAGACGCCGGGCCCCGGCCTGCTGCTGCACCACGCACTGGGCGGCCGCGTGGCCGTCATCGGCGCGTGCAAGACGGCGGTACCGGGGATGCCGGCGCAGTTCGAACTGGTCCGTGAGGAAGAAGTGCGGCCGCTGGTCGTCACCTGTGCAGGCATCGACCTCGGTGCGGCCAAGGCCCGGCTGCGCGGCATGCACGGCAAGCGGCGCGTGCCCACGCTGCTGAAGCTGGTGGCCCGGCTCGCGAAGAACGCCCAGGGCTGATCCAGCTTTTGCGCGGTGGCGGCGCGCGGCGGTCTGTCCGCGGCCGGCGCGGTGATCGGCCGCGTGTCGGTGCTCCGCGACGTCAGCGCCCGCCACCCACGCCGCGCAGCTTCAGGTGTCCTGGGCGCCGCCGTCCGGTGCCGAGGGCGCGGGCGATGGGGCTGCATCGCGCCCTTCGGCCAGCCGGCCCACCAGGTCCACGGCGTCGGGCATCGCGGTGTCGCTGCGGCTCAGCTGCCCGGCATCCAGCTGGTGCGAGAAGGCCTGCGCCGAGTCCAGGCGCCGCTGCCGGTCCTCGGGCAGCGTGGGGCCGGCCTGGATGTACAGCGCCAGCAGTTCCGCCAGGTGCAGCAGCGACGAGACGTGCGTGCGCTCGTAGCCGTGCGATGCATCGGCCCCGAAACACAGCAGCGCGGTGCGCACGTCGGCGCCGGCGCTGACCGCGGCGCTGGCGTCGGAGTGGTAGAAGCGGAAGACATCGCGATGGCTCGGGATGCCGTGCGCCGCGCACAGGCGCAGCAGGCGGCGCGTCAGGTGGTAGTCGTGCGGGCCGGCCGAATCCATCAGCGGGATCGTGACGCCGTTCTCGCGCGCGCCCTGGCCCTCGGCCACCGGGCCGATGTCCACGCCGATCACCTCGCTCACGTCCTCCTCGATCACCGCGCGCGCGCCGGAGCCCACTTCCTCGCTCAGCGTGAAGACCGGGTGGCAGGCCATCTGCACCGGCACGCCCGCGTCCACCACCGCCTTCAGCGCCGCCAGCAGCGCCGCCACGCCGGCCTTGTTGTCGAGGTGGCGCGAGACGATGTAGCCGTTGTCCAGCCACTCGGCGTTGGTGTCGAAGGCCACGAAGTCACCCACCTGCAGGCCGAGCGCGGCGGCCTGCTCGCGGCTGTCGATCGGCTCGTCCACGCGCAGCTCCAGCTGGTCCCAGTGCACACGCTGCGTGTCCACCGCCTCGTTGAACACGTGGCCCGAGGCCAGCAGCGGCAGCGCAGTGCCCCGGTGGCTGCCGCGGTCGGTGAAGACGGTGACGCGGCCGCCTTCGGCCCAGCGCGCCGACCAGGTGCCCACGGGCACCAGCGCCAGGCGGCCGCTGGGCTTGATCTCGCGCACCATCGCGCCCAGCGTGTCCAGGTGCGCCACGATGGCGCAGGCCGGGCTGTTGTGGCGCCGCTCGGGCAGCGTGCGGCCGAGCAGGCCGCGGATGGTGCCGCGGCGCGTCAGCACGTAGGGCACGCCGATGGCCTCCAGCCGGCCGGCGGTGTAGTGCACGATCTCGTCGGTGAGCCCGGCGGGGCTGGGAATGGCCAGCAGGTCCAGCAGCGTGGCCTTCAGGTAGGCGGCGTCGATCGGCAGCCTGGTGACGGCGCGCGGTGCGCGGGCGTCGGGTTGGGGCGGGGCGTCGGGCTCGCGCACGGCGGCTCAGATCGTGGACGGGAACAGCAGGTCCACGAAGCGTTGCGCCGTGGGCTGCGGCTCGTGGTTGGCCAGGCCGGGCCGCTCGTTGGCTTCGATGATCACGTGCTCGGGCTGGTCGGGCGCGGGCACCAGGAAGTCCAGCCCCACGACCGGGATGCGCAGCGCGCGTGCCGCGGTCTCTGCGGCTTCGCGCAGCGCGGGGTGCAGCTCGGCCGTCACGTCGTGGATGGTGCCGCCGGTGTGCAGGTTGGCGGTCTTGCGCACGGTGACCGTGCGGCCGTCTTCCAGCACGCTGTCCCAGCCCAGGCCCAGCGCGGCCAGGCAGCGTTCGGTCTCGGCGTCCTGCGGGATGCGGCTCTCGCCGCCGGTGGCGGCGGCGCGGCGTGCGCTGCGGCGTTCGATCAGCTCGCGCATCGGCGTGTGGCCGTCGCCGGTCACCTCGGCCGGCCGGCGCAGCGCCGCGGCCACGGTCTTGTAGCCGATGACCACGATGCGCAGGTCCTGCCCGGCGTGGAACTGCTCCAGCACCACGTGCCCGCCCACGGCGGCGGCGCGCTCCAGGGCCGGCTGCAGCTCGGCTTCGTGCTGGATGCCGACGCTGATGCCGCGGCCCTGTTCGCCCAGCGCGGGCTTGACGACGATGCTGCCGCATTCGGCCAGGAAGGCGGCGTTGTCGGCCGCGCTGCCGGCCACGCGCTGGCGCGGCACGTTCAGGCCGACGGACGACAGCCGGCGCAGCGTCAGCACCTTGTCCTGGCACCAGCTCATGGCCACGCCGCCGGTCAGCTCGGTCAGCGATTCGCGGCACAGCACCTCGTTGCCCTGGTGGCGCAGGCGGAAGATGCCGGCCTGCACGTCCAGCACGTCGACGCCGATGCCGCGGTGCCGCGCCTCGTCGACGATGAGCCGCGCGTAGGGGTTGAGCCCGGCGATGTCGGCGTCACCGTCGAACAGGCGCTGGTTGATGGCGTTACGGCACTTCACCGCAAAGCCGGTGACGGGCTCGAAGCCCAGCTGCTGGTACAGCGCGATCGCGTTCTTGTTGTCGTGCAGCACCGACAGGTCCAGAAAGCGCCGCCCGCGCTGCGCGAACAGCGCGATCAGGTGATGGACCAGCGTGCGGCCGGTGCCCTTGAGCGACGCGTGTGCGTCCACCACCAGGCACCACAGGCTGCTGCCGCCCTGCGCGTCGCCGAAGGCCAGCACGTGGTCCACGCCCAGTGCGGAGCCGATGATCTCGCCGCTGCGCTCGTTTTCGGCCACCAGGTACACCAGCGCCTCCGACTTGCGCTGCGGCCACACCACCGCGGCGTCCAGCGGCACCATGCCGCGCTGGCGGTAGAGCTGGTTGATGGCCGCGATGTCGGCGCGTGTGCCCAGGCGGCGCACGCTCACGTCGGGCGCGGGTTCGGCGGCGGGCTCGTCGGGCGTCAGCGGGCGGCGGAACAGCAGCGACGGGTCGAGGAACAGCTCGTTCGGCGCCTGCGCCAGCACGAGCTGCGGCGCTTCCACGTACAGCGCCACGTCGCGCCGGTCGGGGGCCTCGGCCAGCAGCGTCTGCGCCAGCGCTCCGGGCGACGCGAAGGACGGGGCGAACAGCAGCCGGCCCCAGCCGCAGTCGATGGCCGCGCCGCTCGTGTCCGCCGGGGCTTCGGTGTGCGGGGGCGCGGACGCCGGGGTCGGGTTGTCGAACGATGTCATGGGCAATGCCTTTGCAGCCAGGCCTCCAGCAGCGCCAGCTGCCACAGCGTGGAGCCGCCGAGCCGGGTGATGTGACGGTCGGGCTCGTCGAAGAGCGCGTCCACCGCGTCGCGCCGGAACAGGCCGCGCGCACGCGCCGCCGGGGCGTCCAGCGTGGCGCGCACGAAGTCGAGGAAGTCGCCGCGCAGGTGCTTCAGCGCCGGCACCGGGAAGTAGCCCTTGGGCCGGTCGATCACCGCAGCCGGGATCACCGAGCGGGCCGCTTCCTTCAGCACGTGCTTGCCGCCGGCGGCGATCTTGTGGCGTGCCGGGATGCGCGCGGCCAGCTCCACCAGCTCGTGGTCGAGGAAGGGCACACGCGCCTCCAGCCCGAAGGCCATGGTCATGTTGTCGACACGCTTGACCGGGTCGTCCACCAGCATCACCGTGGTGTCCAGCCGCAGCGCGCGGTCGATTGCGCTGTGCGCGCCGGGCTGCGCAAAGTGCGCACTGACGAAGCGGCCGCTGGCGTCGCTGGCGGCGTCGTCGCCGATCCAGCCCGGCTGCAGCAGCGCCACCAACGCCGCGTGGTCGCGGTCGAAGAAGGCCTGGCGGTAGGTCTCGACGCTGCGGTCGGGGTCGGCCAGCGCGGCCATCGGCGGGTACCAGTGGTAGCCGCCGAAGACCTCGTCCGCGCCCTGGCCGCTCTGCACCACGCGGGTGTGTCGCGACACCGCCTGCGACAACAGGTAGAAGGCCGCGCAGTCGTGGCTGACCATCGGCTCGGACATCGCCGCGATGGTCTCGGGCAGGCTCTGCAGCAGCGCGTCGGGCGGCACGTGGATCTGCTCGTGCACGGTGCCGTAGTGGCGGGCGACGAGGTCGGAGTAGCGGTATTCGTCGCCGGCCACGCCGTCCACCGCCTCGAAGCCGACGGAGTAGGTGCGCAGCGCCGGCACACCGGCTTCGGCCAGCAGCCCGGTGATGAGGCTGGAGTCCAGCCCGCCCGACAGCAGCACGCCCACCGGCACGTCGGCCACCAGGCGGCGCTGCACCGCCAGGCGCAGCGCGGCCAGCACCTGCTGCTGCCAGTCCTCGAGGCTGCGCTGTTCGTCGTCGTCGCTGCGCTCGAAGCCCAGCGTCCACCAGCGCCGCGTGTCGCAGCGGCCGCTGGGGTGCACCGTCATGTGGTGCCCGGGCGGCAGCTTGCGCACGCCGCGCAGCAGGGTCAGCGGCGCCGGCACCACGGCGTGGAAGCTCAGGTAGTGGTGCAGCGCCTCGGGCTCGATGCCGGTGTCCACGCCGCCGGCGGCCAGCAGCGCGGGCAGCGTGGACGCAAAACGCAGGCGCTCGGCGTCCTGCGTGATGTACAGCGGCTTGATGCCCAGCCGGTCACGCACGAGGTGGGTGACGCCGCTGTCGCGCTCCCACAGCGCAAACGCGAACATGCCCTGCAGGCGCTGCAGCGAGGCCGGGCCCCACGCGTGCCAGGCCTTGACGAGCACTTCGGTGTCGCCGGTGGACGAGAACACGTAGCCCCGGGCGCCGAGTTCATCGCGCAGCGCCTGGTGGTTGTAGATGGCGCCGTTGAAGACGATGCCCAGGCCGAGCGTGTTGTCGACGAAGGGCTGGTGGGCGCGCGGCGTCAGGTCCATGATGCTCAGCCGCCGGTGGCCGAAGCAGCGCGCGCCGAGGCTGAACATGCCGGCGCCGTCGGGCCCCCGGCGGGACTGGGCGTCGGTCATGGCCGCCACCGCACGCACGTCGGCTATGAGCTTGTCGAATCGCAGTTCGCCGGCTATGCCGCACATCGGGTTGCTGCCTCTGGGAGGGGTGGGCGGCCAACCCGGGGGGGGCATGGCCGCGTGAACCCCCAGCAGGCGGGCAAGGCGCGTTCCTCGGCGTCGGCAACTTGTCCAGAGCAACCGCCCCGGCGCCCGTGGCGCATGGCGCGAGGGCGCCCGGGGCAGCCGGTGCGCGGCTTGCCAGCAGGCGGGGCGGCGGCCCCGATTGCCGCAGTTCGTGCTGCAGCGTGCAACCCGGCAGGGCGCCGGGCTGCGCAGGCGTCACATCGGTGCGTCGTCGCCGTCCGGCGTGGCGGCCTTGCGGATGCGCAGCGGGGCCTTCTTCGCCGGCTCGGCGGCAGCGGTCTGCACGAAGGCCTGCGTGGCGTCGGGCAGGGCCTGCGAGGCAGCGGCCAGGGCGGTGGCGTCGTCGGCCGGGTCCTGCTTGATGACGCGTGTGTAGGGCGCCAGGATCTGCACCAGCTGGCCGTAGACCTTCGGGTTGCCGGCCACCACCTCGCGCTGGTAGAGGTAGTCGCTCTCGCCGGTGAAGTTGCCGATCAGGCCCCCGGCCTCGGTGATGATCAGCGAGCCGGCGGCGGCGTCCCAGGGCTGCAGGCCGGTCTCGAAGAAGCCGTCGTAGTAGCCGGCGGCCACGTAGCACAGGTCCAGCGCGGCAGCGCCCGGGCGGCGCAGGCCGGCGCAGCTCTGCATGACCTCCTCGAACATCTTCACGTAGCGCTTGAAGTTGTCGCCCTTGCGGAACGGGAAGCCGGTGCCGACGAGCGAATCGCTCAGGCGCGTGCGCTTGCTCACGCGCAGGCGGCGGTCGTTCAGGTAGGCGCCGCGGCCCTTGCTGGCGAAGAAGAGGTCGTTGCGGGTGGGGTCGTACACCACGGCCTGCTGCACCTGGCCGCGGAAGGCGAGTGCGATCGACACCGCGTAGACCGGGAAGCCGTGCAGGAAATTGGTGGTGCCGTCGAGCGGATCGATGATCCAGACGAAGTCGCTGTCGCGCGCGCCGTGCTCGCGGCCGGACTCTTCGGCCAGGATGCCGTGGCCGGGGTAGGCCTCGAGCAGCGTCTGGATGATGATCTCCTCGGCCTTGCGGTCGACCTCGGAGACGAAGTCGTTCGGTCCCTTGGTGCCGACCTTCAGCACGTCCAGGTCGAGCGCTGCCCGGTTGATGATGGATCCTGCAGAACGGGCCGCCTTGATGGCGATGTTGAGCATGGGATGGAGCGCTTGCGACATGGGCGGCCTGGGGTTGGTGCAGCTGAAGGGGGTAAAGAGCGGCGGGGGCGACAATCGGCGCCCCGCGAGACAGCTGCGCATTTTAGCGGGCCTGCCCGGCCCGGTGCCTGCAGGCTGCCCGCCCCGAACACGCCATGCCCGACACCACCACCCGCTTCGTGCTGCTGCACCCGAGCCACGCCGGCAACGTGGGCGCCACCGCGCGCGCGATGAAGGTCATGGGATTCTCCGACCTGGTGCTGGTGCGGCCGCGCTTCGACGACGTGCTGGTGCGCGAGGAAACGGTGGCCATGGCCAGCGGCGCGGCCGACGTGCTGGTGCGGGCCCGCGTCGTGGCCACGCTGCCCGAGGCGCTGGAGGGCATCAGCTGGGCCTGCGCCACCGCCATGACGCCGCGCGACTTCGGCCCGCCCACCTTCGCCCCGCGCGAGCACTTCGCCACGCTGCAGCGCAGCGGTCACCGCGTGGCCTTCGTCTTCGGGCCCGAGCGCACCGGCATGGCCAACGATGACGTCTACCGCTGCCACGCCTGCCTGTCGATTCCAGCCCACCCCGACTACGGCTCGCTCAACCTGGCGCAGGCGGTGCAGGTCATCGCCTACGAGTGGCGGCAGGCGCTGGGCGGCTTCGACGTGCAGCCGCGCACCGCCGACATCACGCTGGCCGACGGCCGGGCGGTGCAGGGCGTGCTGGCGCACTGGGAGCAGACGCTGGTGGAGATCGGCTTTCTGGACCCCGCCGCGCCGCGCAAGCTGATGCCGCGGCTGCAGCAGTTGATCAACCGCACGCAGCTGACGCAGGACGAGGTGCACATTCTGCGCGGCATCGCGCGTGCCGTGGCCGCGCGTGGTGCGCCCCAGCGGGATTGAACTCGGCTGGGTACACTGGCCCGCCGGAAGGAAGACCCATGTTCAGCCGTCTGCGTGAAGACATCGCCTGCATCCTCGAACGCGACCCCGCGGCGCGCTCGGGGTGGGAGGCGCTGACCTGTTATCCGGGCCTGCATGCGCTGATCCTGCACCGGCGCGCGCACGGGTTCTGGCAGCGCGACTGGCGCTGGCTGGCGCGCTTCACCTCGCACGTGGCCCGCTTCCTGACCGGCATCGAGATCCATCCCGGCGCCACCATCGGCCGCCGCGTGTTCATCGATCACGGCATGGGCGTGGTGATCGGCGAGACGGCCGAGATCGGTGACGACTGCACCATCTACCAGGGCGTCACGCTCGGCGGCACCTCGCTGGGCAAGGGCGCCAAGCGCCACCCGACGCTGGGCCGCGGCGTGATCGTCAGCGCCGGCGCCAAGGTGCTGGGCAGCTTCACGGTGGGCGACGGCGCGCGCGTCGGCAGCAACGCCGTGCTGCTGCAGCCGGTGCCGGCGGGCGCCACCGCGGTGGGCATTCCTGCGCGCATCGTGCAGAAGTCGGCCGAGGCCGCGCGCGAGGCGGCGGCCGCGAAGATGGGCTTCTCGGCCTACGGCGTGACGCAGGGCGACGACCCGGTGTCGCAGGCCATGAAGGGGCTGATCGACAACGCCTCCGGCCACGAGCACCAGATCATGCTGCTGTGGCAGGCGATCGAGAAGCTCTCGGCCCGCTCGCGCGAACTGCCGGCAGGCGACTGCGTGCCGTGCGACGCGCAGACCACCGAGGTCTTCGACGCCGAGCACCTGAACCGGCTGGTGAAGTAGCGCCGCGGGCGCCGGGCGGCTTCAGGCCACCGGCGCCACGAGGTTGCTGGCCAGCGCCACCCGTTCGGTGAGCTCGCGGGCAGGCACGGGCTTGCCGAACAGGTAGCCCTGGCCGGTCTGGCAGCCCAGCCGCTGCAGCATGCTGGCCTGCATCTCGGTTTCCACGCCTTCGGCCACGGTGGCCACGCCCAGGCTGCGCGACAGGCCGACGATCGCGTCCACGATCTTCGCGCTCTCGGCGCGCTCGGGCAGCGTCTTCACGAAGGAGCGGTCGATCTTGATCTTGTCGAAGGTCATCTCGGCCAGGTAGGCCAGGCTCGAATAGCCGGTGCCGAAGTCGTCCAGCGTCACCGTCATGCCCGCCTTCTTGAGCGACAGGATCACCTGGCGCGCACGCGCGGTGTCGTTGACCAGCGCGGTCTCGGTCAGCTCCACGTCCAGCCGCGCCGGTGGCACGCCGGCCTCCTTCAGGATGCCCAGCAGCTGCGGCACCAGGTCCTCCTGCTGGATCTGCTGCGGCGCGACGTTGATCGACAAGCGCCAGTGCGGCGGAAAGCGCGCCATGTCCTTGCACGCTGCGCGCAGCAGCGAGAAGGTCAGCGGCCCGATCAGGCCCGAGTGCTCGGCCAGCGCAATGAACTTGTCGGGCGTGAGCAGGCCGCGCTCGGGGTGGCGCCAGCGGCACAGCAGCTCGAGCGACAGCACGTTGCGCCGCTCCAGCCCGACGATGGGTTGGTAGAAGGGCACCAGCTCCCCGGCGGCGATGCCTTCGCGCAGCTGCTGCTCCAGCGTGTGGCGCTCGTGCATGGCCTCGTCGAGCTTCGCGTCGTACTGCACCACCGCCGCACGGCCGTTCTGCTTGGCCCGGTACAGCGCCGAGTCGGCCTTGCGCAGCAGCTCGTCGCCGCTGTCGCCGTCGGCCGGGTAGCGCGCAATGCCCACGCTGGCGCCCACGTGGACGGTGAGGTCGCCGAACTGCATCGGCTCGCTGAGGCGGTTGACGATGCGTTCTGCAGCGCCCTGGCCGGTGGCCGGGCCGTCGTGTTCGTCGACGACGACCACGAACTCGTCGCCGCCGTAGCGTGCACGCAGGTCGCTCTGGCGCAGGCACAGCGACAGCCGCCGCGCCACCTCCTTCAGCACCAGGTCGCCCACCATGTGGCCGTTGCGGTCGTTCACCGGCTTGAAGCGGTCGAGATCGACCATCAGCACGGCCAGCGAGTCCCGCTGCTGCGCGGCGCGGGCCATGCGGGCGTGCATGGCGTCGTGCAGGCCGGCGCGGTTGTCCAGGCCGGTGAGCAGGTCGCTGCTGGCCAGGCGCTGGATGCGCACCTCGGCGTCGTGCAGCGAGCCGCGCGAGCTGTTGAGCCCCGCCGTCAGGCGCCGCCACAGCGTGAAGCCCACGCTCAGCGCCAGCATCAGCGCGAACACCGTCACGAGGTACGAGCGCTGCTGCAGCGTCTTCACCTGCGCCTGGGTGTCGGCCAGCGAGGCCTGCGTGAGCTCTTCGTTGGCGTCGCGCAGCAGCGCGCTGTGGCGGCCGTAGCGCTCGCCGTCGAAGAGCGCCTGCGCCGACGCGTGTGCACCCTGGTTCAGCGCATCCAGCGCCGAGAGCCGCATGCGTGCGATCTCGGCCGCCGCAGCCGCGGTCTTGGCGCGGTAGCGTGCCGTCACCGCCGCCGGGGCCAGCAGGCTGGCGTGTTCGATGGTCTGGTCGAGCTGCTGCACGAGGCGGTCGTAGCGGTCGATCCAGGCGCGGTCGCCGGTCAGCGAGGCGGTCTGTGCGGCCTGCAGCAGCTGCTGCTGCGTGACCTTCAGCTCGCCGGCCACGCGGTGCGCGGTGGCATGCCGCTCGGCGGCGCTGGCCAGCACCTCGCTCGACCAGACACGTTCCACCAGCAGCAGGCTGGTCAGCACCGCACCCCCGGCCAGCGTGATGGCCACGGCCCGCCGTGCCTGACGCATCGTCTGCTCGACGATGGATACGGTGGGCAGCAGGGGCCCCGCTGACGCGGCACGGTTCGGCATGGTGAACGGGGCGTGTTGTGTGGATAGTCCTCCAGGGTATCGGACGGCGGGCCGACAACTTGAGCCGAACGCTGGCGCGGCGTGATGCCGCTCATGGGCCGTGAAGGGGCACCGGGCCGGACTGGCTGCCCGGCGTGGAGCTCAGGCTGCGCCGGTGCCGCGCGCGGGGCGCTGGGCCGATTTCGGCCGGAAGGCCTTGCACACCGCCTCGTCGCACTCGAGGTAGGGCCCGCCGATCAGGTCGATGCAGTAGGGCACCGCCGCGAAGATGCCGTGCACCGGCGGGCTGGCCTGCGGCAGGCCCTGCAGCGTCTCGGCGATCGACTTGGGCTGGCCCGGCAGGTTGATGATCAGGGCCTGGCCGCGGATCACCGCCACCTGGCGCGACAGGATCGCCGTGGGCACGAAGGCCAGGCTGATCTGGCGCATCTGCTCGCCGAAGCCCGGCATCACCTTGTGTGCCACCGCCAGCGTGGCCTCGGGCGTCACGTCGCGAAGCGCGGGGCCGGTGCCGCCGGTGGTCAGCACCAAGTCGCAGCGCACGGTGTCGACCAGCTCGCACAGCGCGGCGCTGATCTGGTCCTGCTCGTCGGGGATCAGCCGCTCGTGCCATTCGATCGGGTTGCGCAGCGCGCGGCCCAGCCATTCCTTCAGGGCCGGGATGCCCTTGTCCTCGTAGACGCCGCGCGAGGCCCGGTCGCTGACCGAGACGACGCCGATACGCACCGGGTCGATCGTGTCGTTCATGTGGCCAGCACCGGCTTGATGAACTGGAACAGTTCGCGCAGGCTCTTCGGCTGGCGGGCTTCGGGGGTCAGTGCGGCGGTGTCGCGGCGTGCGGCGCGCACCAGGCTGCGCAGCTGCTGGCTGTCGGTGTCGGGATACAGCGCCATCCAGCGCGTGAGTGCGTCGTCGTCGGCCACCAGCTCGGCGCGCCAGCGCTCGGCCTCGTGCAGCGCCAGCGTCTGCTTCGCGCTGCCCAGCGTCGCGGCGGCCACGGCCTCGCGCAGCGCTTCCTCGTCGGCACTGCGCATGAGCTTGCCCACGTACTGCATCTGGCGGCGCCGGCCTTCGAAGCTCTTGGTGCGGCGGAACTCGTCGATGGCGCTGCGCAGCGCCTCGGGCATGTCGATGGCGGCCAGCCGGTCGGCCGACAGCTCGGCCACCGCCATGCCCAGCACCTGCAGCTCTTGCGACTGCTGCTTCAGGCGCGTCCGGCTGGGTCGCGTGGGCTGGCCGTCTTCGTCGAAGGCCAGGGGCTCGCCGTAGTGGACATCGATGCCGCGATGCGGCGCGGCTCTTCGGGGCATGGGGCGTGCTTTCAAAGGTGAACGAGGGCCCCGCGTGGGGTGGGCCGGTATCATAAGTGCGCATTCCCGCCTGCCTCGGGCCGCCCTGGGCCCACCCCTCGCCGATGACCACTTCCTCCAGCAGCGATTCCGGTTTTGCCTACCGCCGCGAGCAGTTCCAGCAGATCGTCGAAGACACGCTCGCGCTGGCCCGCCAGCTGGGCGCCAGCGATGCCGGGGCCGAGGTGTCCGAAGGCGTGGGGCTGTCGGTGTCGGTGCGCAAGGGCGACCTGGAGAACGTCGAACGCAACCGCGACAAGTCGCTCGGTGTCAGCGTCTACCTGGGCCAGCGGCGCGGCAACGCCAGCACCTCCGACTTCTCGGCCGCGGCGCTGCGCCAGACGGTGCAGGCCGCGTACGACATCGCGCGCTTCACCGCCGAAGACCCCGCCGCCGGCCTGCCCGATGCCGCCGACCTGGCCACGCCCGATGAAGTGGCGCGCGACCTCGACCTGTTCCACCCCTGGGCCATCGACGCCGCTGCCGCGGCCGAACTCGCGCGGCGCTGCGAGGACGCGGCGATGACGGTGGACCGCCGCATCACCAATTCCGAAGGGGCCGGCGCGTCGGCGCAGCAGGCGCACTTCTGGGCTGGCAACTCGCGCGGCTTTCGCGGCGGTTATTCGAGCTCGCGCCACTACCTGTCGGTGTCGCCCATCGCCGGCAAGGGCAAGGACATGCAGCGCGACGGCTGGTACACGAGCATGCGCGACGCCGCCGACCTGGCCAGCCCCGAGGCCGTGGGCCGCTACGCCGCCGAGCGTGCGCTGTCGCGCCTGAAGTCACGCCGCGTGCCCACGGCGCAGGTGCCGGTGCTGTTCGAATCGACCGTGGCCGCCGGGCTGCTGGGCGCCTACGTGCAGGCCACCTCGGGCGGCTCGCTGTACCGCAAGGCCACGTTCCTGGTGGACTGCCTGGGCCAGAAGGTGCTGGCCGACCACATCGACATCACCGAGGACCCGCACGAGCCCAAGGGCAAGGGCAGCGCACCCTTCGACGACGAGGGCGTGCGCACACGCGCCCGCACCGTGGTGGAAGGCGGCGTGGTGCAGGGCTACTTTCTGTCCAGCTACTCGGCGCGCAAGCTGGGCATGAAGACCACCGGCCACGCCGGCGGCTCGCAGAACCTGGTGATGAAGAGCCGCAAGACGCGGCCTGGCGACACGCTGGACAAGATGCTGGCCAAGCTGGGCCGCGGCCTCTTCGTCACCGAGCTGATGGGGCAGGGCGTCAACTACGTCACCGGCGACTATTCGCGCGGCGCCGCGGGCTTCTGGGTCGAGGACGGCCGCATCGCCTACCCGGTGCACGAGGTCACGATTGCTGGCCACCTGCGCGAGATGTTCCGCCACATCACCGCGGTGGGCGCCGATGCCTACACGCAGGGCAGCAAGACCGTGGGTTCGGTGCTGATCTCGCGCATGAAGCTCGCGGGCGCCTGAGCGTCTTCGCTGCCGCGCAGCACGGCCGCGGCAGCGCCAGGCCGGTAGTGGCTTACCCTGAATTCAGGCAACGTTTAGCTGGGGTGAACACACTCCGTGCGTGCGGTATGCATGCGGAGGGTTGCAGGCCTTTTTCGAGCGGGTAAACCCGCCCGAGTGGGGTGAAGGCCGACTCCTAGAATTCCGCGCCTTTCAGTTATTCGTCGACTCTGTCATTCACAGGAGATATTCATGGAACGTCGTTCCTTCGTGCGCAGTGCCGGCCTGGCCGGCGTGCTCGCCGCCGGTGCAGCACCGGCCATCGTGCATGCCCAGGCTTCGTTGCGCTGGCGTCTGACCTCGGGCTTCCCGAAGTCGCTGGACACCATCTACGGCGCTGCCGAAACCTTTGCCCGCAAGGTCAAGGACATGACGGGCGGCAAGTTCGAGATCTCCGTGCATGCCGCCGGTGAACTGGTGCCGATGCCCGGCCTGGTCGACGCGGTGCAGAACGGCACCGTCGAGATGGGCCACACCGCGCCCTACTACTACTTCGGCAAGAACGACGCCTTCGCGCTGGGCTGCGCCATCCCCTTCGGCCTCAACAGCCGCCAGATGACGGCCTGGTCGTACGACGGCAACGGCCTGAAGCTGATGCGCGAGTTCTATTCGAACTACGGCTTCACCAGCTTCCCCATGGGCAACACCGGCGCACAGATGGGCGGCTGGTACCGCAAGGAAATCAAGACCGTCGCCGACATGAAGGGCCTGAAGTTCCGCGTTGGCGGCTTCGCCGGCAAGGTCACGGGCCGCCTGGGCGCCGTGTCGCAGAACATCCCCGGTGGCGAGATCTACCAGGCGCTGGAAAAGGGCACGATCGACGCCGCCGAATGGGTGGGTCCGTACGACGACCAGAAGCTCGGCTTCAACAAGGTCGCCCCGGTCTACCACTTCCCCGGCTGGTGGGAAGGCGGCCCGCAGCTGGACCTGTACGTCAACCAGAAGGCCTTCGACGGCCTGAGCGCCGAGTACAAGGCCATCATCGAAAGCGCCGCCGCCTACGCGCACACCGAGATGCAGGCCAAGTACGACGCCCGCAACCCGGCCGCGCTGAAGCAGCTGGTGGCCAGCAAGACGCGCCTGGTGGCCTTCCCGAAGCCGGTGCTCGATGCCGCCTTCAAGGAAGCCATGGGCCTGTACGACGAGATCAGCGCCACCAACCCGGCGTTCAAGAAGATCTACACCGACTACAGCAACTTCCGCCGCGAGTCCAACCTGTGGTTCCGCTTCACCGAAGCGCGCTTCGACAGCTACATGCAGAGCGTCAAGCTGTAATCAGCCCGTCGCCCAAAACAAAGCCCCGCAACCGCGGGGCTTTTTTCATGGGCGCGTCGTGCGCGCCGCCGGGGCGGCGACCGCGTGCGCGGTCGCCGCCCCGATCGCCGATCAGGGCTTCTTGGCCCCGGCGGCTTCCTTCTTCATCGCCTCTTCGAGCGCCTTCATCGGGTCTTCTTCGGCCGCAGCCGCGCCATCGGCGGGTGCACTGGCACCTTCGTCAGCCGCCGACGCGGCGCTGTCGGGCTCGGTGGGAATCTCTTCGGCGTCGGGCAGGCCCATCGTCTCGAGCGCCTTGTCGGCGTCGATCAGCTCGACCTTCTCGATGCCCCCGCTCACCAGCTGCGGGTTGAACACCACCACCGCCACCATGATCAGCTGCAGGATGATGAAGGCGATCGAGCCCTTGTAGATCTGCGCCGTGGTGACGGCCGGGATCAGCTCGCCGGTGACGCGGTCCTTGTAGTCCTTCTTGGCCGCCACGCTGCGCAGGTAGAACAGCGCAAAGCCGAAGGGCGGCGTGAGGAAGCTGGTCTGCAGGTTCATCGCCAGGATCACGCCGAACCAGATCAGGTCGATGCCCATGTTGTCGGCCACCGGGGCCAGGATCGGCACCACGATGAAGGCGATCTCGAAGAAGTCGATGAACATGCCCAGGATGAACACCAGCACGTTCACCACCAGCAGGAAGCCCATCTGGCCGCCCGGCAGCTTGTCGAAGAGGTGCTCGACCCAGATGTGGCCGTCGGCCGCGTTGAAGGTGAAGCTGAAGACCGTGGAGCCGATCAGGATGAACATCACGAACACCGACAGCTTGGCCGTGCTGTCCAGCGCCTGCTTCAGCAGCCCGAAGCCCAGGCGGCCGCGCGCCACGCTCATGATCAGCGCGCCCAGGGCGCCCATCGCGCCGCCTTCGGTGGGCGTGGCCACGCCCAGGAAGATGGTGCCCAGCACCAGGAAGATCAGCACCAGCGGCGGGATCAGCACGAAGGTGACCTGCTCGGCCAGCTTGCTCAGCAGCCCGAAGCGCAGCACGCGGTTGGCGATGGCCAGCCCCAGCGCCAGGAACGAGGCGACAGTCATCGACATGATCAGCCGCTCGTCGCCCGGGGCCGGTGTTTCACGGCCGATCAGGCCGTTGATGATCTGGCCGTGGAACTGCGACCACACATAGCCCGCCACGGCGCACACCACCAGCAGGGCCAGCAGCGAGCGGTGGCCGCTGGAGCCGGTGGACTCGCGGTAGATGCGGGCCTCCTGCGGCAGCGCGGGCACCCACTGGGGCTTGATGAAGGCCACGGCCATGATGAACAGCAGGTACAGGCCCACGAGCATCAGGCCCGGGATCAGCGCGCCGGCGTACATGTCGCCGACCGAGCGGCCGAGCTGGTCGGCCAGCACGATCAGCACCAGCGACGGCGGTATCGCCTGCGCCAGCGTGCCGCTGGCCGTGATGACGCCGGTGGCGATGGTGCGGTTGTAGCCGTAGCGCAGCATGATGGGCAGCGAGATCAGGCCCATGCTGATGACGGCTGCAGCCACCACGCCGGTGGTGGCGGCCAGCAGCGCGCCCACCAGCACCACGGCCACGGCCAGGCCGCCGCGCAGCGGGCCGAAGACCTGGCCCACGGTCTCGAGCAGATCCTCGGCCATGCCGGATCGTTCGAGGATGATCCCCATGAAGGTGAAGAACGGGATCGCCAGCAGCGTGTCGTTCTGCATGATGCCGATGACCCGCAGCGGCAGCGCCTGGAACATGTTGCTCGGGAACAGGCCGGCCTCGATGCCGACGAATCCGAACAGCAGCCCCGTGGCCGCCAGCCCGAAGGCCACCGGAATGCCGGTCAGCAGGAACAGCAGCAGGCCCGCGAACATCAGCGGGACGAAATTCTGTGCAATGAAGGCGATCATGATCAGCGTCCCTTGGCGGCCAGCAGCGCGGCTTCGCGCTCGGCGGCTTCTTTGGCCAGTGCTTCGGTGAACTTCTGTTCCTCGAGCTTGTCGTCGAAATCGGTGAAAGGCTCGCTGGCACTGCCGGTGAGGAAGGCCACGCGCTTGATCAGCTCCGAGAGGCACTGCAGCGCCAGCAGGCCGAATCCCACCGGCACCAGCAGGAACACGGGCCAGCGGATCAGGCCGCCGGCGTTCTGGCTCATCTCACCCGACACCCAGGCGCGCTCGAACACCGGCCACGACAGGTTGATGAGGATCAGCGACAGCGGGATCGCGAACAGCACGATGCCCAGGATGTCGATGATCGCGTTGGTGCGCTTGCTGAGCCTGGTGGCGATGAAATCGATGCGCACGTGGGCGTTGCGCAAGAAGACGTAGCCCGAGCCGAGCAGGAAGACCGCGGCAAAGAGGTACCACTGGATCTCGAGGAAGGCGTTCGAGCCGATGTCGAAGGCCTTGCGCATGATGGCGTTGCCGGCGCTGATGAGCACCGCCGCCAGCACGAACCACATCACGAGTTTTCCGATGCCTTCATTCAGGGCATCGATCAGTCTGGACAGCTGCAACAGGGGCTTCACCTGCGTCTCCTCGGTTCACTCACGGCGCGGCAAGGGGCCGCGCGTGCGGACTGTAGGCGAGGGTGACTGAATCGACGCTGAAACAGCAGGGCGGCAGGCGTCCGGGCAAACCCGGATACGCCCGGGGTCAGCCCTGCGTGGCCGCCATGTACAGGCGCGTGGAACGCGCGCCGGAGCGGCAGAAGGCCAGCATCGGGCGCGGCAGGTCTTGCAGCAGCTGCGCGAAGGCAGCGATCTCGTCAGGCGACTGGTAGCCGCCATCCACCGGCAGCCAGCGGTACTGCAGACCCGCTGCATGCGCTGCGGCCTCGATCTGCGCGCTGGTGGGCTGGTCGGGGCCGTGCTCGAAATCGGGCCGGTTGTTGACGATGCTCTTGAAGCCGGCGCGCGCCGCGTCGGCCATGGCCTCGGGCGTGAGCTGCGGCGCCACGCAGACGTCGGGTGCGATCTGGCGCAGGGGCAGGGCGGATGCGTTCATGCGTGGGCCTCGTGGTTCAGGGGTTGAGGGCCTGTTTCACCGCGGCAGAGACCAGGCCCATCTCGGCCTTGCCGGCCAGGCGGGCCTTGGCCGCGCCCATGACCTTGCCCATGTCGCCGGGGCCGGCGGCGCCGAGTTCGGCCACCAGCGCGGCCACGGCGGCCTTCACCTCGTCGGCCGACAGGCGCACGGGCAGATAGGCCTCCAGCACCTTGAGCTCGGCGGTCTCCTTGTCGACGAGGTCGGTGCGGTTGGCCTGCGTGAACGCGGTGATGCTGTCCTTGCGCTGCTTGATGAGCTTGTCGACGATGGCCACCACCGCGGCGTCGTCGAGCACGATGCGCTCGTCCACCTCGCGCTGCTTGCAGGCCGCCAGCAGCATGCGGATGGCGCCCAGGCGTTCTGCGTCCTTGGCGCGCATGGCGGCCTTCATGTCGTCGGTGATGCGGTCTTTGAGGGTGCTCATGGGGGTCCTTGGGATGCGCTGGCTGGCTGGCGTGGCGCTGCCGCGCCGACGGCCTAGCTGAAAACGAAACAAGCCCGCTGCGGCGTCCCGCGCGGGCTTGGCTGTCTCAGGCGGGAAGGAAGCTTAGTACAGCTTCTTCGGCAGCTGCATGCTGCGCACGCGCTTGAAGTGGCGCTTGACGGCCGCGGCCTTCTTGCGCTTGCGCTCGGCGGTGGGCTTTTCGTAGAACTCGCGCGCGCGCAGTTCGGTCAGCAGGCCGATCTTCTCGATGGTGCGCTTGAAGCGGCGCAGGGCGACATCGAAAGGTTCGTTCTCTTTGACGCGGATCGTGGTCATGTAGGTCGGGGTCCCGAAATAGAAGGTTGCGCTCGGTGTCTTGCTGAGGCCTTGATTCGCCGCATACCGCTTCCGGATTGCGAATGCGGCTACCTCTGCAAGATCGACACGCTGGTTTGCCAGCAAAGCCGAAGATTATAGACCGGGAAATGGCCGCTGGGTCCAGCGCCCGGTGCACAGGGGGCACCAGGGACGCAGCGCACGCGGGTGCCGCGGGGCTGCGGTGCGGTATTCAGGCCGCGTCGGCGGCCAAGGTGGCGGCGCGACGCCGAGCCGTGGGCACGGATGCACCGCTCTGGGGCGCCAGGCTGCATGCCCGCAGCACGTCGCCCACCAGCACGATGGCCGGACTCGCCATGCCGTGCGTCCGGGCGTCTGCCGCCAGCGAGCCCAGCGTCGCCAGCAGCCGGCGCTCGTGCGGCAGTCCGGCGTGCTGCACCACCGCGGCGGGTGTGGTGGCGGGCAGCGCGGCCAGCAGGCCGGTCTGGATCTGGTCGATCTGCGCCATGCCCATGTAGATGACCAGCGTGAGCCCCTGCGCCGCGGCCGCCCCGAGCACGGCCCAGTCGGGGCCGGCCGCGCCGGCCCGTGCGTGCGCGGTGACCAGCATCACGCCCTGGGCGTGGTCGCGGTGGGTCCAGGGCACACCCAGCGCCGTGGCCGCGGCCAGGCCCGAGGTGATGCCGTTGACCACCTCGACCTGCACCCCCTGGGCGCGCAGCGCCTCGGCCTCTTCGCCACCGCGGCCGAAGACAAAGGGGTCGCCGCCCTTCAGCCGCACGACGCGCTCGCCGGCCAGCGCCTCGCTGACCATCAGCCGCTCGATGAAGGCCTGCGGCGTGCTGCTGCAGCCGCCGCGCTTGCCCACCGGCACCACGCGCGGTGGCTTGCGGCGGCCGCGCAGCACGCGGGCCAGCACTGCAGCGCTGACGAGGTCGTCGACCAGCAGCACCGAGGCACTGCGTGCGATGCGCAGCGCCTTCAGCGTCAGCAGTTCCGGGTCCCCCGGGCCGGCGCCGACCAGCGCGCACCAGGGCACCCGCTGCGGCGCCCGGGGCTGGCAGCGGTCGTGCACCTGCTGCAGCGAGGAGCGCTCGGCGTTCACGGGCGGTGCAACCGACGGGCCCGGGTGTGTCATGCGGAGCGTTCCTGCGCGGTACCGCGTGCGGCCAGCACGGCCACCGCGGCCACGATCTGCGCCGCCTGGCGCGCCAGCGGCGGTGGCACCGGGCGCATGCCGCTCAGCACCTCCTGCACATAGACGGCGGTGTTGGCGGCGTCGGTCTCGCGCGGCAGCAGCGGCAGTTCGGTCAGCACGCCCTCATGGGCCGCCAGCGAGAGCTCGGGCCGCAGCCGGCCGCCGATCCAGGTGTCCACGCGCGGCTGCCGGCGCGGGTCGGCCACCGGCTCGCCCTCGGTGCCGCGCAGCAGCATCGCATCGGCGCCGCTGGCCTCGGCCCAGGCCGTCATCAGCGCGCCGAACTCCGGGTGCGTGTGGTTCACCAGGCGCAGCGCCGGCGCCCCGGTGACGGGGTTGAGCATCTTGGCCAGCGTGTGACCGGGGCCGCGCACGCCCAGCTGCAGGCGCAGGTCGAGCAGGCCCTGCAGGCGCGGGTTCAGCAGCGCCGTGGGCACGAAGGCCGGTTCGCGGCGCGACCAGGCGTGTTCGATATCGGCCGGCTGCTGCGCCGCCGCCAGGCCCAGGTCGTGCAGGATCGCGGCGCTGGTGATGCGCGAGGGGTCGGACTGCGGGCCGTGCACCAGCACCCGCAGCCCTTCGCGCGCCAGCCACAGCGCCAGCAGCGGTGTCAGGTTGGGCAGCTTGCGCGAGCCGTTGTAGGACGGGATCAACACCACCGGCCGGTCGCTCGGCACCGGCATGCAGCAGGCGTGCACGGCCTCCAGAAAACCCAGGATCTCGGGCAGCGTCTCGCCCTTCATGCGCATGGCGATGGCAAACGCGCCCGCCTGTGCCGGCGTGGCCTGGCCGCTCAGCACGCGGGCCATCAGGTCGCGCGCGGCGTCGGTGCCCAGCGAGCGGGCGCCGGCGGCGCCGCGCCCGATGTCCTTCAGATAGACCGCAATGCTCATCCGGGGGTGTCTCCTGCCAGCCCGCTTTGCAAGATGCGGGCCGAGCCTTCAGGCGGGGATGGGGGGGCCTCGGCCAGGCGCCGCAGTTCTGGCAGACAGGAGCCGCACTGCGTGCCGCAGCGCAACGCGCCCTGCAGGGCGGCCAGGCGCTGCTGCGACGAACCGGGGCAGGCCGCCAGCGTCTCGGTGATGCGCGACGCCGAGACGTCGAAACAGCTGCACACCTGCGGGTCGCGCCGCGGCACCGGCCCGAGGGGCATCGCACCCGGTGCCAGCAGGCGGCTGCCCGCGCCGGTCCACGGCAGTTGCTGCTGCAGCAGTGGCGCCAGCCAGGATTCGGCGCTGATGTCGCCGGCCAGCAGCAGGGCCTGCAGCTGCTGGCCGCCTGGGCCGGGCTGCAGGCGCACGCTGCGGCGCTGCCCGCGGCGCGGGTCGCTGTAATGCAGCGCCTGCGGGCCGGCAAGGCCGAACAGCGCGCCCAGGCTGTCCAGCACGCTGCCGTCCACCGGCGTCGTCGCGGCGGCACGGAACAGCACCCCGGCCCGCTCGCGCCCGAAGGGCACGCAGCTGGCAAAGCCGAAGTGCGCAAAAAGCTCGCGCAGCGGCTCGCGGGCCTGGAGCGCCGCCGCCTCGTCGTCGAACCAGGCCAGCGCCAGCAGCTGCCAGGGCAGCTCGGCGCGGGTGATCTGCACCGCGGTGTGCTTGAGCTCGGGCTGGCGGCTCTGCGGGCACAGCGCGGGCGAGGTGAGGGCGTTGATGCCGCCGCTGAGAAATTCGTCACCCCAGTGCATGGCCACGAAGGCCTGGGTCGGCGCCACCGCGTGGCTCTGCCGCGCCGGCAGCACCAGCGTGCCGCGGCGCGAGCGCAGCTGCGCGAGCTGGCCGTCGGCGAGGCGCAGGCGTGCCATGTCCTGGGCGTGCAGTTCCACCACCGGCTCGGGCGCGTGTCCGAAGAGCCGGCCGATGGTGCCGGTGCGGCTCATGCCGTGCCACTGGTCGCGCAAGCGGCCGGTGTTCAGCGCAAACGGAAAGCGTGCGTCGCGCGGCTCGGCCACCGGGCGGTAGGGGACGGCGGCGAAGTGCGCGCGGCCGTCGTCGGTGGCGTAGCGGCCGTCGGTGTAGAGACGCTGGGTGCCTTGCGTGGCGCCTTCGGGGAAAGGCCAGCACTGCGGGGATTCTTCGAGGCGGCGCCAGCTGAGGCCGGAGATGTCGAGGTCGCGGCCGCGCGTGGTCTCGCGGTGTTCGTTCCACACCGCCTCGGGGCTGGTCCAGGGCAGCAGGCTCGGCTGGCCCGGGCGCAGCCGCGCCTCCAGGCGGCGGCCGAAGTCGCAGGAGATGTCCCAGTCGGCGCGCGCCTCGCCCGGCGCTGGCACCGCAGCGCGCACGCGCGAGATGCGCCGTTCGCTGTTGGTGACCGTGCCTTCCTTCTCGCCCCAGCTGCTGGCCGGCAGCAGCAGGTGCGCGTAACGGGCGGTGGCGGTGTGGTCGAAGGCCTCCTGCAAGACCACGAACTCGGCGCGCTCCAGCGCACGCTTCACCGTGGCCTGGTCGGGCAGGCTCTGGGCGGGGTTGGTGCAGACTATCCACAGCGCCTTGATCTCGCCGTCGGCCGCGGCCTGGAACATCTCCACGGCGGTCTTGCCGGGCACTGCGGGCACGGCGGGAATGCCCCACAGGCGCGCCACTTCAGCGCGGTGCTCGGGGTTGGCCAGGTCGCGGTGCGCCGACAGCAGGTTGGCCAGGCCGCCCACCTCGCGCCCGCCCATCGCGTTGGGCTGGCCGGTGAGCGAGAAGGGCCCCGCGCCGGGTTTGCCGATCTGGCCGGTGGCCAGGTGCAGGTTGATCAGCGCGGCGTTCTTGGCCGTGCCGCTGCTGCTCTGGTTGAGGCCCTGGCAGTACAGCGACAGCGTGGCGGCCGAGCCGGCGAACCAGCGCGCGGCCTGCACGATGTCGTCTTCCTTCAGGCCGGTGATGCGTGCGGTCTCGCGTGGCGTGAACTCGCGCACCAGGTCGCGCAGCGCCTCGAAGCCGCGTGTGTGCTCGGCGATGTGGCGGGCGTCGGTCAGCCCTTCCCACAGCATCAGGTGCAGCAGGCCGTGGAACAGTGCCACGTCGGTACCGGGCTGCAGCTGCAGGTGCAGGTCGGCCTGCTGCGCGGTTTCAGTGCGGCGCGGGTCGACGACGATGATCTTCAGCAACGGGTTGGCGCGGCGCGCGTCTTCCACGCGCCGGTACAGCACCGGGTGCGCCCAGGCCATGTTGCTGCCGGCGATGAACAGCAGCTGCGCGTGCGCGATGTCGTCGTAGCAGGCCGGCGGCGCATCGGCGCCCAGCGTGGCCTTGTAGCCGGCCACCGCGCTGCTCATGCACAGGCGCGAGTTGGTGTCGATGTTGTTGGTGCCCAGCACACCCTTGGCGAGCTTGTTGAAGACGTAGTAGTCCTCGGTGAGCAACTGGCCGCTGACGTAGAAGCCCAGCGCGTTGGGGCCGTGCGCGGTGGCAATGCGCGCAAAGGTGTCGGCCGCGGTGTCGAGCGCGACGTCCCAGCTGACGTGCTCTCCGTGCAGGCGCGGCGTGCGCAGGCGCGCGTGCAGCGTGATCGGCGCACTGGCGGTGAGGTGAAGCGTCTGCCCCTTGGTGCACAGCCGGCCGAAGTTGGCGGGGTGGTCGAGGTCGCCGCGCACGCCGGTGATCTGCGCACCGACGCTTTCGATCACCACGCCGCAGCCCACGCCGCAGTAGGGGCAGGTGGACTTGGTCTCGGTCACGGCGCGGCCGATTCCGCCAGCGCCGCGTGCGTGGCGCGGCTGGCCAGTTCCTCGGCGTCCAGGTGCACCTCGCCATCCACCACCTGCACCGCGAAGCGCGCGGTGCAGCCGTGGTCGGGCGCCTGCGCCTCGCCGCTGGCCAGCGCGATGGTCCAGTTGTGCAGCGGGCAGGCCACGCTGTGGCCGAACACGATGCCCTGGCTCAGCGGGCCGCCCCGGTGCGGGCAGCGGTCGAGCAGCGCAAAGACGTGGTCGTTGGCGGCGCGGAACAGCGCCACCTCGGGGCCGCTGGTGCGCGCCACGCGGCGCGAGCCGAGGCGGGGGATGTCGTCGACGCGGCAGATGCGAGTCCAGTTGCTCATCACAGCGCTCCCACGGGGTTGAACTGCCGGGTGTCGACGCTGGCCTTCTCGAACTCGAACCAGGGGTCGGGCTCGCCGTCCAGGCTGTACTGCAGCCGGGCCCACAGCGCGCGGCGGCCTTCGTGGTCGTCGAGGATCTTCCTCTTGACGTGGTCGAGCCCGACGCGGCCGACGTAGTGCACCGTGCGCTCCAGGTACCAGCCCTGCTCGCGGTACAGCTGCAGGAAGGCGCCGCTGTACTCCAGCACCTCGTCGGGCGTCTTCAGCTTGCAGAAGAAGTGCGCCACCTCGGTCTTGATGCCGCCGTTGCCGGCGATGTAGATCTCCCAGCCCGAGTCGACGCCGATCACGCCCACGTCCTTGATGCCGGCTTCGGCGCAGTTGCGCGGACAGCCGCTGACCGCCAGCTTGACCTTGTGCGGCGCGTACATGCGCCAGAGGGCCCGCTCCAGGTCCTTTCCCATCTGCGTGCTGTCCTGCGTGCCGAAGCGGCACCACTCGCTGCCGACGCAGGTCTTCACGGTGCGCAGCGCCTTGGCGTAGGCGTGGCCGCTGGGCATGCCGATGTCGCGCCACACGCCGACCAGGTCTTCCTTCTTCACGCCCAGCAGGTCGATGCGCTGGCCGCCGGTGACCTTGACGGTGGGGATCTGGTACTTGTCCACCGCGTCGGCAATGCGGCGCAGTTCACTGGCCGTGGTCTCGCCGCCCCACATGCGGGGGATCACGCTGTAGCTGCCGTCCTTCTGGATGTTGGCGTGGCTGCGTTCGTTGATGTAGCGGCTTTGTGGGTCGTCCAGGGCTTCCTTGGGCCAGGTGCTCAGCAGGTAGTAGTTGACGGCCGGGCGGCAGCTGGCGCAGCCGTCAGGCGTGCGCCAGGCCAGGCGCCGGTACACGCCGGCGATGGTCAGCAGCTTGTCGGTGCCGTCGCTGCCGCTCTGGCGGATGGCCTGGCGTGTGTCTTCGTGGCTGGCGTCGGTGCAGCCGCACATCGCTTTCTTCGTGGGTGCCTTGGAGTAGTCGCCGCCGGCCGTGAACATCAGCAGCTGCTCCACCAGGCCCGTGCACGAGCCGCACGAAGCGCTGGCCTTGGTGTGCCTGCGCACCTCTTCCAGCGTGAACAGGCCCTTGTCCTTGATGGCCTTGCAGATGCTGCCCTTGTTGACGCCGTTGCAGCCGCAGACCTCGTCGCTGTCCTTCATGGCCACCGCGCGCTGGTTGCCCTCGTGGCCCACGTCGCCGATGTTGCTTTCACCGAACATCAGCTTGTCGCGGATGTCGCTCACGCTGCGACCGTCGCGCAGCAACTTGAAGTACCAGCTGCCGTCCACCGTGTCGCCGTACAGGCAGGCGCCCACCAGCTTGTCGCCCTGGATCACGAGCTTCTTGTAGACGCCGGCGCCAGGGTCGCTGAGCACGATCTCCTCGAAGCCGAGCTCGGGCGCACCGCCGCTGAAGTTGCCGGCGCTGAAGAGGTCGATGCCGGTGACCTTGAGCTTGGTGCTGACCTGGCTGCCGGTGTAGCGGCCGATGCCGAACTGCGCCAGGTGCGTCGCACACACCTTGCCCTGCTCGAACAGCGGCGCCACCAGGCCGTAGGCGATGCCGCGGTGTGCGGCGCATTCGCCCACCGAGTACACACGCGGGTCGGTCACGGTCTGCATCGTGTCGTTGACGACGATGCCGCGCTGGCAGTGAAGGCCGATCTTCTCGGCCAGCGCGGTGTTGGGGCGGATGCCGGCGGCCATCACCACCAGGTCGGCCGGGATCTCGGTGCCGTCCTTGAAGCGCACGGCGCGCACGCGGCCGCTGTCTTCTTCTTCCAGGCCGCCCAGCAGCGAGTCGGTCTGCGCGCCGATCAGGAACTTCAGGCCGCGGGCTTCCAGCGACTTCTGCAGCAGCTGGCCGGCCACGTCGTCCAGCTGGCGTTCCATCAGCCACGGCATGAGGTGCACCACCGTGACGTCCATGCCGCGCCGGGCCAGGCCGTTGGCGGCCTCCAGGCCGAGCAGGCCGCCGCCGATCACCACCGCATGCCGGTGCACCGCGGCCGCGTCGATCATGGCCTGGGTGTCGGCGATGTCGCGGTAGGCGATCACGCCTTGCAGGTCCTTGCCCGGCACCGGCAGGATGAACGGCGTGGAGCCGGTGGCCAGCAGCAGGCGGTCGTACTCGGCCTGGATCTGCCCGCCCTGGCCGTCGTCGGCGGTGACCACGCGCCGCGTGCGGTCGATCCCGGTGACGGTGGCGCCCAGGTGCAGCGTGATGCCGTGCTCGGCGTACCAGCTCAGCGGGTTGAGCACGATCTGATCGATCGTCTGCTCGCCGGCGAGCACGGGGCTGAGCAGGATGCGGTTGTAGTTGGGGTGGGGTTCGGCGCCGAAGACGGTGATGTCGTAGAGATCGGGCGCGATCTTCAACAACTCTTCGAGCGTGCGGACACCGGCCATGCCGTTGCCCACCAGCACCAGACGCAGCTTTTTCATGAGGGATCTCCGTGCGGACGTGTGGCCCGCACGCGCCGGCATGGCCGGTGGGGCGGGACCTGGCAATCAGGTTGCTGCGCACGTCGCTGTGCACTCGGATCGGCCGCGGCTTGCGCTGCGGTCTTGGGGCGTCATCGCCTCGCCATGCATGAAGCAGATTCCATGCCGCGATCAGAGAGGCCGTTTCCGCTGTGCTTTTCATCGGACACCACCCTGCAAGCAGGGGAGAAAATCCCATCGGGCCTTGATCGACCGAGGCAGCCCCACCAAGATAGGGCACGAGACACAGAATGGTGCAGATCGATCCTCCTCCTCGGCCCCGGCCGTCCCGCTTTCCCCACCAGGCTCATCGTGCACAACACTGACACAGCAGCCCCGGCCCTGACGGGCGCCGAGCTCGACCGGGTGCTGGGCAGCGCGCTGGCGGCGCTGGTGCAGCAGCAGGAGGCGCTGCTGTCGGTGAAGGACGTCGGCAGCGGCCGCTACGTGCACGTCAACCCGGCGATGACCGCGCTGCTCGGCAGCGCCGCGCTGGGCTGCACCGACGCCGAGCTGTTCGACGCCGCGCTGGCCGGGGCGCTGCGTGCGGCCGAGCACACCGCACGGGCCCAGGGCGCCCCGCTGTGGAGCGACCATCACATCGAACGCGCCGGCAGCCGGCGCGAGTACCGCGTGCTGCGCGTCATGAGCGAGCCCGATGGCGACGGCCGGCGCTGGCTCACGGCGGTGTGGATCGATCAATCGGCACAGCACCAGCGTGACCATCAACTGCGCGCCGCGCTCGAGCAGATCGAGCAGCAGCAGCAGGCCAACGACCGCCTGCGCCGCGACCTGGCCGACCAGGCGCTGCGCGACCCGGACTCCGGCCTGCACCGACGCGCACACTTCGAGGACCAGCTGCGCCGCGAGGTCGACCTGTCGACCCGCGAGCACCGCGAATTTGCCATCGTCCTCATCGAGATCGACGCCCCCGGCCCCCAGGTGCTGGGCCTGGGCGTCGCGGGCGAACGTGCGGTACTGGAGGCCATGGGCCGGCTGCTGCGCAGCGGCACCCGCGCGATGGACGCGTCGTGCCGCTTCGAGGGCCGGCGCTTTGCGGTGCTGCTCTCGGGTGTGGGCCTGGCCACGGCGCATGCGCGCATGGAAGGGCTGCGCCGCAAGTGCGCAACCCAGATCGTGGTTCACGCAGGCCAGGAACTGGGCTTCACGGTGGCCGTGGGCGTGGCCAGCTTTCCGCACACCGCGGGTGCGCAGGACCCCGTGCTCGAGGCCTGCCAGGCCGCTTTGGCCGAGGCGCAGCGGCGCGGCGGCAACCAGGTCACGCTGGCGGCGATCCGCTTCGAAGGCTGACCCCGCGCGGTCGATGCCGCAGGGCCTTGCTCGCTGCACGAGGGCCTGGCCGCGGTGTCAGGCGCGGGCCGGGCGCGCCACTCTGTCCCGCGTCTACGCCGCGAACGCGCGGTGCAGCATGCTGGCCGCCAGCGCCAGCAGCATCACCGCGAACAGGCGCTTCAGCACCACGACGTTGACCTTCTGCGCGGTGCGTGCGCCCAGCGGCGCCAGGCTCATGCTGGCCACCGCCACGATCGCCAGCGCCGGCAGGTACAGGTAGCCCACGGCCCCGGGCAGTGCCGGCGGCAGCGACCAGCCGGCCACCACGTAGCCCGCGGTGCTGGCCAGCGCGATGGGGAAACCCAGCGCGGCGCTGGTGCCCACGGCGTGGCGTGGCGGCACGTTGCACCAGGTCATGAACGGCACCGACAGGAAGGCCCCGCCAGCCCCCAGCAGGCCCGAGATGAAACCGATGCCCGCGCCCACGCCGGCCGTGCCTGCGGCACCGGGCATGTCGCGGCCCGGCTTGGGCTTGTTGTCGCGCAGCATCTTGATCGCCGTGTAGCCGATGAAGGCGGCGAAGAACAGCGCCAGCCCCTGGCCCTTGAGCACTGCAAACGCGCCCGCGCCGGCCGCCAGCCCGCCGACCACGATGCCGGGTGCCATGCTGCGCGCGATGTCCCAGCGCACGGCGCCCAGGCGGTGGTGCGCACGCACGCTGCTGATGCTGGTGAAGAGGATCGTGGCCATGCTGGTGGCGATGGCCATCTTCACGGCCGGCCCGCCGTCCACGCCGCGCTGCGTGAGCAGCAGCGTCATCACCGGCACCATCATCATGCCGCCGCCGATGCCCAGCAGCCCGGCCAGAAAACCCACCACCACGCCCAGCGCCAGCAGCTCGGTAATGAACAGCAGCGGGATGTCGGCCAGCATCGGTCAGGCGTCCAGCCTGGCCAGCACCGCCAGCCACTCGGTGGGCGTGACCGGGGTGATGGACAGGCGACTGCCGCGCTGCAGCACCTGCATCGTGGCGAGTTCGGGGGCCTGACGCATCTCGGCCAGGCCCAGCAGCCGCGTCTTGCGGTCCAGCCGCACGTCGATCTGCAGCCAGCGCGGCTGGTCGCGCGACGACTTGGCGTCGAAGTAGGGGCTGGCCGGGTCGAACTGCGTGGTGTCGGGTGCCAGACCGCCGGCGATGGTGGCCAGGCCGGCCACGCCGGGCTCGGCGCAGGACGAGTGGTAGAACAGCACGCCGTCACCGGGCCGCATCGCGTCGCGCATGAAGTTGCGCGCCTGGTAGTTGCGCACGCCGGTCCAGGGCAGGGTCTGCTGCGGCGCGCGTGCCAGATCGTCGATGGAGGCCTCGTCGGGCTCGCTCTTCATCAGCCAGTAGCCGGGGGTGGACGACGGTGCTGGCGGCAGGTTGGACATGCGGGAGAGAAAAGGTGTCCGCCGTGCGAAGCGAACCGTTTGCCTGAACCAAAGGGGAGTTCAGGTGGGCGAGGTCAGCCAAGCTTCGGGTTCATCTGACGCGAGACGCTCACACCAGCAAGGCGATGTTCCAAGCCCTGGTCATAGACCATCGGCTCAAGGACATATAAGGCTCACCACTCACGACGGACGAATTCATTCTAGACCTGCGTGGCCTGGATGTGGGGGCTCTGCAGATGAGCCCTTGTTCACAGCAACTGGCCGTCTTCGCCCAACGCGGTGTCGATGCGGCGCACCAGCGCATCGAGCTCGGCTTCGGCTGGTGGCGTCGCACCCGGGGCCGTTTGGGAGGGCGTGGCAGCCGCTGCACCGCCGGGCCCGCGCTCGGCGAGCTGGTAGGCCAGGTTCAGCGCTGCCAGCACGGCGATGCGTTCGCGCGCCTTCACTTTGCCGGACTCGCGGATCGCGGTCATCTCGCGGTCGACCGCGCTGACCGCGGTGGCCAGCAGCGCCTCGCCCCCCTCGGGGCAGCCCAGCATGTAGACCTGCCCGAGGATCGAGACTTCGACTTGTTTCAAGGACCGGCCTCCGGCGTGGTTTCATGGGCCTGCGTCCGCGCGCGTTCGGGCGGCAGGCGCTCGAGCAGCGCGTCGATGCGCGAGCGGGCCGCGGCCAGGCGGGAGCGCAGGCTGTCGCGTTCGGCGCTGACGGCGGCGAGCTGCTGCTCGATCAGGGTGCTTGTGCGCCGCAGCTCCTGGTGCCGCAGCACCAGGCGGTCGACACGTTCGGAAAGCTCATCCAGCTTGGCCATCGTTTTCCCCCTGCGGCATTGTAGGAGTCGCCCTGCCGCGCGCCGTGGCGCGACCCAGGTCACACCACACACGAACCGCGCAGACGTCGCAGCGCGGCGCGCGCGCCAGGCACACGTAGCGGCCGTGCAGGATGAGCCAGTGGTGCGCGTCCACCGCGTAGCGGGCGGGCACACGCCGAAGCAGCTTCGCCTCCACCTCGAGCGGGTTGCGCCCCGGCGCCAGCCCGGTGCGGTTGCTGATGCGGAAGACATGCGTGTCGACGGCCATCGTCGGCTCGCCGAAGGCCACGTTGAGCACCACGTTGGCGGTCTTGCGGCCGACGCCGGGCAGCGCCTCGAGCGCCTCGCGCTCGCGCGGCACCTCGCCGCCATGGCGTTCGATCAGCAGGCGGCTGGTCTCCACCAGGTTCTTCGCCTTGTTGCGGAACAGGCCGATGGTGCGGATCAGCTCGGTCACGCGCTCGACGCCCAGCGCCACCATCTTCTGCGGCGTGGGGGCCAGCGCAAAGAGGTGCCTCGTCGCCTTGTTGACGCCCACGTCGGTGGCCTGCGCCGACAGCAGCACCGCGGCCAGCAGCTCGTACACGCTGCTGTAGGCCAGCTCGCTCTGCGGCCGCGGGTTGGCGGCCGCCAGCGTGGCGAAGAAGGGATCGATGGCCTCAGCCTTCATGCGGCTCTTTCGGGGGCGGGTGCGCGGGCGATGGCGGTTGGCGCTGGGCGCGGGCCCGCTGCAGCGCAGCCTCGATCACGGCGCGCTTGGCCGCCAGCGTGTCGGGGTCGGTGATCTGGCTGTGGCCGGCCAGGTCGGCCAGCTTGGCCTGCGCCTTGGCGGCCAGGCGTTCGTCGTTCTCGCGCTTGTCGCGTGCCACGCGCTGCTGGTGGGCGGCGTAACGCTGGCGGGACTCGTCGGCCTGCGGCGCGCTCCAGGCCTGCCAGCCGCTGCGGCCCGGGGTCACCACGGGCATGCTGATGCAGTCCACCGGACACACCGGCACGCAGAGCTCGCAGCCGGTGCACAGCGCGTCGATCACGGTGTGCATGAGCTTGGGCGCGCCGACGATGCAGTCCACCGGGCAGGCCTTGATGCACAGCGTGCAGCCGATGCACCAGGCCTCGTCGATCAGCGCCAGCGCGCGCGGGCCTTCGTGGCCGCGCGTGGTGTCCAGCGCCATCACCGGCAGGCCGGTGATGGCCGCGAGCCGCTGGATGCCCTCGGCGCCGCCTGGCGGGCAGCGGTTGATGGCGGCGCTGCCGTCCGCCATGGCCTGGGCGTAGCTGCGGCAATCGGGGTAGCCGCAGCGGGTGCACTGCGTCTGGGGCAGCGCGTCGTCGAGGCGGTCGATCAGCGCGACGATGCGCTGCGGGTCGGGAATGGGCGGGGTCACCGCCGCATTATCGAACGTGCGAGCGGCCGCCTCCGGGCGTCAAGCGCGGGCCTTGCGGCGCGGCGCCTTGGCTTCGGCCTCGGCTGCTTCGGCATCGAAGCGGGCGATGAAGCGGCAGACTTCGGGGTAGACCTTGTCGCGCCAGCGGCGGCCCGAGAAGATGCCGTAGTGGCCTGCGCCTTCAGCGTCGTAGTGGAAGGCGCGGTCACGCGGCACGCCGGAGCACAGGTCGTGTGCGGCACGCGTCTGGCCGGCGCCGGAGATGTCGTCGAGCTCGCCTTCGATGGTCAGCAGCGCGGTGGTGCTGATGTCCTGCGGCTTCACCAGCTCGCCATTGACATGCCAGGTGCCGTTGACCAGCGCAAAGTCCTGGAACACGGTCTTGATGGTGTCCAGGTAGTACTCGGCCGGCATGTCGAGCACGGCGTTGTACTCGTCGTAGAACTGGCGGTGGGCTTCGGCGTTGTCGTCGTCGCCGCGGATCAGGTCGCGGAAGTAGTCGTAGTGGCTGGTGAGGTGGCGGTCGGGGTTCATCGCCACGAAGCCGGTGTGCTGCAGGAAGCCCGGGTACACCGAGCGGCCGGCGCCGGGGAAGTTCTGCGGCACGCGGAAGATCACGTTGTTCTCGAACCAGCTGTAGCTCTTGTTCATCGCCAGGTTGTTGACGGCGGTGGGGCTCTTGCGGGCGTCGATGGGGCCACCCATCATCGTCATCGTGCGCGGCGTGGTCTCGCCCCGGCTGGCCATCAGCGAGACGGCGGCCAGCACCGGCACCGTGGGCTGGCAGACCGAGATCACGTGCACCTCGGGGCCCACGTGGCGGATGAAGTCCTGCACGTACTCGACGTAGTCGTCCAGGCGGAAGGGGCCGGCGTCCAGCGGCACCATGCGCGCGTCGGTCCAGTCGGTGATGAACACCTTGTGGTCGTGCAGCAGGCTCTTGACGGTGTCGCGCAGCAGCGTGGAATGGTGGCCCGACAGCGGCGCCACCACCAGCACGGTGGGTTGCGACTTCATGCGCTCCAGCGCCTGCGGGTTGTCGGTGAAGCGCTTGAAGCGCAGCAGGCGGCAGAACGGCTTGGTGACGGCCACCTGCTCCTGCACTGCGATCGTCACGCCGCCCACGGTGGCGGCGGTGATGTTGAAGGCCGGCTTTTCGTAGTCCTTGGCCAGCCGGTGCAGCAGGTCGAAGCTGGCCGACACACGCTGCGCCAGCGGCGTGTGCGAGAAGGGCGACAGGGGGTGGTCGTAGAGCTTGGCGGACGCGCTGGCGAACTCGGAAAACGGCGCCATCAGCGCGCGTTGCGTCTCGTAGATTTGGTAGAGCATCGGTGTTCTCCGTGTCGGCGCGGTCGCCCGTTGCGCATCTTGACCGCGCAACCCTGGCCCCGCGCTGACGGGTGTCTCAATATTGCTGCGATGCAGCAATTACGCCACAGACGCGGCCTTCCTGGCCACATGGTCGCTCAATGACCGACATGGCAGTAGCGCGAAAACGCCTATCCGGGGCGTGCAATTCGGGCCTGCGCCTGTCGCCGCGGTGACAGGCGCAGGCGCCGCGCCGGCGGCGCCTGACCTACATCACCCGGGCCAGGGCCGCGACGACGCCGTCGACGTTGCGGCTGTTGATCGCGGCCACGCAGATGCGGCCCGAATCCACGCCATAGACGCCGAACTCGCTGCGCAGGCGCTGCATCTGCGCTACCGACAGCCCGGAGTAGCTGAACATGCCCATCTGCTGCGTGATGTAGCCCAGGTCGCCCTTCACGCCGGCGGCCTGCAGTTTCGTGACGAGCTGGCCGCGCGTGGCCTTGATGCGCTCGCGCATGCCGGCCAGCTCTTCTTCCCACATGGCGCGCAGCGCGGGCGTGGTCAGCACCGTGGCCACCACCTGGGCGCCGAAGGTCGGCGGGTTGCTGTAGTTGGTGCGGATCACGATCTTCAGCTGCGACAGCACGCGCGTGCACTCCTCGGCACTGCTGCACACCACGCTGAGCGCGCCCACACGCTCGCCGTAGAGCGAGAAGCTCTTGCTGAAGGACGTGGACACGAAGAAGCTCATGCCCTGCGCCAGGAACAGCTGCACCGCGGCGCCGTCCTCGGCGATGCCTTTGCCGAAGCCCTGGTAGGCCATGTCCAGGAAGGGCACCAGCCCGCGCGCCTGGCAGGTGGCGGCGATCTGCGCCCACTGGGCCGGGCTCAAGTCACACCCGGTGGGGTTGTGGCAGCAGGCGTGCAGCACGGCGATGGTGCCCGGCGCGGCGGCGTCCAGCGCGGCCAGCATGGCGTCGAAGCGGATGCCGCGATTCGCGGCGTCGTAGTACGGGTAGGTGCCGACCTCGAAGCCGGCGTTGGTGAAGAGGGCGCGGTGGTTCTCCCAGCTGGGGTCGCTGATCAGCACGACGGCGCCGGGGTTCAGGCGCCTCAGGAAGTCGGCCCCGACCTTCAGGCCGCCGGTGCCGCCGATGGCCTGCACCGTGGCCACGCGGGCCGACTTCACGGCCTCGCTGTCGGCGCCGAACACGAGGCCCTGCACCGCCTTGTCGTACGCGGCGATGCCGTCGATCGGCAGGTAGCCCTTGGGCTTGGGCGATTCCAGCAGCAGCTTCTCGGCCGCGGCCACGCAGCGCAGCACCGGCAGCTTGCCCTGGTCGTCGAAGTAGACACCGACGCCCAGGTTGACCTTGTTCGGGTTCGGATCGGCGTTGAACTGTTCGTTCAGACCCAGGATCGGGTCGCGCGGGGCCATTTCGACGGCGTGGAAGAGCGAGGCAGACATGAGGACGGTTCCTGACGGCATGAGGAGAGTGGCATCGGTGCTGGCGGCTGCGGGCAGCGGCCGGCTGCGCTACCCTTGCGGGTTGCTCGCGGCGCGCACGGCGCTGCGGGATCCGCAATTCTAGTTGTCCGACCCAGGGAAACCCGCATGCCCGCGTCAGCCCCACCGTCCCTCGAGCCCGTCGGCACGGCGCCCGCCGACACGACACCCGGCGAGTTCGTCAATTTCCCGGATTCGCCGTACCAGCTGTTCATGCCTTACGCCCCGGCGGGCGACCAGCCGGCGGCCATCGACGCCCTGGTGGAGGGCATCGGCGACGGCCTGACCTACCAGACGCTGCTGGGCGTCACCGGTTCCGGCAAGACCTTCACGATGGCCAACGTGATCGCGCGCACCGGCCGCCCAGCCATCGTGTTCGCGCCCAACAAGACGCTCGCCGCGCAGCTGTACAGCGAGTTCCGCGAGTTCTTCCCACGCAAACTACTACCAGCCCGAGGCCTACGTGCCGCAGCGCGACCTGTTCATCGAGAAGGACAGCGCGATCAACGAGCACATCGAGCAGATGCGCCTCTCCGCCACCAAGAGCCTGCTGGAGCGGCGCGACGTGATCATCGTTGCCAGCGTCAGCGCGATCTACGGCATTGGCAACCCGGGCGACTATCACAAGATGGTGATGACGCTGCGCGTGGGTGACAAGATGAGCCAGCGCGACGTGATCGCGCAGCTCATCCGCATGCAGTACAAGCGCAACGAGATCGAGTTCGGCCGCGGCAGCTTCCGCGTGCGCGGCGACACGATCGACGTGTTCCCGGCCGAACACAGCGAGCTGGCGCTGCGCATCGAGCTCTTCGACGACGAGGTCGAGAGCATGTCGCTGCTGGACCCGCTGACGGGTCGTGTGCGGCAGAAGATCCCGCGCTTCACGGTCTACCCCAGCAGCCATTACGTGACGCCGCGCGAGCGTGTCGTGGACGCCATCACGACGATCAAGGAAGAACTGCGCGAGCGGCTCGACCAGTTCGTCAAGGGCGGCAAGCTGGTGGAGGCGCAGCGCATCGAGCAGCGCACGCGCTTCGACCTGGAGATGCTGCAGGAGGTGGGCCACTGCAAGGGCATCGAGAACTACACGCGCCACCTGTCCGGCGCGCAGCCTGGAGAGCCCCCGTCCACGCTGGTGGACTACCTGGCCAAGGACGCGCTGATGTTCCTGGACGAGAGCCAGTTCGGCGGCATGTACAACGGCGACCGCGCGCGCAAGACCACGCTGGTGGAGTACGGCTTCCGCCTGCCCAGCGCGCTGGACAACCGGCCACTGAAGTTCGAGGAGTTCGAACGCAAGATGCGCCAGGCGGTGTTCGTGTCGGCCACGCCCGGCAACTGGGAGAAGGAGCACACCGGCGCCGTGGTGGAGCAGGTGGTGCGCCCCACCGGCCTGGTCGACCCCGAGGTGGAGGTGCGGCCTGCCAGCACGCAGGTGGACGACGTGCTGCAGGAGATCCGCCTCCGCGTCGACATCAACGAGCGCGTGCTGATCACCACGCTGACCAAGCGCATGGCCGAGCAGCTGACCGAGTACCTGTCGGACAACGGCGTCAAGGTGCGCTACCTGCACAGCGACGTGGACACGGTCGAGCGCGTGGAGATCCTGCGCGACCTGCGCCTGGGCACCTTCGACGTGCTGGTGGGCATCAACCTGCTGCGCGAGGGCCTGGACCTGCCCGAGGTGAGCCTGGTGGCCATCCTCGACGCCGACAAGGAGGGCTTCCTGCGCGCCGAGCGCAGCCTGATCCAGACCATCGGCCGCGCGGCGCGCAACGTCAACGGCCGCGCCATCCTCTACGCCGAGAAGATCACCGACTCGATGAAGGCCGCGATGGGCGAAACCGAGCGCCGGCGCAACAAGCAGATCGCGCACAACCTGGCCATGGGCATCACGCCGCGCACGGTGCACAAGCGCATCCGCGACATGATCGACGGTGTCATTTCCGACAAGGCCGCCAAGGACGACCTGGCCCACGCCAAGGCCGCAGCCGAGATCGAGAGCCTGAGCGAGAAGGACCTGGGCAAGCGCATCAAGCTGCTCGAGAAGCAGATGCTGGAGCACGCGCGCAGCCTGGAGTTCGAGAAGGCCGCCCGGGTGCGCGACCAGCTGGCGCTGCTGCGCGAGCAGGCCTTCGGCGCCAGCGTCGCCGATGTGGTGCCGCTGGTGCAGCCGGCGGCCGGGCAGGGGCGGCGGGCTTGATCCCGAAGCTGCGACAGTGGCTGCGCGGCGACCCGGTTCGCGACGACCGCGCAGTGCACACACGCGTGCTGATGGTCTGCACCGGCAATATTTGCAGGTCACCCACCGCCGAAGGTGTGCTGCGCCACAAGCTGCAGCGCGCCGGGTTGGCGGAGCAGGTGCTGATCGACTCTGCCGGCACCCAGGGTTATCACACCAGCGAGGCACCCGACCCGCGCGCAGTGAAGGCCGCGGCGCTGCGGGGATACGACCTCAGCGGGCTGCGCGCCCGGCCACTGCACCCGGCGGACTTTGCCAACTTCGACCTGCTGCTGGCCATGGACCGGACGCACCAGAGCTGGATGCTCAAGCGCGCGCCAGCCGGTACTGCCCCCGGCAAGGTGAGCCTGCTGATGCACTTTGCCCGCCGCCACCCGGGCGTGGAGGAGGTGCCCGACCCGTACTTCGGCGGGCCGGCGGGTTTTGAGCACGTGCTGGACCTGGTGGAAGACGCCTGCGATGGGCTCATTGAGCAGTGGCAGGCGGGCACGACCTTGGGCGGGGAGTCGGGTGCGGGCAAAGCTTGAGCAAAACAGTCAACTTCTGCTATACTTGAGTGAATCGCTCGGGATCAAAGCCTGAAACTTCGAGCGCCCTGGAACCCGCATTGCCGGAAGGGTGTCGTAAGACCCTCAAGCGACTCCCTTTCACCCCGTCGACGCCCCCGCGTCAGGAGGAAACCACCATGCGACTGACCACCAAAGGCCGTTTTGCCGTCACGGCCATGATCGACCTGGCGCTGCGCTCCAACGCCGGCCCCGTGGCGCTGGCCGCCATCAGCCAGCGGCAGCAGATCTCCCTGTCCTACCTGGAGCAGCTGTTCGGCAAGCTGCGCCGCCACGAGCTGGTGGAAAGCACGCGCGGCCCCGGCGGCGGCTACTCGCTCGGCCGTTCGGCATCGGAGATCACCGTGGCCGACATCATCGTGGCCGTGGACGAGCCGATCGACGCCACCGGCTGCAGCGGCAATGAAGGCTGCATGGGCGAGGACACCGGCAAGTGCATGACGCACGACCTCTGGTCCAGCCTCAACTCCAAGATGATCGAGTTCCTGGATTCGGTGTCGCTGAAGAAGCTGGTCGACGAGCAGCTGGCCAAAGGCGTGTCGGTTGACGAGGCGCCTGTCAAGCGCGCGATCTCCAGCGTGCCGGTGGTCAAGCCGATCAAGATCACTGCGCCGAATTCGGTGTTTGCCCTCGGCAACGCGTTCACGAAGTGAGCGCGATGACGATCCGCAAGAACCGCAACGCCTTCACGAAGTAAGCCCCGGGCCCTTCGGGCCCGCCCCGTCAACCCAAACGGCATCAGAGATGACCCCGCACTTCCCGATCTACATGGACTACGGCGCCACCACGCCGTGCGACCCGCGCGTCGTCGACGCCATGGTTCCCTGGCTGCGCGAGCACTACGGCAATCCGGCCAGCCGCAGCCACGCCTGGGGCTGGGAAGCCGAGGAGGTGGTCGAGAAGTCGCGCGGGCAGGTTGCGTCGCTGATCAACGCCGACCCGCGCGAGATCGTCTGGACCAGCGGGGCCACCGAATCCATCAACCTGGCGATCAAGGGCGCGGCCAACTTCTACGGCAGCCGCGGCAAGCACCTGATCACGCTGAAGACCGAGCACAAGGCCACGCTGGACACCATGCGCGAGCTCGAGCGCCAGGGCTTCGAGGTGACCTACCTCGACGTGCAGGAGAACGGCCTGCTCGACCTGGACAAGTTCAAGGACGCGCTGCGCAAGGACACCATCCTGGTGTCGGTGCTGCTGGTCAACAACGAGATCGGCGTCATCCAGGACGTGCCGACCATCGGTGCGCTGTGCCGCGAGCGAGGCATCATCTGCCACGTCGATGCGGCGCAGGCGACCGGCAAGATCGCCATCGACGTGGCCTCGCTGCCGGTCGACCTGATGAGCATGTCGGCGCACAAGACCTACGGCCCCAAGGGCCAGGGCGCGCTGTACGTGCGGCGCAAGCCGCGCGTGCGGATCGAGGCGCAGATGCACGGCGGCGGCCACGAGCGCGGCATGCGCAGCGGCACGCTGCCCACGCACCAGATCGTGGGCATGGGCACGGCCTTCGCCATCGCGCAGGCCGAGATGGGCACCGAGATCGAGCGCATCCGCATGCTGCAGACGCGGCTGCTGGATGGCATCTCGGGCATCGAGCAGGTGTTCATCAATGGCGACCTGACGCAGCGCGTGCCGCACAACGTCAATGCCAGCTTCAACTTCGTCGAGGGCGAGTCGCTGATCATGGGCGTCAAGGGCCTGGCGGTGTCGTCGGGCTCGGCCTGCACCAGCGCCAGCCTGGAGCCCAGCTACGTGCTGCGCGCGCTGGGCCGCAGCGACGAGCTGGCGCACAGCAGCCTGCGCATGACCATCGGCCGCTTCACGACGGTCGAGGAAATCGACTACGCGGTCAGCACCTTGAAAGACCGCGTCGCCAAGCTGCGCGACCTCTCCCCGCTGTGGGAGATGTTCAAGGACGGCATCGACATCAGTTCCATCCAGTGGACTGCCCACTGAGCTATCAGGAGTACGAACATGGCCTACAGCGAAAAAGTCGTTGAACACTACGAGAACCCCCGCAACGTCGGCTCCTTCGACAAGGGCGATGACAGCGTGGGCACCGGCATGGTCGGTGCGCCGGCCTGTGGCGACGTGATGAAGCTGCAGATCAAGGTCAACCCCGAAACCGGGTTGATCGAGGACGCACGCTTCAAGACCTACGGCTGCGGTTCGGCCATCGCCAGCAGCTCGCTCGTGACCGAATGGGTCAAGGGCAAGAGCCTGGACGAGGCGATGACCATCAAGAACACCCACATCGCCGAAGAACTGGCGCTGCCGCCGGTCAAGATCCACTGCAGCATCCTGGCCGAAGACGCCATCAAGGCCGCGGTGCAGGACTACAAGGCCAAGCACGGCACCCCGGCCGAGACGCACTGAACCTGCACGGAAGAAGAGCCCACCATGGCCGTCACCCTCACTGAATCCGCGGCGCGGCACGTCACGCGCTACATCGGCCGGCGCGGCAAGGGCGTCGGCGTGCGCCTGGGCGTCAAGACCACTGGCTGCTCGGGGCTGGCCTACAAGCTGGAGTACGCCGACGACATCGCGCCCGAAGACGTGATCTTCGAGGACCACGGCGTCAAGGTGCTGGTCGACCCCAAGAGCCTGCCTTACATCGACGGCACCGAGCTCGACTTCGTGCGCGAGGGCCTCAACGAAGGCTTCAAGTTCTACAACCCGCGCGAGAAGGACCGTTGTGGCTGCGGAGAGTCGTTCCGCGTCTGACGCCGCCGGCCGCCCGAGTCACTAGGCGCGGCATCTGTCCGCGCCTAGTCGTTTGAAGCCCTTCGCATCCATGCAGCCCTCCATCGTCATCCGGCAGGAACGCCCCGATCAGCCCGAGGTGGTGGCGCTGCTCGATGCGCTCGACCGTTATCTCGCCACGCTGTACCCGCCCGAGGCGAACCACATCATGGATGTGCAGGACCTGCTGGGGCCGGAGGTGGCGTTTTTCGTCGCACGCGATGGCGGGCAGGTCGTCGGCACCGGCGCGTTCCGGCGCATGCCTGGCGAGCCCGACACCGCCGGCCAGCGCTACGGCGAGATCAAGCGCATGGTCATCGCTCCCGCGCACCGAGGGCGTCGCATCGGTGTGCAGTTGCTGAGCACGCTCGAGGATTCCCTGCGTGGCGAAGGCTGCGGTCTCGCGCTACTGGAGACCGGCCGCGCCCAGTCCGAGGCCGTGCGCCTGTACGAGCGCTGCGGCTACACCGAGCGCGCGGCCTTCGGCGGCTATCCCGACAACGGCCTGTCGGTCTTCTACGGCAAGGCGCTATGAAGCTGTCGGACGATGACTTCACCCTCTTCGGCCTCCCGCAGCGCCATGCGCTGGACCGTGCCGAGCTCGACGCACGCCGCCGCGAGCTGCAGGCACAGGTGCACCCCGACCGCTTCGCCTCGGAAGGTGCGGCCGCGCAGCGTGTGGCCATGCAGTGGGCGGTGCGCGTGAACGAGGCCTACCAGCGCCTGAAGGACCCGCTCGCACGCGCCGCCTACCTGTGCGAGTTGCGCGGCGTGCCGGTCGACGCCGAGCGCAACACCGCGATGCCCACTGCCTTCCTGATGCAGCAGATGGCATGGCGCGAGACGCTCGAAGAAGCCGCCCGCCCCGCCGAGGTGCAGGCACTCGACGACCAGGTGGCGCGCGACGAGCGCGCGCTGCTCGACACCCTGTCCGCCCAGCTCGACCAGACGACCGACACCGCAGCCGCAGCTGCCCAGGTGCGCGCGCTGATGTTCGTGGCGCGTTTCCGCCAGGACATCGAGCGCCGACTGGACCAGCTCGAGCCCCACCGCTAAGCCCTTCCAAGAACAACATGGCACTCCTGCAGATCTCCGAACCCGGCCAGGCGCCCGACCCGCACCAGCGCCGCGTGGCCGTGGGCATCGATCTGGGCACCACGCACTCACTGGTCGCCGCCGTGCGCCACGGCGTGGCCGAATGCCTGCCCGATGCGCAGGGCCGCGTGCTGCTGCCGTCTGCCGTGCGCTACCTGGGCGCCGGCAAGCGGCAGATCGGCTTTGAAGCGCGTGCGGCGCAGGCCGAGGACGCAGAAAACGCCATCGTCTCGGTCAAGCGCTTCATGGGCCGCAAGCTGGCCGACATCCAGGGGCGCGAGCGGCTGCCCTACCGCTTCATCGACCAGCCCGGCATGGTCGCGCTGGCCACGCGCGAGGGCGACAAGACGCCGGTGGAAGTGTCGGCCGAGATCCTGGCCACCTTGCGCCAGCGCGCCGAGGACACCTTCGACGACGATCTCTTCGGCGCCGTGATCACCGTGCCCGCGTACTTCGACGACGCGCAGCGCCAGGCCACGAAGGACGCTGCGCAGCTCGCCGGCCTGAACGTGTTGCGCCTGATCAGCGAGCCCACCGCCGCGGCCGTGGCCTACGGGCTGGACAACGCCAGCGAAGGCCTCTACGCCGTGTACGACCTGGGCGGCGGCACCTTCGACATCAGCCTGCTGCGCCTGACGCGTGGCGTGTTCGAGGTGGCGGCCACCGGCGGCGATGCAGCTCTGGGCGGCGACGACATCGACCACGCGCTGGCCGACTGGGCGCTGGCCCAGGGCGGCGTCAGCGCCACCAGCCCGCACGACAAGCGGGCTGCACTCGTGGCCGCCCGGGCCGCCAAGGAAGCCCTCAGCGACGCCGACACCGTGACCTGGCAGGCGACCCTGGCCGCAGGCCCGCTGTTGGTGGAGGTGACGCGCCAGCGGCTCGACGAGCTCGCGCGCCCGCTGGTCGACCGGACGCTGGCGGCGGTGCGCAAGGTGCTGCGCGACGCCAAGGTCACGCGCGACGAGGTGCAGGGCGTGGTGATGGTCGGCGGCAGCACGCGCATGCCGCTGGTGCGCCGCGCGGTGGGCGAGCTGTTCGGCCGCGAAGTCCTCACCAACGTCAACCCGGACGAGGTGGTGGCGCTGGGCGCCTCCATCCAGGCCAATGCGCTGGCCGGCAACGCGAAGGACGGCGAGCTGCTGCTGCTGGACGTCATCGCGCTCAGCCTGGGCCTGGAGACCATGGGCGGCCTGGTCGAACGCATCATCGAGCGCAACACGACGATTCCCGTGGCCAAGGCGCAGGAGTTCACCACCTTCAAGGACGGCCAGACCGCGATGGCCATCCACGTGCTGCAGGGCGAGCGCGATCTGGTCAGCGAGTGCCGCAGCCTGGCGCGCTTCGAGCTGCGCGGCATCCCGCCCATGGCCGCCGGCGCCGCGCGCATCCGCGTCACCTTCCAGGTCGACGCCGATGGCCTGCTGAGCGTGCAGGCGCGCGAGCTGGGCTCGGGCGTGGAAGCGTCCGTCGTCGTCAAGCCCAGTTACGGCCTGGCCGACGACCAGATCGCGCAGATGCTGAAGGACAGCTTCACGCACGCCGAAGACGACATGGCCGCGCGCTCGCTGCGCGAGGCGCAGGTGGAGGCCGAGCGCATGGTGCTGGCCACGCGCTCGGCGCTGGCCGTCGACGCCGCCTTGCTGACGCCGCAGGAGCAGCAGGACCTGCAGGCGCTGATCCAGGCCGCGCTGACGGCCGCGCAGGGCACCGACGCCGGTGTCATCGAATCCGCGGTTGAAGCGCTGGCCCAAGGCACCGAAGCCTTTGCCGCGGCCCGCATGAACCAGGGCATCCGGCAGGCACTGGCCGGCCGCCGTGTCGAAGACGTCTAGAGAAGATCGATCACCATGCCCGTCATCCGCATCCTCCCCCACGCCGAACTCTGCCCGCAGGGCGACACGATCGAGGCCCCCACCGGCACCTCGATCTGCGAAGCGCTGATCGAAAACGGCATCGCCATCGAACACGCCTGCGAGATGAGCTGCGCCTGCACCACCTGCCACGTGGTGGTGAAGGAGGGCTTCAACTCGCTGGGCGAGATGGACGAGAGCGAAGAAGACCTGCTCGACCGCGCCTGGGGCCTGACGCCCGTGTCACGGCTGAGCTGCCAGGCGATCCTGTCGAACCAGGACGTGACGATCGAGATCCCGAAGTACACGATCAACCACGCCCGCGAGAATCACTGATCTGGTGCGCCGGGCGCAAAAAAAAGACCTCTCCGGTTTGCGCCGGAGAGGTTGGACTGGGGCTCAAGCCCCGCTGAGGAGATAGACAGACACCTGACGAGGATGTCGTCGGTTTCCTTGCAAACGGCGTGCCAGCCGATCACCCCGGGTCACGCGCTTCAGGCTGCGGCCCGATCGACGGCGCCGTGGCGGCGGTACAGGAAATCGAGCACCTCCCGGCGGCAGTGGGCGTAGGTGGCGTCCTCGGCCAGGTCCACGCGGTTGCGCGGGCGGGGCAGGGTGATCGGCAGGATCTCGCCGATGGTGGCCGCCGGCCCGTTGGTCATCATCACGATGCGGTCGCTCAGCAGCACGGCCTCGTCCACGTCGTGCGTGACCATGACCACGGTGCTGCGGGTGCGCGCCACGATCTTCAGCAGCTCGTCCTGCAGGTGCGCACGCGTCAGGGCGTCGAGCGCGCCGAAGGGCTCGTCGAGCAGCAGCACCTTGGGCTCCATGGCCAGCGCCCGCGCGATGCCCACACGCTGCTTCATGCCGCCGCTGATCTCGTGCGGCCGCTTGGCCGTGGCGTGGGCCATGCCCACCATCTCCAGCGCGGCCTGCGTGCGCGCCTTCAGCTGTGCCTTGGTCTCCTTGGAACCGAACACCCGTTCCACCGCGAGGTCGACGTTCTCCGCGCAGGTCAGCCACGGCAGCAGCGAGTGGTTCTGGAACACCACGCCCCGATCGGGCCCCGGCGCGGCGATCTCGCGCCGGTCGCACAGCAGCACGCCGCTGCTGGGCAGCAGCAGCCCGGCGATCAGGTTCAGCAGCGTGCTCTTGCCGCAGCCCGAATGCCCGATGAGCGTGACGAACTCGCCCTGCGTCACGCTCAGGTTGATGTCGCGCAGCGCGTGGAAGCGGCCCTTGCGGCTGTCGAACACCATCTCGGCGTGTTCGACCTTGATGAAGTCAGTCGTCATAGCTGAACCTCTTGGCAATGCCCACGAGCAGTTGTTCCAGCAGCAGGCCCACGACGCCGATCACGAAGATGGCGACGATGATGTGCTTCACGTTCAGGTTGTTCCACTCGTCCCAGACCCAGAAGCCGATGCCGACACCGCCGGTCAGCATCTCGGCGGCCACGATGACGAGCCACGCGGTGCCCACGCTCAGCCGCACGCCGGTCAGCATGTAGGGCAGCACGGCGGGGAACAGGATCCGGGTCATGACCTTCCACTCGCTCAGGTTCAGCACACGCGCCACGTTCAGGTAGTCCTGCGGCACACGCTGCACGCCGACGGCGGTGTTGATGATCATCGGCCAGATGCTGCAGATGAAGATCGTCCAGATCGCTGCCGGGTTGGCGCTCTTGAACACCAGCAGCCCGATCGGCAGCCAGGCCAGCGGCGACACCGGGCGCAGCAGGCTCACGATGGGGTTCACCATGCGGTTGAGGAAGCTGAAGCGCCCGAGCATGAAGCCCAGCGGAATGCCCACCGCCGCCGCCATGCCGAAGCCGATGCCCACGCGCTGCAGCGAATACAGCACGTTCCAGCCGATGCCCTGGTCGTTGGGGCCGTTGTCGTGGAACGGGTCGGCAAAGAGCTCGAGCGCGGCCGCGAAGGTGGCGGCCGGGGTCGGGAAGCTGGTGCTGTTCATCGTCAGCAGCGCCCACACGCCCAGCAGCAGGCCCAGGCCGAAAACCGGTGGCAGCACGAGCAAGGCCACACCCCGCCAGTCAAAGGCAGGGCGACCTTTCGGCGCAAGCGATGCCGCGGAGGCTGAGTGACTCTGTGCATCGCGACCCAGCTTCCCGACACGGAACCGGCTCCGCCGGGCCGTTGGCGGACGGCCCCCTTGGGGGGTAGCGAGCGACAGCGAGCTTGGGGGCTCCATCTCAAGCGACCTTGATCTTGAAACCGTCGGCGTACTTGGCCGGCTCCTTGCCGTCCCACACCACGCCGTCGATCATCTTGGTGCTGCGCAGGTCGCTCTTCGGGATGTTGACCTTGAGCGCGCCCGCGGCTTCCTTGTACAGCGCGGTCTGGTTGATCTGCTGGGCGACCTGCAGGTAGTTGGGGTGTTCCTTCAGCAGGCCCCAGCGCTTGTGCTGCGTCAGGAACCACATGCCGTCGCTCAGGTACGGGTAGTTGACGAGGCCGTCGTTGAAGAACTTCATGTGGTTCGGGTCGTCCCAGGTCTTGCCCATGCCGTTCTGGTAGCGGCCCAGGATGCGCTGGTTGATGGCGTCC